>Ga0180215_1005676_pt1 | contig 10564 bp, 10 predicted proteins | sample eDN3rd37CBELigBY_FD_128871 | JGI IMG/M metagenome (GOLD analysis project Ga0180215, IMG submission 128871) | Enriched backyard soil microbial communities from Emeryville, California, USA - eDNA 3rd pass 37_C BE-Lig BY (version 2) (version 2) | ecosystem: Environmental > Terrestrial > Soil >...
CTCCTACTACGGCGAGCGGTTCGCCGCCGGGCACATCGTCGAGCACGGCCGGCACCTGCTCGTCACCAGCGGCGTCGGGACGAGCGGGCTGCCGATCCGCCTGTTCCGCCCGCCCGAGGTCGTTGTCGCGACGTTGCGTAACCCCTGAGTTACGTGTAACCTTGTGGTTACTATGCAAGACAGCATCGAACGCGAGGTCCTCATCCGCGCCCCCATCGAGCGCGTCTGGGAGATCGTCACCACCCCGGAGCACATGGGCCGCTGGTTCGGGGACGCAGGCGCCACGCGCGCCGGCGACGTCATCACGATGGCGTGGGAGGAGCACGGCGAGGCCGAGCTGGAGATCGTGCGCGAGGAACCGCCGACGGCGTTCGCCTACCGCTGGGACGCGAACGTCAAGGAGGCGGGGCGCACGCTCGTCGAGTTCACCCTCTCCGAGGAGCCGGGCGGGACCCGCGTGCGCGTCGTCGAGAGCGGGTTCGCCGCGCTGGCCGCGCCGGCCGCGGTCCGCGACGAGCTGCGCGAGGGCAACACCCGCGGCTGGGAGCACGAGCTCGGCGACCTGGAGCGCTACGCCGCGACCGTGGCGGTGTGACCGAGGACGTCTTCACCGCGCTGGCGGACCCGACCCGGCGCCGGGTCCTCGACCTGCTGGCGGAGCACGGGTACGGCACGGCGACCTCCCTGGCCGCCGAGCTGCCCGTGAGCCGCCCCGCGGTGATCAAGCACCTCGCCGTCCTCGACCGCGCCGGCCTGGTCTCCGCGCGGCGGCACGGTCGCGAGGTCCGCTACGTGGTACGTCCAGAACCCTTGGCGGAGACGGCGGCGTGGATGGCTCGCCTGGCGGCGCAGTGGGACGCGCGGCTGGACGCGATCCGCGCTCTCGCCGAACAAGACTGACCGCGTACAGGACGGCCACGAGCGCCCCGGGGATCGCCACGATCCACAGCCCGCGCGCCGCCTCGATGACCACGAACCCGATCAGGAGCGCGAGCGTGATTCTCCGCACCATCGGCACAGAGTTGTAACGAACGTGTCTTGTCTCGTTGCGGGCCGCGCCACCGATTCCTGCCGCACCCCTCGCGCGGCACGGTCTGATCACGACGCGCGAGCTGACCGCGGCGGGCCTCAGCCACAGCGCGATCGGCAAGCGCGTGCAGCGCGGCGCGCTGTTCCGCCGCTATCACGGCGTGTACTCGCTCAGCCCGGGCGCCCTCTCGCGCGAGGGCGAGTGGGCCGCGGCGCTCCTGGCCGCGGGCGACGATGCCGTGCTCTGCCGCCTGTCCGCCGCCGTGCTCTGGCAGACCTGGCGCTACCGCGAGGATGCGATCGACATCCTCCTGCCGCGCCGGCACGTGCCGATCCCCGGCGTGCGCCTGTACACGTGCCGGTCGCTGGACCCGCGCGACGTCTACGTCCACCGCGGCATCCGCGTCACCACCGTCGCGCGCATGCTCGTCGACCTGACCGACGCGCTGATCGCCGGGCGCTTCAACCTCGCCGCGACCCGCCGGACGATGGCCCGCGCGAACGGCTGCCGCCGGCTCGGCGTGCTCGAGCAGGCGCTCGAGGACTACCTCAACGGCAGCGCCGGCCTCAAAAGCCGCAAGGAGCGCGCGTTCCTGGCGCTCGTGCGCGACCACGGCCTGCCGCCACCGCGCGTGAACGTGCACGTCGAGGGCATCGAGGTCGACTTCCACTGGCCGCGCGACCGCCTCGTCGTCGAAGTCGACGGCGACCACCACGAACGCCCGCCCACCCGCCGCGACGACGAGCGCCGGGACGCCGAGTTGCGCGCCGCCGGCTGGACGGTCCTGCGCGTAACGGCGCGCGAGCTCGAACGGGCGCCGGCACGCGTGATCGAGCGCGTCAAGGGGTATCTGGGATGACGGATTCGCGGGGCAACAGGGCGTTTGTAAGCGCTTACAGCGTGGTACCCCCTGTAAGCGCTTACAGCGGCGAGCGGGAGACCGCCGCGGAGCGCAGGAGAGATGACGGCGCAACGCGCGAACATCTATGCCGTCGCCGAGCGTGCCGGCGTCTCGATCGCGACGGTCAGCCGCGTACAGCGCGGCCTCGGGCCAGTCTCGACCGAGACGCGGGAGCGGGTCGAGCAGGCGATCGACGAGCTGGGCTACCGCCCGGATCCGACAGGGCGGGCGCTGGCGGGGCAGCCCCTGGACGCGATGGGGATCGTGTTCCCGGACCTCGCGGGCCCGTACTACTCGGCGGTGCTGCTCGGCGCCGAGGCGGCCAGCGTGTCGGCGGGCTGCAGCCTGCTGATCCTGGCGACGCACGGGCGGCCGCGGGCCGAGGAGCTGGCCCGCGAGCTGTGCGCGCGGGTCGACGGGCTGATCGTCATGGGCCGGACGATCAGCGACGAGGCGGTGCGCGCGCTGGCCGCGCGCGTGCCGCTCGTCCTGCTCGCGCGGGCCGGGATCGACGAGGTGCCGTCGGTGCGCAGCGCCAACCGCGCGCCCGCACGCGAGCTCGTCGAGCACCTGCTCCAGGCCCACGGCCACGAGCGCCTCTCCTTCATCGGCGACCCCGGCGCCTCGCCGGACGCCGAAGACCGCTGGCAGGGGTTCCTGGACGCGCACCGCGCCCAGGGAGTGCCGGCACCGCCCGCCGCCTTCGCGGCCCCGTTCCACGAGCACGGGGGTCGTGAGGCGGCGGGTGCCGCGTTGGATTCGCCGCTCGCGCCGACCGCGCTCGTGTGCGCGTCGGACGAGATCGCGCTCGGGGCGCTGCAGGCCGTGCGGGACCGCGGCCTGACCCCCGGCCAGGACATCGCCGTAACCGGGTGGGACGACATCCAGCTCGCGCGTTTCGTCACACCCGCGCTGACCACCGTCCGCCAGCCGATGGACGAGCTCGGCCGGATCGCCGCGACGCTGCTCGCGCAGCGCATCGACGGCGAGCCCGCCGAATCGCGCACGCTGGACAGCGAGCTGGTCATCCGCGCGAGCTGCGGCTGTGGGTACGCGCAGCCGTCCACCACCAGGGAGGTAGTCCAGTGATCCGGCAAACGACCGCGGCCGTGACGGCCGCGCTGGCGCTCGCCGTCGCCGCCTGCGGGGGCAGCGACGCAGACCAGGCAGCGACCATCCCGGACGGCAAGGCGACGGGCACGATCGACGTCTGGGCCTGGGGCAACGAGGGCGAGATCCTCGGCGAGCTCACCAAGCAGTTCGAGGCCGAGAACCCGGACGTGAAGGTCAACGTGACCGCGATCCCGGTCGACGCCGCGCACGACAAGATCCTCACCAGCGTCGCCGGCGGCCAGGCGCCGGACGTCGCCATGGTCGGCACCACCTGGATGGGCGAGCTCGCCCGCACGCAGGCGCTCGACGAGGCGCCCGCGGAGATCGACCAGTCGCAGTTCTTCGAGGGCGCCGCGGACACGGTCAAGGTCGACGGCAAGACCTACGGCGTGCCCTGGTACGTCGAGACCCGCGTCCTGTACTACCGCACCGACATCGCCGAGAAGGCCGGCATCACCGAGGCGCCCAAGACCTGGGACGAGCTCAAGCAGGCCGCGCGCGCGATGAAGGCCAAGGGCGGCGCCAAGTTCGGCATCAACCTCTCGACCAACAACTGGCAGGAGTACCTGCCGTTCGTGTGGCAGGCCGGCGGCGACCTCGCCGACGGCGAGACGTTCACGCTCGACTCGCCGCAGGCCGCGGAGGCCACCGGCTTCTACAAGTCCTTCGCCGACGAGGGCCTGAGCCCGAACACCACCAAGCAGGGCTTTGACATCACGCCCGCGTTCGTGCGCGGCACCCACCCCATGTTCTTCTCCGGCCCCTGGCACATGGGCCTGATCGAGGAGGCCGGCGGCGAGGGCTTCGAGGACAAGTGGGCGGTCGCGCCCATGCCGGCCAAGCAGACGAACACGTCGTTCGTCGGCGGCTCCAACTGGGCCGTGTTCAAGTCCAGCCAGAACCGCGAGGCGGCCTGGAAGTTCGTCGAGTGGACGACCAAGCCCGAGACGCAGGCGGCCTGGTACGAGATCTCGAGCGACCTGCCCGCCAACCAGGAAGCCTGGGAGCTGCCCGCGCTCAAGGAGGACCCGAACGTGGAGGTATTCGGCGAGCAGCTCAACGACGCCAAGTCGCCGCCGCCGTTCCCGCGCTGGGAGGAGATCGGCACGGCGCTCAACGCCGAGCTCGACAAGGCGATCCGCTCGGCGCCCGACGGCCGGCAGGCGGCCCAGAAGATCAATGAGACGGTGAGCGCGATCGGCGCGGCATGACGTCCTTCGCCGCCCGCCGGCGGACGAACATCGCGGGCTGGGGGATGGCCTCCCCCTTCGCCGCGATCCTCGCCGTCTTCCTGCTGGTGCCGATCCTGGCCAGCTTCGCGATCAGCTTCACGAGCTTCGGGATCGGCAACATCCAGGACTGGACGAGCGCGCAGTTCGTCGGCCTCGACAACTACACGAAGCTGTTCGCCGACGACGCGTTCGTGCGCTCGCTGCGCAACACCGCGTACTTCGTGGTCGTCGGCGTGCCGTGCACGATCGTGATCGGGCTGCTGCTGGCGGTCGCGCTCAACCAGGGCATCGGCCGCCTGCGCGGGCTGTTCCGGGTCGGCTACTACCTGCCGGTGGTGACGAGCATCGTGGCGATCGCGGTCGTCTGGCGCTACATGCTCGACCCGGACGTCGGCATCCTCAACGCCGCGCTCGCGCAGGTGGGGATCACCGGCCCGGACTGGCTCGGCGACCCGCGCACGACGATGCCGTCGATCATCGCGCTCGGCGTCTGGCGCAACATCGGCAACGCGATGGTGATCTTCCTCGCCGCGCTGCAGACCGTCGACCGCCAGCTCTACGAGGCCGCGCGCGTGGACGGCGCCCGGGGCACGCAGCTGTTCCGCCACGTCACCGTGCCGATGCTGCGCCCGGCGATCCTGTTCACGACCGTCATCACCTCGATCGGCTACCTGCAGGTCTTCGAGGAGCCGTTCGTGATGACCGGCCCGGCCGGCGGACCGGACCAGGCGGGCCTGACCACGTCGCTGTTCGTCTACCAGCAGGGTTTCCGCTTCTTCAACCTGGGCTACGCGAGCGCGGCGGCGTACACGCTGTTCATGTTCATCGTGGTCCTGGCGATCGTCCAGTTCCGGCTGCTGAGGAGCCGAGCATGACCGTTCTCGACGTTCCCGCGGTGCGCCCGAAGGCGCGCCGCAAGTCGCGCGACGTCACCGGCCGCGCGCCGTGGTGGCTGTTCGTGGTCCTGATCCTCGGGCTGCTCGCGATGGTCGGCCCGTTCGTGTGGATGCTGCTCGGCGCGTTCAAGACCAACGCCGACTTCATCCGCACGACGCCGACGCTGCTGCCCGAGCGCTGGACGCTCGACAACTTCAGCCAGCTGTTCTCCAAGCGCGACTTCTTCCGCTACTTCCTCAACAGCGCGGGGATCGCGGTCGTGGTCACGGCGGCCAACGTGCTGTTCTGCAGCATGGCCGGCTACGCGCTGGCCAAGCTCAAGTTCGCCGGCCACCGCCCGCTGATGGGGCTGACGCTGGCGACGCTGATGGTGCCGGGCAGCGTCACGCTCGTGCCGCTGTTCGTGCTGATGTCCAAGCTCGGGCTGGTCAACACCTACGCGGCGGTGACCGTGCCGTTCTTCGCGGGCGCGTTCGGCGTGTTCCTGATGCGCCAGTTCATGCACTCGGTCCCGGACGACCTGCTCGACGCCGCGCGCATCGACGGCGCGGGCGAGTGGCGGATCTTCGCCGGGATCGTGCTGCCGTTGCTCAAGCCGGCGCTGGCGGCGCTGGCCGTCTTCCAGTTCCTGGCGACCTGGAACAACTTCCTGTGGCCGCTGGTCGCGCTCACCGACCAGGCCAAGTACACGCTGCCGGTCGCGCTGGCGACGTTCTCGATCGGCCAGCACAAGGCCGACTACGGCCTGCTGATGGCCGGCTCGGTGGTGCTGGTGGCGCCGGTGATCCTGCTGTTCCTCGCGCTCCAGCGCCACTTCACGCAATCGATCGCGATGACGGGACTCAAGGGATGAGCGCACGGGCGCACTGGGAGACGCACAGCGGACGGCGGCGCGCCAGCGAGGCGCCGTCGAGGACCCTGCCCGCGCCCGCGGCCGTGAGCGCCGAGGCCGGCGCGGGGCACGTCGCGCTGACGTGGTCGCGGGTCGAGGGCGCGGCGGGCTACCTGATCCACCACGCGCCCGGGCCGGACGGGCCGTGGACGCCGCTGGACCACCACTCGCGCGACGTGCTCGCCCATCCCGGCCCGCGCTACGCGGACACGACGGGCGAGCCCGGCGCCGAGCGCTGGTACGCGATCGCGTCGCTCGCCGGCGCCGACACGGAGCCCGGGCCGCTGTCCACGGCGGTCGCGGCCGCGCCCACCACCGAGCCGGGCCCGGTCACGGCCCGGGTCGGCGCGCCCCGCGGGCGGCTGAACCGCGTCTGGAACATGATCGGCTCCGAGCGCCTGTCCCAGCTCGAGACGCCCGGCGTCGGCGAGGAGTTCGCCGAGGCGCTGCGGCTCGCCCGCGCCGAGCTCGGCGCCACCCGCGTGCGGGCGCACGCGATCCTCGGCGACGACGTCCTGGGCGGCGACTTCACGCGCGTTGACCGCGTCTACGACCGCGTGTTGCACCTCGGCCTGAAGCCCGTCGTCGAGCTCTCGTTCATGCCGCCCGCGCTGGCGCAGGACCCCGAGGCCACGGTCTTCGAGTACCGCGCCGGGATCAGCGTGCCCACCGACTGGGACGCCTGGGGCGCGCTGTGCGGCGCGCTGGCCGCGCACCTGGTCGAGCGCTACGGCCTCGACGAGGTCGCGACCTGGGGCTTCGAGGTCTGGAACGAGGCCAACCTCGAGGTCTTCTGGACGGGAACGCGCGAGCAGTACTTCCGCCTCTACGACCTCGCCGCGAACGCCGTCAAGGCGGTCGACGAGCGGCTGCTGGTCGGCGGGCCCGCGACCGCGGCCGCGGGCTGGATCCCAGACTTCCTCGACCACGTCCTGAGCACGGGCGCGCCGCTGGACTTCCTGACCACGCACACCTACGGCAACGTCCCGCTCGACCTGCGCGAGTCCCTGCGCGCGAGGCAGCTCGACGCCGAGGTGTGGTGGACGGAGTGGGGCGTCACCCCCACCCACTTCTACGCGATCAGCGACACCGTCTTCGCCGCCACCTTCCTGCTGCACGGGATGAAGGCCGCGCAGGGCAGCGCGGACGCGCTCGCCTACTGGGTCGTCAGCGACCACTTCGAGGAGCTCGGCCGCCCCGAGGCGCTGCTGCACGGCGGCTTCGGGCTGCTGACGGTCGGCAACCTGCGCAAGCCGCGCTGGTGGGCGCTCAAGCTCGCGTCCGAGCTCGGCGACGAGCTGCTCGAGCTCAGGCTCGACGGTGACGGCGCGGGCACGCTCGTCGACGGCTGGGCCGCCCGCGGGCCGGACGGCACGGTCGACGTGCTGTTCTGGAACGCGACGCTCGACCAGTCCAAGGCCGGCGGCGACCCGCTGCTGGACCGCACGGTCACGATCGAGGGCCTGTCCGGGCACGCGACGCTCGCGCGCGTCGACGAGCACCACTCCAACCTCGCCCGCCACTGGCACGGCGAGCGCCCGTGGCCGACCGAGATCGAGCTGGCCGAGCTGCGGGCGCGCGACCGCCTGCACGCCGAGGACCTCGGCGAGATCGACGGGGTGACGCTGGAGCTGCCGATGCCGGGGATCGTGCGCCTGCGCGTCACTCCGTGAGCACGATGCAGCCGCGCTCGCGCAGCCCCGCCGGGACGTCGTCCTCGAAGAGCTCGTTCCAGCGCAGGTCGAGCTTCTCCAGCCGCGGCAGCTCGGTGATCCACTCCGGGACCGACGTCAGCCGGTTCGCGCGCAGGTCCAGCAGCCGCAGCGAGGGCAATGACCGCACGACCTCGGGCACCGCCGCGAACCGGTTGCGGCGCAGGTGCAGCTCGCGCAGGGCGGGCATGGCGCCCAGGGACAGCGAGGCGAGCCCGAGGTCGAGCGCGCGCAGCTCGACCAGCGCCGGGAAGTCGCCCAGCGACAGCTCCCGCAGCGGGTTCTCGCTCACGTTCAGGTAGGTCAGCGAGCGCGGCAGCGGCGGCAGCTCGCGCAGCGCGTTGTCGTGGATGTAGAGGATCTCCAGCCGCGTCAGCCGCGACAGGTCGGGCAGCGACTCGAGCGCGTTGTGGCCGAGATCGAGCGTGCGCAGGGTGCGGAGCTCACCGTAGAACGCGGGCACGGACGTCAGCCCGAGCTCGCACGTGTAGAGCCGCTCGATCTCGCCGTCGGGGGCCTCGAGCAGCCCCCTCAGCCGTCGTACAGCCCCTCCAGCGCCAGGATCCGGCGCATGATCGCCACCGAGGAGGCGTACGTGGAGTCCAGCCCGTAGTAGGAGAGCCCGCGCGCGCCGAGCGTGCGCGCCTGCGAGTACGGCGTGTCAGAGGCGTAGTGGATGATCCCGAAGTCGATCGGCAGCTTGGAGAAGTTGACCGCCTCGCCGCTCGGGTAGCGGTCCGCGTCGGCGATCTCGTAGACCGCGTTGCAGAACGGGCCGGCCTCCATCTCGACCACCGTGTACGCCTCGCGGTAGTAGAAGTCGAGGTAGTCGCGGTTCTGCAGGAACGTCGACTTGACCGTGACCGCGCGCTGGTTGTCCAGCCCCGAGCCGAACACCAGGTACGGCGCGATGTCGTCGAAGGAGAACGCGTTGTCCAGCCAGTAGGTCGAGCCGGAGTGCTCGTCGTGGATGACGCCGGAGATCAGCACGTCGCCGACGTCGGCGTTCAGGGTCGCCGCCTTGCCCAGCACGTAGACGCCGCGCAGCGTGTCGTGCGCGGTCGTGATCTCGCGCAGGATGTTGTAGGCGGCCATCCCGAGCGGGTACTCGATGTTGACGATCACGCCCTGGGCGCGCGCGAGCTTCTCGGCGTCGATCGGGCCGAGCCGCGAGTCCAGCCCGGCGGGATCGAGCCGCGAGAGGTCGATGATCTGCGCCGACACGCGCAGCCCGCTGCGCGAGGAGAGGTGCGTGACGCCGAGCTCGCGCTCGTCCGCGCGCCGCTTGGACCAGGCCGGGCCGTCGTCGGGCTGCGCCTCGTAGTACAGGCGCGCGCCGTAGTAGAGGAAGTTCTCCCACGAGCCCTCGGTGCGCCCGGTGCGGAAGCGCTCGAGCTCGTCGATCAGGTAGTCCGGGCCCTGGGACTCGACGAAGTCCACGATCTCCTGCTCGCTCGCGCCCGCCTTCGCCGTGACCAGGTTGACCAGCGAGTGCAGGTTCGAGGACACGAAGTACATCGGGCGGTCCGAGAGGCCCTGGTCGGTCATCTTCATGCGCACGGGCGCCCACCAGCGCCGCGTCAGCCGCATGTAGCCGGCCTGCGAGCCGCCGAGCATCCGCAGCCGCAGGTTGAGCTTGCGCGAGCGCACCTCGGCCACGAAGCCCCCGAGCCCGTCCGGCCAGGACTCGCGCAGGCGCGTCCAGTCCTCCTCGGAGCCGCCGACGGCCTCGGCCACGTCCAGCGGCTCGGGGTCCTCCGGCAGCTCGGCCGAGCGCAGCAGCCCGTTGAGCTTGTTCCACTCGAGCTGGTAGGCGACGAGCGTCGGGATCGCGTCGTCGAGGTCGGAGACGGACGCCAGCAGGACCGCGAGCGTGCCCTTGCCCGAGTCGAACCAGCGCCGCCGGCGGGCGGGCGCCTCGACCGGCTCCCAGTCCTCGATCCGGCCGATCCCCGCGCGCGCGAACGCCTCGGCCTCCTGGCCGACGACGACCACGTTCGCCTTCCAGATCCCGGCCGGCAGGCGCCGCAGCGCGTACAGGAACGCGCCCAGGTCGGGCGATTCCGTGTCGTGCGCGAGCGCGTGCAGGCTCGAGCCCATCGCCGCGTGCGACGGCTCGAGCACGCGCAGCAGCGTCTCACCCGAGGAGCGCAGGAGGGTCGTGTAGGTGCGGTGGTAGAGCTCGACCTCGTCGGAGGACCGGCGCAGCGACGTTCCGGCCGGCGAGGTGGGAGGAACACGAAGTCGCGGGACGGCCATCCATCGACCCTAGCGCTCGACGGGCCAGCCCCGCCGCACCCACTCCGGCACGCCGCCGTCGACCACGTGCGTGACGTGGCGGGCGCCGTAGCGCTGGATCAGGCTCGCGCCGACCGCGGCCCGCTGGCCTGACGCGCAGATCACCGCGATCTTCCCCGCGGCGTGCAGCTGGTCGGGGATCGAGCGGATGCTGTGGTACGGCGCGTGCACCGAGCCCGGGATGTGTCCCGCCTCCCACTCGTCGCGCTCGCGCACGTCGAGGATCTGGTAGGCGCCCTTGCGCTCGTGCAGCTCGGGGACGGTGATGCGCTCGATCGACTCGGTCGGCAGGCGCTCCTCGCGCCAGCTCGTCATCCCGCCCGCCAGGTAGCCGGCGATCGTGCGCACGCCGACCGCGGCGGCGAGCTCGACCGCGTGCAGCGCGTCCTGGTCGTCGCGGCCGACGATCACCACGGGCTGGTCGGGCCCGGCGATCCAGGCCAGCCGCGTCCCGAAGCCGGCCTGCAGCACCGTGTTGGAGATCGCGCC
>Ga0180215_1005677_pt1 | contig 10563 bp, 7 predicted proteins | sample eDN3rd37CBELigBY_FD_128871 | JGI IMG/M metagenome (GOLD analysis project Ga0180215, IMG submission 128871) | Enriched backyard soil microbial communities from Emeryville, California, USA - eDNA 3rd pass 37_C BE-Lig BY (version 2) (version 2) | ecosystem: Environmental > Terrestrial > Soil >...
ATTGTGCTCGCGCGCATGCATGCTTGTGCCGCCGCCGCGAATTTCCGACAGCTTTGCCCCTTTGCTGTATGTGCGTATAGAAGACCCGATAATACGGGAATCCTCTTCGCCCCCGGATGGGCCAATGATGACCGCAGCCGCTCCGTCTCCAAATAACGCCGCGCTCTCTTTATCGTTCCAGTTCAAGCCTACGGATGCAATTTCGGTCGAGACAAGCAGCACATGCCGGTACCGCCCCGCATCCACCAGATAAGACATCAGATCCAAGCCTGCGAGGAAGCTGAGGCAAGTCGCATCGATGTCGAAGGCCGGAACCCCGGACATTTCTTCGCCTAGCGCCTGTTGGATCAGCACGGCTGTGCTGGGCAGCACCTGCTCCTTCGTCCCGCTTGTGCATACTAGACAATCGATGTCTGAGAAGGACATTCCCGCTGCCTTAAGAGCTGCCTCCGCAGCTCTCGCGCCCATATAAGACGCGCTCTCTCCATCCCCGGCGAAATGGCGTAGCGCAACATCCGTCGTTTTGCGAACCCATCCGCGCGGTGTCTTGAGAAGAACATCCATCTCCTCATCCGTCACCATTCGACTTGGCATATATTTTCCGGTCCCTATAATTCTGACACGCCGCGTCTGCAATGATCATACCTCCGCTTTCTATATATTAAATTCAATCTTCTTTGTTTATTGGGAAACAAGAGACTCTGCATTTTGATTTTTGACCACTCCAAGCAATATTCGACAATAAATGCAGCTCCCCTTCTAGAAATCTTGTATTTTTTGCGTTTAACGCCGTATACGGCACAACATCCCTGTCATCAGCCGGCGATGAGAAATTATAGTTCTCTGCAATATGCTATACTTAAGCGATATAGAAACGTGTCGGTTACGTTCAAAAAATTCGCAGACGAAAGCCATATTTCCGTCCTTCCTGTGCTTGTCAGCCAAGGCATCCGTTTCTCGATGAAAGTCTAAAAAAATCCCTTATGTGCAGCAGCTTGACCTGCGCCCATAAGGGATTTTTCCGTGTATTAAGCATTTGGGCCGGGGTATACAAACCGCATCGCATTCGGAAAATACTGATTGAAATAACGATGCTCATGAACCCCCTCCGGGTCGGTCTCAAACTTAATTTGCCCGCTCCCGCCCGGCACTTTGTTTTTCAGCAGCTCATACGCTTTTCGCGTATTCGGCACCATTTTCTCCTGAATATTGCCCCGGCCCGCAGCCTCCAACTCACCTACATACATATAAATCCTGAGCTGGTCCTGCTTAAACTCATGCTCTTCGATAAATTCTAATGCGCTGACATACCAGAATGACGCGGACATAAGAGCGATCCGGCCAAAATAACCCGGCTTCTTGTAAGCCGCGATTAGCGAAATTAGCGCCCCTAGCGATCCGCCTGTTATGCCGGTGTGCGAAGCGTCGTTCAGCACGCGGTAGTTCGCCTTAATGAACGGACTCACTTGCTCGGTTACAAATGCCAAGTAGCTGTCCCCTTCGCCGTCAAAGCTTTCTTCCGGGCGAAGACGAGGAGCGAACCACGGCGTGTACTCCCGGTAACGATTGTGTGGCTCAATGCCGACGAAGATGACTTCCTGCGTTAACCCTGCCGTGAAATCCCGCTCTAAGTCATCTATACTGTCCGCAAATAAGTAGCTCCCGTCCTGTACATAGACAACGGGGAACAAGCCGTCGTTAGCAGCATGATAAGATGGTGGCGTATATACATGAATAGCTCTGCCTGCAAATTGCAATGTTTCGAGTTTGCCTAGCATTAGCATCAAACCTTTCTTTTCAATATGAGATAGACGAAATAAGAATCTAGTCTGTAGATTATGACGCGAACCAGATTCAGCCCTTGCAGCATCCGGTAATAGAAAAAAAAGCCGATCTGGAAAGAACGGCATTATTCGGATTGCTGCTAACCCTTAGTACGAGCCAGCAAATATAGAAAATAAGGCGCGCCAATGACAGCTACAACAATTCCTACAGGGATTTCCATCGGCTGAAAAATGGAGCGTCCTATCGTATCGGCAGCAATAAGCAGCAGACTGCCAGTTAACGCCGCCGTCGGCAGCAGCAGCTCATGTCTTGGACCGACAAGCCTCCTGGCCAAATGCGGTGCGATCAGCCCTACAAAGCCGATGCCGCCGCTTACGGAAACGGCGGAGCCGGCCAAGCCTACCGCTGCAGCCAACAGCCAAAGCTGCTCCTTTTTAACTGATGCGCCTAATCCAACGGAGGTTTGCTCGCCAAGATTAAGCACGTTCAACACGCGCGCCTTATAAAATACAAACGGCAGCAAAATGATAACCCACGGTAGCAAGGCAGAAACAAATTTCCAGTTGGTGCCCCAAATGCTTCCCGCAAGCCAAGTCGCAACGAAATGATACTTGTCTGGATCGAGCTTCAAAGTAAGTACAATCATCGCTGAGCTGATTCCAGCAGATACCCCTATCCCCGAAAGGACAAGACGAGTCGGCGAGATTCCCTCATGCTTCTTATAGGATAAGATATAGATCAGAAATGCAGCGAAGCCCGAGCCAAACAGCGCCAGCACCGGCAGCATATAAACGGGCGCCGCAGTCGTAACGGGATTTAAAAAAACAAATAGCATAACCATCAGTCCGGCACCCGCATTAATGCCAAGAATCCCCGGATCGGCCAATGCGTTGCGTGATATCCCTTGCAAAATCGCGCCGGAAACAGCAAGCGCTGCTCCAACCAGCACCGAAATGACAATACGAGGCAAACGAAATTCATACAAAATCAGCCATTGCCTATCCGTTCCCATACCAAACAGCGTCTTGAATACTTCCATGACCGTTAAACGAATATGGCCCGTATTCATACTGATGACAAATGTTATGAATACAAGCATGCCAATGATTAGCATGACGGCATAAGCGCGCTTCTGCTTGCGACGGGAGGAGGCAAAGACAGGCGTGTTCATCTTTATAGCCCCCTCCTTTCTTTGCGCGCAAGATATAGAAAAAACGGCACGCCGATCAAAGCAATTATGGCGCCTATCGGAAATTCATGGGGAGGATTGATCATTCTTGCAGTCAAATCTGCCAGCACTACCAGCAAGCTGCCCAAAATAGCCGAGCAAGGAATAATGAACCGGTAATCTACCCCAACCAAATATCTTGTTAAATGAGGAACAATAAGTCCAACAAAGCTGACAGCCCCGACAACCGATACGGCCGTACCCGCCAAAATAAGGACAATAATTATTGCAACGGTCTTAATCAGCTTTGTGCGCTGTCCTAAGCCGACAGCAACCTCCTCGCCTAGACTTAGCATTGTAATGTTGCGCGAGATGATCATGGCTGCCAGCAATGCAGCGCCGATTAACGGAAACATTACTTTTAGATGCATCCATCTTGTTCCTGCTGCTCCGCCCGCATACCAGAACGCCAAATCCTGGCCAATGCGGTAATAAAGCGCGATTCCTTCACTTAAAGCAACAAGCAATGCGCTTACAGCTACACCCGCAAGTACTAGCCTTACAGGCGTCAAGCCTCCTTTAGCAAGCGAGCCTATGCCGAACACAAGAACGGCGCCAATCGCTGCGCCAACGAAAGAGAATGCAATAATGCCAAAATACGGAAGTCCGGGAATGAAAGCATAGCAAACGGCGAGCATCAAGCCTGCGCCGGCATTCAGTCCGAGAAGCCCGGAATCGGCAAGCGGATTGCGAGTCATTCCCTGCATAATGGCTCCTGATACGGCAAAGCAAGCGCCAACCAAAGCACTGCCCAAAATTCGCGGAAGACGCAGTTCTTGAATAACTTGATGAGGCGTCATGGCCGGATTAAAATTAAAAATAGCTTCCCACACGGTAAAGATATCGATATCTGCCGCTCCAAAAGAAACAGACACGGCAATCGCCAGCAGCAAGGCTATAATACCGCCGAACATAATGAAGCTTGCCGCCACGGGCCTCGTTCGAAAATGACCCGATGATTGAATCTTGGAGTTAGTAACTGACATGGATGTTCGCCTCACTCTGGATAAAATACGAATAGATCCGAGAAACCTGCAATTAGGCAAGCAAGGATTGAGCGACTTCATCCACTATACGATTAATGCCTGTAGGACCGTAGGAGCCGATCCAGGTTGAAGCATCTACCATATACACACACTGCTTCTTTACAGCGCTCAATGAATTCCATACTTCGCTGCGCTGCATGTCGGTTACCCGTTCCTTGAACATTTCATTGCATAGCAGAAAATAATGGTTAGCATTTACTCCCGGCAGCGCTTCGAGCGAAATATGGTAAGCGGTATCGGAACCGGAGGCTTCGGCCGTAATGTACGGCTCAGGCAAGCCCAAATCCTCGTATAAGACCGCTCCCGTGCGATGAGTTGCAGTGTGAACACGAATGAACGCATCCCGCGGACGAATTAAAGCAACATGCTGGCCACGCAGCTTATCGGCAAGCTTGTCCGACAGTCTGGCTGTCTTCTCGCGATACTCCAGCAAAATTTTGTCCGCTTCCTGTTGTTTACCTGTTATTACGCCAAATATTTTCAAAATTGTGCGCCAGTCCTCATTCCGTTGAAACATAACGGTTGGCGCTAATTGGCTTAACTGAGCATAAAACTGCTCATGCACCTCCGTACATACAATCAGATCCGGCTGCAGCATGGAAATCGCTTCAATATTAGGCTGCTCATACGTTCCAAGCAATTTCATTTGCCCCAGCTTTTCCTGCAAATAATCAGGCAAGCAGATGGCCTCGCTTCCAATGCCTACACTGCCGGCAGGCTGTTCGTTTAGCGTGGTCAGCTGATCCGCATACTGTACATCAAGCACGGCAATACGTTTTGGCGACTGCCGTAATTGGAGCTCCCCTTTGGCATGCTTAATGACAAAACCAAAATTTTCCCTGCCGCATGACACAGCATCTAATCTCAATTTCCCAGCTTGCAGAGCATAGACTTTTTCGGAATAGGCAGCGCGACGATAGTCGAGCGGAGCTATCCCGTAATATTTCTTAAAGGCTTTGCTGAAATAATACATATCGCGATATCCGGTGCTTAGTGCAATTTCATGAATAGTTGCCGCAGTATGCTGCAGCAGCTGTGCCGCATGGCTCATTCTGACCTTTATGACATACTCCATAGGTCCAAGCTGCTTCTGCTGCTTAAACCACCTTTGCAGCTGTCTCGAGCTGCAATGTACAAGCTCTGCCATTGCGTCCAGCTTCAACTGCTGATTATAATGAGCATCAATATGTTTTGTAACGAGGCTTACTGCCTCCGAAGGATTATGATAGCCGCCACTCTGCACCTGCTTCAACAGCTCATAGAGCAGAATCTGCAGAAGCGCGTTCGCATGGAAGCCTTCCATACCTGTCTTCATGCTCCATTTTTGCTCGATTTGCTCCACCATCTGATGCAGCGACAGCCGCATATCGGGGTTGATGCCAAACTGAACATGCAATAGATGATGTCCATCATAGTGATGATTGACCTCTCTTCGATCAAATTGCATGAGCTCAGCCCTATAATAAATGGCGACATATTCAATCGGCTCCGTAACAGCAGCAAGATCGACAGCTGCATCTTTGCCTGCATGGCACACAAAAAAAGGATTAACCGAATAAGAGCTTCCGTCTACAAGGAGCCTTCCATGTCCGCTGCATGCAAAAAACAGCATGTTTGCCGGCAAACAGCCATTGCGAAGAGCTTTGCCAGGAAGCAGCATTTCTCGCTGAACATCAAGCAGTTTGACTGCAGTATCGTTCCACAGCGTTAATTGTTCATGCAGTGACATCTATCCCATCTCCAAACCTGCCATTTTCATACATGGAGCTTTATTCCTTATATGTATCATACACGCTTCCGCTATTATAATTGATAATGATTTTCAAAGTCAATTTCAACCCTGCATCACTGCAGAGATTCGAATAGTATAGTCAAAAGCAGTCTGGCTGCTGTGTTCCACAAAGCCGGACTGCTTCAATTAACCATTTATTGTTTGGGGCATTTCAGGCAATATTCAGGCGCCATTTGATAGTAGAGACAGCATGTAAGACGCTTGCTTCGCCCGACAATCCGATTAGCTTCATGCTTCTCTATGAAGGAAGTGAACGGATTTTTTCTCATGCCATACAGCTCGCCTGAAGCGCTCATTGCAATAAAAAAGAAATCGTCCCGCATTCGCTGACGCAGCTCTTCGTCCTGCTCCTCATGATGACTATACACAGGAGCGATGCGCGCCATAACATTCTCCCACAGTGTTGCCATCGATACCGAGCCCACTGCAGCCAGTATCTTCATCAGCGGCGTCAAGCTCTCCGCAAACAATTGCTTTACGATTCCTGCCCGCCAAGCTTCTCTATTTATGGCTTCAGGAGCTGTAACCTGCACATCGGATAGCGTCATGAACGGAAAAGCGGTGCTGACCGTTGAAGCATCCAAATGAAAGAGGTGACAATGCTCAAGCTGAGCTCCAATCCCTCTATTATAATAGGTCATTGCGCTGAACACCGGAGCAACGAGCAGGCTGGCAATCCTCTTTACTAGCATGGAGGACGCAACGCTGACGTTGGGAGAGCCGATATGCTCCATGAGCCACTCCACATACGCTCTGCATTGCTCCTCATTCAGCAGCTCGCTTAAAGGCAATGCCTTGATGCTTTGCTGCGATACCTGTCCCATAGCCAAGCTATAATCGCTCGAAAGCTCTTTCCAAGCCTCGGATGACAGAAACAGATCCATGACCTATTGCTGCCCCAGCAAGGCTTCCGCAGCTTGATCGACAATAATATTGATCGCTATCGGCCCATAATAGGCAATCCATAATGTGGTATCCATATTATAAACCCGGTTGTTTTTCACCGGCTCCAGGGAACTCCATATGTTCGTGCTTTCCAGCTCCTTAACCGATTCAGAGAACATAGCATCCGACAATAAGAAATAATGGTCAGCGCCAATATCGTTGATCGCTTCCAGCGAAATTTCATAGGCGGTGTCATCAACCTCCGCAATCGAAGCAGGAACGTTCAAGCCCAAATCATTATAAAGAATGGATCCTGTACGATGCTGAGGCGTATGAATCCGAATCCCTTCCGTTCTCGGGCGAATCAACGCTACGGTGTCATCTCCCAGCTTCGCGGCAATCTGCTCCTTAATTTGAGAAATCTTATCTGCATAGGCTTGCTGAACAGCTTGGGCTTCAGCTTGCTTGCCCATTATTTTACCTATAGTATCCAAGGTCACGCGCCAATCCTCATAAAAATCGAGCACTAGAGTCGGTGCAATTTTACTTACACTGTCATAAGCTTCCTCTTGAAAATCTGTCATCAAAATTAGATCTGGATTCAATTCCAGCACCGCTTCCAAATTGGGCTCATCCCGCGTGCCCAATACCTTCACTTCGCCTAGCCGGTCACTTAAATATTCCGGGAAGTCTGTATCAGAACCGGCCGCTGTTACGCTCCCTGCCGGCTGCTCGTCTAGCACAATCAACTGATCGACAAACTTAGTATCTAGAACTGCAATAACCTCGGGCTTTTTCTCTAGTATATATTCACCTTTCATATGCGTAATGGTCACTGGAAAAGCACTTTCTCCTTCAGGCGCCTGCGTGTTCTGAACCTCAGCCGTTGGCGATGCCCCAGGCGTGCCGCTTGGCGTATTGGCGTTATTTCCTCCCGAGCTGCATGCTGCCAGCAAGAGCGCAAAACAAATGAGCCATGATGCTAATTGTGCTGCTTTATGATGTTTTTTCACTATCCTATCTCCTCTGCATTATGTGTGATAATGATTTTCATTATCGAGTTTGATTTTACTCATAATTCGTCCTCTTTACAATGAAAGTTCGCGACAGACCTCTTATCATTTTGCGACAAACCGTTTTCTAAACGCCATTAACGTTATACGCTTTGAGCATCTTTGCAAGCCGCACCGTATAGATCCCAAGCTTCCTAAAGCTCCATAAATCTTGGATGTTCGACTGATCGCTTGCCGCATTCGGCCGGCAGCGTGAAGATTAGATGAAAAGTTAATTTCTATCGTTGCATTTTGTTGGAAAAGGCTATATAAAAAGATTAGAGCAATTATTATTTGCTACTTTATTTAAACCAATAGGAGATGATCAAATGGACACTAAAGTTACTGCTAACGCAGGGAAGTGCCCGGTAATGCACGGCAGCGCTACTAGCTACAAATCTAGTGGTACGTCAAATCGAGATTGGTGGCCAAACCAATTGAACTTGAATATTCTGCACCAGCATGACAGAAAATCAAATCCATTTGGAGAAGACTTCGATTATATAGAAGAATTTAAAAAGCTAGACTACTTTGCTCTTAAACAAGATCTTCGCGATTTAATGACGAATAGCCAAGAATGGTGGCCTGCAGACTATGGCCACTATGGTCCATTCTTTATTCGTATGGCATGGCATTCCGCAGGTACATATCGTACGGGCGACGGCCGCGGCGGCGCCGGAAGCGGCTCGCAGCGCTTTGCTCCGCTTAACAGCTGGCCGGACAACGGCAACCTTGATAAAGCCCGTCGTCTGTTATGGCCGATTAAGCAAAAGTACGGCAACAAAATCTCATGGGCGGATTTGTTCATTCTAACAGGCAATGTCGCTATTGAATCCATGGGCGGAAAAACTTTCGGTTTCGGAGGAGGACGCCAAGATGTCTGGCATCCGGAAGAAGATATTTACTGGGGCAATGAAAAGGAATGGCTAGGCGATAACCGCTACACAGGCGACCGGGAGCTTGAGAATCCGCTGGCAGCCGTGCAGATGGGTCTTATCTATGTCAATCCGGAAGGGCCTAACGGCAATCCTGATCCGCTTGCAAGCGGCCGCGACATACGCGAAACCTTCGGACGCATGGGCATGGACGATGAGGAGACCGTTGCGCTCGTGGCTGGCGGCCATACATTCGGCAAAGCGCATGGCGCAGGCGATGCCGCTCTTGTTGGTCCAGATCCAGAGGCTGCTCCTATCGAAGCACAAGGCTTAGGCTGGCTAAGCACACATGGCAGCGGCAAAGGCCGGGATACGATTACGAGCGGTGTTGATGGCGCTTGGACTGCTAATCCTACACAATGGGATAACGGATTTTTTGAATTATTGTTTGGGTATGAGTGGGAGCTTTCGAAGAGCCCGGCAGGCGCAAATCAATGGGCGCCTGTAAATCCTGCTGCGGAGCATCTTGCCCCCGATGCAGAAGATTCTTCCGTTCGCGTTCCGACAATGATGACCACTGCGGATATGGCGTTGCGGATGGATCCGGCATACGAAAAGATTTCTCGCCGCTTCTATGAGAATCCAGACGAGTTCGCAGATGCATTTGCCCGCGCATGGTTCAAGCTCACGCACCGCGACATGGGCCCTATTGCAAGATATCTTGGACCGGAGGTTCCGGCAGAAGAGCTCATCTGGCAAGACCCTGTACCGGCTGGTGAAAGTGATCTAACAGCTGAGGAAATTGAAGAGCTTAAAGCACAAATTCTAAACTCCGGACTTACAGTAAGCGAGCTGGTTACAACGGCTTGGGCTTCGGCAAGCACTTTCCGCGGCTCCGATATGCGCGGCGGCGCCAATGGCGCTCGCATCCGTCTTGCTCCGCAAAAGGACTGGGAAGTGAATCAGCCGCTCCAGCTTACAAAAGTACTTACAATATTGGAAGGCATTCAAGAGGATTTGGGCAAAAAAGTCAGCATGGCCGATTTGATCGTACTCGGCGGCAGCGCTGCTGTAGAAAAAGCGGCCCGTGATGCAGGCTATAATGTATCGGTTCCTTTCACTCCAGGACGCGGCGATGCAACGCAAGAGCAAACCGATCCAGAAAGCTTTGCTGTGCTGGAGCCGATCGCTGACGGTTTCCGCAACTATCAGAAGAAGCAATATCATGTAAGTGCAGAAGAGCTTCTGGTAGACAAAGCGCAGCTGCTTAACCTGACTGCACCGGAAATGACCGCGCTTGTCGGCGGCATGCGTGTTCTTGGCACGAACTATGCCGGCACCAAGCATGGCGTATTCACAGACCGTGTAGGCCAGCTCACGAATGATTTCTTTGTTCAATTGCTTGATATGAACATTGTATGGGAGCCAGTTGACGGCACCGTATTCAATGGACGCAATCGCAAGACAGGCCAGGTGGAGCGTACAGCGACCAGAGTTGACCTTGTGTTCGGCTCTAACTCGGTTCTGCGTGCTGTTGCAGAAGTATATGCCCAAGACGACAACAAAGAAAAGTTTGTGCGTGACTTTGTTGCTGCCTGGGTAAAGGTTGTAAACGCAGATCGTTTTGACTTGAAAAAATAAGGGCTCCTGCTTTGTTTTATACCCCTTTTATAATTTGTGAAACGTCAAAAGCCTGCCGAACGGCAGGCTTCTTTATTTCAGATGAGTCCCTTGTCAATCGACGACGCGCTTAGACCAAATGCGCCGTGCCATCCGCATGAAGAACAACGATTGCTCCCACCGATTGCTTATTTCACGCTTGCGGTCCGTGTACTCGTCAACAGTTATTGCATATGGCGGGGGGCCCAGCTCCACAACAAACGGGAAAACATCGCCTAGG
>Ga0180215_1005678_pt1 | contig 10563 bp, 6 predicted proteins | sample eDN3rd37CBELigBY_FD_128871 | JGI IMG/M metagenome (GOLD analysis project Ga0180215, IMG submission 128871) | Enriched backyard soil microbial communities from Emeryville, California, USA - eDNA 3rd pass 37_C BE-Lig BY (version 2) (version 2) | ecosystem: Environmental > Terrestrial > Soil >...
ACGAAATCTCCCGACTTGCGGGCTCCCCTTCCCCCGAGGCGGGGGAAGGGGCAGGGGGATGGGGGCAGAGTGGAAAATCAGCCTCGAAATCGAGATGAGGTCAGTGCTCAGCGCTTCGGGGGAAGGGAGGCGGAAGTCGATTGGCGAGCATCCCGAGGCCTCGCCCCCGATGCGGGGGAGAGGCACCGAGAACCGCGACGCGTCGTGTGGGAGTGGGGGCCGGGATAGGCAGAGCACCCATTCCGACGCGCCGCGCCATCGATTCCTCCCGCGTCACCGCGCCATTTCGCCCCAATTTTCCGCGATGCCCGCCCCCCTCCTCCGGTAATCTCGCCGCCCCCCCGCGAATTCCGCGGATTGAGAAGGAAAGCGCGTGTCCGAAGTCGTATTCCGAGGTTCTCGTTACCCCGTGCGCCCTGGTGAGTCGGCGCTGGATGCGCTGATCCGCGGCGGTGCCGAGATCACCTTCTCGTGCCGCAAGGGATCGTGTCAGTCGTGCATGGTGCGCGCGGTGACGGGGAAGCCTCCCTGCGCGGCGCAGCGCGGGTTGCGGCAAGGGCTCGTCGAGACCGACCACTTCCTCCTCTGCTTGGCGCGCCCCGAGGAGGCGCTGACCATCGAGCCGCCCGATCTCTCGCGGCTCTTCGTCCCCGCCATGGTCGGGCGCATCGAGAGGCTCTCGGACCGCGTCGTGCGGCTCGGCTTGGAGACGGAGATCGCCCTCGCCTACCGCCCCGGCCAGTACGTGCGGCTGCGTCGCGAGGACGGGCTCACCCGGAGCTATTCGACGCGCGGCTTCACGGACGAGGACTACTTCCTCGAGGTCGATGTGCAGCTCGTTCCGGGCGGGGCCTTCAGCACCTGGGTGCACGAAGAGCTGCGCGAGGGCCAGACGCTGCTGGTGCAGGGGCCGCTCGGCGAGATGCGTTATCGCGAGGAGCTGCGCGACAGGAGGCTCGTGCTGGCGGGAACGGGGACGGGGGTGGCACCGCTCGTCGGCATCGCGAAGGACGCGCTGCGAAGCGGGCACGCGGGCGGCATCGAGCTCTACTTCGGCGCGCGCACGGCGGCGGACCTCTATGCGCACGAGGAGCTCGTGGCGCTCGCCCACCGGGGGCTCCGCTATCACGCGGTCGTCCTGGAGGGTGCGCCGCCGACTGGGCATCGGCAGGGGAATCTCATCGACGTCGTCTTCGCCGATCACCCCGCCGTCGCGGACACGGCCCTCTTCTTCGCGGGCGATGCCGCCTTGGTGCAGCGCCTCCGCACCGCCGCCATCCTCGCCGGCGCGCGACGAAGCGCCATCACGGTCGATCCCTTCGAGACCGAGAGCGAAGCCCTACCGGAGGACGACGCGATCCTCGGCGAAATCCAGCCCGACCACGAGCTCTGGGAAGCGCTCGAACGGGGGCCGAGGCTGCGCCGGGTCCTCGATCGCTTCTACGCGAAGGTGTTCGAAGACGAGCGGCTCGCGCCCTTTTTCCACAACGTCACCCTCGAGCGCGCCATCTCGAAGCAATACGCCTTCCTCGCGGACCTGTTCTCGGGGAGCAATGCGTACTTCGGGCTCAAGCCATTCAATGCGCACCACTGGATGATCATCTCGGACGAGCTCTTCGATTATCGCGAGGCGCTGTTCGACTCCGTGCTCCGCGAGGAAGGGCTCCCCGAACCGCTCATCCGACGCTTCTTGGGTCTGCACGAACGCTTCCGCCGCTCGATCGTCAAGAGCCGCGCGCGCGGTCTCGTCATCGACGGCGTCGAGCACCTGCACGAGGGCTACTCGGAGGAGATTCTCCCCATCGCCTGCCTCTGCGATGGATGCGGCGGCGAGATGCCGGAAGGCAGCCGCGGGCGAATGCACAAGAGGACGGGGCTCCTCTACTGCGAGCAATGCGAGGCCGTCCCCGGACATGAGAGCTTCATTGCCGGCTGAGATTCGGCTAGGAGCAAAGTGCGTCTGTAAGATTTCCACCCGAGTAGAAGGGCAAAAGATGACAAAAGGATCACCCCGATTTCCCTTAGAGTGAGGACGCTTCGCCGACCAATGCGGCACGAAGCATTTGTGAACGAGATCGATTTCCTTGACGTGAAACGAAACACGGCCGCCCGGCGGGGCTCCACGGAGAGAAATGGCGCCGACAGATTCCCCAAAGACCAGCTTTGCCTCCATTGACGAGATCCACCGACGCGTCGTCGCGTGCGCGAAAGGGGCAGCTTCGTTCGACATCCGTGCCTTCGAGGAGGGGACGGCGAAGGAGCTGAACGAAACCCTCGTTCCCCTCGTGCGCAAGCTGCTGGACGAGGCCTTGGCGCTCAACGCGCACCTACTCGCCTGCTTCGACGCAAAAGAACCAACGCTGGTCTCCGCCGAAGCGGAAAACGAAGAGGACAGGAACCAGCTCCAAATCGCCGACTTCGCCTTCATCTGCGCGATGGAGCTCCGCCATCGGATGACGCCGCACCGCCTCGCCGCCATGGAGAACGGTTGGGACGTCATCGCGGAATGCGACATCACGCTGCTGCGCATCCTCAATGCATGCGCTGCCTTGGAAGGCCCGCTCGCCGCGCTCGTCGGCGTGGAGCGCGAGCTCGACGGCATCGCCGCGAACCGCTCCTCCGTCGAGATACGCCGCCAATACGCGCGCCTCTTCCGCGCCGTCGATTGCCCTTTTCCGACCGACCAGGCGAGCATGGTCAAGGCCTTCCGCTGCGTGGGCACGGCCATCGCGATGATCGTCGGGCACGAGGTCTATCGCGACATGCGCTTCTTCGATCGCCGCCAGATCCGCGCTTTGCAAACACGCGTCTTGGATTGGCTGCGCAATCCCGAAGCTCCGGGCGCCTTCGCCGAGGGGACGCGCCTTTGGCAGGACGTGATCGGCGCCTCCGCGATGCTCCGGCAGATCAACCGGCGCGAGGATCTCGTCCGGCACGACACGGAGCTGGTCGCCGAGCTCCTCGAGAACGAGGATTGCGGTCGAGGAACGGCGAGGCTGCGTTCGCTCCTGGGTCTCGATCCGGAGCTCGACGCCTTCATCGAGCAGGGCAAGGCAGCGGATCGGGAGCGGGTTTGTGCGACGTTGAAGCGCCTCGCGGCGAGCTTCCGGGCGAATGCGAAGACGGGCCCGTCGTGGGGCAATGACGGCCCGGCGTCGGCGCGCGCCCCCATCTTCGGAAGAGCCGAGCCCGAGCGCCACGACACGGAGCCGCCAGCGAGCGCGAGGCGTTTGAAGACCGCGGCGATGTAGCCGCTCGACGATTTCGAGCGCGGTCGAGCCGAGACCGCGCACCCCCTTTGCACCTTTTGCCGACAAGCAACGCCCGATCTCTCGCCTTCCGTGTCCGACTGCATCCTGACGTTACGAGGCTTCGGCGTGGCCTTCGGGCCGCAGATCGTCCTCGCCTCGATCCATCTCGACATTCCCTCGCAAGGCATCTTCCTCATCGTGGGGCCGCCGGCGGCGGGCAAGTCCACGCTGCTGCGCACGCTCGCGGGGCTCAACGATCGTCAGCCGGCCCTGCGCACCTGGGGCGAGGCGCTCATCGCTGGCGAGCCACTCGGCTCTCCCTCGGCGCCCACGCCCGCGATGGTCTTGCAGTCGGCGCGTCTCTTGGCCTGCCGGCTCCACGAGAACTTGGTCTCGGCGATTCCCGACCGGGCATTGCTCACGGTGCCGCAGCAGCAGGAACGGTTACGTCGCGAGCTCGAGGCCCTCGGTCAGGGCGAGCTCGCCGCCAACCTCGAAGCCTCGGCGGTGGACTTGCCGCTCGAGGTGCAACGCCGCGTGACGATCGTGCGCGCGGCGCTCACGGGCTCGCCGCTCATCCTCGTCGACGAGCCGACCGCGGGCATCGCGGACGACGAGAAATGTCAGGGCATCCTCGCCCTCCTCAAGAAGCTCGCCGAGGATCGCGCGGTCGTCGTCACCACGCACCACCGCGGGCATGCGCGGATTCTCGGCGAGCAGATTGCGCTCATCGCGGGCGGCGCCGTGCAGGAGCGCGGCGAGACGCGGGCCTTCCTCGACGCCCCTCGCACGGTGCCCGGCCAGGAGTGGTTGAAGACGGGTCACTGCAACCTCCCTGCCCCTGGGGCGAAGCCGGAGGAGCTGGCCGAGGATGCTCCGCGTCCCATCACCATTCCCCCGGAGACGCGCACGACGGTGGCGAACGCGCGCGAGCCGCGCGGCTTCTTCTGGCTGATCGAGTCGAAGCTCGCCGGCATGCCGCGGCCCGGCATCGTGAGCTCGCTCGAGGACGACCTCGACGGCGTTCAGGCGCTGGGCGTCGATCTCGTCATCACGCTCGAGGAGACGCCGACCCTTCCCGAGGAGGCCCTGCGCGTTAGGGGCATCGCGAACGAGCTCTTCCCCATCCCCGACATGAACGCCCCTGGGCTGGCTCGCGCGATCGATTTCTGCAACCACCTCGACCAGCTCCTCGCCGACGGCCACGTGGTGGCGGTGCATTGCCTAGCGGGCCTCGGCCGCACGGGAACGGTCCTCGCCGCCTACGCGATCTGGTGCGGCGCGAACGTCGTCGAGGCCATCGAGCTCGTACGCAGCGCACGCCCCCTCGCGATTCAATCCGAGGCGCAGGCGCAGTTCCTCGAGGAGTTCGCCATGGCAGTGGTCTATGCGCACAGGCGATTGCCGATCTTCTCGATGCGGCGACCTCGTCTCGCGCTCACGCCGTAGCGGCGTTCTACGTCCTGGCCGGACGGCATCCGATCTTTCCGTCTCGAACGTCCAGCATGCTCGCCGAAGCTCCGTCCCGGCTCACAAAACACTTGCTGATTCGACCAGGCTTCACCTATGGCAGGGCAACGTGAGTCGCGGTTGCAATCGAGCCCCGGTTGCCGCGACGCGCGAATCCAAATATCCCGCCCCGTTACGAGGAATGCCGAGAGGCCGCGGGATGTTCGTACGTCTTCAGTCGTCTCTTCGCTTTGCGTTCGAACCTCCTTCCCAGGGTGCGGCATGTTGGCCAGCACAGCGTCCTCCCCCTTCCTCCAACTCTGCAGTCACGTTGACGCTCGACGAACCGGCGAGTTCGTCGCTTCGGCTGCGAACTGCGAAGTCCACGTCTTCCTCTTGAACGGCCGCGTCGCGTGGGCGACCGACACGCGGCAACCACTCGAATTCATCCGCTTCCTCACCGAAGAAAGGGGCGTCGACCCGAGCACGCTCCGTGAGGTCGTCGAGACCTGCCTACGTGAGCGGCGCCCCCTCGGCGACACCTTGATCGAGTGGAACATCGCTTCCTTCGACGACGTCCGCGATGCGCTCGAAGCCCAGTTCCGTCACTCGCTCGACGCGCTTCGGCAGGAACCGGACGGCTCGTCGGTCTTCTTGGATCGCCCTCACTTCCAGGGCTACGACGAGCGCCTGACCATCGACATCGCGGCCCTCTTCGAAGAAGAATCGGCACCGGCAGCGGAAGGGAATGCTTCGCAGGACGCCATCGAGCGCGAAATCACCCGCGCGGCTCGGAACGCCATCTGGGTGGCGGTCGAAAACGGTCGCACGCAGCGCGATGCGCGGGTACCTGCGGCGCTGCGCGAAATCCTCCAAGAGGGAAACGAATTCGTGGTGCGGCGAGCGCCCGGAGGTGGTGAGGTCGGCTTCGTCGCCTCGAACGGAAGCCACGTCTACCTCGGCTATCAGGACGACGAATACGGCCTACTCCTCCTCTCGCTCAGTTCCTTCATCCCGGTGAAGACCCGGCCCCCCGTCGTCCAGTTTCCCCGCTACGAGCCCATCGAGAACGCGGCGCGCGTCGATGCCAGTTGCACCGCGGCCGTGGAGCGCCTGCGTGAGGCGCTCGACTTCGGCCCGAGCCTCTACGCGGTCGCGCTGCTCGACCAGGACCGTCTACCTCTCTTCTCCCTCGACCGAAGCCGCGATCCGGGCGAGTGGTTGCGACGCATCGCCGAACGCCCCGCGCTCACCAAGGCGCTCGAGACGACGGGAACGCGCCTCGCCGTCGCGGATGGCGCATGCTGGCTCTTCGGCGTCGCCCTCGAGGACGCGGGCGCGCGCTCGGCTTGGGTCCTGCTCGACAGGCACGCATCGCAGAGCCTCGGCTGGGCCGCGCTCTCCTCGACGCTCGGGTCCACGAAGAAGAAACGATTCGGGAAGAAGAAGCTTTGAAGATGACACGGGAGCAGTCCTCCCATACCCAACTCCTCGCCCTTCCTTTTGAAGACAGCCACGATCAACCCCCCACAAGGAACCATGTCTGCACTGAATAACGCTTTGGCCAAAGCCCAGCAATCCATTCCCGAATGCGTCGCCACCGGTTACGTCGACATGAGCACGGGCATGCTCCTCGGCGTGAAGACCGTCGACTCGCACCCGCAAGAGGTCCTCGACCTCGTCGCCGCCGCCACGGCCGACCTCTTCCAGGGCGCGAGCGTCACCACCATCGAGAAGCTTTTCCGCAAGTCGCGCGGGCAAGCCGAGGACGGCGCTCACTATTTCAAAGAGATCGTGGTCTTCAGCGACAACCTGCTGCACGTCTTCATGCGCTGTAAGCGCATTCCGGATCAGGCGGTCGTCGTGGTCTGCCGCGCGACGGCGAACATCGGGATGGTTCTGGCGAAGAGCCGGCTGAGCCTGGGGGAGATCGAGGCGTCGCTCTGAGGGGCGGCCGTCCTCCTCGTCGAGGATCGGTCTGAGCAATCTGCGACGGCATCGCCGAGGCCGCCAAGATTGCCGATAGCGATACACGGCTCGCACGCTCGGTCGGCGAGTGTCGGGGAAGGGGGCCCGACACTGCGGGCGGGTGGGCCAGATCGTCGATGTTTGGGGTAGGCGGGATCCGGCGCCTGGAGAGGGGCAGGCGTGGGAGCGATGTCGCTCGCGGAGAGCGATTGGCGATAACGCCACGGGACGAGGACGTTCGAGCGCGGCGCAACCGTCGGAAGCAAAAGCCGAGAACCGCGTCGCGCGCTCACGCGTCATCGCACCTCGCCCCTTCGGGACAAGCGCCCGCATGACACGCGTCACGGCGGCTCGCGCCTCGCACATCGAGAACCAACGCCGGAGTTCCAGCGGCTGGTGATAGCGTACCTGTGTCCATCACGAACGAACGTGAGGTGTTGCCATGCTCCGACGAACCCGGGTCTTTTCTTCGCTGCTGACGGTCGCCGCCTCTGCCCTCGTTGCGAATTGCAGCCCCGACACGGGAGGCACCGGGCCGGACGACGGCGAGCTTTCGGGAGCCGCTGACGGAGGCGACTCGGGTTGGGAGGATGACTTCACGCCGCCCGATGCCGGTGAAGACGGTGACGAGTGCGTCGGCAAAGAGTGCGGCCCCTACTGCGGCGACGGGCATATCGACGAGGAGCTCGAGGAAGAGTGCGACGACGGGAACGCCAAGGGCGGCGACGGTTGCTCGGCCGACTGCAAGCTCGAGGAGGGATGGTCGTGCTCGAAGCCCGGCGTGCGCTGCACGGCGACGGCCTGCGGTGACGGCATCGTCGCGGGCGACGAACAATGCGACGACGGCGATGACGAGGACGGGGATGGCTGCAGCGCCTCGTGCCTGCTGGAGCTCGCCGCTCCGGACGAGAAGGACGGCTGGATGTGTCCCGAGCCGGGCAAGCCCTGCGTCCGCACCGATTGCGGAAATGGGATCCGCGAAGGCTCGGAGCAGTGCGACGACGGCAACAACGACATGGGCGATGGGTGCACGCCGTTCTGTCGCAAGGAGCCCGTCTGTCCGCCCGGCGGCGGCCCGTGCACCTCGGCTTGTGGCGACGGCGTGCTTTTGCCCATCGACAAGGCCAACGGGCAGGAGTGCGACGATGGCAATACCGTCTCCGGCGATGGGTGCTCGGAGGATTGCAAGGTCGAGGTGGGCTTCGCTTGTCACGAAGAGGTCGTGGACCAGAGCGAGCTCGTGCTGCCGCTCATCGTCCGTGACTTCAAGCCCTGGGGCATGACCGACGGGCATCCCGACTTCGAAAACCACAGTGCCGGCGGCACCGCGGGCATCGTGGAGGACCTCCTCAGCGCCGACGGAAAACCCGTCCATGCGCCGAAAGACAACAACAACACGAGCAACAAGTATTCGGGCGGCGTATTGACGACATCCGACTGGTTCGGGATGTGGTACCGCGACTCGCCGCCCTACAACGTCACGATTCACAAATCGCTGACGTTCACCAATCTGTCCGGCGGCGTTTATCAGTACGACGCAAGCGGAAGCAAGTTCTTCCCCATCGACGACGATGGGTTCGGCAAGTTCCCGGAACACAACGGGCACAACTTCAACTTCACGAGCGAGGTCCGTTACTGGTTCGAGTACAAGGGCGGCGAAAAGCTCGACTTCACCGGCGACGATGACGTCTGGGTCTTCATCAACAAGAGGCTTGCCGTCGACCTAGGTGGCGTGCACGGAGCCCTCCAGGGAAGCGTTCGCCTCGATGCCACCGATGGGACGGGCCTGGCCTGCGACCTGCGCAGCTCGACGAATGTCAACTGCAATAATCCCATCGTCGTCGATTTGGGATTGGAGCTCGGCAAGGTGTACGAAATCGTCGTCTTCCAAGCCGAGCGCCACACGACGCAGTCCAGCTACAAGCTCACCCTCTCGAACTTCACGAACGAGCGGAGCGTTTGCGAGAGCAAATGCGGCGACGGCATCAAGGCGCCGGACGAGGAATGCGATCTCGGTGCCGACAACGGCAAGGAGCAATACGACGGTTGCTCGGATAGTTGCACGCGCATCGGCGGCTACTGCGGCGACGGCGAGAAGAACGGCCCCGAGCAGTGTGACGACGGCAATCGCAAGAACGGTGACGGCTGCGATTCGAGCTGCCGGAACGAGGCCAGCGTGCCGCACTAGCGCGGTTTCGCCCGGCAGTCTTCCTCGACATCCCGATGCGCCGGCATCGCGCGTCGCCCTTTGCCGGCGCATCGATCGGGACGAATCGGTGATAGCGTGCGCTTTCACCCTCACCGAATGCGAGGTGTCGTCATGCTCCGCCGAAGCCACATCTCCCCTTCGCTGCTGACCCTCCTAGCCGCGGCCCTCGTCGCAAGTTGCAGCCCCAGCAAAGGGGGTTCGAGGCCGGACGACGGCGAGCTCTCGGGAGCCGGTGGATCGGGCGGGAATCCCGACGGAGGCGACTCGAGTTGGGACGATGACTTCACGCCCTCCGACGCCGGTGACGAGCGTGGCGAATGCGTCGGCGAGGAATGCGGACCTTACTGCGGTGACGGGCGCATCGACGAGGAGCTCGAGGAAGAGTGCGACGACGGGAACGCCAAGGGCGGCGACGGTTGCTCGGCCGATTGCAAGCTCGAGGAGGGATGGTCCTGCGCGAAACCCGGCGTGCGCTGCACGGCGACGGCCTGCGGTGACGGCCTCGTCGCGGGCGACGAGCAATGCGACGACGGCGGCGATCAGGACGGGGATGGCTGCAGCAGCTCCTGCATCCTGGAGCTCGCGGCTCCAGACGAGAGGGACGGCTGGATGTGCCCCGAGCCTGGAAAGCCCTGCGTCCGCACCACCTGCGGGAACGGTGTCCGTGAGGGCTCCGAGCAATGCGACGACGGCAACAACGACATGGGCGATGGGTGCAGCCCCTTCTGCCGCAAGGAGCCCGTCTGTCCGCCCGGCGGCGGCCCGTGCACGTCGGCTTGTGGCGACGGCGTGCTTTTGCCCATCGACAAGGCCAACGGGCAGGAGTGCGACGATGGCAATACCGTCTCCGGCGATGGGTGCTCGGAGGACTGCAAAGTCGAGGCGGGCTTCGGTTGTCACGAAGAGGTCGTCGAGCAGAGCGAGCTCGTGCTGCCCCTCATCGTGCGTGACTTCAAAGGCACGAGCGAGCCGGGTGGCCATCCGGACTTCTTCGCCTTCAGCGGCAGCGGGCTGGCGGGAATCGTCGAGGAGTTCCTCGGATCCGACGGTAAGCCCGTACACGTCAAGACGGACAAGGCGCATACGAGCAACAAGTACAATGGCGGCACGTTGACGACGCCGGACTACTTCGCCGCCTGGTTCCGCGACGACTCGACGTACAACGTCACCCTCCAGAAGGCGCTGCCCTTCAAGAAGCTTCCTACCGGCGAATATCAATACGACGCGAGCAACAGCACCTTCTTTCCCATCGATAACGAAGGCTTCGGGAACACGCCGGACTACGAAGAACACAACTACCTCTTCACGAGCGAGGTCCGTTACTGGTTCGAGTACAAGGGAGGGGAGAAGCTCGACTTCACCGGCGACGACGACGTCTGGGTTTTCGTCAACAAGAGACTCGCCGTCGATCTCGGTGGCATGCACAGCGCTCTGAGCGGAAGTGTCCGGCTCGATGCCTCCACGGGGCAAGGTCACGTCTGCGATCTGCGCAGTTCAACGAATCTCAACTGCGCCAATCCAATCGTCGTCGATCTGGGATTGCAGCTAGGAAGCGTGTACGAAATCGTCGTCTTCCAAGCCGAACGGCGGCCCACGGGATCCAGCTATCAGCTCACGCTCTCGAACTTCACCAGCGAGCGGAGTGTCTGCGAGAGCGTCTGTGGGGACGGCATCAAGACGCCGGAC
>Ga0180215_1005679_pt1 | contig 10561 bp, 7 predicted proteins | sample eDN3rd37CBELigBY_FD_128871 | JGI IMG/M metagenome (GOLD analysis project Ga0180215, IMG submission 128871) | Enriched backyard soil microbial communities from Emeryville, California, USA - eDNA 3rd pass 37_C BE-Lig BY (version 2) (version 2) | ecosystem: Environmental > Terrestrial > Soil >...
CGCCGACATCGAGAGGATCGAAACTTTGCTTACGATGCAAAGCATATATCCGGTTACAAAGATTGTTGAATCAGAATACAACTACTATCTGACGATGATCTACATTATGCGCCTGTTGCAAGTATTCAATATGGTGGCGCTCTGCATCGGCTTTTCCGGCGTGATGGTAGTCATGTACCGGTTGATTCATCAGCGCAGCCGTCAGATTGCGATGCTTCGTGCGGTCAGTGTTCAATCTGGAACGATTCTTCAAAGCTTTCTTCTGGAGGGCTTCTTGACCAGTAGTTTTGGGCTTTTGGTCGGCTTCGGATCGGGAACCTACATGGCGAACATCGTCTTCGCAACGCTGTTTGCCCAGGATATGCAAAGCTCGCTTGTCATCCCCATCGGAGAAATTGCGCTGTTCTCCTTCGCCGCGGCGGTGTGCGCCCTTACCTTCTCCTATCTTCCCGCACGCAAGGCGCTGCGCGTTTCCCCTGTAGAAGCAAATCGCATTACAAGCTAGGATGACAAAGACGGGATAGTTGCCTATCCCGTCTTGCTTCATCAATATACACTGCGATCCATAGCCGCCATTACTTTCCCGAGACACATCCACACAAACCCTATTACCATAACGCTCCCTACCGTTAAGGGCGTTTCCCAAGCTTTATCCATCATTCCATAGAAGAACGGCACGATAAACAAGATCGAGTTCGATCCGAACAGGGCCACGGACAATATCTTCAGCACACGCGGGACATCGCTCTGATGAAATAATCGTAACGCGAAGAACAACGCTCCGATCCAATGAAGAAGCAGCCCTGGCGCCATGAAAAGCAATCCTCCCGGAATATGCGGAACATAAGCTTCAGAGGCATAAAAGATAGAAAGCAACGTCAAACCGATCGTCATGATAACGGCAAACGCACCGAGCGGTCTGCCGAACCGGGACCGGATCGCGAACACGCCGCCCAAGCAGAGCAAAGGAATGATGAATCCGGCGTAATCGGTAATTTGTGACGCTTCGTAGCCCTGATTGACCACCCGGCCGAGCACGAGCCAATCATAAGCGGCTTCGCCCATCCACAACAATCCGCCGATTACGCATAACCGTGCGGCCATTGTTCTCAAAGGGGTGCAGCTTCTTTCCTCTCCGATGCAAAAAACACTTCATGCGCTTGAATCGGGTTCGTGAATAATGAAACCAGCTCATCGGCAGTCTGCTGGTCTTGCGTCGCATTGCCCATCATCGCCATGAAGGACTCCGACGGCGCTCCCGTCATCGCGTTCGTCCACTCAGACATCTTGACCACATACTCCTGTACCCGGTTCCAATACAGCTCTCCGACCGAAATATCCCAAAGATGATCGGCTTGTTCCGCGATAACCCGATACAGCATATCGGCGCAATATGAAGCGCAATTCGCCCCTTGGCCTGTGACCGGATCGTTCAACACCGCGCTGTCGCCGCAGGCAAGAACGAGGGTATCATTAATCGTAGTATACGGTACATGAACTTGAGGTTTAAACGCGATGCGTACATAAGCTTTCTCATCAACGAGGCGGAATTCATCCTTCACGATTCTCTCGGCAATATGGGGGAAGAATTTCTCCAACACCTCCCGCATCGCCGAAGCGAACGCCTCAGGGCCCTTCACGCCTCTAAATCCGTCCATCTCGCTCCCCGGGACAGCTTCATGCAAGACCATTCTGGCTACGCCGTTCGCGGTCATCGTCGACGTCTCGAACAACTCTCCAAGACCGGGGATAATATTGTAGTTCATCTGGTTGATTCCGTCCGGATCCAGCCCGTAGAATATCCCTGCCGCACATACCCGAAGCGGTGCTTCCGGAGCATTTCGAAGCCCCTTATACACCGGGAACGGCGCTGTCGGGCCGAGCTTGCCGGTGCAGTCAATGATGAGATCGAATTCATCCGCCAGCTCAGCAAGTGCCGCCTCATCAATCCGCTGCTTCGTAACGGGAATTCCCGCGCTATACAAACCGTCTAATAGAGCCGCTAGATAGATGCGCTGGTCGATGCTTATGGCTCTGCCATGTACATGGCCCTTGAACATCCTCTGCCCGGCGACGAACATTTGGACGGCTTGAATCTCATTGGCGCTCCCGTAGTCCGGAATGCCGTACCGCCGCTCCGTTTCAAGAAGCCTGTTAAAATGAACCTGAGAAGACGGGATATGCCCGTTCCGAATCTCATCGGCACTCTTCGCCGTAAACACCTGAAGATCGAAGCGGCCGTCCTGCTTCAACGCATACGCTAAGGTCGATCCCGCAATCCCCGCTCCGATAATCGCAATTTTTCTTTTCATTCTTCCTCGTACCCTCCTGCGGATGATAGTGATTTCTCTAACTGCATGTTACAAGAAGGGTTTGAGATTTCTGCGTGAGGTGTGTCAAGAATTTGCGAAGAATTGTAAAAGGTTCCTGGTCAGTGGAGTAGAAATAGCGGACACGGGATGCCGTTATTTTCATATCACAATGTTGGAAGACTCACTTCATACAGATATTTCAGCTGCTTTTCCAGGCTCCTTGCCGGAAGAAGCGGGAACAGCGCATCGCGAAGAGCGGTGAAGGCGCGGTTTTGCAATTGTGCTACCGTCCCGATTCGATCGGACATTCGGGTAATGGTCCCGGTTCGGCCGATTCGTTCGCGTTCATATCGTTTCAATGCCTCTTCCAGAGTGGGACTGTGTCTCACGTGATTAGCCAGGATGAGTGCGTCCTCGATCGATTGTCCGGCCCCCTGTCCCATATTGGGAGTCATCGCATGTGCCGCGTCACCGAGCAATGCGATGCACCCGAATGCAAAACGGCCGATTGGCGGCAGATCGTAAATATCGTGGTGAAGCAACTGATGGTTTGGGGTGAGCGTCAGAATTTGAGGTATCGGTTCGTGGTAGTCGCGGAAAATGTTTATCAAATCTTGCGTAGTGTAGGACTTTAATTGAGGATCTCTAGCTCTGGCGTTCACACAAGCGAACCAATAGATCCGGTTATTCGACAAGGGAACCAATCCGAAGCGTCCCCTGTGCCCCCATGTCTCTATAAATACGTTCGGGTCATAGGGAAGCATATCCGGTCCAGCCTCTACAACCGCCCTCCAACAAGTGTAACCCGCATACCGCGGCTTTGCGCTGGGCAGCAATGCTTTGCGAATACAAGAGTGAACGCCGTCAGCACCGACCAGCAGATCCCCTTCCTCCATCGTGCCGTCATCAAACCACACCTTTACGCCGGTGTCGCTTTGTTCAAAGCGTCTGAAAGTTTTTCCGGTTAGAACCGCTTGCTCCGGGCCCAGAGCATTCAAGAGGATCTCCAGCAGCTTTCCACGTTCAATGGTCACATTATCAGGCCCATACTTTCGGCTAACAACAGCGGTTTCCGTGCGTTGCAGAAGTTTTCCTCTCAGCGTCAAGATGCGGAGCTCATCTAGAACCCTCCCCGCCCGAAGGACTTGGTCGCCTACATCAAGCTGCTGTAATGCCCGGACCGCGTTCGCGCCGATTCCGAGCCCTGCGCCAGCGAAACGCACCTCCTGCTTGCTTTCAAACAATTTCACTTCCATCCCGATTTTGCCGAGAGCAATCGCCGCGCTCAGCCCTCCAATGCCTGCACCGATAATGATTGCTTTCATCCTAAATTCCTCACTCTCCGATATATTTGATCCAACTAATAAATGACAAAGAGGAAGAACGGAACCGTACACGGCCTTCATCCGATAAACTGCCTTCCATGACAACCGAGAACACTTGCTGAAACATGTCAGCAAAGCTGTACGGTAACTCGCCGATCACGTCCGGATGCTCCAAGTGCTGCATTACTTGAATCAATACGTTCGCACTGATGACGGGCGGGAATGAGTTGATCTTATTTCACTGTTGGCTCTGTCGGATTGCCGGGCCGCTGCTCCTTCGTCCACGTGCTTGTAGCCGGAATTTTGGACAAGTCGGCGCGGCAGGCATATTTACGGGCGATCTCCGTAACCTCTTGGAGTAATCCAACATTCAGCGTAATGGGACGGAGCCCTTTCGAGAGGAACAGGTCGTTGCTGACGTGCAGCTCGTTCTCGGCCGCCTCCTTCCGCGGATTAGAGACGTATGCAATCTCCGCTCCCGTCAACTCGCTCACGAGCTTCGCTAAATCTTTCACCTTGTGCGTCTCAGTCATCTGGTTAAAAATCAACACACGATCCCCGCGCTCCGGCGGATTCTCCAACGCGAGCTGAATGCAGCGCACGGTATCCTGAATATGTATGAACGCACGCGTCTGCCCTCCGGTGCCGTGTACCGTGATCGGATAGCCGACGGCCGCTTGCATTAAGAACCGATTCAGCACCGTTCCGTAGTCGCCGTCATAGTCGAAGCGATTAATCAGTCTCTCGTCAAGCATCGTCTCCCTCGTATTCGTTCCCCACACGATGCCTTGGTGCAAGTCCGTAATCCGGAGGTGATCATTCTTGTTGTAATATTGAAACAGCAGCTGATCTAACGACTTCGTCATATGATACACAGAGCCGGGATTGGTCGGATACAAGATTTGCTGTGCGAGCCGCTCGCCTGTTTCGGCCTTCACTTCAACATCAAGATATCCTTCGGGGATTTTGATCCCTGCCGTCCCATACCCGTAAACCCCCATCGTGCCGAGGTGAATCAGATGGATGTCTAAGCCGGATTCGACAATCGCGCACAGCACATTATGTGTCGCGTTAATATTGTTATTCACGGTGTAACGTTTGGTCTTGGACGATTTCATGGAGTACGGGGCGGCCCGCTGTTCCGCGAAATGCACAATCGCATCCGGTTGTTCGTTCATGAACACCTGAAGCAAAGCATCGTAATCCTGCGCGACATCAATTTTCATAAATCGGATTCTTTGCCCGGAAATCTCCTCCCATGCCTTTAATCGGGACCCCATAGGCTGGATCGGCGTCAACGAACCCGCTTCCAATTCATTATCTATATTTCTGCGCGACAGATTATCGATGATGACGACGTCATGGCCAATGCTCGACAAATGCAAGCTTGTGGGCCAGCCACAAAATCCGTCCCCGCCCAACACAATGATCTTCTTATATATTTTCAATCCCATCGCCCTTTCTCGATCAACTTCATATTGTCAATCATATCACATCCCTCTTCCTTAAATATAATAACGCGGGGAACACGAACGAAAAGAGGACTGCCCCGCGCCGTTACGTGCAGGACAGTCCCGTGTGACCGGTATTTTTACATATATTCTTCTATACAATCTACTCTGACGTACTTGTTGTCAATCTTGACAAACCCCGGGGTGCACATCGGCGCCGAGACCATCGTCTCAAATCGGATCTCGGTATGCTCCAGAACCCTCGGTGCGCTGTATTGGAGATTCCCGCGTTCCAACGGTTGTTTCATTCTGCTCTCATCCTTTCAACAATTATGGCGTGCCCAGCAGCTTATCATAAACGCCTGAGATAAAGTCCAATGTGATAACCGGTCCCGCATTTCCAGCTTCGTCCGCGCTCTGATACTCGATCATCATAATATCAAACCCGAAGCTGACTGGCCCTTCATATGCCGCCCAATCGCCTTGGCCGTTGAAGCGGTACATCGTTGCAGGCGTTGCCGTCATCCATGAAGGCGGCGTCAACGTCAATGTAAAGCCGTTAACATACTGCACACCTCTCGGCGTAGTCGCATAGTTCTCAGTGAGCGTATAATTCATAACAGGTCCCGATTGTGACGAAGTGAAGGTAACAGGTACAACCGATGACGTGCCGCCAGGATGATCCGAATCGCCGTGATACACCGCGGTAAGCTGGTACGTCCCGCTCTGCAATGATGTGGTGGCGAAGCTTGCCGTGCCGTTCGTTACGTCTGCCGTTGCGAGCAATGTGGAGCCGTCATAGAAGGACACCTTTCCGGAAGGAATTCCCTCAAGTCCGCTGACCGTTGCTGTCAGGATCACTTCCTCCATCACATTCAGTTCTGCCCGCGATGTTACCAATGCTACCGTGACGGCCGGCGCCGGCACTGATGTCGTGAATTGCACGTTCAGGCGCTCGGCGCTTAAGTTGCCAGCGGCGTCTCCTGCCTCCACCTTCACATCGTAAGTCGTACCCGCCGACAATCCGGTAAGATCGTAGCTGTAAACGGAAGATGCTACCGTGTCGATGATTTCGTCATCCACATAAATGTTGTAGAATGCTACACCAACGTTGTCCTCAGACGAATCCCAAATCAGCTTCGCGCTCGTTTCCGTTATCTCCGCGACGGTTAAACCGCTGCCTTCCGGCCACACCGGCGCTTCCAAATCCTCTTCAGGTACCGTTACTCGCTCAATGTTGTACTGCACATAATCTGTGCTCTCGGACACTTTCCCCGCGGCATCTCTGGCAACAGCGCGAACGAAATACGTTCCTTCCGCCAGTGCGGATACATCCCAATCGTAAGATGCTGCCCCGTGCACCGGCGCGCCATCGAACAGCGTTTCATCAAGGTCTATCCAGTTCACAGCATCCGTCGAGTATTGGAATGCCAGTGCCGCTAAGCCCGCATCGTCTGTTGCTTCCGCTTGCAGCGGGATCGTGTCAGCAAAGTTGCCCGATTCCGGGGACAACTGGGTAACCATTGGAGCAGCCCGGTCGATCCAATACGAATGTACCGGCGTTCCATCGCTTACATTGCCGAAAGAATCCTGCGCGATCGCTCTGACTTGAACTTCGCCAATCAAGTCGTCAACGGCAAGTGTGAATGCTGCGCTGCCTCCTGTTGCGGCCCTTTTGGCCACTTCCGTCCAATCCGCTCCGCCATTCACCGAGTATTGCAGCGCAATGCTCGACAAGGCCAGATTATCCGCGGCATGCACGGTGATTGCGATCTCATTCGCTTCTATCACTTGGCCGCCGCCCGGCGTGATGCTTGTTACGACAGGAGCTTCCGTATCCTTAATAGCGGCGGCAGGCGCAATGTTTGAGCCCTGGCCTTGCTGATTGAACGCATCCACGGCGTACACCACGTAGTAATAAGTCAATGCCGCGGGAACGGAGCTATCCTTATAGGTGAGCGTATCTCTTCCCGTCACCTGCCCAATTTGGGTATAAGGCCCTTCTGCACTTGTCGCGCGGTAAATCACGTATTTCGCGACATCCAAGTCTTCCGGCGGCTGCCAAGTAAGCGTAATACTGCCCGTGCCGTCGAACGACCCGATCAAGTTTTGCGGTGCGGCCGGAGGAGTCAGATCTAACAAATACGTAACGGCCTTTTGGGCTGTGTTGCCGGACGCGTCTCTTACGGTGAAGCGGACTTGAACGCTGTCTCCCTTCAAATCTTTGATATACCACTTCTGTGTAAAATAATGCGGCGGATTCGCAGAATAAGGTCCGTTCATCACACCTTGAGCCGGCACCCACTGCTCGCCGTCGAGGCTGTATTCGAATACGGCGGAGGTGCCGCTGCTTCCGTAGTTATCCGTAAAATTCACCCGCAGCTCATATTCCCCTGTGCCAAGCAGCGTACGGTCTGAAGGGCTGACACTTACAATCACCGGAGCTTCGTCGTCCTGCTCTCCGTTCACGGCAACCTCAGCGGAGAATGCCGTGTTTCCGAGCGAATCTCGTGTTTCTACTTTATAAATATAGTTCTTGCTGGGATCAATGGTATCCGTATAGGCGGTTGTGGTTTTAGACAGCCAGTTTGATGCGGTTTCCACACCGTCGGCAAGGCGGTGAACCCGGTACGGGAAAGCGTTCAGATCCGCGTCCTGCACCGCAGTCCATGAGATCGTGACTTTGTTCTGATCGACAACTGCGGATACTCCCGTTGCTGCACTAACCGTTTTATCCATCAACCATCTTACTTGCATCTCATCAACATTACCGGAAGCGTCGAACGCGCGGATCCGCACCAACACTTCTCCGTCCGTAATACCTTCCGTATTCCACGTGAAGGTTGATTGATAATAGCCTTGATAATTCGGACCGGAAACCGTTCCACTCGTCAGTCCTTGAGAGGACCAGCTTGCGCCGCCGTCCGTCGAGTATTCCGCTTCCATGACCGCGACACGCTGATTATCGGTTGCCCTTACGTCGAAGGTAAATTTCGGACCGCCAACCACTGCCCCGTCCGCGATGCTGACGCTGATCAATTCCGGTGCTGACTGATCGCCGCCGGGCTGTGCGGAAACGATGTTCGATTCCGCTGTATTCCCATACAAATCCGTAAAAATAACCTTGTAATAATACGTTTGGCCGTTATTTACGGAACCATCCGTAAATGTAGTAATCGAAGGGTCGGTAATTTTAATCCGTTCGCTATATCCCCCATTCAATGTATTGGCCCGCCGCACGGAATAGCTTCCGAAGTCGGGGTCCGGTACCGGAGGCCAGCTGATCACAATTGACCCGTCGCCGGAAGAGGCGGAAATCACCGGCGCGCTTGCATCTTTATCCACAAACACGGTTCTCGCCACTGTGGTGGCGTGGCCCGAATGATCCACAGCCGTCACTCGAAGGTCATAACTGCCCGTGCTGATTGCGCCAAGCTGCCAAGTGGCGGAGTACCCGTTCGATCCCCCTGCAGTACCGCTTCCGATATTGATCCAATCTCCGCTGCCGCTTACGGAATACTCAAACGTGCGTGCAGCGATCCCGAGCGGGGAGTTGTCGGTAATCCTTACGGATATGCTTGTCGAGGTGCCGCCAACCGTTCCTCCTTCGTCCGGCCGAATCCAAGCAACGGTAGGTGCGGTTTCGTCAATGAGCGGTGTAACGGCAACCTCCGCGGAAGGCGCGCTTTGATTCCCGACTCGGTCTTCCGCCTTAATAATGTAGTAGTATGTTGTTCCGCCCTTTACATTTTCCGAATGACGAAGTTGAGTCCCTGAATAATAGACGGAACGCACGAGTTCGTAGTCCCCGCCGGGAACCGTGGAACGATAAATGCGGTAATAATACATATCCGCTTCCGTATTTGGCGACCAATCTAACGTGATTTGATCCACAGCTGCCGATCCGCGGAAATTTGCGGGTGTGGCGGGAGCCGTACTATCCGTCTTCCATACGCGAACCGGCGTCCCGTTTGAAACGTTGCCGGCCTTGTCATAAGCGATGACCCGGAATTTATAAGCTCCATCCGTGAGCGGGCCAATGCCTTCTGCACCGGCGGTCACATCCCAAGTCAATGTCCCGGAAGCGGAGCCATAGGCCGCATTGTACTTAAGCTGATCGCCCTCCAACGTGCCGATATCGATCCAGCTTGCCGCATCGTCTAAAGATACTTGGAATACGAGCTTCACCACGCCGCTGCCGCCTGCATCGCGGGCTTCCGCAGAGATCGACGCAGCCTTGCCGCCGATCACCGTATTGTCAGCGGGCGTAAAGCTATGAATCACAGGCGGTGTCGTGTCTTGGGTTTCCTCCGCATGAACAGCCCCAGCACCTGCAGAGATCCAAACGACGAACAAGGACACAATCAGGAATATTTTTGCTATCTTATTTTGAATAGATTTCATAAGGCCACATCCTTTTCACGAATTGCTTATTGCTTACTCCACAAGGCTGCCGCCGGCGATACGATCACCGGAATTCCCCGCCGGATCTGACATTCCGTCGTCCGGACCCGCGTGGATAATCAGGGATTTGCCCCAGACGGACAATTCATGTCCCCGTTCCATCGTTGCCCCTTCAATGAACACATCGGCTACTGCCGTACCGTCCGCTTCCGCCAAGAGGTTGTTTAAGTCACCCAAGTGATGCCCTTCCGGGTTGTGGTGGCCGTGCTTCTTCCCGTGCGGATTAAAGTGGCCGCCCGCCGTCGAAAAATCATTGCCCTCGATCGGATTCTGATGCAGATGGAAGCCATGCTCCCCTGGAGTAAGCTGCGATATCTCAATATGAAGATTCACTCCGCCTACGCCCTGTGAGAGAGAAGCAGAGCCGATCACTTCGCCAGCCGCGTTCTTGATGTCAAACTCCGCCGCGCCGATCCATACCGTCTTCGTTTCTCCGTCCCATTGCACCGGCATATCCAGCATCTCGCTAACTTTACGAATCGGCACATACGTCGTCCCTTTGTACAGAATTGCTTCCGGTACGATTTGCCCTTGGTTGTCGTACATGCCGTTCGCGGAGGAAACATTTTCCCCCCTCACCATGAAGCGCAGTTTTTCCACACCGACCGAGATCGTCTCCGTCTGCGCCATCGCCACACCGGAAAAGAAGATCGACCCGCACAGAAACGCCGCGGCCATATGCCTCATTTTGAAACGATTGTGCGTCATTGCTTACTTCCTCCTACTGTCATGATCATTTGGTATTGCACCCGAGAATGTATGTTACAGGTGCGGTTTGAAGGTTTTGTTGAGACGTTGTCAACATATTGCGAAGATCTTTCGAAGAAAAAAGCCCCTTATTCGAGAGGCGGAGAAGTAAAGAGGACAGCTTGTCCGGTTTTGTAAGCGGGGATGTCCGTATAAAGGTACAATGTGTCCGAAATGCGATCATACGGTGAATAAATTCAGGGATTGGCGAGGTAAAGAGGACAGCTTGTCCGGTTTTGTAAGCGGGGATGTCCGTATAAAG
>Ga0180215_1005681_pt1 | contig 10557 bp, 10 predicted proteins | sample eDN3rd37CBELigBY_FD_128871 | JGI IMG/M metagenome (GOLD analysis project Ga0180215, IMG submission 128871) | Enriched backyard soil microbial communities from Emeryville, California, USA - eDNA 3rd pass 37_C BE-Lig BY (version 2) (version 2) | ecosystem: Environmental > Terrestrial > Soil >...
CCTTTCATCTTTTTGTAACGCTTGAAAAACAGGTTCAACATTTTGAACATCATAATGAAGCTCAGTGCGAATAATTTCCTTCTGCTTTTTCACCGGATTTAAATCCTCTAATAAGGCCTTTATGATTTCTGGATAAAATTCAAAGACCGTTTCTGACATAGAGTGATTATTTTCTTTCATCTTTTCGGTAATAAAACGATAGGCATTCTTCACAGAATCCGGGTCAACGGAAGTGGCAACCCCATTAATGTAATACCCTCCATCGAACTCCTCGAGCATACATAAAGTACCAGCCCACGGAATCCATTCCGACATCGTTTCACAGTAAGGCATATGGAATCTTTCTTTTGTAAATAGATCCTCCACAAAGACACCCTGATCGTCATAATCCACTTGCTGAATGAGGCGGGGACTCAGTTTCTCCCATTTAAGAGCCAGTTCCCTTAGCATTGGATCGCGATGATTACCGTTCGTATGATTATAGCGTTCTATCGCTCGCATCCCTTGCTCATCACGACGAAAGAACAAAATCCAATGTTGGAAAAAGAAATCCGATTTGTTTATTTCTAACCGCTCTTCAAATTCCTTCTCTAATGAGTTCAACTCTTTTAATGAGAAAGAAGGAAAAACATCATGGACTAATGACTGTACAAGTTGATATTTCAATTGAAAAAAACGTTCACGCTTAACCTGCCCAATTTCAAGCACTTGAGCTTTCTTCATACAACACTTTTTATATTTCTTTCCACTGCCACATGGACAGAGATCATTTCTACCTACTTCCACAATATACACCTCTTACATTTCATACCGTTAAGTTTAAGTATACAATAAAAATGCCAGAAAAAAGCATATTATTAATGTAACATACTTTAAGAAAGAATGTCTTGCGAGGAAAGACATTGCCCCTTTGATACATTAAAGCGCTGGGGGACAGTCCCCCAGCGCTTTAATGCGACAGAGGATACCCCTCCGATACGTTATGACGGTAACTCATTGAATCATTTTTTCCAAACTTTTTCCTTATTTTACGTTATAAATAGTGTTGATGAAAGTCAATTGCTTATTTGAGCATTTTCCTTCTGCCAGGAGCATCCTTTTATCGGATTATTAGAAACCTCATCTTCCCCTTCTTCCACCAAATATAAACTCTCTCACTAGGAACCATCTAATGTAATTATATTAGAATAAAAATAATTATTATAAATTTTGGGATTTATCGTTATTGTTTTGCATTTATGAATAATCCTCAGAGCTTTGACAAATGTCCATCCCAGAAAGTATTATTGTAGAAGAATAAAAGGAGGTTATAAAGTGTCTGGTATAAATAAACAGAAAATTGTGGAAAGCGTTCCGCAAAAAGGATTCTTTGGTCATCCCAAAGGGTTATTCACACTGTTCTTCACTGAGTTTTGGGAGCGTTTCTCTTATTATGGTATGAGAGCAATCCTTGTTTACTATATGTACTATGAGGTATCCAAAGGCGGATTGGGGATGGAAGAATCAACAGCCCTTGCTATTATGTCCATCTATGGATCTCTAGTATACATGTCCGGTATTATCGGTGGTTGGTTAGCTGACCGGATTTTTGGAACACAAAAGGCCATCTTCTACGGCGGGATTTTGATTATGCTTGGACATATCGTACTAGCGATTCCTGGTAATGTGGCTTTATTCTTTGTTTCCATGGTACTAATCGTGCTTGGTACAGGACTTCTTAAACCGAACGTATCGAGCGTTGTGGGTGATATTTACGCAACAGATGACGACCGCCGAGATGCCGGATTTAGTATCTTCTATATGGGGATCAACCTTGGAGGCTTCCTCGCTCCGCTAATCGTCGGCTCTGTAATGGGTATTAGCTTCCATTTAGGATTCGCCTTTGCTGCAATTGGTATGTTCCTTGGATTAGTAATGTTTGTATTAACGAAGAAGAAAAATCTTGGCCTTGCTGGTACGTATGTAGCCAACCCTCTTACTCCAGATGAAAAGAAAAAGGTATTTACTCAAATTGGTATCGGAATTATTATTATTGCTATCTTAATTGCGGTTGCTATTCCAACTGGTTATCTGACAATTAAGAGTTTTATCAACCTTGTTGCTATTCTTGGTATTATCATTCCAACTCTTTATTTCATTGTTATGTATCGCAGTCCAAAAACATCTGCTGAAGAACGTTCACGCGTAATTGCTTATATTCCGCTGTTCATTTCAGCTGTAATGTTCTGGTCCATTCAAGAACAAGGTGCAACCATCCTTGCAAACTATGCTGATAAGCGTACACAGCTTGAATTTGCTGGCATGACTATTTCACCAGCTTGGTTCCAATCGTTAAACCCATTATTTATTATCATTCTCGCCCCGGTTTTTGCTGGACTATGGGTAAAGCTTGGAAACCGTCAGCCATCAATTCCAAAAAAGTTTGCTCTTGGATTATTATTCGCCGGTCTATCATTCCTTGTAATTCTATTACCAGCCTACCTAGGCGGAACCGATTCATTAGTTAACCCATTATGGCTTGTATTAAGTTACTTCATTGTTGTTCTTGGGGAATTATGTTTATCTCCAGTTGGCCTTTCTGCCACAACCAAGTTGGCACCTGCAGCCTTCTCCGCTCAAACCATGAGTCTATGGTTCCTAGCAAGTGCGGCTGCACAAGCTCTAAACGCACAATTAGTTAAATTCTACTCACCTGAAACAGAGATGGCATACTTTGGTGCAATCGGAGGAGCATCTATCGTTCTAAGTATCATCCTATTTGCGATTTCACCAAAAATCCAAAGCCTGATGAAGGGTATAAAATAAAAATTATCACTAGAGTAAAACCTGCTTTGAAATCTATCGAAGCAGGTTTTTTTACGCTTTAACGTGGTTTGATTTTAAAGCGCCGGGGGACTGTCCCCCGGCGCTTTAACGCATAAGAGTATTTTACAAACATAGATATTAATCATGTGTTTGATTGGTATGTTGCCTCTGTATTGCAATAGCAATAAAATTTTACTGAACATTCAGTGAAAAGTTCTTGAATGAGTTGGAAGGACATTATATTATTGTAAGATATAAATATCTTCTCTACTTCTCATCACTCTCGTCGTTCCATTAGGGTGTGAATGCTGTATATTAAATAAAAACATGCAATATGAGCTAAATCTCTTTCACCTTCATTACAATATGAAAATAATCTATAGTAGTAGCTAATATATTTCCATCATTATTTTTCTCATTAAAACGAAATCAGAATAATAAATAAGTGGAGGTATCATACCTCCTATTAAAAAGGGAGATGTAGAATTGTGAAACAAGCCTTGAAACAGATTGAAAAAGACATTTTCGCTGTGTTTGACCATCTCCACTGTCATGCAGAGATTAGTTGGGAAGAGGTTCAAACCACAAAGTTTATAAAGGAACAACTTGAAAAGGAAGGTTACCATACCCATACCTTTGAAGATTGTACAGGAGTTATCGGGGAAATGGGAGAAGGTGATTTTACTGTTGCCCTAAGAGCTGATATGGACGCACTATGGCAGGAAAAGGACGGAAAATGGCAAGCTGTCCATTCCTGCGGTCATGATTCACATTCAACGATGGCACTCGGGGTTGTGAAATTATTCAATAAAATAGGCTACAAGCCGCCTGGTAAGCTGAAGGTGATTTTCCAACCAGCAGAGGAAAAAGGCGCAGGCGCTCTGAAAATGCTTGAGAAAAAGGTGTTAGACGATGTTGATTTCTTATATGGAGTTCATCTTCGTCCCATCCAAGAGCTGCGCAGCGGCTATGCCTCTCCTGCCATTTGCCACGGGGCCTCTCAAACCGTGACAGGGGTAATTAAAGGAGTTTCAGCCCACGGAGCACGTCCGCATCTTGGTATTAACGTCATTGAAGTTGGCAGCAGCCTGATTCAAGAAATAGGCAAAATCCATATGGATCCTCAAGTACCTGCATCCATAAAAATGACAGCGTTTCATGCGGGCGGACCAAATGCAAACGTCATCCCGGACCACGCTGAGTTTACGCTCGATCTACGCGCCCAAAACAACGATGTAATGAATGAATTAGAATATAAACTAACCCAAATTGTGGAAGGCCTTTCTGCTATCTATGACGCAAACATCAAGTTAAAGTCAGAAATCAAGCTTCCAGCAGCACAGGTTGATCCGACAGCTCAGGAAATTATGGAACATGCCATTATCGAAGTAATGGGACAAGAATGCTGCGCTCCTCCTGTCATTACATCGGGAGGCGAAGATTTTCACTTCTACTCGCTTATGAAGGAAAATTTGAAAACAACGATGCTTGGACTTGGCTGTGACCTGACACCAGGACTGCATCACCCGGATATGACATTTAACAAGGACGATATATTAAATGGGATTCTTATTCTAGCCTCTACTGTGATGAAAACCTTTGAACACGGGAAAAAATAAGGTATGATTTTGGAAGACTGTGGCGGGATGACCCCTGTAGATAGTGAATACTTTTGCAATCAAATTCGCCCGTCGAATGGGCGTATGGATTTTTATCGAAATCGTTCAATAAATGACCTTAAAAAATCCGATACATCCGCCGGAGGCTTAACTTCATTCAGCCGGGATTTGAATCCCCACTGAATCGGAGAGCTATTCGCATCCATCCCCCACTTACAAAAGTAGAGGATAAATGCTGAATGAAGTGAAAGAATCTTAAAACCACGGAGGCATAAGATGAAGCTGGAACGCGTCGTATTAAGACATTTACAAATGAAACAAAAATCACCTTTTTCAACAAGCTACGGGACATTTACGACAAAGGACTTTCTATTGGTCGAGGCCATTGATGAAGACGGCATCACAGGCTGGGGAGAAGGTGTTGCGTTTCACGTTCCATGGTATACCGAAGAAACAGTGAAGACAAGCTGGCATATGCTCGAGGACTTCCTATTGCCGCTCGCATTCGACTCCTCTTTTGAACATCCAGATGAACTAAACAAACGCTTTTCTTTTATCAAAAAAAATAACATGGCAAAAGCCTCAATTGAAGGTGCCGTTTGGGATCTTTATGCAAAAAGAAAAGGTATTTCGTTAAGCCAAGCCCTCGGCGGGAAAAAGAAGAGCATCGAAGCAGGTATTGCCATTGGCATTCAGAGGACGACGGACGATTTGCTTCGCATCATTGATAAATATATGGCAGAAGGATACCGCCGAATAAAAGTTAAAATTAAACCTGGCTTGGATGTTGAGTTGATTGCCGCCATCCGCAAGCAGTTCCCGACGATTCCGTTAATGGCAGATGCGAATTCAGCCTATACTCTGAATGATATTGACCTGCTGAAAGAATTGGATCAATATGGACTGATGATGATTGAACAGCCGCTCGGCTCGGATGATATTATCGATCATGCCACGCTGCAAGCACAGATTCAGACGCCAATTTGTTTGGATGAGAGTATTCTTTCTGTAGAGGATACTCGAAAAGCAATTGAACTTGGAAGCTGCAAAGTAATTAATGTTAAAATTGGGCGCGTCGGCGGTTTATCAGAGGCCGTAAAGATTCACAATTTGTGCAGAGAAAAAAGTATTCCAGTCTGGTGCGGCGGCATGCTGGAAGCTGGAGTAGGACGAGCGCACAATATTGCCATTACAGCACTCGAAAACTTCACGATGCCTGGAGATACAGCTGGTTCTTCCCATTACTGGGAACGAGATATTATTGATCCAGAAGTTGAGGTAAAGAATGGATTGATTAAAGTACCTGAGGGGCCAGGGATTGGGTATGAGGTGAACAGGAAGATGGTTGATTATTATACGGTTAAGATGAGAACCTTTCGCGGGTTGTAAAATAAACACCCATTTCATCCTTCCCACGGCACACAATCATGCACCCGCAAAAATTACGGGTGCTCCTCAAAATTCCAATCATATCCCTCTTGAATGCCACTTCCAGGCACTCGCAATAATCTCCTCTAATGAATACTCGGCTTTCCAGCCAAGTTCCTTGAAGATTTTTTCTGAAGATGCCACAAGCCTTGCTGGGTCCCCTTCTCTTCTATCCGCCATTATCACATTCGCTTGCTTACCAGTTACTTTTTCACACGTTTCAATAACCTCTTTTACAGAATAACCTAAACCATTACCAAGGTTATAGACAGCGGTTTCTTTATGACCCGACAGCAGGGCATCAAGTGCTAGCATATGCGCCTTAGCTAAATCAGTCACATGAATATAATCACGAATACAAGTCCCATCTGCTGTATCATAATCACTGCCAAACACAGAGATACTTTCACGCTCTCCTAGCAGCTGTTCCAAAACAATTGGGATTAAGTGGGTTTCTGGATGATGTTTTTCACCAATTTCACCCGTTTCATAGGCACCTGCCGCATTGAAATAGCGGAGTACGACATAATGAAAACCGTACGCTTTCGCATAATCAGCCAATATTTGTTCAACCATTAACTTAGAACGGCCATACGGATTGATTGGAAGAGTCGGAGTTTCTTCTGTAATTATCTCAACCTTAGGAATCCCATATGTTGCAGCTGTCGAAGAAAATATGAAATTTTTCACATTGTATTTCTTCATAGCTTCTAATAATATCATCGTTGCAGCTACATTATTTTGATAATATTTCATCGGATCTACAACGGATTCACCAACAAGGCTATTCGCCGCAAAATGCATGACCGCTTCTATTTCATAGGTAGAGAACACGGAATCCAAATCCTCAACATTCCCTAAATCTCCTTCAACAAAAACAGCTTTCTCACCAACGGCCCATCTATGTCCCGTTGATAGATTGTCGAGTACCACGACTTCCTTTTCTTTTACTAATTCTTTTACCAAATGGCTGCCGATATAGCCAGCCCCGCCGATAACTAAAATCATGGAGACATCCCCTTTAAATAAAATCCAGATAGAATTATTATAGCCGTTGTAGAGGATATCGTAAAATTAGAAATGGTATTGGACTTTTTTGTAAAGGAAAGACTCTATTTCTAATAGTAAAGTCTATGATTTAATGAATATATTCTATTAAATTTTAATCGGAACTGCTTGGATGAAGCGGGACCCGAAAGCAAAGAGGTTAGGCACTCACAATACAGAATCTAATACTACATTACGTGAAATCACACTAAATATAGACCGATGGCGAATGCCGAACACCTGACAGAACAGCCCCTCTCGTCGGCAAATTTCTAATCATCTCCCCCTCCACCTGAATCACCGTCATTAGAAGAACCTGCATTGTTTGATTCTTGTTCATTATCATAGTCTGAATCATGGTCATAATAGTGGCCCGTACCAGTGGATTCCTTTTTGACACGCCTTCGTTTCGTTGGAAAAACAATAATAGCTAAAACAATTGCCGCAATCCCCAGCCCTTCATTTTCTGAAATAAAGAGGATAATACCAAGTAGACCAAGCAAAAAACTGAATACCCTTACTATCATTTTCCTCATTATATCGTTTCCCCCTAAACATTTTTTTATAAATATTCCATTTTCTTTGTTATTATTCACGACAAATTGTTTCCTATAAAGAACTTTTATAACAAAAAATGTTCTATTTAAGGTATAATTAGTGTAATAATAGGAATCTTTGAAATTTCAAATGCTTAAGGAGAAATTATTATGCCTTTAATCGTCATGAAAGAAGTCTTTACTCCGCTTAAACTAATAGGTATTAGGCTCTTTAAATCAAGTGAAGGGGACTATTATATTAAGTTTTGGAATAGCTCGAGGAAGAAAATTACAGGTTAACAGGAGAATGCTATTCATAAAGAATTTATTTTATATTCAGAAAATTTAAAATGTCAAAATTGACATAATAGTGTATAATTTTAATAGACTATATGTCAAACTATCAAATGTATAAGAGGAGAACAATTATGCCTTTAATTGAAATGAAAGAAATCAACACGCCGTTTAAACTTGTAGGAATCAAATTTTTTAGATCAAGAGAAGGTGGGCTATATATAAAATTTGGAAATGGACCGCGAAAAAAGCTGTTTAATTAAAGCTATTATCTCTCCCCACCTCTCCTCCAGCAGTTCTCTTTATCTACATGATAATAGCTGAAAATATTAGAACCGATAGGATACTAACCGCAACAATCTCTACATCAAAGAGTCTTCCAGCGTGTGGGAATAACAGCTAGGGGAACTCAGTCATACATCCACACTATATACAGAAAACAAAACTAGCACAATCAAAAACATCAGATAGACAGCAGCAACATCGGGATTGTTAGGAAAGTGACTCCTGCTCAGTTAAAAAAAAGATGCCGAAGGAGTCTCCGACATCTTTATGCGTATAACTATTTTTTCTAAATAGATTAGTTAATCATACCTGATACTTGAAGGAATTTATCAAGTACTTTAGCCATTTGGTCACGCTGAGTATTCTGATATGGTCCAAATTCACCATTATTGAATCCGCCCATAATTCCAGCTTGGTACACCTTTTCGATGCTTGAGCGGCTTGTATTGCTGATAGAATCATGGTCTGCTAAGCTTGTAACTTTCTTAGTTTTATCAAGCTTTGAATCTGCTACTTTTGTAAATGTCATTGCACGGTCAATCATGATGGCTGCTTCTGCACGAGTCATTGGTTGATCTGGCTTGAATTCTCCATTCGGGAAACCTTGGATGATGCCAGCTTCAACAGCAGCATTGATTTCGCCATTTTTATTCACAGCTTTTGTTGCAGGAACATCTGGGAATTTTACTTCTGCAGGATTTTTCGCAACTAAGCCTAAGCTTCTTGAAATTAAGGCAGCAAATTCGCCACGAGTAATGTCTGCGCTTGGAGCATATGTGCTGTCTGTTTTACCATTGATGATATATTTAGATGCTAATTTTTCAATATTCGCTTCAAAATAGTTCGCTCCGTTGTCAACATCTGTGAATGTCTTGCTGTTTTCAACAATTGTATATTTAGAGTTTGTTAATGATTTGATTGTAGCTTCGTCACCGTTAAAGACAGTTGGTACTGGGCTGAATGATCCATCTTCATTAATACGTACACCAGCTAAATTATTTACATTCAATTTAGCACCTGCACTTGCATTGACACTGCTTGTACTAACTTCAGAATCTAATTTAATTACACGTTCAGCATAATAACGGTAAGTTGTTACAGGCACTTCTTTATTACCTGATACAGCCTTTACTTCAAATTCAATAATTTTAGAAACTGGCTTGTTGTTTTTCACAAATTCTGCTACTTCTGCAGCTGTTGGTTCAACAACGTTAACAGCGATTGTGATTTGAACATCACTTGCAGCTACACCTAGTGCTTTTGCCAAATCAGTTACATTGATTTCACTTACAGGAAGTTTGTAGCTTGCCTCTTCTGTTTTGATATTAATAGCGGCGTCTGAATTTTTCTGCGCTGCTTCTGTAAATAATGACGCTGGAAGTTGAGCTTTAGCAGTTTCTCCTGCAGCAGGTTTTGCAAGCTGTAAAAGAACAACTGGCTTTTCTGTTGTTATTGAGCTAACAATTTCAGAAACCTTTGTTTGTGAAACTTTTGTTACTACTTCTGTCTGACCATTTTTTGTTTCCTTAATTACTTCTGCTGCTCCATTTGGCACAGTTACTTCACCTTCACCTGGTGTTGGTTGTGGTGTTGGTGTTGGTGTTCCACCGCCACCGCCGCCAGTGCTCGGTACATAAAAGTACGCTGCAACAATTTCTTTAAATACGGCTTTTACCTCTGCTTTAGTTTTTAATTTATCTTCTAAAGCTGTGTTTACTTTAGCATGTTGCAGTTGTGCCCCAACGGTTTCCATTGCTTCTTTTAAAGCACTGCCTAATACATCAGAAAGTTGATCGATAGTATTTTGTGAGAAATTAATATTATTAAGATTAACAAGTTGAAGTTGAAGTCCATCTATAGACTGACCATTACTAATTTGATCTAGAATCTCTGTAATAATGTCACTAGCATTCGGATCAGCAGCAATAATTCCAGCAATTTGCATTTTTTTCGAATTAATTATACTTTTATATTCCAGTTCTACGGAAGCAATATAATTAAGTAGTTCATCCTCAGTAATAGAACTTCCAAAAACTGCATTTACAAGGTTTTCTGAACGGTTTAAACTTTTAAAACCTTCAATTTTGTCTTGTAACTCAGCTGTTGTTGTTGCATTTGACAATCCAACGATTTGTTGAAGCATAACAGCCTCTGGAGCGGTTGCGCTAGTTACACTATTAATAAAGATTTTATTAGTGTATCCTACCCAATCTGATGCAATAATGTTATATACTTTTGTTTGCATTTGTCTTAACTCATTCTTTTGATCCTGAGATAGCTTGTCATAATCCGCATCTAATCTAGTAATCAATTCTTGAACAGAACCATACGAAGCAACCGTATATTCTGCTCCCTCTGCATGGGCATCTACTGCACCAAAAGCAGCTACAGGAGATAACGCAATCGTAGCAGCAAGCATGGCCTGTACTGCCTTTTTACTAAATGGGTATTTCTTCATCCTTTTTCCACCTCTTAATAGTTTACTTAGATACGTTTCTAATCAACTTCTACTTTTTTGTCTAAAAATAGCAGAAGTCCGATAA
>Ga0180215_1005683_pt1 | contig 10554 bp, 8 predicted proteins | sample eDN3rd37CBELigBY_FD_128871 | JGI IMG/M metagenome (GOLD analysis project Ga0180215, IMG submission 128871) | Enriched backyard soil microbial communities from Emeryville, California, USA - eDNA 3rd pass 37_C BE-Lig BY (version 2) (version 2) | ecosystem: Environmental > Terrestrial > Soil >...
AATCCATTTACGTGCCTACGGCCAAGTAAATCCACTCCGTGAATACCAGCAGGAAGGCTTTGCGATGTTCGAAGCGATGGTCGAATCGATTGAAGAAGAAGTAGCGAAATATGTCATGAAGGCGGAAATCCGCAATAATCTTGAACGTGAAGAAGTCGCAAAAGGGCAGGCCGTCAATCCGAAGGAAGACGGAGAAGTAAAGAAAAAGCCGACTGTGAAACGAAATGTGATTAGACGAAATGATCCATGTCCATGCGGCAGCGGTAAAAAATATAAAAATTGTCATGGATTATTGGAGTAGTCCTTCAGTCCATAGCAACCCTGCATAACAAGGTCTATCATGAATAGACTTTGTTATGTCTGTTTTTAATGTAAAAGAGGCTCTATTAATTAGTTGAGGTGGAATAGAAATGGAATTAGCGGAAATTCGTAATGAATTAGAAAAAACAGCTAAAAAATTAGCGGACTTTAGGGGGTCTCTTTGACCTAGAAAACAAAGAAGCACGAATGGCTGAACTGGATGATATCATGCTTCAGCCGGGATTTTGGGACGATCAGCAAAAGGCTCAAGGGATTATTAATGAATCCAATGCTTTGAAGGATCAGGTCAATGAGTTTTACACTCTTTTTGAAACATTTGAAAATCTTGAGCTGACGTATGAGCTTGTAAAAGAAGAACCAGATGAAGAGCTTCAAAGTGAGCTTGAAGAGGAAATGACTGCTTTATCTGAACGTTTAAATCAGTTCGAGCTGCAGCTTCTTTTAAGTGAGCCATATGATAAAAATAATGCGATTTTGGAGCTTCACCCTGGTGCGGGCGGAACGGAATCACAGGATTGGGGATCCCTGCTACTCCGAATGTATACACGCTGGGCAGAGAAAAAAGGCTTCAAGGTGGAAACGCTCGATTATTTACCTGGTGATGAAGCTGGTATTAAAAGTGTTACACTTGCAATTAAAGGTCATAATGCCTATGGCTATTTAAAAGCTGAAAAGGGTGTACACCGTCTTGTACGTATTTCTCCATTTGATGCATCAGGCCGCCGTCATACTTCATTTGTATCCTGTGAAGTGATGCCTGAATTTAATGATGATATTGAGATCGAAGTACGATCCGAGGATCTTAAGGTTGATACGTATCGTGCCAGCGGTGCCGGTGGACAGCATATCAATAAAACAGAATCGGCGATCCGAATCACACATCTTCCAACTAATATTGTTGTGACCTGTCAATCAGAGCGTTCGCAAATTAAAAACCGTGAATCAGCCATGAAAATGCTGAAATCAAAGCTGTACCAATTGGAGATTGAGAAGAAGGAAGAGCAGCTTGCAGAAATCCGCGGTGAGCAAAAGGATATCGGCTGGGGAAGCCAAATTCGTTCCTATGTATTCCATCCATATTCCATGGTTAAGGATCATCGTACCAATACAGAGGTTGGGAATGTACATGCCGTTATGGATGGCGACCTCGACGAATTTATCGACGCGTACCTCCGTTCCAAAATTTCCTAATAATGAATTGGTTTGTAATATTTGGTTATTTTTTATAATAAAGACTTTATTAATGAACGTTATTGTATGTTGTGCGCTCGTTGATTGTAGTGGAAGGCACGAAGACTCCTGCGGGAGAAGCGAGACAGGCAAGACCCCACAGACACGTAGTGTCGAGGAGGCTCGCCGGTCGCCCGCGGAAAGCGAAGTGCCTTGAACGGAAATCAACAACAAAGTTAGCAAATCCCAAAAAGACCTCTGTCCAAGCGCTGGACGGAGGTCTTTTTTTGTTATCAAGGAAAATATATAGAATTTATAATATAAGAAAAATAATATTAATAGAAACTACGCATATATGTTTATAATCATATATAACTTAAATATAATTCACAAAATTGAAACAAATAACTCAAAGCCTTTATATGATTGAATTATTTACAAAAACATAACTTAATAGAATAGTTGAAATACTTTTAAGAAAAAATGATTATGGTATAATATATCTGAATTATGTAGTTATTTCAAAGGGGGATATAGAATGAAAGTGAAGGGGAGACTCGCTGCATTATTGATGGGTACTGCACTTATACTTGCAGCCTGTGGCGGTGGCGAGGAGAAGGATTCAACTAGCACATCCGGTGATAACGCTACAACTGATACAGCTGCAGCAAATGGAGAGAAAATTTTCACTCAAAAATGCTCCAGCTGCCATGGACAGAACTTAGAAGGTGGAGTTGGTCCAGACCTTACAACGGTTGGTTCAAGACTTTCCCAAGCAGATATAGAAACATTAATTAATGATGGTAGAGGTGCTATGCCTCCTGGTTTAATTGAAGGAGCAGATGTAACGGCTGTTGCTGAATGGCTTGCTGCAAAAAAATAATAGGTAATAGACTGGTTTAAAATAAAGGGGTATGACTCCGCGGGATTATGATGTTACGCACTATATGGTTAGTCAGCCCCTTATTTGTTTCTAGTTTTCTTTAACACCTATCTTAACTCCTATCTGATCTACTTATTTTACAATTCATTTCAGTATTATACTCCTATTTTCCTATAAACTTCACAAATTACCAATTTGTTTTACAAAATGGTAACCACCGTAACAAAACCCTTATTTCAACTAAGTTTTACAAGCATCAAGCTCCTTTAAATCGACATTTTTTTCGCATGAAAAGAAACTGTAATATTTTTAACACTATTATTGCTGGATTATGATGTTATAATGGTGTGTGTGAGAAAAACATATACGTTTTTGTAGAATTTTGTCGACAGTATTTAACTTCATTTCAGCAGAATTCCCCCACTTCTAAAGTAGGAGATAAGTGTAAAAATAGCTCTCCGATTCAGTTGAGTTCAAAATGAAGTTAAGCCTCCGGCGGATGCCTCGGATTTTTAAAAGGTATTTTATCGAGGCAAGCTTGATAAAAATCCGGGCGCAAATTCGGCGAGCGAATTTGATTGTTTTTTTCAACACAAAAAACATTGGGTGATAACATGATAGAAATGGAAGATGTATTTAAAAAGTATCCTAATGGTGTTGTTGCAGCCAATGGGATTAGTGTTTCCATTAAGCAAGGTGAATTTGTCTATGTCGTAGGACCTAGTGGCGCAGGAAAATCTACGTTTATTAAAATGATGTATCGAGAAGAAGTTCCGACTAGAGGAACGATTATGATAAACGGTGTCAACCTGGAGAAATTGAAGCCTAATAAGGTTCCAATGCTGCGCCGTCAAATTGGAGTGGTCTTTCAGGATTTCAAATTGCTTCAAACCTTGACTGTTTATGAAAATGTAGCATTTGCAATGGAGGTTATTGAGGAACATCCGGACCAAATTAAAAAAAGAGTCATGGAAGTCCTCAATCTTGTAGGCTTAAAGCATAAGGCTCGCATGCTTCCTTCAGAGCTTTCAGGCGGGGAACAGCAGCGTGTTTCAATTGCCCGTTCAATTGTGAATAATCCAAAGGTAGTTATCGCGGATGAACCGACTGGGAATCTAGATCCGGATACATCCTGGGAGATTATGAAAATATTTGAAGAAATCAACAGGAACGGGACAACCGTCGTCATGGCAACACATAACCGTGATATTGTGAATTCAATTAAGCACCGCGTTATTGCTATCGAAAGCGGTATGATCAGCCGTGACGAACAGAGAGGTGATTACGGGTATGAAAGCTAATACACTTCGTCGCCATGTGAGGGAAAGCTTTAAGAGCTTAGGAAGAAATGGCTGGATGATGTTTGCATCTGTCAGTGCAGTAACCATTACTCTTCTATTGGTTGGGGTCTTTTTCGTTATTATGATGAATCTTAATAATGTGGCTAAAAGCATCGAAGACGACGTTGAAATTCGCGTTCACATTGATGTAGCCGCAACAGATGAGGAGCAGCAGGTATTAAAGAGTGAAATTGAAAAGCTGCCGGAAGTGGCAAGTGTTACTTTCTCACCAAAGGAAGAAGAGCTTGATAATTTGATTACCAGCTTAGGTGAAGAGGGAGAAGCCTTTACATTATTCGAACAGGATAACCCGCTTAACGACGTATTTGTCGTAAAAACGAAAAACCCAACAGATACCATGAAGGCGGCTAAGAAGATTGAAAAAATGCATTTTGCCTCAAAGGTAAAATATGGTCAGGGCAGTGTTGAAAAGATTTTTGAAGTAACAAGCATCAGCCGAAACATCGGTCTTATTTTAGTTATTGGACTGTTGTTTACAGCGATGTTCTTAATCTCCAATACGATTAAAATTACGATATTTGCTAGAAGAAAAGAAATTGAGATTATGAAGCTTGTAGGTGCTACAAATGGATTTATTCGTTGGCCGTTTTTCCTTGAAGGGTTATGGCTCGGCTTATTAGGATCCATCATACCTATCCTTGTCGTAGGTGTGGGCTATTACTATGCTCATGGGTATTTATCACAGAAGCTAGCAGGTAATTTCATTCAATTACTGGAATTTAGTCCTTTTATCTACCAAATCTCTGGACTGCTGATTCTATTAGGTGCACTAATTGGAGTCTGGGGAAGCTTAATGTCAGTAAGAAAGTTCTTAAAAGTATAAGAATGATTACAAGGGACAAGAATTCCTTGTTCCTTGCTACATATAAAATCCATCTATTACATGATGGATTTTAATATTGATAGAAGGTTATGTAAAAAACAAAGTTGATTTTATTAGCAGGTTGATTGGAGTGGAAGGCACGAAGACTCCTGCGGTCGCCCGCGGAAAGTGAAGTTTCTTGAACGGAAATCAACAACCAAGTTCAAAAAAGATTACTAGATAAATAGAGAAAACGATTCACCTGTTTGTAGAGAGGAGAAATCGAAATTGAAGAAAACCATCATGACACTTTCAATAGTCGCGTCAGTTGGGCTGAGTACGGCTTTAGCAGGCATCCCAGCCAGCACGGCTATGGCAGCATCCCTAAGTGAGCTAGAAAAGAAAAGTGAAGAGATTCAAACGAAGCAGGAAGGCATTCAAACTGAAATTAATCAGAAAGAAGCACAGCTGAATGAGATCAGTGCTGAAAAGGCACAGGTTAATGCGGATATTGATCGGATCGATATAGCAATTGGTGATACAACAGCGAAAATCACCGAAAAAAATCAACAAATCGATGAAAAAAATGCGGAGATTACCCAGCTTAATAAGGAAATTGATGTGTTAAAGGAACGTATTGCAACACGTAATGAATTATTGAAGGACCGTGCTAGATCCTATCAGGAAAGCGGTGGAATGGTCAGCTATATTGAGGTGCTAGTAGGAGCAGAAAGTTTTTCTGACTTTATCGACCGTGTCGGAGCAGTTGCTGTTATTTTAGAAGCGGACCAGGACATCCTTGCGCAGCATAAGGCCGACAAAGATGCATTGGAGCAAAAGCAAGCACAGCTTGAAAAGGATTTAAGCGATTTGGAAGCGATGCGTGCAGAGCTTGATGCTTTGAAGGCAGATTTAGATGTTCAAAAAGCACAGAAAAATGAATTGATGACTTCTCTCTTACAGGAAGAAGCACAGGTGAACGAGCTAAAAATGAGCTTGGAAGAACAAAACGAGAACCTCACGGCACAAGATGCAGCGGTTCAAAAAGCAATTGAAATGGAGCAGCAAAGACAGGCTGAGCTGAAAAGACAACAAGCTGCGGCAGCAGCTGCAGCGGCAAGCGCAGGTGCATCAAGCGGTGGTTCAAGCACTGTGTCCACGGTTCCGGTCTCAGATGGAACGTTCACAAGACCGGCAGCAGGTACAATTACTTCTGGATTCGGCTTTCGCAGCTTTAACGGCGGAGGCTTCCACTACGGAGTAGACATAGCGAAGGGCGGTACAGTGCCAATTGTCGCTGCTGCAGACGGAGTTGTATCTAGATCGTATACTTCCTCTTCATACGGTGAAACGGTTATGATTACGCATATTATTAATGGACAAACCTATACAACGGTCTATGCCCATATGAGCAGCCGTTCAGTCGGAAACCTGGTCACTGTCACTAAAGGACAAGTTATCGGTTATATGGGTAATACAGGCGATTCTTACGGCCAGCATTTACATTTCGAACTGCATAGAGGAGCATGGAATGCGGCGAAATCCAATGCGATTAACCCAGTTGGTATTGTACCATTGTAAGAGAAAGATAGATTTGTATAGTTTGTGATAAAACGGAAGACTGCTGGAATGCGGATCTTCCGTTTTTTGTTGTGTTTGGATGGAATAAACTGTAAAAATGCGAATCTGCTTCTGAAAAGCGCGGATATCCCCCTCTAAATCTTAAATCTGTTATTACGTGTTAAGATGTGTTTTTAATACGTTAAAGCTTGCCTGCGTTTTGGTAGATCTTTGAAAATTTTGAATAATCGCTTAAAATGAGGGTAGCTTCTGGAGCTGCTTTTGGCCATATCCGACCGTTATTTGGAGCCATGTATTTAATGACATATATAACAGGATTTATTTAAAGATATTCTTAAACATTCAGCAAAGTCGTCTGCGGGGATACTTTTCATCTATATAATTGTAGGTTGATTACGTGGACTAAGTCTTTATTAACTAAGCGGACCTAATGAACCTGAGAAACCGTAATTGTAATTGTTGTATCTAAGTAAGAAGAAAGTGCACAAAAACAAACTAGGCTGCTACAGTCGTGAAGGAAATAGGGGCTTCAAGTGCAACTCGTTAGTCTATAAGGGAAAGGTGTTAAATGGAACTAAATAGATACAAGGAGACACAAGAGATCTGTAACTTATGGAATATAAATTATATCATCTTATTGTGTATAAATATTCTCAGCCAAATGGCTTTTAATCTTGTCACCCCACTTTTGTCGGAATATGTTCTCCATTTAGGTGCATCCTTAGGGATGGCAGGAGTTATTGTTGGGGTGTTTGCAATTACGGCGCTTTTCATTGGGCCGTTTGGTGGAATACTCACAGACCGGGTCAATAAAAAATATGTTATGATCATCGCTACTTTCATCAATGGCATTGCGACAATCGGTTACAGCCTAGCACCCAATATAGGGCTTATCATTTTTTTTCGTATGCTACATGGAGCCAGTTTCAGTATTACCAGCGCGTCCAATCTTGCTTGGATAGCCGATTTTGTTCCAAAAAAGAGGATGGGAGAAGGTATTGGATATTTTGGCATTAGTCAAATTATTGGGATTGCTCTTGGTCCTGGAATAGGGATAGAAGCTGCAGGTCATTTTGGAATTCCCAAAACCTTCATGATAGCAGCAGCATTGCTGATTATTGCATCCATATGTATGATTTTTGTTTCGAACAAAAATTATAAATTGATAGGAAATATCGCAGTTAAAAGAAACAGAATCAGTCTAAAGGATATCATTGCATTTGAAATACTGGCGCTTTCTTTAATAGGGGGCTTGTTTTCCTTAGGAAATGGGCTTGTCACCTCATTTTTAGTTTTACTGGGGGTAGAACGTAATATAAGTGGAGTAGGACTCTTTTTCACCGTATATGCATTGTTTCTTATTTTTATAAGACCAATATCAGGAAAGTTATATGATCAAAAGGGGCTCTCATATATTTTGTATCCTGCATTAATATTTGGCTGCCTAGAATTATTGTTATTAGGCTATGCAAATTCACTTTGGATGATCATTTTAGCCGCTATTTTTAAAGCGTTTGGGCAGGGAATCGCTCAACCTGCACTGCAGGCAGAGTCTCTTCGGAAATTAGGCAGACAAAGAACAGGGGTGGCTTCAAGTACCTTCTATATTGGCGCGAATATCGGGCAAGGATTTGGTCCTTTGCTTGGCGGAGGTCTTGCTTCACTAGTTGGTTATAAAGGAATGTTTAGCTTTAGTGCTATTCTCATGATATGTGGTATTTTGGGTTATGCTTTATACAATAAAAGCAATAGATTTGAATAGTTTCGGATAAAAAAGGAGGAGTGCAAGAATGCGGCTCTTCCGTTTTTTTGTTGTAATTTGACTTGCACCTCATAAGAGCCGCCCTCTAAACTCCAAAAAGGTAATTTTCCACTTCAATACACAGATTTTTTCATAACCTGTCCGTTTCCACATATATTGAACTAAGAAAGCTTGGACAACTGGTCCAACTATGATTCTGACTAGTTCCGTTTTTATTAAAATGTTTCATGAAAGGCAGAAAGGAAGATGGGGATGAAGCGGAAATGGATAGCGCTCCTTATGGCAGGCTCCCTGCTGACAGGAGCGGGTGGTACATACGCTGCCATGATGTTTAAATTGGATATCACACCGTCGCAGCCGGAAGAAACAAAAACAGAATCGAAAACAAAGGAAAAATCCATGCAAGACTTCGGCATTCAGGAAGGGAATATGGATAAAATCGTACAGGCCTATCAGTTAATTAAAGGAAATTATGTGGAGGAAGTGAAAGAGGAAAAGCTGGTAGAGGGTGCAATTCAAGGGATGCTTACAAAATTGGACGACCCTTATTCCGTTTATATGGACAAGGAGAAGGCGAAGCAGTTCAGCCAGGCTTTGGATTCATCCTTTGAAGGCATTGGGGCCGAGGTTAGCATGGTAGATGGAAAAATTGTTATTGTCGCACCATTTAAGGATTCACCAGCGGAAAAGGCAGGAATCAAGCCGAATGACCAAATCCTGAAAGTGGACGGCCAAAGCGTAGATGGACTTGATTTATACGAAGCCACGTTAAAAATTCGCGGTGAAAAAGGGACAACCGTAAAGCTTGAAATTATGCGACAGGGATTAAATGATCCGATAATCATATCGGTTAAACGGGATGAAATTCCGCAAATTACTGTCCATTCAAAGATTAAGGAGCAGGATAATAAATCCGTTGGCTATCTCGAAGTGACATCCTTTTCAGAGGACACTGCAACTGAGTTTAAAAAGCAGTTGAATCAGCTCGAGGAAAAGAATATTGATGGGCTGGTTATTGATGTGCGTGGAAATCCTGGAGGCTTCTTGGAAAGTGTACAAGAAATTTTAAAGGAATTTGTCACAAAGGATAAACCATATATGCAGATTGAAAAGCGCAACGGTGAACGAGAGAAATATTACACGACGCTAGGGAAAGAGAAGCCATACCCTGTTGCTGTTTTAATTGATAAAGGCAGTGCCTCCGCCTCAGAGATTCTTGCCGGTGCACTACAGGAGGCAGAAGGATTTACCCTTATTGGCGAAAAGACCTTTGGTAAAGGTACGGTTCAGCAGGCAGTGCCAATGGGGGACGGCAGCAATATCAAGCTAACCCTGTTTAAATGGCTGACACCTGATGGTAATTGGATTCACAAAAAGGGCATTAAGCCTGATTTAGCGGTGACACAGACCGAGCTTTATCATACACATCCAATCCAGCTCAAGGAACCTTTAAAGAAGGATATGAACAATGAACAGGTGAAAAACGCACAGCAAATCTTAATAAGCCTTGGGTATGAAACATCAAGAAAGGATGGCTATTTTAACGAGGCTACCGAAACAGCAGTAAAAGCCTTTCAGCAGGAAAATAATTTAAAGAGTACCGGTGTCATTGATGGAAAAACCGCTGCTGCTCTTGAACAGAATGTGGTCAAGGAATTGAAAAAGGAAAGCAACGACCTGCAATTGCAGGCCGCGTTAAAATTTATTGCACAGGCTGTAAAACAATAACAGAGCTGTTTAAATAGTAAGCTTTCCAAAAAACATAAGGAAAAAACTTAGAGGCTGAACCTTTCAAACGGAATTTTGTTACATTTCGTTTGAGAAGGTTCAGCCCTTTTTTTCGTAAACTGTCGAGCAATTTTCAGAATACCAGCAACGAATCCAAGCCGTGAAGAGTACAATATATATAAGGAAACCTTCCGAAAACATCTTCATGAGGGTGATGGGGAATATGGCTTCAACTAATAAAAAACACATGATTCACCTTTACGAAAAGCTAGCGTGCTGGCTGTTTGGTGCATTGATTACAATCGAAACGATTTTGATGTTCATAAACGGAAATGAAGCGAAGGGATTCATGGGCATGAAGACGATAGTAGTGTTTGCAGTCATGTATGTTTATCAAACCCGTTCATCCCGTCCGTTACCTGCTCCCTTTACAATCATCATCTATACCTTTACTTTTATTGCTGTTGGGCTCGGCACGCTAGGGGGCTTCTATCAGATTCCACATTTTGATGATGCACTTCATCTTTTATCAGGAGTATGGATTGGCTACGGGAGCTTAATCATGCTGAACATACTGGTGGGAGAGGAATTGGCTTCCCGTCTTCCAAGAGCGTTCATCCTCCTTTATATGATTAGCTTTTCACTTGCCGCTGCAGGACTTTGGGAACTGCTTGAATTTACAGGAGACAAATGGTTTCATTATAACGCCCAGGGCAGAGACCATGATGATACGATGTTTGACATGATTGACGGACTTATTGGTGGATTCGTAGCAGCCTTACTTTTTTTACGAAAAACCAAAGCTGAATGACATTTTAAATTAAGGATGTATAAGTATACAGGTTGATTGCAGTGGAAGGCACGAAGACTCCTGCGGGAGAAGCGAGACAGTCGAGACCCCGCAGACACGAAGTGTCGAGGAGGCTCGGCGGTCGCCCGCGGAAAG
>Ga0180215_1005684_pt1 | contig 10552 bp, 10 predicted proteins | sample eDN3rd37CBELigBY_FD_128871 | JGI IMG/M metagenome (GOLD analysis project Ga0180215, IMG submission 128871) | Enriched backyard soil microbial communities from Emeryville, California, USA - eDNA 3rd pass 37_C BE-Lig BY (version 2) (version 2) | ecosystem: Environmental > Terrestrial > Soil >...
CAGTCGTATCGGATCCGCCACGACCAAGCGTTGTGATCTCGCCTTCCTCTGACATCCCCTGAAAGCCTGCTACGATCACGACGCGGTCTTGATCGAGGGATTCTAGGATGCGTTTCGGCTTTATATGCTTAATCTTCGCTCTGCTATGGTGATGATCGGTGATCATCCCAACCTGCCATCCCGTGTAAGAGACCGCCTGAACCCCACAGCTCTGAACTGCCATCGATAGCAGCGCTACCGATACTTGTTCACCTGTTGTCAGCAGCATATCCATCTCACGAGCTGAAGGCTGATCCGTCAGCTGCTTCGACAGATCGATCAGATCATCTGTCGTATCCCCCATCGCAGACACGACTACCACAACTTGATGGCCTTCCTGCTTCTTCTTCGCGATCCGCTTGGCAACGCGCTTCATCCGCTCCGTATCTCCTACGGAACTGCCGCCGAATTTCATCACTACTAATGCCAAGTTCCTCACTCCCCGCTTGCTAGTTAGTCGCGCACTGATGTGTCCCTCGTAGACTAGATCGATCAAGCCCGGGACAGATACTTGCCATCACGTGTATCGATGGATAATACGTCACCTTCGTTGATGAACAGCGGAACTTGAACATTCAGCCCCGTCTCGAGCTTCGCATTTTTAGTCGCACCTGTCGCTGTGTTTCCTTTAATCCCTGGCTCTGTCTCGACGACTTTCAGATCGACGCTGTTCGGCAGCTGGATGCCGATGATCTCGCCTTGATAGCTGGCCACTTGGATATTCATGTTCTCGAGTAGGAAGTTTAGTTCCCATTCGATCTGATTCTTCATAAGCGTGATCTGGTCATACGTCTCATTATCCATGAACGTATACTCTTCACCGCTGTTATACAGATATTGCATCTGTCTGTTCTCCACATGCGCTCGATCAACATCCTCGCCCGCTCGGAATGTGCGCTCGACGATATTGCCGTTACGCAGATTTCTCAGCTTGGAACGGACGAATGCTGCGCCCTTACCCGGTTTGACGTGTTGAAAATCGATGACCGTGAAGATATCTCCTTCTACTTCGATCGTTAAACCTGTCTTGAACTCGTTAACTGAAACCACTGAATTCCCTCCTGATCTTGTCTCGATTCCTTCTATCATCTCATGATGCACGAGATGTGTGCCTACAGGTTACCATATATCAGCGTAAGATGTGCAGCTCTTTGCTAGATCTAGTCAGCCTGCGAAGTCCTGATTCGGTCACGACGGCATCATCCTCGATACGCACCCCACCGAATCCTGGTATATAGATGCCCGGTTCTACTGTGACGACCATCCCTGGTTCTAGCACGAATGACCCCGTACGCGATAGACGAGGCTCCTCATGAACCTCCATGCCGAGACCATGCCCCAGACCATGTCCGAACTGATCACCATAGCCTGCCTTCGTGATGAAGTCGCGCGCGATCGCATCTGCTTCAGCACCCGTCATGCCGGGCTTGATCTGATCAAGCGCTAGCAGCTGTGCTTCTAGGACGAGATCGTAGATCTCACGATGGCGATCCGTTGCTGCACCAAGCACGACCGTCCTCGTAATATCCGAGCAATAACCATTCATATACGCTCCGAAGTCTAATGTGACGAAGTCACCCTCTTCGAGCACCTTATCCGTAGCTGTACCATGCGGTAGCGAGGCCCTCCAACCGGAGGCGACGATCGTCGTGAACGATGGTGCGTCTGCTCCGTGCTTGCGCATGTAGATCTCCAGCTCCGTCGCAACAGCAAGCTCCGTCATGCCGGGACGGATGAACGTTAGCATATGTTCATATGTACGGTCCACGAGATCACAGGCGAGCTGAAATCGCTCGAGCTCTTGCTCGTCTTTGACCATGCGAAGCTGCTCGACCAGTCGCTCTGCTGGAACCATCGGGATGCCGAGCTTCCCCTTATACGCTAGGTAGTCAGCGTAACTAACATCATGCTGTTCGAACGCGATCTGAGATACGCCGATCTCCTGTAGAGTCTGAGCGATCGTAGCACCTGCGTCCGCTTGATGCTCGACGACTCGATAACCAGTAGCCTGCTGTGGCGCTTGCTCACGGTAACGAAAATCCGTGAACAAGATCGCTTCCTGCATCGTGATCACGAGGTATCCAGAAGTACCTGTGAAACCCGACAGATAGCGCCTGCTGACATCGTTCGTCACGAACAGTGCTTCAAGATCATGCTGCTTCAACAATTCCCTCAGACGCTCCACTCGACGATTAGCCATCTTGTATCACTCCCTGTTGGTATGTCTTGCGTGCGATGATGTTCTTACACTAGGACTTCTCTGACTCCAGTCGACGCACAAGCGCGAGCAAGCCGAGCTCATAACTAAGTGCACCGAATCCCGCGATCTGACCAACAGCCACTGGAGCGATCACCGAATGATGCCGGAACGCTTCTCGTGTGTGGATATTCGACATATGGATCTCCACGACTGGCACTGGGATCGAAGCTACAGCGTCTCGCAACGCATAGCTATAATGCGTGAACGCACCGGGATTAAACACGATACCGTCACAACGATCCACCGCCTCTTGTAGCCGATCGATGAGCATTCCCTCGTGATTGGACTGGAAGAAGGTAAGCTCTACCTGCAACGAGGCAGCCAGCTCGCTAAGATGCTGTTCGATATCGGCAAGAGTCTGACTTCCGTAAACACCGGGCTCCCTCATACCTAACAGATTAAGGTTAGGGCCGTTCAATACCATGATTCGCTTCATACCGCTACCATCCTTACCATCCATCTATATTATGGCTAGGCAAATCCATTAAGACATTTTACCACAGCGGAGGTTAGTTTGAAAGTATCCCTACTTCATCATCTGTCTGTCACTATCTCTGCTCTGCTCATCTGTGAACTCGAACGATATACTATATCCGATGAATGTTCCCCACAGGGCGAACAAGCTCAGCTCAGTCCAGAACGTGTTCCGATCTAGCACGAGGATGTTGTCAGTTATCCCTGTCCATGGGCCTAGCCACAGAAAGAGGAGCGCCCACCATACGAGTCCATAGCCTAACCCCGGCCATGGACCTCTTACTTTCCGCAGGATCGCAGCATATAACAAGGCAGCAGCTATCGAAGCGATCACGATCCAGAATAGACCGACGATATAGCCTTGCCACGCGTTCAGATATTTATCTTCATACCAGTAAGAAACGAAAAAAGCGGGCCTCAGCTTCGTGAATTCAAACCAATAGAATGCCATCTTAGTTAAACCCCATATCAGACCAGCGAAGAAACCGACATAGGCGGAAAATGTCCATGGATTCGTTCGTTGTGTACCTGCTTGATACGGGTCCTGTGTACCTGCCTGATGCGGATCTTGATGAGTAGCTTCCAACTCTGATCTCTCCTTCCTCGAATCATGGTCGATTCATGTCACGATCGCACCTCTCGCAGCAAACGCTGCATCTACTATCACCGAACGACAGCAGTCGGTCGACCACATGCTACCCTAGTATGTTTCAAAGAAGGGTGCCGTAAACATCCTCGTACCTGGTTGCCGATTGTGGAATGATCGATTATGATGGAACTAACACGTTATTATCAGAGGGTGTGATCAGTTGCTTAGAAGAGATCAGATATGGCCGCTTATCTTGCTGATCCTGATCGTGATCGGCATACTCGCTGATGCAAGGTCCTTGCTCATACCAGGGATCATCGTTGGGATCGTGGTTATCCTATATTTCTTCCCACCGACGAAGTGGAGATATTGGGCGGCACGCATGAGATATCACCATACGAGCCGATCCGATGATCGTCGCCAGCATACACGAACGAAGTCGATGAAGTCACGACAGGTCAAGCTCAGAGTTATCAAAGGCAATAAACCAGACGAATCGAATGAACCTCCCCGTTACCATTAATGATCGGCCTAGGGAGGTTCATTTTTTCTTGTTCACTCGTTGAAGAGGAGTCTCTCGACATTGATATGATGCGATATGATATGCACGCATACGGATCATCTCGATCACGAAACTATACGGTTGACGGTTCGACTACTTCGCTTCACGTAGCCGTGCGTAATCATGAAACTTAGTGAGATAATCGGCATACGACCAATGACGGAAATATTCATCCGCTGCAAGACGTCCCGCATCGTACAGCTCGAGGCTTTGCTCGCGCGTTACATCGAACTGCACGGTACCTACAGCCGATGCATCGATCTTGATCGTACGATAGCGGTACTGCTTCTCGATATAGCGTTCATCGTGTGCACCCATCATCGTGGAGAACAACGCTTGCAGCATCGTGAATGGCCCATGGATCTCATTTTTGGCGGATGGATTCTTTCCCACTAGCTGATAACCGATCGTCGGGATCAGCTTCTCCCCACCCTTCTTAATCATCTCATCGTCGAAGATCCACATCGGAAAGTTGCTCAATATCCCCCCATCGACGAACACTTGCTTCCTCACGGTAACCGGGTCGAAGAAATAAGGGATACTGATGCTCATGCGGACGGCTCGTGCGATCTCGAAATGATCCGGATCGATCCCGTACTCGTGTAGATCATTGGGGAGAACGACCATCTTGCCATTCGTGATGTCCGACGCGATGATATACAAGGAGTCTGGAGGAATATCCTTGAAGGTTCGAACCCCTTTGTCTAGCAGCTTCTGTCGAATCCACACTTCTAGCAGATCACCAGAGTATATCCCCTTCTTAAGCAATAGCCGGATCGCTGGACCGACCATAGGGATATGATGGATCAGCTTCTTCTCGAGGAAATGCTGAAATGGTGTATCCAAGATCATCGACTTCATCTCTTGATGGCTATAGCCGGCTGCGAGGAATGACGCCACGATCGATCCTGAAGAGGTACCTGCTACCCGGTGGAACGAAAACCCTCTCTGCTGCGTCACAGCGATCGCTCCGACGAACGCGATGCCCTTCACCCCGCCACCCTGGAATACTGCGTTAATGCGCATACATATCCCGCCTTCCATTGGATCACTTCAATTTCAAGTTCGCACGCACTTCATGTCTATTTGCTCATTCTTATATATGATCATGGTATCTTTATATCCTTCCCCCGCTCTTCTTCTATTCGCCTTACTTCATATTCACGCTGTTAGAGGAAACATTCGATTGTATGCGGATGGCGGTTGTCTATATGACTGTTGCTAATTATCTTCTGAATCTGCCAGCCCTGGACTATCACCCCTCCCCCCCCTTGCGGCATTATCCCCTTCGCTCAGAAAAGAGGAAGCAGATCTACTACTCGCTCACGGGTGGGATTTCCTCATCACTTGGAAGGGAAAGAGCGACGCCTGAGAGCCGATTTTTTCTTCTCTCACCCATCGAATCCCACGTCGCCACGCCTGAGAGCCGATTTTTTCGTCTCTCACGTGCTAAGAGTTGTAGCAACTGATTGCTCCACTCCATATCGCGAAAGATACGCCTGACTGAGGGGGATAATCCCGCAAGGGGGCTGACACTTCTTCATTCCTGATTGATGGGGATAATCCCGCAAGGCGGGATGACACTTCTTCATTCCTGACTGATGGGGATAATCCCGCAAGGGGGCTAACACTTCTTCATTCCTGACTGATGGGGATAATCCCGCAAGGGTGGCTGACACTTCTTTATTCCTGATTGATGGGGATAATCCCGCAAGGGTGGCTGACACTTCTTCATTCCTGACTGATGGGGATAATGCTGCAAGGCAGGGCCTACCCCGTGCGAAGGAGCAAAATAGCCGACAAAAAAACGGAAAAACATCTCACGATGTCCTTCCGCCTTCTAATCGAATTATATGTTCAATTATCATGTTCCATCTCTGCTTGGATCGATCGCAGACCTGCGATGCGCTCAGGATCTCGGTTGAAATATTCGACGAGTGCTTCAATGCACGTGATCGAGTTCCAGCTCAAGTGATGCTCAATTCCTTCAACATCCTGATAGATATGCTCCTCTTGAACACCGATAATCTTCAGGAAATCCTCCAGCAGTTGGTGCCGATCGACGAGCCTCTTGCCGACTTTCTTCCCTTTCGATGTCAGCACAAGGCCGCGATATTTCTCATATATGAGGTAGTTATCCTTGTCCAGTTTCTGTATCATCTTCGTTACACTTGAAGGGTGGACTTCCAGGCCTTCAGCGATGTCAGATACGCGGGCGTACCCTTTCTCATCTATCAGCATATAGATGCGTTCCAGATAGTCTTCCATACTGGGCGTCGCCATACGTAGCCCTCCCTTCATACAGATTACTATACCGATGATACACTTTAGACGGTCAGTAGAGCAAGTCTCACTTCCTAGATTGGGCTCAGTCTAGAATTTTAGCCAATCTGGTGTGATCGATAAGAGCCACGCCGTAATCTTCGGCATCTGATCTGTATAGAGCAATATGCCGAGCAAGATCATCACGGCACCACCGATCTTCATCAGGATCTGGGAATATCGGAGCAACCAGCGTGCAGACCCTAAGAAGAACGCCATCACGAAGAACGGCACTGCGAAGCCGATCGTATACGCGGTGATCATCGTCAGCCAGAGGCCTTGCTCAGTAGCCGCCATCGCCATGATCGCGCCGAGGATCGGACCGATACACGGAGACCACCCCGCTGCGAAGCCGATGCCGACGAGGAACGAACCGAAGAAGCCTGCTGGCTTGCGGAATTGCATCTTGCGTTCCCGCATCAGAAATTGCGGCTGGAAGATCCCGAGCATGAATAAGCCGAACACAACCATCAGGATACCGGCGATCATACTGATCAACCTTCGCTGTTCATAGAACACCTCGGCCACGATACCTGCCGTAGCACCGAGTGTATAGAAGATAACGGAGAATCCTAGGATGAAAAATAGCGTATGCGACATGACCCGTTTACGAACTTCACTTCTGCCGGTATCCGACTTGATCTGCCCGACCGAAACGCCTGTTATGTACGATAAGTACGTAGGATACAATGGCAGGCAGCAAGGGGATATAAAGGATAGGAACCCTGCGACTAAGGCGATCCAGACATTCACTTCCACTATCTTTTCCATCCTTTCTTGAAGACAATCGTACCGATCAGCATGAGGATGAGCAGCAAGACGATCGTACCGATCGGCGCCGTGTTCCAGATGCCTGCGATCGTAATACCTATGATGACCGCGATCTCAGAATAGACAACTGCAAGCCATACCGAATGCCGAAAGTTTCGTGCGACGATCATGCTGGCAGCTACGGGGATCGTGATCAAAGCGGATACGAGGAGCGCTCCGACGATCTTGATCACCGCGCTGATCGTGACAGCAGTCAAGATCGTGATCAGCATATTATACAGCTTCGTCGGTAACCCACTAACTGTAGCGGCATCTTCATCAAGTGTTAGTAAAAATAATTCCTTAAAGTTTAGCGTGACGAACAGTAAGACGATGATCGTCACGGAGGCCACGAGCCATAGATCACCATGATCTAATGTATAGACACTTCCGAACAAGTAGCCGGTTACGTTCATCGCGCCTTGGCCCATCGAGATGAAGAAGGAAGCAAGCGCGATACCGCCCGACATCATGATCGCGATCGACAGCTCTGCATATGCCCGAAAGGTGGTACGCAGCTTCTCGATGGCGAATGAAGCGATCACGGCGAACAGGATACCGAAGCCTACCGGTGACAGACCAACTAGGAAGCCTAGGGCTACGCCTGCGATCGACACATGGGATAACGTGTCACCGATCATCGATAGTCTGCGATAAACGAGAAAAGCACCGACGAGCGGCGCCATCAGTCCGATCAAAAATCCGCCCAGTAATGCTTTCTGAAAAAAAGGATACGTAAAAATGTCAAGCAGTTCGACCATCTGCATCAACTCCTCATCCCTGATGCGGTAAGCAACTGTTCCTTCAGAGAATGTACGATATCTGTGCCGCTGCAGTCATTGCCATGAGAATGTCGGACATATAGACTGAGGCGACTGTTCAGATGCTCTGGCTCATCACCGAGATATTCGCGCATCATCTGCAGATCATGGGATACCATGAGGAACGTCATGTTATGGTGTTGATGCATATGCTTCAGGATATGGAAGAAGCTAATCTGTGTCTCCTCATCCACACCTGTAAATGGTTCATCCAATATGAGAAGCTCCGGCTGGTTGATGATCGCACGTGCGAGAAACACACGCTGCTGTTGCCCGCCTGACAGTTGCCCGATCCGCTTATGTGCGAGATGATCGATGCCGAGTGCTTGCATCGCTTCCTCTGCCATAAGGTGATCTTCCTTCGTCATTCGTCGCAACCACCGCTTTCGCGTATATAGGCCTGACAGCACCACATCTCTCACAGAAGCAGGAAATTGTGGGTTCAGTACGTTGCGTTGCGGAACGTAGCCGATCCGCTCCCAGCTGTCGAACTGTTTCACAGGTGTCCCGAACAACCGGATCTCACCTGAGCTTGCTCGCAAGAGCCCAACGATAAGTCTGAGCAGCGTCGTCTTCCCTGCGCCATTCGCCCCGATCAGACCTACAAAGTCGCGGCGTCTGATCGTCGTCTGTAGCTCGCTCAGCACACGCTCCCCTTCATAGGCGAACGTCACTCGGTCGAGCTCGATCACCGCCTCATGGCAATCATCTATCGCGTTCATAACGCATCTCCTTCATCGTGAACATGCATGGCCTCTGTGCTTAAGACGCTTACGCGGAACGAGACCGGAGTGCTCATGCTCCATCTTCTAGTTGGTCTGCACCACGCCCTGATCGTTCACCCAACAGTCCTGTAGACTATCACCATATTCAGCTCCGCAAGCCGTTATGTTAGCTGGCATCACGTATGCGTAAGCACCGCGTCATGTTAGCAAGCACCAACGATCCACTAGCACCGCATGTATCATTAATAGTATTCGATTTACCCTTGTAGGGCAAGCTTCAGGCTGTTCAGATTCTCTCGCATCAGAGAGAGGTAGTCCTTGCCGTCTGCTTCTTGTTGCTTCGTCAGTCCTTCGATCGGATGGAACGGCAGCATCTGGATACCCAGATCCTTCGCGAGCGTCTTCGCGATCTCTGGTGATGCCAGCTCCTCGAATAACATGTACCTGACACCATGCTCTTCGATGAACTTCGAGATGGTCTTCATATCTTGGCTAGTCGGCTCTGCTTCAGTCGTTAGCCCCATCACAGATAGCTGCGTCAAGCCGTAATCTCGTGCGAGATAAGCGAACGCCTGGTGGGACGTGACGAACTCTCTTCGCGGCGCTTCTCGAACGACGGTCTCATATTCCTCGTGTAGTCGTTCAAGCTTACCTTTCAGCACTTCATAGTTTGCTTCGTAGTCCGCTTCATGCTCCGGATCTACGCTGATCAAGCCTTCCTTAATATTCGACGCGAGCTGTATCGCGTTCACCGGGCTAAGCCAGACGTGAGGATCGACGTTTCCATGATGATGTCCGTCACCATGCGCGTGCTCCGCTTCATCATGCGCATGTTCCTCCTCATCATGTGCATGTTCCTCTTCATCATGCGCATGTTCCTCTTCATCACGCTCATGTTCCGCTTCATCATGTGAATGTTCCGCTTCATCATGTGCATGTTGCGCTTCATCATGTGCATGTTCCGCTTCATCATGTGCATGTTCCGCTTCATCATGCGCATGTTCCGCTTCATCCTCATGATTCGCATCTGCTTCGATAAGCGATATCCCCTCGCTAGCGACGACGATTGGCGGCTGGTCGTTACCTAGACTATGTAACATCTCATCTACCCACCAATCGTCGAAACCAGCGCCATTATAGATGAATAGCTGCGCCTTCGTCATCTGAACGATGTCTTGACTCTTATACGTCCAATCATGAGGATCGACGCCCGCTGGAATCATATTGATCGCATGAACATGTTCTCCGCCGATCTGACTGACCATATCATATAGCGGATAGAAGCTCGTAAGGACATTCACCTTATCTTCGTTCAGCTGTTCTTGGTTACCGCAGCCGGCAGCGATCATGAGTATGAGTATAGTAATGATAGCAAGCCCTTTTCGCATCGTAAGTATCTCCCCTCAAGTGTGAACCTCTCTACTAAGTATAGCTCTGCACAGTATTCTCGACGCTTATACTTACGTCGTTCCCAGAAACGAAGCCATAACCCAAATAGAGCATCTGTAAATAGTAATATTTATGATTTACACTCGAGATTATATGCCACCCTTGATGAAATTGTCAACTAGATCATAAAAATTACTATTAAGCACGCATGAGATGGGACACTGTCACGAACGAGAGTAATAAACAATGAGAGTGACGCCACCCATCACTCTCGAGTCACTCTCACGTTGTCGAGTATTCTAACGGTCTCAGACGACACTATTGGGCCGATTTTCGGGCATATTTTATTCTAACGGTCCCAGGTGACACTATTTCGCTCTTTTGAGCCTAGTTCCGTGCCATTTGGAGCGGATAAGGTCTCTCGGGACCGTTACATTTTTTTGATGCCCGATTTAGATACATTAAGGTCTCTGGAGACCGTTAGATCTGGTGGCATCTGCTCTGGCTCGGCTCACAGTCACCACACTCTGAGTCCTCTCACGATATCGAGTATTCTAACGG
>Ga0180215_1005690_pt1 | contig 10546 bp, 12 predicted proteins | sample eDN3rd37CBELigBY_FD_128871 | JGI IMG/M metagenome (GOLD analysis project Ga0180215, IMG submission 128871) | Enriched backyard soil microbial communities from Emeryville, California, USA - eDNA 3rd pass 37_C BE-Lig BY (version 2) (version 2) | ecosystem: Environmental > Terrestrial > Soil >...
CTTCTTTCAAATGCTTTTCGATTTTATTTAATCTGATACGGCATCTTTCTTTTTCAATTTCTTTTTTTCGATTTAAATAACTTAATATTAATTAAAATTTTTACCCGTTTCTACATTTTGTCTTTTCATTTCTCTTTCACTTAACTCTAAGCTTTTTAATTTTTGTTTTAAATAACTCAATTCATTGATTAAGAGAGAAACAACATTTCCTTCTTCTTTAGACAGATTATGAATTAATTTATCGAAGAGAATATCTTCTCTTTCTTTCTTTTTAGCAAATATCGTTAAATCTTCTTTCATTGCTTCGTACTCTTCTTCAAGGCTTTTCATCATAAAATTTCGGTCTTTTTCAACAAGAATCTTTCTCTCAAGTGCTTGTTTTAATTGAATATTTTCATTTTCTAATGAGTCAACTTTTTCGCTAAGCTTAAGGAAAGATTCTAAAGTTAATTCTTCTCCCTGACGAAAAATATCTGGAAATCTCCCAACTTTTATCATGCGTTTAAAAAATGAAAGATCTTGAATTTTAGATTGAACTTTGAAACAGAGAAGTTTATTATCTTCTTTAAGTTTTTCAAGTTGAGGTAACAAGTCAGTATTGATAATGGATTTATTTAATTTGGGTAGGTTTGGATTTCCAAGAATTTCATCATATTCTTTTTCATTCTCATCCATACTCTGATAAATTTCACTTTCTTCGTTCCTTGAATCGCTCTCATTTATTTGATCTTGTTGATTCGTGTCCAAAGGATTATAATTTGAATGGTTTGTCAAAAAATCTCCAATAAAAATCCGTTGGATTTCGGAGAAATAATCTAATGGATTTATTTTGATTAAAAATCAAAGAAGAAAAAGAACAAAACAAAGACAATAAACTAAGTGTCAGAAGAAAAAAATTAAGTAAAAACTAAGTTTTACCTACTGTATTCTGGTCTAATGTTGGGAGAGCAATGATGCATTGGTACAAATTTAAAATTTGCTTTTGACGTTTAAAAAATTTCTGGCTTTGTTGTGAAACTTTGAATAATTCATTAATAAAATGCTTTAAGGCAATTGTGGTATTTTCAGTCTCCGTGTTATTTCTTTGCGAATTTTGAAGCTGCAACTTTAATTGTTCATTTTCTCGTTTTAAACTTGCTATTGAATTATGGCACTTTTCCAAATATTTTCTTAGTATATTATAAAAATCTTCTCTGCTGGTGATGGAAGAATCCTTCTCTCTTTGAGAACTGCTTTTAGCTTCTTGCATTTCTTTCGCTTCCGACTTTAATGGAGAATCTCCTAAAAATTCTAAATCAAGGTAATGTTGTGATACAATGTATTCAGCTTGAAGTTTATAATATTCTTTGAATTTAGCTGAAACAGAATAATCTTCCTGTAAACTTCTATTCTCAAGCTTTTCATGTTTTCTTAATAATTTTTGAGTTTCTAAAGATGCTTGCAACTGAACATTTTCTCTTTTTAAATTTGAATTGGTTTTCTTAAGATCAGCAATTCCTTGCTCGAGGACGTTGACGTACTCGAGACAATCTTTAATAATATCCTTGGCTTTACCACCTTTATTTTCGATGAGTAAGGTAGCAATAAACTCTAAAGAGCTCTTCATAATACCAAGTTCATAATTCTTCATTTCCCTTTTTCGCCATTCTTCATCAATATTTTCATCATTGTTTTTATCACCGTAAATTTTAGAAGGCTCAGTTGGATTCAAAATATCCTTTTTCTTTACCGAGCTTTTCTCATTTGAATTCTTCCCGAAGGACTTTTCCTTAATCTTTAATTTCTTGAGTTTATTCTTTTGATTCTTAATCTTTATTTTTAGTCTGATTATTAAAGAATTTTGTTTTTTCAACTTTTTATGAACAAGGTCAAACTTATTTTCAAAACTTTTTTTATCATAAAATGCAATCTTATTCTCTTCTTCAAACTCTTCAATAATTTTTACTAATGATGAAATTATTTGAGAATTTTTGCTTGATTGGTCAATGCTCTTTTGCATCTCTTTAGTCGTCTTGATGAGCATCAAGTATCTGGTCTCTAAACTTATAAATCTTTGTAATAAATGTCCATAAGAGTCATGAATTTGAGAGTTCAAGTTAGAATTATTGTATTGCCTATCGAGTTCTTTTTGTAATTCTTTCATATTTGATTTCCAATATTTACATTTATCTTTCTTCTCTTCGAATTTTCTTTCAAGGATGTTTATTCTTTTTAATAATTCTTTTTTTTCAAGTGTTAAAGCTAGGTTTAATTGTTTCAGTTGTAATTTTGTCTTTTGTTTGATTTCATCATTTTTTTAATGTAATACCATTCCTTGATTAACCGCGGCTAACTCTTTAGCATTTTATACTTGATTTTCAAGGTCTTCAATTTTACTAACATATGCTAACCCTTTGTCACGTAAATCAATAACAATTAATTCCAAGTGAGACATTTGGGTAATAAATTGCATTATGCATACATAGCTTTGTCTTAAATAAGCTTCATTCTCCTTGTTCTTTTTTTCAATATGGAACATCTGCTCCTTTAACTCATTATTTATTCCTCTCAACAGTTGGTTTTCTTCAATTAAATTTTTCAATTCTCTTATATTAAAGTTATCATCATCAAAACTCTTGAAGTCTTTTCCTTCTCTCCTTTTTTCTAGCAGCCTTAATTCTTCAACTGAAACTTTTATTCCACTATATTCGCTGACAATTCCTTTAAAAGAAGTATTTATTTCTTCTAATTCTATACTCAATTCTTTGTTTCTTTGAACACGGAAATCTTCATTGTTTCCAGCGATTTTTTTCGGAATATTCACCTCAGTATCTTTCTTTTTTGAATGTTCCAGAAATGCTTGGAGAATATACCAATTTTCCAAAATAACAGATGACATCAGGCTTGAAGATAACCTGTTCTGTTTATAAAATAGTCCCCATGCAGAGTCTTCAAGTCTCTTATCAAATACAATTCTTTCGTATTCATTAAGCAAACTTGATATATTTTCATTTTGAGATAATAAATGAATAGGATCTCTTGTTAATAAATAATCAAATTGATTACTCTCTTCAAGAAAGTTAACATAGCGCTCAAATCCAGTAAAAGCAGCCTCAAAGATCTTGTCCATTCCTTTATTTGTATAATTTTCTCCTTCTTTTTGAATTCCTTCCAATAAACTTTTAAGCAACTTTAATCCAAGTCTTCGGCTTCTTTGACTGGGAATATTTGAAAACTTTTCCTGTTCACCTGGTTTCGTATCAGTTAAAGGGAACGATTCATTTTCTAAATAATCCACTACAACATTATTCATTGAAAGTGAAAAAGTAAGGCTCCATATTAAGAGTCTTTGAAGTTTCTGAGGTTCGATGATTTCAATTTCAGAATGTTTTTCTTTTGCTAATGACATATCAACTTTATGTATACGAAGAGGATTTGGAAGAGAGTTTATATCATTTAAGAATTGTTGTAATTCTTGATCCTTCTCATCTCTTTCCACTTTATATTTCAAAAGCTCTTCTTTGAGAATTCTATTTTCAATTTTGAGACTTTCAGATTCCTCATTGCCTCCTTGATTTAAATTTTTTAAATCTTTTGAATCGAATTGTAGAGTTTTATTGTTATGTTTTAAGCTCCAGAATTCCGAATTTACCACTAGGGCGAGTTTATATTTATTTTTTAAAAAGACAAACCTTCTTGTAAAATGTTGATATCCCCGACTGCAATTTGAATTTCAAACAAATCTGCTCTTTGATGAATAAATATCTTTTTCACTTGAACAAATAAGTTTTTTAAACCCAAATATATAGCTTCAAGTTGGTTTAAAGCCCCTTCAATTGAAATTGCTTCAAATTTCTTTGAATGGAGATTTTGCAACTCTTCTTCTAGTGGACTGAAGTGATCAAAGTTAAGGTTTTTGATTCTATCATTCTCTCAACAATTTCAACAAAAGTTTCTTACCTATACAATAATTCATGAACTTTTTCCTTAAAACGTTGTAAAATTTCTTCTTGAGCTTTGTTTTCTTTCTAAATAAATTCAATGATTATTTAAAGATGGAGAAAATATTTTGAGAATTCAAAAGGTATTTAACATAGATTAATATTTACCTTGACTTTTTTCATTTCTTTTTCTTTTCGGATCATATTTATATCAATGCTTTTCGTTAAACTCTTCCCTGAGTTTTTATTCTTATTTTTCATATGTTTATTCTGTGGACTCTCATCAATGCTGCTACTACTAGAACTATCATTTGAAGATAATCCTTTGTTTGGACTTCGACTTTTTCTTTGTGAATACTTCTCCAATTTCGAAGATGCTTTATCCTTGAAATATTTTAGACTTTAGTTATTTTTAAGACGTACTTTTCTACTCTTTTTCTTTCCATAAATTTTGCATATTTCTTTCAATTCTTTTTCTTGAGCTTCTACTTTTCGATGCTCTTCAACAAGTTGAGATTTAATTGCTTCATTTGCATGTTGTAATTCCTTCACAAGTTTATTTAGTTTAGAGCATTCTTGTCTTAGTTTTTCATCTACTTCCGCAATTTTGGAAAGTCCAGGACTCTTTGACGTTGGTTGTTGAGCTAGAACTTTGCTTTGCTCATGAAGATCTTGCAGGAAATTACACCTCGACTCCAATTGCTCGCATCTTTTTAGCACTTTATTCAGATACACTTTTAATCTTTCATCTTTTGATCCCACATTTTTATCTAAAAAGGACTTAGTAGCTCGGAAATCTCTTCCGAAAACAGAATTTTCCTCATCATCTTCTTGGTTTAATTTTTTCTCGTCATTTATTACTGGCGACAATGCCCATTCAATATTAACACCTTTTTCCATCATTGTTTCAATACAATGAACTAATTTTTTCTCCATATACTCGTTTCGATATCTTAACTCTGTCATTTCTAAAGAAAGTTTTGCCTAAAAAACTAATTTTATTTAGTTCAAACAGTTTTTACTGTTTCTTCGCTTAATTTAATAATTTCAGCCTCATACTCTGCTCTTACAGTTTCCACAGCCTATCAATAAGATAACTTGAATCTGAAAACAAAAATGTACTATCAGATGCTCTTCGGATGTTATTAATAGACGAAGGGATCTCAGTTCTTGTTCGACTGCCTCCAACCTTGCGATTTTTCCCGCTTCTCTTTCAATGTTTATTTTTAATTCTCGTTCTAATCTATTAATTTATAAATAAAAGAAACCATTAGTTAAAATATGCAAAATCAAAGTTATTCTCCTGGTTTGTTTTTTTTTTTAGAATTTAGTAATCCCATTTACCTGCTTTTATTCTCTCTTTCTTCTTTCAAAAGCCCTTCTAAATTTTTTAAACTTATTTCATTATCTTCAAGTTTCTTTCTTGATAAAGTTAGGTTGTTTTGGAGATGCAAGATAAAATCTTGCGGAGTAGCGGTTGGATTGTTTGAAGAGTCTTTGCTTTGTAGAAATTCTTCAAATCCACTAATTTTTTGATTAAGAGTCATGATTATTCCTTCAAGCCTTTCTATTTCTTGAGTTAGTGCTTCATTATGTTTTCTCAAATAAACATTTTCCCTCTTTCCAAGATCCATTTCTTTCTGGAGGACTTCGGCTTTAATGGAAAGTTGATTTAGCATATCAACCGACACTTTTTCAGAAAATTTAGTGTTCTATTTCCAGCTTCTGAATGATTCTAAAAAATTTGCTTACTATATCCTTCGGGAGATCTCCTTTTTTATCTTTTAATGGAGTTCCAGCCTCTTCGGCTCTAATTCTAAGATTTATTTCGTTTTCTCTTGCTTCTTTCAGTTGATTTTGTAAAATCTCTATAGTTTCTATATTATTTTCTTCTGTAACAACTCTTTGGTTTAGTTCTTCTTGAAGTTGTTCAATGGTATTTTTATAATGAGTATTTGAAATTGCCAATCTGAGAAGATTTTAAATATAAAGGTAAAGTTTACTTACCCTTCTATTTTAGTTTCTAAAGCTCGAACTTTTTCGTCATGAACCGTACTGCCATGGGCAATATTCTCTCTTATTCCAGCATCTTCTTTGGGGAGGGAAGTTTGATAACTATTTTAACATTATATGCTGAATTTTTTGGAAATTAAAATTTCATATTCTATGCTCATTATTATTTTTTAAGGTGCTTTTGATAAAAGGAAAAGTTTTGGAGGAATTAATTTATAATTTTTATCTTTCATTTCATTCTTACTTTAAAAACTTTTCTTCAATCGCTTCTGCAAATGCCCGAACTTTATCAAATTCATCTTGAAGTCTTCTTTCTTCTTCGTTTGCTTTTCTGAAGTTTATTAGAAAATAAAGATCAATATTTTACAATAAATCTTCCATTAAACGATCATAGTCATTGAACTTAAATTTCATAGTTTCATTTATCATTCTTAATTTTTCTAGTTCTCTTTTTAACTCTTGCATTGCTCTGGGGTCAATCTGTTTTTCAGAACATTCTTTCAATTTTTCATCTCTTTCCTTGATTTGTCTCGTAAGTGATTCATTTTCAATTTTAAGTTGTTCGCATAACAGATTCAATCGTATCTTCTCTTCATCAGAAATTTCTTTTTCTTTTCGAAGGAGTTCTCTTTCAACTGAAAAATTCTCCATTTCCAATTCTCTTTTTTCTAAATCCAAAACACCTTTTGTTATTAATTTCCTAGCTTCTTCCACATCTTTTTCTCGCTTATTTATTTCAGAAAGTCTTTCATCCAATTTAGCTTTGAGCTCTTTCAAATTGTCATATGTATAATTTTCCTTGGGTTTTAGCTCATCTTCAAGTCCAAATTTTCTGGAAGTATTTATTAAAACTGATATCTATTATTACAGAGTTATTTCTAGCAAAACACTTATTTACGCTTTTTTTGAATTGAGAGCCTTTGTCTTCGGGTATATTTTTCCAGTCTTCTTTTACAAATTGATAGCTTTCAATTTCTTCAAGCCATTTTTCAATTTCTTTCCTTCCAAAGCGGTTGCCAAGATGAGCTAAAAACTGGGCCATAAATTTATGAGACCAAAATGTTTTATTACTTTTGCACTTTCAGTAACAATTCGAATTTTTTTTATTGAAAAGAGTTTTTTTAAAACATTCATTGCTTCGGCTTTTATGTGTGGATCTTTGATATTTTTTAGGAATTCATAGATTGATTCATAAATTTCATAAACCTATAATTCATCATTATGAAACATCCTCAAAACCTACAATGTTGACATTAGGATCTCCTTCTTGTTCAATTAAAACAATTTCAAAACTATGTAATATTGCCCGATAATACTTTATATCAGCTAGAGAGATTATTTTTTAGTTGATAAGGAAAGGCTTTGTGCTCATTAAAAAATTAAACTTACTCTGTTTTAAATCAGTCATGTTCTCAAGGAAAATTCTGTAGATTTTATTGTCGATTATCAGCTAAACATAGTTTATCTAAAGAGACTAGAAAGTTACTTTTTGAAATGGAGTATAAATACAAAGGATCCCTAAACATCTCATTGATTGTAATGCTATTCCTGGATGTTGTTTGCTACTGGAATCAACGAGTTTTTTAATCACTTTATTATCCAAGACCTAAATAACTTTTCTTTCATTTCACAAAACTTCTAAATACTAAAGCAAGATACTCATGTTTTTGCTGTTTGATTGCAAATTGGATTACTCCCTTTAGAAATTCAAATAAAGCTGCTAAAACTTCTTCCTCTGTTTCCTTTATTAAATGGTCAACACATTTTTTATAGTTTTCTTAATTCGAGCTTAAGACAAAAGCTTAAAATAAGGATTTTACCCAAAATTAAAGGGATATTCCCTGAAACCATTAAAGACCTAAGCAGGATTTGATAGCTTAATAATATGGCTTTTCCTTTCTTTTCACGAGGTTCAGAAACACATTTGATAAAAACTTGATTTCTAATGAAATTTAAGTTTTGGATTAACAATAGATAACAGTGAAATTCTGTCGTTTGCTAGACTTTCTTTGGGATATTGTAGTAAATTCCAAAGAATACTCAAAATCTCTTCAATTATATCTGTTGATTTAGTTTGAGAGAATATCTTTAATATTCTGACCATCAGATCATTTTTCTTTTGGCTTTCAACAAAAACCTAAACCAGATTTTCAGTTTTGATTCAACCAACTTATTTTACTTGACCAGAGTTACTTGACAGAAAATTTACAAAGTATTTCAAAATTACTAATAAAGTTGTATTTTCATTTGGAGAGTCCAAGTCATTCAATAGTTTGAGAGTAAGATGACGAATAACTCCGAAATCAAATGAAGATTGGCTCTAAGGAAAAATGTTTTAGAAGGGGAGAAGTATGCTTATTATACAGTAACTTGTATCAAACAGTTTAAGGCCCAATAATAAGTTTGAGGATCCTGAGTTGAATTTAAAATGGTTATGATATCATTTGAAAAGACATCTGTCTTCAGAAAATACTATTCTATGATATAATTTATTAAAGCAAAAGAATAACCTCGTAAATATCCTGATCTTGAAAGGCTTTGATAATAAGCTGGAAATAGAGGAATGAAAATCGTTCTCTTAAGAAAGGTTGTTTAATGAGATTGATTATCTTTCCATGAAAGTTTGATGTTTTCAAATAAGTCTGAAATGAATATTTTCATTTGAACAAATATTTTTTACAAGAAAGGTTTGGCTGTCGGCAAGGCCTACCATTAGTTGCAATGTATCATATAACAAATGATAATCAATATTCTCATCATTCAACAAATCAATAAGAACTTTAAGATTGGACACATTACAATGTTCAATAATCTAGATAAAATTACGTATTGAGTAAAAACAATTGATGTCGCAAGAGTAAAAAAGGATACTTTTTCTTTTGGAAAATAATAGACTTCAGTTATCTTTCTAGGAATCTCTTCTTGTTTGGACATGAAAAATTTTGTGTTTGAGCTTTCTAAACTAACATAATTAAATAATTACCTCTCAATAGCATTTCAAACTTATACTTTGATACATAAATTTTGCTGTCAAAATTTAAACCAAACAACTAGTTTTCTGAAATGGAACATTGAAAGAAACCTTGATAGGGAATAATTTATATCCCCTAAATTAGCGTTTGAAAGGGTGATATGGAAGATAAAATATAACTTAAGCTGAAAAATAGAACATTTTCAACTTTTGGTAATTAAATGACCAATAACAAAAGAATACAAAAGAGGGATTTTAAATAAAGGGTTTGGAATTTGGAACTACTTTGGAATTCAATAATTTAAGAAGGTAATCTTTTAAAGATCACCTTAGAAAAAGTGAATGTATTTTAAAAATTATATATGATCCAACACGTTGAGAGCCTGGAAATAGATTTTTAAGGTTTATTACATGATCTTGAGAAAAAAATGGATTTTTTAGGAACAATTTACCAAAAAAACCTTTTGATCGCCTAATTTTTCATAGAATCTTAGAAAGAATATAAATTAAAGTTTCTAGAAAAGAAGCCTTAAACCCTTTCTCTGACAAAGTTTCAAAGAGTGGCGAGGGTCAAAAAAAAATTTGCAGATCCAAATTGATATGAATTGTTTACTCAAAACAAAGAACTAAAAAAAGGTTTAGAAACATAGTTATGATCGTGATTGTTCAGAAATCTAAACAAAACAGAATTTATTGGTTCAATTCTTGAAATAAAATTCTGAAAATTTCTTTTGTTCAAAAAAATTTAAAGTGTTCTGTCAAGGCTCATTAACTTCCCCCTAAAAATAAATGAACGTTGAGCCAAGGAATCATGGTGATTTTGAATCTGAAAATCCTTTAATGAGTCTTTTCTCTGATCCGCTATTTTTTCCTCCGACCTTTCAAGGGCTCCTTAGTGGAAGACGTCATCCTGAAGACTCAGTAACTTAAATCTATGGTTCCTCATCATTCTTAACAGGAAGAAATAACAATGACTTCCACAGCAAGGTGCACCAGAAGATCAAGAGAAAGAATATCTTCAAGTTATGAATCCTCAATTACTCAAAGGTTTCTTGGAAGAAACGATCCAGCACTTTTTACTAATTTGCAACAAAGTATTCTTAGTTAAAACCTTTTTATTCATTTATTTCTAATAGACACAAATAATTCAAGGATGCTAGAATCTTTTCTTTCATTAATGGTAAAGATCTTGAAAAGGGTTTATTGAATTGAAAAGGAACAATTACATTCAAATCATGAAGAATCACAACAAGGACTTCCTAAAGAGATGATTGACAAAATAAAAAGAATGAAAATGGGAAGGTCTTGTCAGGAATGTACAGTTTGCTCTGAAGGATTTAAAAAGGGTAATAAAACTTTCGAGATTTTCTTTGAACTTGTTCTAGGGGAGAAAATTAGGAAGTTACCATGCAAGCATATTTTTCATGATAAATGTATCCTCCCTTGGTTTGAACATAAATCGACTTGTCCAAACTGTAGATTTGATTTACTTGAATACTATCAAGAAAGTTCTTGATGCGGACTTCTAGTAAAATGATCTGTCTTTTTTGCCAACAACAATATATTGTTTTTTGTGATACTTTTTTCAACTTTTCAACTGCGCTTTTCAGAACAAAAATAAAGAAATCAGGAAAAAATTGAC
>Ga0180215_1005693_pt1 | contig 10545 bp, 7 predicted proteins | sample eDN3rd37CBELigBY_FD_128871 | JGI IMG/M metagenome (GOLD analysis project Ga0180215, IMG submission 128871) | Enriched backyard soil microbial communities from Emeryville, California, USA - eDNA 3rd pass 37_C BE-Lig BY (version 2) (version 2) | ecosystem: Environmental > Terrestrial > Soil >...
CCGCCGAGATGCTCGAGGACATCAACTACGACACCGTCGACTTCCAGCCCAACTACGACGAGAAGTACCAGGAGCCCCGCGTCCTTCCCGGCAAGTTCCCCAACCTGCTCGTCAACGGCTCCGGCGGCATCGCCGTCGGCATGGCGACCTCGATCCCGCCCCACAACCTGGGCGAGGTCTGCGACGCCTTGACCGCCTTCATCGACAACCCCGAGATTGATCTCGACGAGATCATGGAACTCCTGCCCGGTCCCGACTTCCCGACCGGCAGCACCATCTGCGGCCGGATGGGAATCAAGGAGGCGTACCGGTCGGGCCGGGGGCGGGTGATCCTCCGGGCGACCTCGGCCATCGAGGAGCAGAAGGACGGCCGCGCCCAGATCGTCTTCAGCGACATCCCGTATCAGACGACCAAGGAGCCCATGCTGAAGAAGCTGGCCGAACTGGTCAACGGCGGCCGGATCACCGGGGTGTCCGACATCGTCGACGAGAGCGACCGCAAACAGCCGGTGCGGATCGTCGTGAAGCTGAAGAAGGGGGAGGACGCCAACGTCATCCTCAACCAGCTTTACGAGTTCTCGCCGCTGCAAGACACCTTCAGCGTCATCATGCTCGCCCTGGTCGACGGCCGCCCCAGGACGCTGCCGATCAAGGAGTTCCTCCGCCTCTTCGTCGACCACCGGATCAACGTCATCCGCCGCCGGACGCGCTACCTGCTCCGCCAGGCGAAGCAGCGAGCCCACATCGTCGAAGGGCTCTTGATCGCCCTGCACCACATCGACGAGATCATCCGGGTCATCCGAAGCTCGCCCAACCCCGCCGAGGCCCGCGTCCGGTTGATGGCGCTTGAGGTCTCGGCCCAGATCCTCCAGCGGGCGCTCGACGACCCCGAGGCGAAAGCCGCGACGAGCCTGACCCGAATGCAGGCCGACGCCATCCTGGCCATGCAGCTTCAGCGGCTCACCGGCCTTGAGGCCGACAAGCTCGCCCACGAATACATCGGCCTGAAGGCCGACATCGAGCGCTACGAGGCGATCCTGGCCGACGAGCAGCTGATCCTCGACATCATCCGCGACGACCTGGCCGAGCTGAAGAGCAAGTACGCCGACCCCCGCCGCAGCCCGATCTCCGACGAGGAACTGGGGAACTACGACAAGGAGGCCCTGATCCGCGAGGAGTACATGGTGGTGACCGTCACCCACGACGGTTACATCAAGCGCCAGACTCCGTCAACCTACCGCGCCCAGGGCCGCGGCGGCCGCGGGATCGCCGCCACCAACACCCGCGACGGCGACTTTTTGGAGCATCTCTTCGTCGCCCTCACCCACGACTACCTCCTCTTCTTCACCGACCTGGGGAAGGTTCACTGGCTGAAGGTCTACGACGTGCCGATGGCCACCCGAACCTCCGGCGGTCGGGCGATGGTCAATCTCCTGCAACTTTCCGAAGGGGAGAAGGTCACCGGGCTGATCCCCGTCCGCGTCTTCCCCGAGGATGAGTACCTGATGATGGTCACGCGCCGGGGGACCGTCAAAAAGACCGAGCTGACCGCCTTCCGACGCCCCCTGGGCCGGGGCATCATCGCGCTTGGCCTCGACGAGGGCGACCAACTCATCGGCGTGGCCCGGACCCGGGCCGGCGACCAGGTGGTTCTGAGCACCAGTCGGGGCATGGCGATCCGGTTCGACGAATCCGACGTCCGCGCCATGGGCCGCCCTGCTCGCGGGGTCCGGGGGATCAACCTGGAGGAGGGCGACGAGGTCGTCGGCATGGTCGTGGCCAACGGGCCGGACGACCCCGCGAGCCTTTTGACCGTCTGCGAGGACGGCTACGGCAAGCGGACGATGCTTTCGGAATACCGCTCCCAAAGCCGCGGCGGCAAGGGTCTGATCGACATCAAGACCAGCGACCGCAACGGCCGGGTGGTGGCCGTCTCGAAGGTCACCGACGCCGACGAGGTGATGCTCACCACCACCGGCGGCATCCTGATCCGGACCCGCGTGGCCGACATCCGTCCCATCGGTCGCAACACCCAGGGCGTCCGCCTCATCCGACTCGACGAAGGCCACCTCGTCAGCGGCCTGGCCAAGCTCCCCGAAGAAGAACTCGCCGCCGAAGCCGAGATGATGGACGCGGAGGAGGCGGAGGCCGCCGAGCGCAACGGCGACGTCGCCCTCGCCGACGACAACGCCAACGGCGACGGCAAACCCGCCCGCCTCCTCGACGACGGCGTCGCCGAAGCCGAAGCCAGCGACCACCTCGACGACGACGATTCGGGAGACGACGGCGAAGCCGAGGAGTAGAATCCTTGGAGCGGAAAGGCGAGCGGGGGGCGTGAGCCCCCTGTCCGGTTAACCGCCTTCGAAAAGACGGGGGCCCACGCCCCCCGCTCGTCCGAAGCCCACGCACTGAGGTAATCTCTTATGGGTCCGCCGCCGATTCCGAAGACCCAGCCGCCCATGTGGATCAAGTCCATCAAGGTCGACAACTTCAAATCCCTGGTCGACTTCCAACTTGATCTCGCCCATTTCACCTGCCTGATCGGCCTGAACGGCTCGGGCAAGTCCACGGTTCTTCAGTGCCTAGATTTTCTCGGCCAACTAATGCGGGGCGATCTCAAGGGATGGCTGGATCGGCGAGGCTGGGAGACGAGCGACCTCCGTTCGAAGCTCAAACGTGGAACGACGATCGATTTCGATATTCGGCTCGGCTTGAACGGCTGTGACGATGAAATATGGTGGACGGGGAAGTTCGATACGGGGGAACTTCGATGCGCGGAGGAGACGGTCAAGACCTCGCGAGAAACGCTCAAATCCCGGGGAGGTGATTTTCATGTAGACAACCATGATAATCCGTGGAATTTGAGAGTATCGAATCCCGTTGAGTTTACATATCAAGGTTCAATCTTATCTCAGTTGAAAGATTCTTTTCTAGGCGCATCCAAATCCGAAGGCGCGAAAGTCTCGTTGCTCGATGTCAAAACCTTCGTCGCCGGGATGCGCTCGCTCGACCTTCTCTCCCCCGAATCACTTAAAAAACACGCTCGCAAATCCGACGGTTCGCTCGGGTTGGGCGGCGAGCGGCTCCCCGCGTTCCTTCACGAGATGGGGCAGGGACGGCGAGAGGGCTTATTCAAGAGGCTGAAGGAAGTCTACCCGCAACTCGCCGACCTGAACGCCAAAGCTCTGAGATCGGGCTTGAAGCAACTTGAAATCAGCGAATCCTATGACGGCAAAAGCTTCGTCACCGAGGCCCGGCACATCAACGACGGGATGCTTCGGTTGATCGCGATATTGGCTGAGTTGCAAGGCGATGGCGGCGTCGCCGTGTTCGAGGAGATCGAAAACGGGATCAACCCCGAGTTGGTCAAGTTTTTGATCGACGCCATGACCAGTGCGAAGCGCCAGGTCGTGGTGACGACCCACAGCCCGATGATCTTGAACTACCTGACGGACGACATCGCGAAGGCCGGGGTCATGTACCTCTACAAGACGCCCGCTGGCGCGACGCGGGCGGTGCCGTTTTTCTCGATTCCCTCGCTCGCCGAAAAGTTGGAGGTCATGGGGCCGGGGGAAGCCTTCGTCGACACGAACCTCACGCAACTCGCCGACGAGATTGCTCGAATGCCGAAGACGGAGACACGGGACGATGTACTTCCTGTTCAGCGGCGAAGGGGCCACTGATCTCGGCTCGGGAAAATCCAACGCGGCAATCTCCGAGGGAGACGATTACGAGCCAGGCCCGATGGCGCTCTTGGCCGATCAGGTCGCGCGCCATCGGCGCGGCGTCTCTCCATTGAAGGAGAAGTGTTGCGGCTTCGTCTCCGAGACTCGGCTTAAGACGAAGGCCAAGGAGTTAAGCCCGGCGGGGAAGAAGATGCGGCTCCCCGGCGTGGATGTTCCCAGGGAGACCGGTTACTACTTCAAAAACGCGCGAGCCCTCGCGAGCCTGGCGAATGAATGCGCGGAGAAGCAAAAAACGGTGATCGTGGCCGTCCTGTTCCGCGACGCCGATGGCGCGGCGTCGGCGGGTCGGGGCGAATGGGAGGACAAACGCCAGTCCATGCTCGACGGGTTCAGGGTGGAAAACTTCGGACGTGGCGTGCCGATGATCCCCAAGCCGAAATCCGAGGCGTGGCTCATTTGCGCCTTGAAGGACGCCACTCCCCAGCAGGCCGCCAAGCTCGAAAATCGTTCGGGTAATGATGATTCACCGAACCCGCTCAAGCAAGAGTTGCACGCGCACCTCAAAAAGCGGTACCCCAAGAATCCAGCGCACGATCGCGAGCGTCTCAACGGTCTTGTCCAGGACGGTACGATCGACCATCAAAAAATTTGCATGCCCAGCTTCATCGCGTTTTGCGACGACTTGGCGAAGGCGATTAGTGCGGAGTGAGCCCTCAGTCTCATCCGCCCCTCGGCCGCTCGCTCCGCGCCTCAGCCGCCGCCCTTGAGGGCGGGGTATTCGTAGATGACGAGCTTGTGTTCCTTCTCGTCGTAGGCGTATTTCTGGTAGACGGGGAGTTGGGGCAAGGCGATGTTGTTGGCCTTGATGATCTCGTTCATGAACTCATCATAGTCCTTGGGGTAGCGGTCGTTCGTGGCGTGGTAGAGATCCATGGCGTGCTGGATCGAGAGGATCGAGGTCTGGCCGATCATGCTGACGTAGGCGTTGCCCTGCAGGGTGATGTAGTCCTTGGCCACGATCCGGGGCTCGACCTGTTGCGCGCCCTGGTTCTGGAGCTCCGGCGCGGCTTTAAGGATCTCCTGGGTCCGCTTGCCGACGATGAACTCGGGCTCGGCGGGCTTCGCCGGGGCGTGCTCGACGGCGCTGGCGCTCTTGCCGCCCCGCTTGCCGACGTGCCGGGGCTCCTCGCAGCCGGTCAGGACCAGAAGCGGAACCAGAATCAGGAGACTCGCCGAGGCGGATTTGGTGAGCGGATTCAAGACGCGCATGGGAGGGTTTCTCCAGGTTAGGCCCCGTCGGCGGGACGGACTTCGACGACGCGCTCCCGGCCGTCGCGGAGCAGGCCGACCGGGACGGAGCGGCCGGGGGGAACGGCGGCGGCGGCCTGGTGAACGTCGTCGGGCGAGGTGGTCCAACGGCCGTCGATGGTGGTCAAAACGTCGCCGGCCTTCAACCCCGCGGCCTCGGCGGGGGAGCCGGCCAGAACTTCGGCGATCGGCGTCCCGGGAGAGGAAAGCCCTCCCTCCGGCGAGCCGAGCCGCAGCCCCCAGAGCCCGCCGGGGGCCGTGACGGAACGCCGGGCCGTCTTGGGACCGGCCAGACGGTCGGGAAGCTCCTTCATCAGGTCGCGGACCTCGAAATCGACCGGCGCGAAGGTCATCTCGTCGACCTGATAGTCGATCGTCGTCTTGTAGCGGGCGAAGAAGGTGAAGCCGATGATGCCGTCGACCGGCTGGCCCAGCACCTCGCCCAGCACCTTCAAAGCGGGGTGGTCGAAGACGACGACGGGCAGGTCCTTGACGATCAGCTCGCCGACCCGCATCTCGGCGACCTCGGCCTCGCCGCGCATCGAGAAGAGGAACGAACGGGGGGCGTCGGCCTTAACCGTCCCCGACTCCTCGGCCGCGTGGTTGCTCAAGAGCGTGATCGGCGCTCCGAGATCAAAAATCAGCCGGTACGGCCCCTTGCCGTTGAGCATCGCCCGAACGAGCATGTGATTCGACGGGAGCATCGAGAAGGAGACCTTGGCCGGCTTCTCGGCCCCCCGCTCGGCCACCGGCGCCTGCGCCAGGGCGAGCCCCGAAAGGGCCGCCGCGGCCAGAACAAGCCAGGTTCGGCGCGAGGGCGACGCCTTGGTTCGCTTGGTGGGTTCCATCGCTCAAAGTCCCTCCCCGGCCGAGAACGTCAAGGTTCGTGATTCGCCCGATTTGTTCTCGACGGTTAGTTCAACCGAGTCGCCGGGACGGACTTCGGCCAGCGCGGCGCGGGCCGTTTCGGCGTCTTTGACCGCTTCGTCATTGATCCGTTTTAGTCGGTCGCCGGGCTTGGCGCCGGCCCGGTCGGCGGGGGAGCCGGGGAGGGCCCGGACGATTTCCAGGCCGCCGGCTTCGGGCTCGGTCCACTCCAGGCCGAGGAAGCCCCGGGGCGAGCGCTCCTCGGCGGGCTGCTTGCCGATGAAGAGGGCGAGGCCCTTGGCGACCGGCCCCAGGGCGTTCATGAGCTGGAATTCCAGCGGGGCGCGCTCCCGGTCCTCCTTGCTGGGGACCGGCGGGTCGGCCGGCTTGAAGTCGAGCCGGGTCCAGGTCATGCGGTCGTCGGTCGGATCGATTTCGAGCCGGAACCGGGCGAGTATGGTGAAGCCGAGGATGCCGTCGATCGACGCGCCGGGCAGCCCCAGGGCGTTCATGCCGACGAGTTGAAACGGGTCCTCCACCCGGGCCTTGAGGTTCTCCAGCCGGGCGCCTCCCTCGATCTCGAGGCTTTTCAACGGCGTCCAGAAATCGTCCTTCGACGCCTCCAGGCCGATCGCCGCGGCGGCTTCGGTGCCGATGTAAAGGGCCGGCGCGCCGGAGTCGACCAGAAAGTTGAACGGTCCCTTGCCGTTGAGCCGGACCCGGACGAGGAAATGGTTCGTCTCGGTCAGCTGATACGGCACCCGGGTCGATTGGCCGATCCCCTCGTCCTTGCCGTCGGTTTTCGGGGCGTCGGCGGCGGCCAGGGCCAAAACCAGCCCCAAAACCGCCCCAACGCAACCCAGCTTGCGAATCATGCGTGGTGTCTCAACTTGCCGATGGTTCCGCGACGAAACGAAAACGCCCGCCTCCCCTTAGCTTAATCACCCGCCCCCGCCGGGGAAACGACATTCCTCGGCGAGCGTGGAATCCTCGGGACATTGGTCCCTTATTATCCAGTAGGAAAAAGACCCCTTGCGTCAGAGCCGCCGTATTGTTCTCAACCCCCAGCCCTTGATTGACCGACATAGAATACGCAAGGAGGCGCAACCCCCCGATTGGCAAACTTGGGGCTCCGGTTCCCGGAGCGCCCGGCGATCGCGCCGTGATGCCGCCATTGATTCATCGCGTCCGCATTAAGGAGGGCGAACCCCTCCCACGGGCCTGGAGCGCCCGGAATCCGACGCGACCAACAGAACAAACTCGATCCTCCCGACCCGCCCAGGGTCCCGGAGGGTCCGGGCATAACCTGTGGATAACTCGTCGATGGACCGCGCGCATTCATGGCGTTTATGCGCGGGTCGGTCGGCTGCGGGAGCGATTTACGCGCCCCGGTCGACGGCCGGCGCCGGTTCGTCCACCGAGTTATCCACAGGTTCGTCAACGGATTCGAGGAGACGTTGTTTTCGGCTAAGTTCTTTGGTAGACTATGCTTGATCGGGAAATGCCGAGACTTGTCCACGGCGAGGCCGCCGCGCTGTGATTATTACGGCGGTGAGATCTTCCAATCGTTTCTTCGGAAGAGGGAAACGGGTCTGGTCCATCCTCGGGGCCAAGCCGTCCCCCCGCTCCCTCGCGAACGCCCGGACGTGGTATGCTGGATCTGGAGGACTCGCCCGGATCGGCGAGCCGGGGGCGAGCTTCCCCCCCTCCTCCGACGTTCCGCTCCTCCGGAACGGTCGAACGAACTCGGCGTTCAAGCGGAATGACGCCGACGAACGATGGATTGGACCGAATCGGGCGGCTCCGTCCCCCCCAGCAAAAACTGAGGAAAGCGCATGAGGGCTTTGTGCAACCGCGAGGGACTGCTCTCCGCGTTCAACATGGTCAGTGGCGTGGTCCCGGCCCGGAGCCCCAAACCGATCCTGCAAAACGTAAAGCTGACCGTCGACCCCGACGAGGGCTCGGTGCTCATGGGGACCGACCTGGAGGTCGGCATCCGGCACCGGGTCCTGGGCGTCAAGGCCGAAGTCGCCGGCTCGGTGATCCTGCCCACCGGCCGGATCGGCTCGATCCTCCGCAGCAGCCGCGACGAGGACCTGGAGCTTGAAACCGACGAGGAGCACCTGATCGTTCGCGGCGTCCGGTCGTCGTTCACGCTGCCGCTTGAGGATCCAAATTCCTATCCCGAGGTTCCCGATTTCGCCGAAACCGGGTATCATGTGGTGACGGCGGGGAATCTCAAGCGGCTGATCCGCCGCACCGTCTTCGCCACCGACCTGGAAAGCGCCCGGTACGCCCTGGGGGGCGTGTTGGTCGAACTGTCGCCCGAAAGCATGGCCATGATCGGCACCGATGGCCGGCGGCTGGCCAAGATGACCGCCGCGGCCGAGGCTGAGAACGAGCCGGCCGCCCCCGGCGGCACCCCGGTCATCCCGGTCAAGGCGTTGAAGCTGATCGAGCGAAACCTCGTCGATGACGATCTCTTGGTCCACCTGACGATCCAGTCGGGGACCGCGGCGCTCGTCCGAACCGAAAACGCCGTGATCTACAGCCGATTGGTGGAGGGCCGCTTCCCCCGCTATCAGGACGTCTTCCCGGCCCATGTGGAGGTGAAGGTGCCGCTGGAGGCCGGAGCGCTTCGACTGGCCGTGGAGCAGGCGGCGATCGTCACCAGCGACGAGAGCCGGGGCGTCGATTTCCACTTCGGCGACGGCGCCTTGACCCTGACCAGCCGCGCCGCCGACGTGGGCAGCTCGAAGGTCGAGTTGCCGATCGATTACGACGGCAAGGCCGTCGACATCACCTTCGACCCCCGCTATCTGCTCGACGCCTTGAAGACCCTGGATGACGGGGCCCAGATTCAGGCCGAATTGATCGACGCCAAGAACGCCGCCGTCTTCCGAACTCAGGACCAGTACGCCTACGTGGTCATGCCGCTAACGCGCGAACGCTGATGAACGCGGACGAAACCAAACCGTATGTCGAATCTTAGACCCCGCGACCCCAAGCTCCTGGGCGACGTCCTCGGCGAGTTGTTCGCCCTGCGCGGCTACGCCCGGCTTCGCGCCGCGGGAGACCTCCAAACGGTTTGGGACGCCGCGCTGGGAGATTCGGCCCGGGGGCGGACGCGGCTGGGAGAGGTCCGTCGCGGCGTCTTGACCGTCATCGTCGATCACCCGGCCCTGCTCGAGGAATTGTCGGTCTTTCGCAAGGCCGAACTGCTTGAGGCGATCCGCGCCGCGGCCGGGGGCTCGACCATCAACGACCTTCGCTTTCGGATCGGCGCGGTGGACGCCTAGCCTAGCGCTGATGGCCCGTCGCGCCTGAATTTCGGGAGGGCGAGGCGCCCGCCGAGCCCCACGCCCAGCGCCGGCTCGGCGGGAGGGGTTGCCCTCCCGGGAACTCGCGCCGGCCGATCCACGCTCCCAAACGCCGCGCCCGCCTCACGCGCTTGTGAACCACACCTGGAATTGACCGAAAAAGGACCGAGGAACGCCGCGATGGAATTGACGAATCACGACGAGATCCGCGCCCACGAGGCTTCGGAAACGAGCGCCTCGGCGGTGGAGGCGGTCGCGAGCTCCACCTACACCGGCGCCAACATCCGGATTTTGGAGGGGATTGAGGCGGTTCGGAAGCGGCCCGGCATGTACATCGGCGACACCGCCTTGCGGGGTCTGCACCACCTGGTTTACGAGGTGGTGGACAACTCGATCGACGAAGCGATGGCCGGCTATTGCAAGAACATCCAGGTCACGCTCCACCCCGACGGCTCGGCGTCGATCGTCGACGACGGCCGGGGCATTCCCGTCGACCCGCACGGCGATTCGGGCACGAGCACCCTGGAAATCGTCTTGACGAAGGTCCACGCCGGCGGCAAATTCGATCACGACACCTACAAGGTTTCCGGCGGTCTGCACGGCGTTGGCGTCACCGTGGTCAACGCCCTCTCCGAGTGGCTGGAGGCCGAGGTTCGCCGCGACGGCCAGGTCTGGGTCCAGAAGTTCGAGCAGGGCGTCTCCCTCGGCCCGGTGAAGGCCAAGGGACCGGCCAAGGCCACCGGAACCTCGATCCGGTTCCTCCCCGACGCGACCATCTTCCCCAACATCGAGTTCGACTACGAGATCCTCGAGAAGCGGCTCCGCGAGCTGGCGTTCCTGAACAAGGGCGTGCGGATCAAGCTGGTCGACCAGCGGGGCGAGGAGCCGCGCGAGGCCGAGTTCTTCTCGTCGGAGGGGCTCAGCGAGTTCGTCGCCTATCTGAACCGGGCGCAGACGGTCCTGCATCCGCCGGTCGTCTTCCTCGGCCGCGACGACGAGCGGGCCGTTGAAGTCGAGGTCGCCGCGCAGTACAACGACTCGATCAGCGAGATGGTCGTCTCGTACTGCAACAACATCAACACGATCGAGGGGGGGACGCACCTGACCGGGTTCCGAACCGCCTTGACCCGGACCTTGAACCTCTACGCCAAAAGCGCCGCGCCGGCTCGGGGCAAGGACCTGAACATCACCGGCGAGGACTTCAAGGAGGGCCTGACGGCCATCGTCAGCGTCCGGGTGCCCGACCCCCAGTTCGAGGGCCAGACCAAGACGAAGCTGGGCAACAGCGAGGTCGAGGGCATCGTCGCCCGGATCGTCAACGAGAAGCTGGCCGAGTATCTTGAGAACAACCCCGCGGCGGCCAA
>Ga0180215_1005694_pt1 | contig 10545 bp, 10 predicted proteins | sample eDN3rd37CBELigBY_FD_128871 | JGI IMG/M metagenome (GOLD analysis project Ga0180215, IMG submission 128871) | Enriched backyard soil microbial communities from Emeryville, California, USA - eDNA 3rd pass 37_C BE-Lig BY (version 2) (version 2) | ecosystem: Environmental > Terrestrial > Soil >...
CCCACATCATAGCCGACGTATGCGGCGATCTTCGTCGCGATCGGCCCCGGCAGCGAGTTGCCCAATGCCAGCACATTCGTAAACTCGGCGCTCGTCAGCCAGCCGCGATTCGCCACCACCTCTTGATACATAAGCGGAATCGAAGCGGGACCGCCGCCGTAGCCGAACACATTCGCCAAGAAGAACGCGACAACGAGCTCCCACCAATTACTCATGCCCGCCGCGCTCCTTCCGGCGCGAAACTACCTTATGATGGATGCTGCCGTACAGCAGGAACGCTGCAATCACGACCGCCGGATGCAGCGAGACGAGCTGCAGCAGCACGAAGGCCGCCGCAAACAGCCCCACACCAAGCACCCAGCCTAACCCGCGCACCGCCTTCTCGCCGAATTCATACGCCATAACCCCAAGCATAACCGCGACCACAGGCACAACCGCCGCAATCATGCCTTTCACGACGGAAGAATTGCTGAAGAAATCAATAAACGCGTAAAGCACCACCATCGCAACACATGTCGGCGCAATATGGCTCAGTACCCCAACAATGGCGCCCAGGAAACCCTTCTGCCGATAGCCCAAGTAAGCGGCCAGCTTCGTCGCGATCGGTCCCGGGAGCGTGTTCGCGATCGCAAAGCCGTCGCTAAATTCCTCGTCGCTCATCCACCCGTACCGGGTCACCGCCTCATACCGGATCAGCGGTACGATCGACGGGCCGCCGCCGTATCCGAGAATCCCCGTCCGCAGCATCGCCGCGCTGATTTGCATAAGCATGTTTGACATAATATAAAGCCTCCAAAGGTGCATTCCAAAGTAATTGTAGTGTACCACTTAGACCAAGGGAAGATCTGTCCAAAAAAATAGTTGCATCCTATTAAACCGCCTGCTATAATATCACTTGTCGTCAAAAACGTGGCCCGTTGGTCAAGGGGTTAAGACACCTCCCTTTCACGGAGGTAACAGGGGTTCGAATCCCCTACGGGTCACCATGAGCCATTAGCTCAGTCGGTAGAGCACCTGACTTTTAATCAGGGTGTCGAAGGTTCGAGTCCTTCATGGCTCACATTTTCTTATCATTATATAATGCGCGGTTGTGGTGGAATGGCAGACACGCTATCTTGAGGGGGTAGTGGGCGTAAGCTCGTGGAGGTTCGAGTCCTCTCAACCGCATAAAGAAGGAGATTCCTGATCTTGTCGTCAGGGGTCTTCTTTTTTTATGCGCGTCGGACTACAATGGTCTGGAGGAGAGGTGATCGGGTTGATCGATAGGATGAAGGAACTTATATATTATAAGGAACACTTGGAGCAGCACATTCTGCCGTTCTGGCAGCGAGCGCTCGATACGGAATACGGCGGGGTGTACACTTGTTATACGAATACAGGCGACCGGCTGATCAGCACGGACAAGTTCACCTGGTCGCAGGGGCGGTTCCTGTGGCTCTGGTCGAGAATCGCGAGGATGAGCCGTCAAGGCCTTCTTGCTGAAAATGTTCCCGATTACACGTTGCATGCGAGGAGGACCTATCATTTTATCCATGAGCATGCATTCCTGCCGAACGGCAATGTCAGTTTCCTGCTGACCCGGGAAGGGCAACAGAAGGAGCAGGATACAAGCTTCTATGCGGATTGCTTTGTCGTCCTAGGCTTTACGGAATATGCCCGCTTGACCGGGGAGCGCGATGCGCTTAACCAAGCCGTCCAACTGTTCCGCCGCATTGAGGCGAGGCTGGCCGCGGGAACGGCGCGCAGCGAACCGTACCCGATCCCGGAAGGCTATGAAGCGCACGGCTTCTCGATGATTATGCTGAACGTGAGCCAAGAGCTCGCCGACGCGCTGGAGGAAGCGGGGGACAGCCGCGCCCCGGACATCCGGTCGAGCAGTGCCGCGTACATGGAGAAAATCATGACCGTCTTTCGCACGGAGCAGAACATCATTCTCGAGGTGATCCCGTCGAACGGCGACGCGGACGCCGATACGCTGCTCGCGCGCCATGTCAACCCGGGGCATACGATCGAATGTATGTGGTTTGTATTGACGGAAGCGAGAAAGCTGGGCCGCGCCGACATCATTCGGCAAGCGCTCGAAGTCACGAAGCAAGCCTACGCCCTCGGCTGGGACCCTGTGCACAGCGGCTTGCTCCGCTATGTCGACCGCGACGGCGGCGCGCCGCGCGGCGGAACGACGCCGGGTGACGGACGATTTGAACGGCTTGTGGCCGATACGTGGGATATGAAGCTGTGGTGGCCGCATTCGGAAGCGGTGTACACGATGTTACTCTGCTGTGAGCTGTCGGGCGGCGATGCGGAATTCGCGGACATGTATCACCGGGTGAAGGACTACACATTCCGCACCTTCCCGAATCTCGATATCGGGGTCGGCGAGTGGATTCAAATCCGCGATCGGCAAGGCGAACCCGCAAGCTCTGTCGTTGCGCTTCCGGTGAAGGATCCGTACCATATCATGCGCAATTTGCTGCTCGCCATCCAATTGCTGAGTTAGACGGTAAATGTTTCTCCGCCTTTACTTTCGGATCAGAATCATGTATTATTGTTCTTGCCGATGCGGTAACGTTCGCATGGCGCAATAATTGCATACGCGGTCGTGGTGGAATGGCAGACACGCTATCTTGAGGGGGTAGTGGGCGGAAGCCCGTGGAGGTTCGAGTCCTCTCGACCGCATTGTTTCATAACCTCCTTATGAAACATTCTTCTCCTATAAGGGTGTGAGTTGTTTTGTCGTTGTTGGACTTTCTATAAAACCCGATTGAACGTTATCATAAGTTCAATCGGGTTTTTCGCATAAAGGTTAGTGCCGTTAGTTTGAGGCACGGAAATGACAGCGGTTACATAATTGGCCTGCCACATTTTTCACGCAACGTATTTGGATCATTTCGCGCCACAGGATGCCATGAACCGCATTGTGATCGCTTACGAAGGTGTTCCGAACCATAGCGCGATTTGAATAAAAATCAAGCTTGACGGAGAGGGGAATTCGAATGACGGGTTATGCACCATTGAGAGAACTGCTGCGGTTTGAAATCATTCAACGGAGAGAAGAGGGGTGTGAGGTCGAGGGCTTTGCGGAACGGCTGGCGGACATCGGGGATGATCCCGCGGCGTTAAACGCGCTGTATGATGAACTGATGGCTCTGCAGGTGTCGCCGTCATTCCCGTATGTGGAGCCGACGGAGTGGGATGAGATTCAGGCGGAGCGCAAGCCGGGTGCGGTGCAGTTGGAAGAAGCGCAGCATACGGAGGAGCAATGGCGCGATAAATTTCTAGGCGCATGGCTGGGCCGTTGTGCGGGCTGCGCGCTGGGGAAGCCGATTGAGGCGTGGGATTTCACGACGGGCTCCGGGGGAAGGGCTGGCTGGGAGAATGTGAAGCTATGGTTCGAAGAAGCGGACGCCTGGCCGATTCAAGACTACACGCCGGAGTTTTCCCGCGCGCGGGAGAAGTACAACCTGCAGCTTGCCTCATACGGGATGAGAAGCGTTCGCGAGCGGATTCAGTATATGGAGACTGACGACGATATCCGCTATACGGTGTTGGGGCTGCTGCTGCTGGAACGGAAGGGCCGGAATTGGAGCTCGTGGGATGTCGGCAAGCTGTGGCACGGGCATCTGGCTTTTGCGCAGGTGTGTACCGCGGAGACACAGGCGTATCGGAATTTCACGCAGGTTACGTCACATTATGAATGGTCCGAGCCGCAGATATGGTCGGAGCAGAAGGATTGGGTCCGCACCTACCGGAATCCGTATCGGGAATGGATCGGAGCGCAAATTCGGGTAGATGCTCTGGCGTACGGCGCTGCCGGAAATCCGGAGCTTGCCGCGGAATTCGCTTGGCGGGACGCGACGTTCTCTCACGTGAAGAACGGTGTGTACGGCGCGATGTTTGTGGCGGCGATGATCGCCGCGGCCTTCGTGGAGCGGGATCCGGTGAAGCTTGTGGAAACCGGGCTCAGCGTCATCCCGGCACGCAGCCGACTCTATCAAGACATTCGTCAAGCGATGAAGATCGCGTCTTCCGCCACCGATCAGATCGATCTCGTCTCTCGGATCTGGGACGCATTTAAGCATTATGATCCGATCCATACGAATAATAACGCGGCGTTGGTTGCTGCATCGCTGATCTTTGCGAAAGGCGATTTCGAGAAAGCGATCACGACATCGGTGCTCGGCGGCTGGGATACGGACTGCAACGGCGCGACTGTAGGCTCCATCATGGGAGCTTCACTCGGGGCAAGCGCGCTGCCGGAGCATTGGACTTCGAAATTAAACGATACCCTCTATGCGGAGGTAACCGGGTTCCACCCGATTAAGATTTCGGAGTGCGCCAGCCGCAGCTACGAGGTCTTCCGGAATATTAATCCATAGATAAAAACCAGGGGAGTTGGCGGGGCTTCCCTGGTTTTTTCTTTCTATATTTATGGCAATGAAGGAGGCAGGCGTGTGACTTCCTAGCGGCTGTAGGATTAAGAAGCGGATATAGCGTTCACTTGACTGAAGCTCACGAATACGATGGATCCGGGAATGAAGCCCGAAGTTAACGGATCGGTTACCGTCATTTCGAAGCCGTTGTAATCAACGGAAATGACTCTTCCCCGGAATCTGGTCGATTCGAGGTCCACCGTTACCAAGGTGCTGGCAAGAGCCCAACCGAACAGGCGCTGTTGAAGCGATGGGCCGGTGAACGCTTGGCCGCCGAAGCCGCCGAGTCCACCGCCGTAGCCGCCTCCATAGCCGCCGCCGTAGCAGGACTTTACGCGGACGCGACCTTTCGCTTTCACCTTCACCGGTGCTTTGTGAACGATGCTGGCGTAGTTTTTTACGCGGAATCTTTTTCTCACTTCTTATTCCTCCTTTCGGTTTGATAGTATAACTTATGTGAAAGAATAGAGTATGTATGGTTAGTCATCTTAGTAGAAATGCGGAAAATGTAATAGAAAGTGCGAATGCGGAGGTTGAAGCGGATGAACGGGTTTTCGTTGAAACGAATCTATGAGCAGCCGGAAGAGAGTGACGGATGGCGCATTCTCGTAGACCGCATCTGGCCGCGGGGAATGAGCAAGGAGAAAGCTAGCATCGACGAATGGATGAAAGAGATTGCCCCGTCGGCGGAGCTCAGGCAGTGGTTCTGCCATCGTCCGGAGCTGTTCGAGGAGTTCGTGCAGCGGTATGAGGAGGAGCTGTCGCGGGAACCGGCTCGAGCTTTGGTAGAGCGGTTGAAGTCGCTGGCGCGGGAGCGAACGGTGACGCTGCTCTATGCGGCAAAGGATGAACAGTATAATCAAGCGGTTGTGCTGAAGCGGTATTTGGAGCGGGATTAGACGGTTGCGGGGGCCCGACGTAAAGTCCGGATGTCATTTGACCGCGTTAAGAATAAGAATGCGGATGTGAGACAACCTAAACCTGCGCATTCGATATGGAAATAGTGGAGGAACTGTTATGAACAAGCAGCGGGCCATTGAAATCTCGAACTCGCCGGTGATGGCGAACGTCACGTTGGACGGCATTCCGGTATATATCCAGCATGTGGACGAGCAGCTGGAAACGGCGCGGATCTATCCGCTTGATGAGCCAGACAACGAGCAGGAAGTGTCGCTGAACAGCTTAGTGGAGCACTAAAGCAGAAAGAGCAGCTGCAATGATGATATGCTCCCCTTACAGTAACAGGTTTTATTTTTTACCTGTCTACCGTAAGGGGAGCATATCAATGAAGCAACTGTTCTTTCACTTTTTTAAGCTGTGTGCGTTTCAGCGCCGTCTTGCCGCAGCGTCCGATGCTGAACGGCAAGGCAAGTCCATGTCAATGCCGCGAAGAGGACGGCGAACAGGCCTAAAACGGCGGCGTTGCTCCACAGGGCGTTGGTGTCGCCGCTCGAGATGACGGCTTTCAAGCCGGCGACGCTGTAGGTCATCGGCAGCCAAGGGGTAACCCGCTGCAGCCAGCCTGGAATTAATTCAAGCGGGAAGGTGCCGGCCGAGCTCGTCAATTGGAAGATCAAGACGAGGATTGCAATGAACCGCCCCGGATTTTGCATGGTTGTAACGAGAAATTGGATCAGCATCATGAAGGTGATGCTGATTAAGATGGAAAGCCAGATGAACGACGATACACGCTTCACCTGAAGATCCAGAATATACAGCAGCACCGCATCGACAGCCAATGCTTGCACGGCGCCTACGGTCGCCATCGTCAGCGCCTTGCCTGCGAATAATTGCCAGCCGCTAGCAGCGCGAACGGCCGGGTCGCGCACGGAATATATGATCGTCAGCAGCAGCGCTCCGACGTATAAGCCAAGCGATACGAAGTAAGGCGCAAATCCAGTCCCGTAATTAGGCACTTCATCAATCTTCTGCACCTCCAGCTGCACGGGCTCCGCAAACATGTCATAACTGGAATCGGATACGTTCACACCCGATGTTTTCGTTGCGGCGTCAGCGAGCTTGCCAGACAATTCATGCGAACCTTCATCCAGTTGGAGCAGCCCCGAAGCGAGCTCCCCGGCGCCTTCCTGCAAGCGGGATGAGCCGTCCGCGAACGCGCCGACATTCATCTGCAGCTGTGCCAGCCCTTGGCTTAGCTCCGCGGCGCCTGCGGATAGGCTTTGTGTTCCTTGCAGCAGCGCCGTTCCGCCGTCCTTCGCTTCTGCAAGCTTCCCGGCAAACAGCTCCATCTGCTCTTCAAGCTGCATCGTCCCATCGGCAAGCTTCAAGGTACCGGCCGCCAGCTGCCCGCTGCCCGCGGACGCTTCCTGCAGCTTACCGTCCAGCGCGGCAAGTCCGGCTTGCAGCTCTTTAAGCCCTTCACCAAGCTGGTTCGCGCCAACGCTCAACTGCTGCTGTGCGGCAGTTGAGCTTGTAAGCCCGGCGGCCAATTGCTTGCTTCCTGCGACGAGCTGCTGAAACGAGGGATCCTGCGCCAGCTGCGGGTTTCTCTCGGCGATCGCTTCAAGCCCTGCCGACAATTGACCGGCGCGGTCCGCAAGCTGCGCCGCACCCGACTGGGATTGTTCCAATCCAGCCGCAAGCGTGCTCATCGCTTGCTCTGCTTGCTTGGTGCGCTCCGCAAGCGTCGCGCTGCCTTCCGCCAGCTGTTCGAGGCCGCCGGCCAGCCCTTGCGCTCCCGAAGCGGCGTTGCCTGCGCCGACTTGCAGTTCAGATACGCCGGCGACAAGCTTCAGTTGCGCTTCGTAAAGCTGCGCAAGCCCGCCTGCCAAGTCTGCTGTGCCCTCATAGACTTGGACCGCGCCCTGCTTCAGTCTCATGCCGCCCTCGTCCAGCCGCATGACGCCGTCCTGCAAAGAGTGGGAGCCGCTCACAAGCTTGGCTAAATTCTGCTCAATCTGTTGCGCGCCTTCGGTTGCTGCGGCGGTTCCATCCGCGAGCTTGCCTGCGCCTTCCCCGGCTTGGCCGATGCCTCCGGCGAGCAGTTCCACTTGCTCCAGCACGGTCCTCGCATAGATCTCCGTTATTTCTTTGTTGAGCGCGGCTTTCATTTTCTCCATTGCGGTATTCCCGATCTGTGACGCCAGGAAATTGTAGCCTTCGTTCGGCAAAAACCTGATCTTCGCCGCAGTCGGCTGATCCGATGTCAGCGTGGTCGTCTTCTCCGAGAAATCCTCGGGAATCTCAATAGCTAAGTAATAGGACTGATTTTTCAATCCTTCCAGCGCGTCTGCCTTCGATACAAAATGCCAGTCGAATTCCGCATTGTCCCTCAGCTTGTCGGCGAATTGATCGCCAATCCGCAAGGTTTCTCCGTTAAATTCGGCCCCTGCGTCCTCGTTGACGACGGCGACCGGCAATTGCTCGAGCCGATCATAAGGATCCCAGAAAGCCTCCAGAAACATTCCGCTGTAAAGCACCGGGACGAGCATGACGGCAATAACGGAAACGAGTAATTTACGATTTCGGACAATAGATGCCCATTCATGACCGAATGCTTTCAGTCCTTTCATGATTGTTTCCCTCCTGATGTATTAATGACCAATTCAGTCATTTGGTCAACGGACGCCAATAAAAAATGGCTCCTCCTAATCCAGAGCCAGGCCTTCCTGCAAATAAAGCTTCATCAGCTCCGCAACTTCCGATTTCTCCAGCGGTTCGTGATGTTTCTTCCAGTCAATGGTCAATGCAATGTAAAGCTTAAGGATCACGAACGCTGCAATTTCCGGATTGCAATGTTTGATTTCGCCCTTATCAAGCGCTTGTTGGACTTGCTGCTGAATGTAGCTGATGATCGCCGCTTCGATCTGCTTAGTTCCTTCATGCGCCATCTGTGTATTCAGCTCGTTCACTTCCATGGAAAGCTTGACGGCAAGCTCATGGTTTTCCCTGAAATCAAGCATACGGTCTAGGACAAGGTACAAGTTTTCGAAGAAATGGCGGCTCGGATCAACGACCTCTTCCGCTACATTCTTCATCTCTTGAATCAGACGGTTCATGATTTCTTGGAACAGTTCTTCTTTATTCGTGAAGAAGGTGTAGATCGTACCTTTGCCAACGTTGGCCAGCTTGGCGACTTGCTCCATCGTGGTTGCTTTATATCCGAATAGAGCGAAGGATTTCGCCGCCGCTTCCACAATCTGCTGCCGACGATCGATAACCAATGGGGAGCTCCTCCTTTCTTGATCTGAACTTTATGACCAAATTCGTCATTTGGTCAATTTCTAACGATGTTCTCAACTATACCACTGCCAATCGCAATTTTCAACGTTTTTTTCAACGATTATTGTTTGGTAATTTTGGACAGCTTAATGCATGAAGTTTTGGAAAAGGAGTCGTGCGGGGTGAATCAACACAAGAATGCCGGAGAGCTTGTACGCGGTCTGAAAGCGCGCCACATGACGATGATTGCGCTGGGCGGCTCCATTGGAACCGGGCTGTTTCTCGCGAGCGGCAGCGCCATTCATGCGGCCGGGCCGCTGGGCGCGTTGATCGCTTATGCGGCGATCGGACTCATGGTGTATTTTCTTATGACGAGTCTTGGCGAGATGGCGGCTTATATGCCGGTGGCCGGTTCCTTCAGTACGTACGCGGCACGCTTCGTCGATCCGGCCTTCGGATTCGCGCTCGGATGGAACTATTGGTTTAACTGGGCGATTACCGTTGCCGCCGAAATCTCAGCCGCCACGATTATTGTGAGCTATTGGTTTCCGGGTACGCCTCCGTTGCTATGGAGCGCCATCTTTCTCGGCATCATGTTTCTGATCAATTATGCTTCCGTACGGGCGTACGGAGAATCGGAATTTTGGTTTTCTTCGATTAAAGTGGTGACGGTCCTCATCTTCATTGCGATCGGACTGCTGATGATCTTCGGCATCATGGGAGGGAGCACGCCGGGATTCAGCAATTTTCTGGAAGGCGGAACGCCCGTCCACGGCGGCTTTATGGCGGTGCTGGGCGTGTTCATGGTCGCGGGATTTTCGTTTCAGGGAACGGAGTTAATCGGCATTGCGGCGGGGGAGAGCGAGGATGCCGCCCGCAGTGTGCCGAAGGCGGTAAAGCAAATCTTCTGGCGTATCTTCTTGTTCTATATTTTTGCAATCTTCATTATTGGAATGTTGATTTCGTATCGGGACCCGCTGCTGCTAAGCGGAAGTCTCGACAATGTCGCCGTCAGCCCGTTCACCATTGTGTTTGAGCGGGCCGGCTTTGCTTTCGCCGCTTCGGTCATGAACGCGGTGATTCTCACGTCCGTGCTGTCGGCGGGGGGCTCGGGCATGTACGCATCCACACGGATGCTGTGGTCGCTGGCGAAGGAAGGCAAAGCGCCGCGCTGGCTCGCGTACTTGGACCGCAGGAGGGTTCCGGTCGCATCTCTGGTCGTTACGGCCGCGTTCGGCCTGCTTGCGTTCTTGGCATCCCTGTTTGGCTCCGGCGTCGTATACACATGGTTGTTGAACGCGTCCGGCATGTGCGGTTTTCTGGCTTGGCTCGGCATAGCAATTAGCCACTATCGCTTTCGGAGAGCCTTCGTCCTGCAAGGGCATCGGATCGACGAATTGCCTTACCGGGCCAGATGGTTTCCTTTCGGCCCTCTGCTTGCCTTCGCGATCTGCCTGATCGTCATTTGCGGCCAAGGGCTCACCACGATCCAAGAGGGGCGAGTGGATTGGTACGGAATCGCCGCCGCGTATATCGGCATTCCTATATTTGTGGTGGTGTATATTGCCTACAAATGGAAGAACCGGACCCGGCTGATACCGCTGGAAGAATGTAAATTTCACGAATAAATAATCTAAAATACCTGTATAAATCCTGTCTACAATGTGATAAAATGTCTAGGAAATTCATGCAAGGGAGGGGGTCTTTGGAACAAGAGGCTTCTGTACAAATGTAAGGATGGATAACAGAACACAGGAACCATCGCAAAACATTCGGGGGAGGCGAAAGGGTTATGGTTCGCTCAAAACTGCATCAAGCGTTTATGGTATTTCTAGCATTCAGCTTGCTCCTCACGAGCGCGGCTGCGGCCTTCGCAAGTGAAGCGCAGGCGGCGGACGCTCAGCTGTCCAATCCGGGCTTCGAAGAGCCGGTC
>Ga0180215_1005697_pt1 | contig 10541 bp, 8 predicted proteins | sample eDN3rd37CBELigBY_FD_128871 | JGI IMG/M metagenome (GOLD analysis project Ga0180215, IMG submission 128871) | Enriched backyard soil microbial communities from Emeryville, California, USA - eDNA 3rd pass 37_C BE-Lig BY (version 2) (version 2) | ecosystem: Environmental > Terrestrial > Soil >...
GGCGGAGGAACTGCACGTCACCCACGGCGCGGTCAGCCGCCACATCAAGACGCTGGAACACCACCTCGGCGTGCCGCTGTTCCGGCGCCTGACCCGGCGGATTGTTCTGACCGACGAAGGGGGCGAGTTCCTGGCGGCGGTGACCTGCCTGCTGGGCGACCTGACCCGGGAGGCCGAGCGGGTCCGCGCACAGAACCGGGTGACGCGGGTGACCATCAGCGCCGGCCTGTCCTTCGCCAGCAAGTGGCTGGCACCGCGCCTGCACCGGCTGAAGGCCCGGCACCCGGAGTTCGACATCCACCTCGACGTGACCGACATCAACGTCGGCCTGAGCGACGGGCAGGTTGACGTTGCGCTGCGCTACGGCAGCGGGCGCTACCCGCGTGTCCTGGCCGAACGGATGCTGGAGGAGACGCTGACGCCGGTGTGCAGTCCCGCCTACCTGGCCGAGGCAGGCGGGCTGGCCTCGATGGAGAGCCTCGCGGACTGCACCCTGCTGCACGAGGACCGCATGCTGGCCAACTGGGAGCAGTGGTTCGCGCTGGCAGGCGTGGACAGGACCCGCAGCGGCCGGGGACCAGCCTTACAGCCATGGCAGCATGGCCATCGAGGCCGCGATCCGCGGCGAGGGCGTGGCGCTCGGGCGCAGCGCGCTCGTGGCGGACGACATCGCCGCGAAGCGTCTCGTGACGCCGTTTTCGGAGACCCGGCTCAAGGCCGAGCGCGGCTACGACCTGGTCTACCGCAACGGCAACCAGGACAACCCGAAGGTGCGAGCGGTGCGGGACTGGCTGACCAAGGAAATCCGGGTGTTTCTCACGAACGCTGGCTGATGCGTCCGATATCCGCGTGCGGGCAGTTCGATGTGGGCGCCCAATGTCCGAGAAGGGCAAATTCTATCGAGAAAGGTCCGGACTGCAGGTGAGCACGAAAGAAGTTGAAATTGGCGTACACCTGGCCACAACTCTGTTCTGTCCGTACAGGTCACCACGACGGTAACTTGCGTAAGTCGCGCTGCCCGACGCCCGGGTCGGACTTTTTCAACACAATCGGCCGGAAGCCGCCTGTCTGCTCCCGCGGCATAACTAGGGAAAGGCGGACGTGATGCAGGACTGCAGGCGCTCATCCAATTCATCGCAAAGGTCCACGAGCAGCGCCTTAAGTTCCGCAGGCTCACCCATCGTGGCGAGCCGCCTTGGCGCAGCATTTTCCGCCCGAGACGGCCGAGGTGCTCGATGCCATGATCGAGGGGCTGTCCATGCACGGCCCCGTGGACTCGTCCCCCCTTCCTGCGCCGAGATCAGGGACGTGGTCTCCCGGCTGCTCACAACGCCGTCCGCAAGCCAGTGACCCCGGGCGCCTAGAGGCCCACCGGCGTCGCAGCGAACAACCGGGGCAGCGAGTCAGCCAGGCACACCGAGAGAATGCGCGCGTCTTCCTCGCCGACACTCGCGAAGGCGTGGCGCATGGTGCTGTCGATGTAGGCGCTGTCGCCCTCCTCAAGGCGCGTCGGTTCGTAGAACTCGGTGTGGAGCTCGATGCTGCCCGAGATGACGTAGATGTACTCCTCGCCCTCGTGGCTGGCCCAGCTCTCCGGCGGCAGGACCTCGTGGGTGCGGATCGTCATGATCAGCGGCACCATCGCCTTCCGGGTCAGCTCGTTGCAGGGCACCAGGTAGTCGTAGCTGTTGAATCCGAAGCGCACGCCCTCGCCGCGCTTTGAGATGATCCGCCGACCCATGGCGAAGCGCGGACTGGTTGGGCTGAGCAGGTCGTCGATCCGCAAGCCCAGGGCGCGGGCCACCCGGGATACGGTGTCGAAGGAGGCGCCGCTCTTCCCGTTCTCGACCTTGGACAGGGTGCCGACCGCCACGCCGCTCTCCTCGGAAAGGCGCGCGAGCGTCCACTGCTTGGCCCTCCTTCCGTCGGCCAGCTTCCGCCCGACCTCCGGTTGCCCGAGGACCACGGGCGCGCCGGGACGCCGGACCTCCTCGGGAGCGAGGTGGGCCGGGGCAGTGTGCTTGCGCTCCGCAGACTTAGCCATAGTGCCTGATTCCTAATTTTCCATATCGAAAAATCTTGCGACTCATCGAAAACAGAGGAAACATACCACCGCCATGGGGGGAAAGGCACTATGAAGGTTGCAATCGCCAGCTTCGAGTTCGAGGGCAACACGCTCTCCAGCCAACTTCACCGGCGCGAGGACTTCGCCCGGAAGGTGCTGGTCGAAGGCGAGGCGGTGATGCCCGCCATCGAGGGGCGCGACCTGGCTGTCACAGGCGGGGTCGAGACGCTGCGGGCGGCGGGTTTCGCGGTCCATCCCGTGCTGGTGGCGCATGGCGGCTCCGGCGGACGGGTGGAGGGCGCCTTCTACCGGGACACCCGGGACCGCATCGTCGCGGGCATCGCCGCCCTCGCGCCGCTCGACGGCGTGTTCCTGGCCCTGCACGGCGCCATGATCTGCGAGGGCGAGGACGATCCGGAGGGCGAGATCCTCTCGCGCTTGCGCGAGGCGCTCGGCCCCGACGTGCCCATTGCCGCCAGCCTTGACCTGCACGCGCATGTCACGCCGCGCATGGTGCGGGCCGCCACCATCTTGGTCGGCTACGAGACCTACCCGCACGTCGATGCCCACGGCACCGGCGTCCGCGCCGCGCGGCTCCTCGTGGACACCCTGTTGGGGAAGGTACGGCCGGTGATGCGGCTGAAGCGGCTGGACGCCCTCCTGCCGGTCGCCGGGGGCGCCACCGACGGCAACATGCCCATGGCTCAGCTCCGGGTCGCGGCCCGCAAGGCGGAGCAGGAAGGGCGGGTTCTCTCCGCCAGCTACTTCCCCGTCCAGCCCTGGCTCGACATCCCGGATCTGGGCATCGCGGGCCTGGCCATCGCCGACAACGACGCCGCAGCCGCCGAGCAGGTGGCCGATGCCATCCTGCGCGAGATGTGGGACCGGCGGCGGGAATTCGAGATTCCCCTGCTCGCGCCCGACGCAGCGGTACAGCGCGCCCTGAGCCACCCGGCGCGGCACGTGTTGATCTCGGATGCGCCGGACTGCGTCGGTGGCGGGGCACCCGGCGATGCTCCGGCCGTGCTCGCTGCCCTGCTGCGGCACGCGACGCATGTCCCGGCTGCCGTGCTGGTGGTCGATCCGCCCGCGGCCGCCGAGGCGAAGGCCGCCGGGGTTGGGGCGGTACTCCGCACCAGGCTGGGTTCCTCGCTCGACCTTCGCTTCCATCCGCCCGTCGCGGTGGAGGCGGTGGTGGAGAGCCTGCACGACGGCCGTTTCGTCTACAGCGGCGGCATCAGCGCGGGCACCCCGGGCAATATGGGCGACACCGCCGTGCTGCGGGTGGGCGAGCTGCGGATCGTCGTGCCGACCTACGCCACTTACGAATACGCCGACGAACAGTACCGTGCCGCCGGCATCGATCTCGGGTCCTGTCGCATCGCGGTGCTGAAGAACCCGATGAACTTCCGCACGCTGCTCAATGACAAGACGGACTGGCTGATGGTCTCGGGCGCCGGTCCGACCACGCCGAGCCTGGAGAGCATCGACTGGCAGGTGAAGCAGCGGCCCTTCTGGCCCTGCGACGACCTGCCGCAGCCCACGTATCTCGGAGAACACTGCCCGTGAACAAGCCCCAGCTGTCCTGGCCCGCGCGCTGGGAGACGGCGTCGCACGCCCCGGCCGAGCCGCGCTTCGCCGACGGCACGGCCTGGGTCGACGGCGCCATCGTCCCCGTCGCCGAGGCCACCCTGCCCCTGCTCGACTGGGGCTTCCTGCGCTCGGACGCCTGCCAGGAGACGATCTCGGCCCGCGACGGCGTGCTTTTCCGGCTCGACGACCACCTGACCCGATTCGAGCGGTCGCTCGGCCGCCTGCGCATGACCTCCCCATTGACGCGCGAGGAGATCCGGCAGGCCATCCATGCGCTGATCGCGGCGGCGGGCTTCCGCGATGCCTATGTGCAGATCATCATGACGCGCGGCCGCCCGCCGATCGGCAGCCGCGATATCCGGCTCTGCACCAACCGCTTCCAGGCCTTCTGCATCCCCTATGTCTGGATCGCGTCGCCGGAGGTGCAGGAACGCGGGCTGCACCTGCATGTCAGCCGCCGCCTGCGCGTGCCGCCCGCCTCCGTGGACCCGATGGTGAAGCACTACCACTGGCTCGACTTCGAGATGGGCCTGATGGAAGCCTACGACGCCGGGGCCGAGACGGTGGTGCTCTCTGACACCGACGGCAACATCACCGAGGGGCCGGGCTTCAACATCTTCGTCCGGCAGGGTGACCGGCTGCTGACGCCGCGGCAGGGCATGCTGGACGGCATGACGCGCCGCACGGTGCTGGAACTCTGCGCCGACCTCGGCATCGCGGTCGAACAGACGGAGGTCTCGCTCGACGCGCTGCGCGGCGCCCAGGAGGTGTTCCTGACCACCACGGCGGGCGGCGTCTTGCCGGTGAGCCGGGTGGACGACGTCGCCATCCAGAACGGCCCGGGCGCCTACACGCGCCGCCTGCACGAAGCCTACTGGTCGCGCCGTGCCGAAGGGTGGCTTGGCGAGCCAGTCGACTATGCCACTCCACTCCCTCCAGCGAAGCAGGTGACCTGATGATCGATCGTCGCGGCCTTTTCGCCGTCGCCGGGGCGGCGATGCTCGCCCGTCCCGCGCTGGCCCAGCCCGCCTCTGCCCGCGTCCTCCGCTTCGTGCCGGAGACGGGGCTGATCGTCCTGGACCCCATCGTCACCACCGCGGCCGTCACCACCATGCACGGCTATGCGGTCTTCGACACACTCTACGGCGTGGACGAGCAGCTCCAGCCGCAGCCGCAGATGGCGGAGGGAGCACGTAGCACGGATGACGGCCTGACCTGGGAAATCCGGCTGCGGGATGGGCTGCGCTTCCACGACGGCGAGCCGGTCCGCGCCCGCGACTGCGCGGCCAGCCTGCAGCGCTGGAGCAAGCGGGACAGCTTCGGCCAGGCCCTGGCCAGCGCCGTCGAAGCCTGGGAGGCACCGGATGACCGCACTCTGCGCATCCGGCTGAAGCGGCCGTTTCCGCAGCTGCTTCGCGCCATCGGCAAGCCGCATTCCTCGCCAGCCTTCATCATGCCCGAGAGGATCGCGACCACGGACGCGATGACCCCGGTCACCGAGATGATCGGCTCCGGCCCCTTCCGCTTCCAGCGGGACGAATATGTCGCGGGCAGCCGGGTGATCTACACGCGATTCGACGGCTACAAGCCGCGCGACGAGGCCGCCTCCTGGAGTGCCGGAGGCAAGCGGGCGCATTTCGAGCGCGTCGAGTGGCACATCATGCCCGACGCCGCGACCGCCAGCGCCGCGTTGCAGGCGGGCGAGGTGGACTGGCTGGAGACGGTCCAGGGCGACCTCGTGCCGGTGGTGAGGCGGAACCGCCAGATCAATGTCCAGCCGCTGAACCCCCTCGGCCTGATCCTGGGCATGCGCTTCAACCACGCCACGGCGCCCTTCAACAACGTGGCGCTCCGCCGCGCCATCCTCTCCGCCGTGAACCAGGAAGACTACCTCCAGGCCGTGACGGGCGGCAACGCGGACAGCTTCCGCCTGTGCCGCGCGATGTTCCCGTGCGGCCTGCCCGGCGTGAACGAGCTGGGCACCGAGGTGATGAAGCAGCCACCCGATCTCGGTAAGGCGCGCGCCGCCGTGGCCGCGGCGGGATACAAGGGCGAGAAGATCGTCCTCCTGCATGCCTCCGACCACCCCATTGTCGGGCCGCTGGGGGACATCACCGCGGACCTGCTTCGCAGGCTCGACATGAACGTCGACCAGCAGACGATGGACTGGGGAACGGTGGTGCAGCGGCGGACCTCCAAGGAGCCCGTCGAGAAGGGCGGCTGGAGCATCTTCCACACCACTTGGCCGGGTTCGTCCGTCACCAATCCCGCGGAGAACCTCTACATCCGGGGTCAGGGCAGCACGGGCTGGTTCGGCTGGCACGACAATCCGGAGTTGGAGAAGCTCTCCGCGGAGTGGCTGCAGAGCACGGACGCGGCCGAGCAGCAGAAGCTGCTGGACGCGGTGCAACGGAGCGCCTTCGAGACCGTCCCGGTGGTGCCGCTTGGGCAGATGCTGCCGAACATGGCGCACCGGACCAACCTCACCGGCATCGTGACTGCCTCGGCGCCCGCCTTCTGGAACGTGCGGCGGGGCTGAGGCCGCTGCCATTCCTCGGCTGCCGCGCGCCAGTCTTGGCGCGCGTTCCCCCTTCCATCGGAGTTCCGCTGATGAGGCATCTCCTATCGGCCATGGGCGCGGCTGCCCTGGCCATTGGCCTCCTGGCTTCGCCTGCCGAAGCGTCGACGCTGGACCAGGTCAAGGCGCGCGGCACTCTGCGCTGCGGTGTCGTGCCCGACCTGCCGGGCCTGTCGGTCCTCGACAGCCGTGGCGAATGGCAGGGCTTTCACGCCGACATCTGCCGCGCCATCGCCGCCGCCGTGCTGCAGGATGCCCGCAAGGTGACGTTCGTGGCCCTGACACTGCAGGCGCGCTTCACCGCATTGCAGAGCGGCGAGGTCGACCTGCTGGAGACGCCGACCGCGCTTTCGGTGACCCGCGACCTGACGCTGGGCCTGACCACGCCGGTCATGACCATGATGACGGGCCAGGCCGTGATGGTGAGCACGCGGCTGAACGTCACTGGCGTGAAGCAGCTGGATGGCGCCACTGTCTGCGCCATCCAAGGTTCGGAGATCGAGCGGAACCTGCAGGACTACGGCACCAGTCAGGGCATCACCTTCCGGACGGTGGCCTACGACACGGCGACAACGCTGCTCACAGCGCTCAGTGCAGGCCGTTGCGACGCGGTCAGCAACGATGTCTTCAGCCTGGCCGGATACCGCGAGAGCCTGCCGGACAGGGCGAACTGGCGGATCCTGCCCGAACTCGTGGCCAAGGAACCGCACGGCATCATGGTTCGCGGCGACGATCTGGCTTGGGCCTCGCTGATGCGCTGGGCGGTCTTCGCGCTGATCCAGGCCGAGGAACTTGGCATCACCCGCGGCAATCTGGAACAGCGCGCGGCGACGGCAGGCGACGAGAAGGCGCGTCGCTTCCTGGAGGGGCTGGCCAGCAACGGCCGGGACTTCGGCCTGCAGCGCGGCTGGACCGGAAGAGCCGTCGCGGCGAGCGGCAACTACGGCGAGATCTACGAACGCCATCTTGACCATGGTGGGCTGCAACTCGACCGCGGCCCCAATCGGCTTTGGACCGATGGTGGCATGCTGGCGAGTTGGCTCTGGCAGTAACCGCAAGAGGCTGAGCCGTGCTGTCCTCCTGAACAGCAGAGCGGCACGGGGGATCGCGTCTTTCGCCACTTTCCGGAGCTGAGGCAGGGCATTAGGCGGGAGGCGGTCTGTTTCGGCCCCGCACATCTGGTCCACTCCCTGCGGACGGGGCACCGTCCGCCTAGGGGAGGCCAAACAGGACGCCTGCATGGCCGAAATGGGCGCCGAGCTGCCAATTCATGTGCTTCACAGGGCAACGCTGCCTTACAGAAGATCCCAGATGGAGGGCGAGTAAGGCACCTCCTTCAAGCCGCAAGGGAGGGGCGCCCTATCGAGAGCGAGTCCACCGTGTTTGCTTCAGAAGTTGAGGCGAAGAGACCCTTTCCTGGTAAGAGCGGGTGCCTCCAGGGAGAGGCTACTGCATGGCTCACGCTGAAGGGAACGAGGGAAGCAACGACTACTCCGTCGGGCTCAAGGCAGCCATCCGTCTCCTTGGCGGGGGCTCAGCGGTCGAGGGGAAGGCCGAGCAGATTGTGGATGGCCCCCTAGATACTGTAAGCGGGTCGGCGGGTAGCGCAGGCTGCCATGACCGGTTGTTCTTCCAGGAACCCCAGGCGGGCTTCAGCCGAGGGAGGCACCGAGATGACCCACTATGCCGGGATCGACGTCTCGCTGGAGACGAGCAGCATCTGCATCGTTGACGGCGCCGGAGCTGTACGGCGGGAGCTGAAGGCGGCCAGCGAACCGGAGGCGCTCGCGACGGCCTTGATCGGGACGGGTCTGGCGTCCAGCCGCATTGGCCTGGAGGCTGGGCAGATGTCGCAATGGCTCCATGGCGGGTTGAGGGCAGCAGGGCTGCCGGTCGTGCTGCTGGAGACCCGGCAGTTGCGGGCAGCGACCAAAGCCATGCCGGTGAAGACCGACCGGACCGACGCGCGGGCCATTGCCCAGATGGTGCGGACGGGGTGGTTCCGGGCGGTGCATGTGAAGTCGGAGCTCTCCCAGGAGTTGCGGGCGCTGCTGACAGCGCGCAAGCTGCTGGTCGGCAAGCGGCGGGATATCGACAACGGCATTCGCGGTCTGCTGCGCGGCTTTGGGCGGAAGGTCGGCACGGTGGGTGAGCGCGCCTTCCCCAGCCGGGCGCGGGAACTCGCGGCCGACCGCGCCAGCCTTGCCGCGGTGATCGAACCGTTTTTGCAGGTGCGCGAAGCGCTGCTGTCCGAGCGGGAGCGCCTGCACCGCCTCGTCCTCCTGGCCACGCGCGATGATGCCGTCTGCCGCAGGCTGATGACGGCGCCCGGCGTCGGGCCGGTCACCGCATTGACCTTCTGCTCGGCGGTAGACGATCCCGCCCGGTTCAGCCGATCCTGTGCGACTGGCACGCATTTTGGCCTGACGCCACGACGCTACCAGTCCGGCGAGACGGACCGGGTGGGCCAGATCAGCAAACAGGGCGACGGTCTCGCCCAGCAGGCCCTCTATGAAGCCGCCAACGTCCTGCTCACCCGAACCAGCCGCTGGTCCTCGCTGAAGGCCTGGGGCATGGCGATTGCAAGGCGTTCGGGCATGCGGCGCGCCAAGGTGGCGGTGGCCCGGAAGCTCGCCGTCGTGCTGCTGGGCATGTGGCGCAACGGTACCGAGTTTCGCTGGCGTAAGGAGGCTGCTACCGCATAGTCAGCAACGCTGATCCCAGCGCCCGAGGTCCCGTCGCGGGGACGCGGCAGGGCAAGGCCGCAACAGCGCCGGTGCCGGTACCGACCGAGCCCGCTTGCTAGATTGGCCCGCCCCGTCTGCCTGGCCGTAGCCTGTGGCGGCTGCACGCCGACCACGAACTGAAGCGAGGAACCTGTGACGTGACACTCCGTGCCGGTCATTGACCGACCCGATTACAGAAGGCACTTTTAGAGCCCGGGTTAGCGTGCACACGGGTGGAGAGGAAGGCAGGTTGCCGTAATCTGCCCTCTCCCTCCTTTGCAGGCGGGATAAGATGTCAGCTGGCCAGAAGTTTGCGTATCTCCTCTTCGGTCGCACACTGCTTGGCGATCTTCCTTTGCTTCGCAGCCATTGGAAGCAGGAGAAGGCCAAAACCGAAGACCGGCACCATGCAAATAGCTGCTAGAGTAAGAGATCTGCCCGCTTGTTGAACCGCGTTGATCGCCGCGGCTGCAGTTGGTAAGTCGTTTACACTGCGACCATCCGTATTGATGGCATACAAGATAAGTTCCGGGCCAGTTCGAGCAAAAAAGAATTCTGCCCTGAGACCAGATTGGATGTAGCTGTCGATCTTACTGCCGACACCAACGCTAGAAATCTGAACAACCTCTTCAGTCTCTTCGTTCAGAAAGCGAAGATACTTGTACCAGCTGCCTTTAGGCATGGAGAGGCCTTCGCCACAAATCTCCAACTTCCCCTTGAATTTCATTACCATTTTGTCGCCGAATAGTTCGGCCGTTTCTTGCATTCCCTCATCAACGGCGCGCATGGTTTGTCGGTTTTCGCCAACAAATCGGGCCAGTTCGACAGCTGTGCTCATCGGATCTCTCTGGGCATGGGCAGGTGACAGCAGGCGAACGCCAAGTCTGGCAGACCTCCGGCACCCATCTTCCGAGCGTAAGGTGAGAAAGCTTGCTAAGCCCCTAAGAGCCCGTTTGAGAATGGAGCGGCGGAGGGCTGGTGCGGGATTTTTTGTGCCAGGCAGGAAGGTCCACCGCTCCACGGCGCGGAAAAGCTTCGCCAGACCGACCCGAGGCCATTCTCAAACGAGCTCTAAGCCTACGCAGCGTCGCGGAAGCGGTGCTGTAAATGCTGATGGAAGCCGAGGGGAGGGCCTGATCACCGCCGGGCCTGATGAGCGCAACGGCGAGCGGTTGAACTGGCGCGATGGGTGCCGGGACCATACCCTCGACAAGCGGCTCAGGCCGATGCAGTTGCGCACGCCGAATGCTCTGGCATTTTTGATCGCGGCGATGATCGCTTGCCGAGAGATGTGCGCACGGTGATCCTACAAGGATTGGCCACATGCCCATGGAGGTGGCACTGGCGGTCCCGGCGCGGGTCCTTCGGGTAGTCCTGTAGGGCAAGGCAAGCGGCCGGACCGTCGAAGGCGCGCGTAGAAAGTGTGCGTCGGCACAGGGCTTATGAGTTGAAAGCTGACCTTATCCGCCGCCCCTATACCCCTGGGAGTGTTCGCTCCCCGTTCCATCCCCTACATCATGGCTATCTTCTAAAAATCTGATATACTTCGATTTTCTCTCAATGAGGCGCTTTCCCCCCC
>Ga0180215_1005698_pt1 | contig 10541 bp, 14 predicted proteins | sample eDN3rd37CBELigBY_FD_128871 | JGI IMG/M metagenome (GOLD analysis project Ga0180215, IMG submission 128871) | Enriched backyard soil microbial communities from Emeryville, California, USA - eDNA 3rd pass 37_C BE-Lig BY (version 2) (version 2) | ecosystem: Environmental > Terrestrial > Soil >...
CAGCGACAGCAGCATCACCAGCACCCGCAGCACCTACAGCACCCGCAGCACCCGCAGTTCACTTATCCTTGTCCGCCTCTGCTGGTACGTGTGCGGGGCCGACGTGGCACCTTGGCCGCCGAACGGTCGACGTGGCACCGCGCCGGCGGCGAGTTTTTTCCGAATGGCGCTAACGTCACCTCGGCCGGCCGTCTGCTTAGGCGGCGATCTCCTCTGTCCACGTCTTTGGGGCCGGCCGGTACACACAGGGCACACCCACGTCGGCGCCGACCTCGAGCCGCAGACGCCCCGGACCGCCACTATTCTTTGTCCACTCTGCCTCCTTGATCGAGAGCGGCCAGCGAATGCTGCCTGTGCTTCGCGCGAGATTCCGGACAGCGCTCCCGCGGTCGCCGCTGCTCTCGCAGGCGGTGTACCATGGTGCAGCGGGCCCACCGCGACGCGCGCTCGCGGGCCTGGGCCCCGGCGCCGCCAACGCGCCCACGGCCGCGGCCGCCACCGCGGCGGTCGACGCCTGGCGCGCGCCTATGACCACCCCGAGCTCGCTCCAGGCCGGCCGCGCCGACGCCGCTACACCGACGTCATTGGCCGACCCCGCGGGCGGGCCAGCCGCCTCGCGCGCGCTCAGCACGCTGCCGTTCCCCGTGCCGCTGCCGGGCCCGACCATCGCCCTGCCGACCATGGAGCAGCAGGCGCAGCCGTCGCAGCAGCGACAGCGGCGCGGGGACGCGCTCGACTTTGACGACGTGCAGGTCTCGTTCGCGACCAAGTCGACCGCGGAGCTGGTGCGCGCGTATGTCGTCTTCCAGTTGTCGGCCATCAACCCGCTCGTGCGGTACAGCCGCCAGCTGCTCGACCTCTCGTACGCCGTCGCGGGCAAGGGCGTGACGGATTGGCTGCTCCGCCAGACCTTCTTTGGCCACTTTTGCGCTGGCGAGAACGCCGACGACATCGTGCCGACAGTGCGCCGCCTCGAGGCCGCGGCCATCGGCGCCATACTCGACTATGCCGCCGAGGCCGACGTCGGCGATGCCGCCAGCACGGCAACGGCGGCGGGCGCCGAGGAGGACACGCAGGAGCGCCGCTACGACGGCAACCTGGAGCTGCTTCTGTCATGCGTGACGACGTCGGCGCGCAGCCGCATCGGCGGCTTCGCTGCGTGCAAGCTCACTGCGCTGACCGACCCCGCACTGCTGGAGCGCCTTTCGACCGTGCTGGCGCAGCGTGGCGTCGCCCGCGGCGACGCGGCCGCGGTCGCGCCCGCTGAGCTGGCCGCTGACCCGGTGCTGACGCCGGCTGAGCGCGCGCAGGTCGTGCGGCTGATGACGCGGCTGGAGCGACTTGGCGCCGCCGCGCTCGAGCAGCGTGTGCGCCTGCTCGTGGATGCCGAGTACACGTACCTGCAGCCGGCGATCGACTACTGCGCGGCGCACCTGCAGCGGCGGTACAATCACGCGTTCCCGACCATCTTCCAAACCTACCAGTGCTACCTGGTGGACAGCCTCGACCGCCTGCGCGCCGACCTGGACCGCGCGCGCGCCGGCGGCTACCACTTTGCCGCCAAGATCGTGCGCGGCGCCTACCTCGTCCAGGAGCGCTCGCTCGCCGCCCAGCAAGGCCGGCCTGACCCGATCCACGCGACGATCGAGGCGACGCACGCGTCGTACAACGCGGCCGTGCGCACCGCGATCCTGGCTGAGCAGCCGCGTGAGGTCATGGTCGCGTCGCACAACGAGGAGAGCGCACGCTGCGCCGTCGCGGCGATGGACGAGCGCGGCCTCGCGCCGACGCCGGCGTCGGGCGTGTACTTTGGCCAGCTGCTCGGCATGTGTGATCACGTCACATACGCGCTCGCGCAGCGCGGCTACCCGGTGTACAAGTACGTGCCGTACGGGCCGATCCACGAGGTCCTGCCGTACCTCATCCGCCGCGCGCAAGAGAACGCGTCCGTCATGGCCGGCGCTAGTAAGGAGCGGCAGCTGCTCCGGCGCGAGCTGGCTCGGCGGCTACGCACGTCGACACCGCTCAAGGCGCTGACGGCCTAAGATGACCTATGGTTGTTAGTTGCACAATTTGCACAGTGTACCAATGATGCGTGTATGTCCTGCGCGTTGTGGTGACGCAGAGTGTTTGTGTGTGTGTGCGACGTCGAAACTGTAAATGTGTATCCTGTACAGTGCGACACACCACGCGGCAATGGAACCTAAAGTTTTACATGCGCGCCTTGGCCGTCTGCGCCCCGCCGGTCGGCGTGCCCTCCTTGACGCCACCGTCGCTGTCGTCGCCATCCTCGTCCTCGTCTGTGATCGTCGACGAAGACGACCCAGAGCTAATGATACGGTACGAGAACCGCGTGTTGCCCAGTCGCAGCACAAACTCGTTTTCCAGCACGATGTCATCGTCGTCCTCCGCGGCTCCAGCGGCGGCCTGCCGCTCCTGGCCTTCCTGCTGCCGCGCAAGCCGCATCGCCGCGCGCAGCTCCTTGAGCAGCGCGCGCAGCGCGCCGCGGTCGCCCGCAAGCATGTTGGCGGTCAACGCCAGTGGCTCCATGCCGAACAGATCGTCCTCTTCTTCTTCTTCGGCGACAATCGCCTCGGTCTTGCCACCAGCAGGCGCCTCGGCAGGCTTTGTCTGGCTGCCGGCGGGCGCGCTTGCTTTACCCGCGCTGCCACTCGCCGCGGCGACCGGTGTCGTTTGTTTCTGCGTGGCCGGTGCGGGCGCCGAGGTCGTGGTCGTGGCGGTGGTGGCGGTAGTCGTGGCCACCTTAAAGTTCAAACCCACAACACCTTCCTCCCCACGCGTGTGTATGTGGCTCAACTGTGTGGCGGCGGTACCCAGACCATCCGGCCACATGCTCGTCCATAAGCGCGCGAACCACCACGCTGTGCTCGTTGCGGCCGACCGCGACACATACCGGGGCAGAGTGGACTGCACCGCCGCCGCTGTTGAGATACTCGGCCCACTCGGCGTCGCTGAGCACCTGCTGGCACTGGATCGGCAGCGCCACGCCCTCGCGCGGCCGGTACAGTGGGTGCGTGCACAGCCGCGGCGTCTGCACGACAAGCAGGTACTGGCACGTCGACGTCTCCTTGAGCACGGCGATGTGCTCCGCCTTGGTGGCGTCGCACGTGAACCGGATCTCAGTCTTGCGCGGCTCGCTGGTCAGGTCACACACTGTGCCGTCCAGGTACCGCTCGCTGTAGTAACGGTTGCCGTGCGCGTCCGTCGCCTCGGTATGCGGCGGCGCCACGTCGACACCGTCGGCGGCCGCGGGCGGCACACCAAGCAGAAACTCGACGCGCGGCTGCTTGCGCTCCGCGTCGTCGTGGAACTGCTTTACGTGTGTGCCATAGCACAGCTCGTAAGTCCACCAGCCCGTCGGCCGGTACAAGCAGTACTCGCGCATCGGCGCCAGCAGCTCCCACGGGTTCTTGTTGAACTGCGTCAGACAGCGCTCGGGGATACGAACCGGGGAATATGTTAGATCAGTTGGGCGTGCAGTGCATGACGCGCGGGCAAGCGGCGCGTGCCTTGGCAGCCTGCTCAGCCTCGGGGCTGGTGGCGTCGGTGACGGTGGTGGCTTCGGGTAGGTGGCACACGTAGCGCTTGCCCGAGGGGCCCAACACCTCCATGGGTGTCGTAGGCGCCACCTGGAAAAGGGACGGCAGAGGCACAAACAAGTGGAGGTTAGGCTAAACATACGACAACAGCGGCGTCCGCGAGTGGTCGCACGCACCATCGGCCCATCGGCCGCCGCCGTATCCGCGCTGGGCGGCACGTCGGCATGCAGATCAGAAGCGCGGATCGGGTTTGGAGAGAAGACGAGCTCGTACTTGGGCGTTGCGGCCGGGTCCGCGAGCAACTCCGCGGCGCTCTGGAAGGCCGCCGCTGGCGTGGCCACCAGCGTCAGCGCCAGCGCGGCGGCTGCCGAAAGTGTCGTCCGCAGCGCCATGGTGTAAGTATAGTTGTGCGTGCCTCGTAGTTGTTTATGCTGTCGTTGTCACGGTGTGTAACTGATGTGTGCCGTTTCGGTTCGTCGTCGTCCGCATTCCGTCGTGTTGTTGAGGTGTGCTGCTCGTCGTGTTCGCCGTCGCCGTCCGCGTTGTCCTCTTCGTCCTCGTCGAACCGTGTGGCGAACGGTGTGGCGCGTCGTCCTCTTCGTCCTCTTCTTCTTCTTCGTCCTCTTCGTCCTCTTCGTCCTCTACAAGACCTCGTTGTCGTCCTCCTCTAGGTCTTCTTCCTTGCCCTCTGCTTCGTCGTCTTCTCCGCCGTCCTCTTTGTCGTCTTCGTCCTCTTCCTCGTCCTCTCTGTCCTCCGTTCTCTTCTCCGTTCTCGTCGTCGTCGTCATGTCTTCTTCTTCCTCCTCTTCCTCTTACTCTCCCTCTTCTTCTTCAGCGTCCTCACCGTCGTCCTCTTCGTCCTCGTCCTCACCGTCGTCTGCTTCCGCTTCGTCCTCTCCGTCGTTTGGCGCCAAATTTTTACCGCCGATGACGTCACAGCACAACATCACGTGCTCCGGCCCGGGTGCAGCACGTCCTCCATTGTGTGTCCCTGCCCTTGCCGCCCACCGTCTCGCAAACGCAGCGGCGACGGCATGGCCTGCAAGCACAGCAGCTGCCTACCCGCTACGCGAGTAGGTTCATAAACGGTGCGGAGATGGCGTCTGCAGGTAGAGTGCCCATATGTCATGTGATCATAATATCACGTGACTTTCGTTTTTGGCGCGCTTTTTCTTTCCTCTCGCGGGCTCTTTGGCGCCTTCGCGGCCCTTTGCGGCCCTCTGGATGCCCTTGGCGCCCTGGTGGCCTGCCCTTGCGGCCCGCGGACGTGTCACGCAAGCGCTGGGCTGCCTGGCCATCTATGTGGCGGTGACAGTTGATAAAAGGAAGCAGGGTTAATTGAGGGGTGGAAGGCGAGAGTCGCCAGGTGGTATTTGGAACAAGGGGGATCTAGCGCTGGTGGCCGGCGAGAGCGGCGGGCGAAGAGGCAGCGGCCTCGAGCACAGCACTACCGCTAGAGGCAGGCAGGCAGGCAGGCAGGCAGTACGTCTACGAGGACTCGTGATCGTTTGCAATCCGTGGACAGCGGGCGTTCATCGGGCCGCCCACGTCACTTCACGTCACCGCGACAACAGCGGACGCCTGACGGGCGGTCGTTCTGGCGGTGGCGAGGGTTCCCAACGTAGCCAACCTGTCTTCGCCACGACCGACGACGACTGTACAAGCAGGGTTTACCCAACCCGTCACCCCGTTATTCGCAACCACCGCGGAGCATGAGCTTCATCTTTTACAACTCCTTCAAACTTCCAACGCACAATCAATAATGGCCGCCCCGGACCGGGCAGCGACGGCGACGCCCGTCGACAAGCCGCTGCCGCCGCTGCCGACCGAGCCGCTCACGGTGTCCACGGCGCCGCCGCCAGCCGCCGTGACGGCTGCTGTCAATGGCAGCCAGCCCAACAGCGCTGAGTATGAGAGCCTGGGCGGCTCGCCGAGCGGCGGGAGCTCCCTGCGCGCTGTCTACTCGATGGATATTGGCAGCCAGGGCAGCCTGCCCAGTCTGGCGCGCAGCGGCGGCGCGGGCGGCGCGTCGCCCTCGGCGTCGGTACAGACGCTGCGGTCCGTGAGCATCGCCTCGCCGCACGTGACGGGCACACCCGGCAGCCCGGAAGGTGGGGCGCGCTCAAGCATCGGCACGTCGGTCGCGGAGTGGACCGTGGCCACGCGCAAGCTTGTGGACGCCGGCCTCCGCGCGCTCGCGGCGTCGTCAGCCGCGGCCGCCAGCGACCTGGTATGTGCATGCCCGGCGGGGTCGTATGTAGGCAAGGCAACGGCTGATGGCTTATCGCGCTGTGCTTAGAAAACGGGGCCGAGTGCGGTGCAGGACGTAATTTTGCCGCTGCGGTCGGAGCTGTCGACGGCGGTGCTGGACGTGCTCGGCCAGGCGGCGAACGCGGCCGATGACGGCAGCGAGGGAGGCGGCGCGTGCAGCCATGGCGCGTTGCGCGAGGCGCTCCAGCTGCTAGGCCTGCTCAATGTCGTGAGCATTCTCCAGACGACGCACCACGCGCTCGTCGACCCGGCGAGCACCGCGCAGGTGCGGCATGTTAAAGAAAGTATAAGGCCGTCGCGGGAGCCGGTGCTGAGCGCCCTGAGCTGCGATGACCGATTAAATTGCCGTCTACCTTTAGGATGCTCCGCTGGCGAGCCACTTGAACGAGTTGTTCAAGCTGCTGCAAACGGAGCTGGCGCGGATCGAGGCCTTTGGCACTGCCGAGGGCACGCCGGCGCTGCCGGCACCGCCACTTCTGCTGTCGGCCGAGGGCTCGCCGAGCTACTCCACGGGCGGCGACCGCGTCAAGCTGGTCAACTCGCTGACCCGGCTGGCGCAGCTGTGGGCGGAGCCCGAGAGCGGGCTCGCGCGCGACGTGGCGATTACGGTGCGCGACGACGGGCCTGTGCTGGGCGAAGGAACGCCGGAGTATTTCGCTAAGCAGTCAACACGCTTGCAGTGGACCACGGCTCGTATCAGGTGCGCACCGATGTGCTCGCCATTTTGCGGGCCATGTCGGTCTCGTCTAGCACCAACTCGAGCACCGGATCGCTGGCGCAGGAGCCGCCCTCGCCGAGCGGCGGCGAGGCCTCGCGCGACAATCCTGGTGCGCGCGCTGTTATGTGAATGTGGCGAGTCCGGGTTCGGCCGTTCATGCTCAATGGCTCGCTTCTTGATGCGGATGCCTGGCTCCACCTAGCGTCGCCGAGCTCGCGGTGGCCGGCGCGCTTCAATCCGGGACGTCAGCACTCGAGGCAGCGGTCATCTGACCTCATCGGTACGCCTATCGGTTCTTCCTTCTGAACTGGACGTCAATCATATTCAAGATGGTCGCAGTAGTCGGTGCGTGCGCGTCGTCAGAAATGATTGCCAAGCTGAACAGGCAGCTGGACAACCAGCGCTACACGATGACGGACAAGAAGGCCCAGCACTTGGAGATGTCGGCCCTGCTGGCCAACGTGGACCGCCTTAACCATGGTCGGCTGGAGGACCAAGTGCGCGCAGGGGTGCAGGGCACAAGAACGGAATCGTGAAGCGCGCTCTGACCAACGGAAGGCCTGCTGCTAGTTTGCGTGCGCGCGTGCACAGCGGTCGCCTTCGCCGCGTGAGCTGCGCGAACGTCGCATCGACTTGTTGGAAAAGTATTTAGAGCGCCAGCGCCGTGGGTCGTTTGACAATCAGCGCGTCGAGCTCTCGGAGGAACAGCTGCTGGAGATGTCGGCGGCCGACCTGGCGCGCTACGTCGAAAACATGCATGCCATGCGCTTGCAGGTGTGCCTCCTGCATTCGGCGCTTTTTGCGGGAGATGTGCAGTCTGCTTACACCAAGAGCAAGGTGTTTTTACCGTTCACGCCCCCAGGATCAATCCGCGTCGCCGCCGCAGGAACGCCGCGACTCCATGCTGAACACCGTGGCAAATGTTGTGGAGCGCATGCACAGCATGTCCATGGACGACCAGCGCTTTGTCATGTATGTGTCGCGGCCGCGGCGAAGGTATTCCGCAGTAGCATTCCGCTGATAGCCTCTATGTCGAGGTTAGCGGCGGACGGTCTCGCGCAGCTCAATGGCCGAACGGCTGGAGATGAGCCCCGAGTCGCTTCGCCAGGCCATCTCGCATAAGTAGACCGCATTTTTCATTGCATCGCAATTTCCGCCGTTCGCGGCTCTCTGGACAGCAATGGCAGCGTTCTCGTGCGGTAAACTAAGTTTGTGTACCATTGCGGCCCTCGCAGGAAACTGTACAATTCGACGATATTCATAAAGAACAAGCACTGAGGAGTTTTTAGTTTTTAGGCCGAATTGCCGGCTGCGTCGGCCGGCTTGTCAGACTCCGACGGCTTGTCAGAGTCCGCGGGCTTGTCAGCGTCTTTTGCGCCGCCCTCCGCCTCCTGCAACGCCTTCAGGCGCCGTTGCAGCACCTGTTGTCGCAGGAGCTTCTCGCGCAGCTCGTTCTGCGGTGTCAACGGGAAACGATGCGACAGATCTCATGTTAACAGTGAAATGACCACGTGAGAGCCAGCAGATCACCCGAGGTCGAACCTCACGCTGGGTAGCGTCGAAATCCGGCGTCGGTTCGGCGGGGGCGGACGACGCGGATGCCGCTTCCGGTTTGCGCTCCGCGTCGCGTCGCGGGCTACGGCTACGGCTGCGGCTACGGCTTCGACGGCGGCGGTCGCGGTCCCGGCTGCGGCTGCGACTCCGACGGCGGCGATCGCGGTCCCGGCTGCGGCTGCGGCTGCGGCTGCGCTCGCGCCGCGAGTGGCGCGAGCTGCGCGACGACCGGTCGTCCCGCCGGTGGTGGCGGCTGCGCGAGCGGCTGCGGCTGCGGCTGCGGGAGCTTCTGGGGCTCCGGCTCCGGCTCCAGCTCCGGCGCCGACCCCGGCTCCGACTGCGGCTGCGGCGACTGCTGCGGTGCCGGTGCCGGCGGCTACGGCTGCGGCTGCGGCTGCGGCTGCGGTCCCGCCTGGGGCTCCGACTCCGGCTGTGGCTCCGACGACCCGAGCTCCGGCCGCGATCGTCATCCGCGGGCTTGGCTACCGGCGCCATGGGCGGCGACGGGCGCGCCACCGGCGGCGGAACGGGCAGGCCCATCGTCAGGCCGGCGCTGCAAAGGAATAGGAAAAAGGACCAAGCTGCGAAGATGCATTAGCAAAGGCTCTCGTACCCTTCCCTGACGCCACTGCAGCACACACCGGCGGCGGCGCATCTCCTCGAGCTCAGAGGCCACAGCGTCCGGCGGCGGCACAGGCAGGTGGGTCGCTGTAACGGACGCCGGTGGTTGCGATGGCTGGGTCGGCGGTCGCACAAACTGCTGCTGTCGTGGCAGCGGCGGCCCTCCGCTCGTCGCGGCCGTCAACGCCGCCCTGCAACATAAAAGATCACGGAGTAGTGATCATTGTGTTAGGACGAGCGAGCACGATAACTCTAACCTTTGCCGCTGCCGTACCGACGCCGATGCACATCTTCCAGTTCGGCCTGGACGGACTCCGGCGGCAGCAGCGTGCCCGGAGCAGCACCCAAGTACGTCGGGCCCTGGCGGGCGGACTCCTGCCATAATGCGAGCAAATGTCAAAAAGGACGTGCGGGTGGCTGTAAGGGTTATCCAGTCGTATGAAGTGGCTAGCAGACGATGGCCGTACCTGCTGTGCGGGCCGCTGCGGCACATCGATCCCGGCTTCGCGCTGCTTGCGTAGCTCTTCCTGGATGCGCATCTCCTCCGCCTTATCAAGCACGCCAAAGACGGACTATCCGGTGCGAAAGTTAGAGCTGTGCCGTTTCATGCCGTGCTCCACTAGTGGGGAAGGACTAGATCTTCGGCCACTTCAAACGACGTGCCCAATCAGAGTGGGCCATCGGGAACTATGGCCGGTCGGTGTTCCCCATCCCCACAAGGCGGAAGCCCCCAGAGTCGGGCCTACCTTGCGCTGGCGGATTTCTTCCTTCTTCATCTCCAGCAGCTCGCGCGGGATGCCTGACAAGCTGTTCTGGGCAGAGAGCAGCATAGACCACAGGGCGCGCATGAACTCGCCCGTCTTGTGTTCAAAGAAGCCCGTCAGGTGGACCTGCATCAACTTGCCATTCGGAAACTGTCACCACGATGGCGGCTGCGCGAGGTCCGCCGCGTTAGCCCATCGCATCGCGCTACGCCGCAGCGGCGCAGGCCGTAGAGTGGCCGAGGCACGTAGTTTGCTAAGCTTACCCGGTCTTTCTCAAGCAGGCCCATGACAAAGTTGACGACGACTTCGTCTTCGGTGCCAATGAGCTCCACGACCTTTTTCACAATCCACGAGCGGAGCACCTCCAAGTTCACCTTGGACATGTCCACCTGGCGCAGGCCCCCAAGCTAATGCGGGGATGGCTATTGGCATGAGTGGGGATATTGTGGCTATGGAGAAACGCTTGACCGCCTAGTCCGTACCTTCTTGTCTAGCTCGGGCGGTGCCCGAACCGACTTCAGCAGCTTCGCATCCTTGTCGCTGAAGCGGCCGTCTTGCGCGGCGCCAACGCCCTGCACGAGACCAAGGACAGAAGGAAACCGCGGGAACGAGTTAGCGACTTGCGAATACGACTATACGAAGCCACAGAGCGCTTCCCGCTTCGCCGCATAACCGCCGTTATCACGCTTGGACTGCTACCCCGCTAAGGCCATATGGTCCCGCGCCGCGCGCCTTAAACCGTCAGCCGCGTGACAGCACGTCCTCGTGCCCGGCAGGGCCGTCGGTAGCGTCCACTGCGCGCGTCACGCACGGCCTGTAGCTGCTCAACCAGCGGCCGGCAGCCGTCCGCTAACACAGGCCACATGGTCTCTCGCCGGCAGGTCCGTCAGCTGCGCCGGCGTACGGCGACGACTGCACCCGCCTATCCAGACGTTTCGTTCTGTCGGGGGGTCCATCGCGGCGGCGTATGGGCGTCTGCGTACGCCCTCATCGTCCCTCCTTCCCCTCAATGTCCTCTTCGTCCGTCCTCGTCGTCCTCGTCCACCTCGTCGG
>Ga0180215_1005700_pt1 | contig 10531 bp, 7 predicted proteins | sample eDN3rd37CBELigBY_FD_128871 | JGI IMG/M metagenome (GOLD analysis project Ga0180215, IMG submission 128871) | Enriched backyard soil microbial communities from Emeryville, California, USA - eDNA 3rd pass 37_C BE-Lig BY (version 2) (version 2) | ecosystem: Environmental > Terrestrial > Soil >...
AGCGCCTTGCGGACCTTGTTGATGTTCGGGTCCGACAGGAACGGGTTCTCGCCCATCATGTACATCCCGCGCACGCCGCCCTGCAGCGCGGAGGCGACGATCTCCGTGACCGTGAGGCCGCGCTTGGGATCCAGCTCGCGCCCCCACGCCGCCTCGAAGCGCTCGCGCACGCCGTCGGCGTCCACGGGCTGGTAGTCGGGATAGAACATCGGGATCAGCCCCGCGTCGGAGGCGCCCTGCACGTTGTTCTGCCCGCGCAGCGGGTGCAGCCCGGTGCCGGGCCGGCCGACGTTGCCGGTGATCGCGCACATCGCGATGAGGCAGCGGGCGTTGTCCGTGCCCGTCGTGTGCTGCGAGATCCCCATGCCCCAGTAGATGACGCCGGCGCCGGCCTCGCCCCACAGCCGCCCGACGAGGCGGATCGTGTCGGCGTCCACGCCGGTGATCTGCTCCACGCGCTCGGGCGTGTACTCCTTCACCGTCTTCGCCAGCTCGCCGTAGTTCGACGTGCGCGAGGCGATGAACTCCCGGTCGACGAGGCCGAGGCGGATGACCTCGTGCATGACGCCGTTGTAGAAGGCGACGTCCGTCCCGGGCTTGATCTGGCAGTAGACGTCGGCGTGGTCGGCGATCCGCTCGCGGCGGGGGTCGACGACGATGAGCGTGGTGCCGCGGCGCTTGGCCTGCTTGAAGAACGACGAGGCGACCGGGTGGTTGGCGGTCGTGTTCGTGCCGGCGAGGATCGCGACGTCGGCGTTGACGATGTCGCCGTAGGTCGTCGAGACCGCGCCGGACCCGACGCCCTCGAACAGCGCCGCGACGCTCGAGGCGTGGCAGAGGCGCGTGCAGTGGTCGACGTTGTTCGTGCCGAAGCCCGCCCGGATGAGCTTCTGGAAGAGGTAGGCCTCCTCGTTGGAGCACTTCGCGGACCCGAAGCCGGCGATGGAGCCCGGGCCGTGCTCGGCGTGGATCTCCTTCAGGCGGCGCGCGACGAGGTCCAGCGCCTCCTCCCACGTGGCCTCGCGGAAGTGCGGCATGACCTCGTCGTAGTCGACGAGGCCGCCGGGCTTGCGGCGGGGGCGCTCCTCCCCGCGCACATCGGCGCTCAGCGGGCCCTTCGGGTAGCTGGTCTCGCGGCGGATGAGCGGCACCGTGAGGCGCTGGTCGGAGAAGGTGTAGTCCCAGCCGTAGCGGCCCTTCACGCAGAGGCGGCTGTGCGAGCCGGGCTGCGGGCGCCCGTCGGCGTACGCGATCGCCCCGCGCTCGTCGTCGACGTTGTACGTCAGCGCGCAGCCGACGCCGCAGTACGGGCACACGGTGTGGACCTGGCGCAGCTCGGAGCGCGGCCGGATCGGCACGCCGTTGATGGGCTTGTTCGTGATCGCGCCCGTCGGGCAGGCGGCGACGCACTCCCCGCAGGTCACGCACGACGACTCGCCCATCGGGTCGTCGAGGTCGAAGGCGATGCGCGTCTCGTAGCCCTTGCCGGCCCGGCCGATGACGTCGTTGCCCTGGATGTCGTCGCAGGCGCGGACGCAGCGGTCGCACAGGATGCACGCGTCGTGGTTGACGGAGATGACGGGGTTGGACGTATCGATCCCGCGGCCCTGCGCGCGAGGCAGCTCCGACTCCTCCTGCTCGACCCCGTAGCGGCGCACGAGCACGAGCAGCTCGTTGTCGGCCGTCGTCGTCTCCTTGGGGTCCTCATCCACCGGCGGCTGGTCGACGAGCAGCATCTCCGTGAGCCGGGCGCGGTTGCGCTCGAGCTCCGGCGTGTCCGTGCGGACCTCCATGCCGTCCTCGCAGGGACGGACGCACGCGGCGGCATAGACCCGCGCCCCCACGTCCACCACGCACATGCGGCACACGCCGACCGGGTCGTAGCGCTCGTCGTGGCAGAGCACCGGGATCTCGATCCCCAGCTCCTTCGCGGCGGCCCAGATCGTCGTGCCCTCCGGCACGGTGACCCCCTTGCCGTCGATGGTGAGGCTGACGGTGCGTGTCTCGGTTGGTGCGGGGGTGGAGATGGCCACGGTGCGCCTCGCACCTCCTGGACGTCGGGGACCGGATCCCCCCGAATAGTACGGATTCAGCCGACGAGCGCCTCGATCCGCAGGTCAGCCAGCTGCCCATCGGTCGGCCGCCCGTCCGGCTGCAGGCCACGCGCGCGGTAGTACGCCTCGATCATGTCGTGCAGGCGCTCGCGCGTCAGCGTCGCCTCACGGCCGGACGCGACCTGCACGGGCTCGGAGAGCAGCCGCTCGGGGAGGTCGTCGTCCGCGCGCGTCCAGCCCTCGCGGACGTTGAACGCGCGCTTGGCGACCACGATCCGCCGCGCCGTGGCGCGCAGCTCGGCGGCGTCGACGTCCCACCCGGTGACGGTGCCGAGCAGCCGCGCCCACTCGTCGAACGGCTCCTCGAACACGCCGCGCAGGAACTTGCACAGGATGAGCGAGTCCATGATCGCGGCGCGATCCTCCGTCTCGATCGCGGCGGCGACGTGCGGCTCGCCGCCCGCGAGGCGGTCGAAGCGACCGGAGAGATCGGCCTCGTAGGCGCCGGAGCGGTTGTGGTCGGCGCCCCGCGCGTTCACCGCGAGCCCGAGCGCCATCGCCTGCAGCGTCCGCGGCTCGTAGCCGGGCAGTTCGAGGCCCTTCACGTGCGGCGCGAACGCCTCCGAGCCGCCGCCGACGATCCTCGCCGCCGCGCGCGAGCCTTCGGCGAGGAGCGCGCCGAGGCCCTCGCGCGCGCCGATCTCCTCGATGGCGCGCAGGAGCGCGTCGGCGTCCCCGAAGCGCAGCCAGGGCGCGTCGATGAGCCCGCGCTCGGCGCACTCCATCGCCCAGGCGATCGTGCCGCCCGTGGAGATGGTGTCCAGGCCGAGCTCGTCGCAGCGACCGCTCGCCTCGAGCACCGCGTCCGGGTCCGACACCCCGCAGAGCGGGCCGAGCGCGAACACGTTCTCGTACTCCACCCGGGTGCTGCGCCCGCCGGCGCCCTTGTAGATGTGCTCGCAGCCGATGGAGCACGACGCGCACGAGTCGCGCGCCACGCCGCGCGCCTCGGCGAGGTCCTCGGCCGCGAGGCGCGGCGCCTCGGAGAACGTCGCCGCCTGGAAGTTGCGCGTCGGGAGCGTGGCGATCGCGTTGAAGGCGAGGAGGTTGGCCAGGGTGCCCAGCTCGCGGTACTTCGCGGTCGCCGGCCCGAAGGAGCGCTCGCGCAGGTCGCGCGCGGCGGCAAGGACGGCCCGCGGGTCGGCGGGCGCCACCTTCGTCGCGGGCCGCACGGCGACGGCCTTCAGCAGCTTGGCGCCGAGCACCGCGCCGAGCCCGCCGCGCCCCGCGTGGCGCCCGTCGTGCGACACGGTCGCGTACGCGACGCGAGCTTCGCCGGCGGGCCCGATCGAGGCGATGCGCCAGGCCTTGCCCAGGCGCTCGCGGAGCCTCGCCTCGGCCTCGGCGGCGGGCAGGCCCCAGAGGTCCCCGGCGGGCTGCAGCCGCACGCCGTCGCCGTCGACGAGCAGCACGGAGGGCTCGGCGCACGCGCCGCGCACGACGATCGCGTCGTTGCCCGTGAGCTTGCCGGCGATCGCGAAGTGGCTCGAGGCCAAGGCGTCGTTGAGCATGCCGGTGAGCGGCGACTTCGCCACGACGGCGAACTTCGCGCTCGTCGTGAGCGGCGTGCCGACGAGCGGCGAGAAGCAGAACGCGAGCGGCGCGTCGGGCGCGAGCGGGTCGACGCGCGGCGGCGCCAGGCGGTGCATGAGCCACGCGCCCAGGCCGGCGCCGCCGATGTAGGCGCGCAGCACGTCGTCGGGCAGCGGCAGGGCCGTGGCCGTGCCGTCGGTCGCGTCGACCACGAGCGCCCGGCCGAAGAGACCCCCGGGAGCCACGTCAGCCCCCCGCGTCCGCGGACAGGAACGCCACCGTGTCGCCCGCGACGAGCGGCGCCTCCGGGTCGCGCGTGATCTGGTCGCCGTTCAGCGCGGCGACGACGTGCGCGTCGAGCGTGAGGCCCGCCGCGCTGGCGGCCTGCCCCAGCGTCGCCGCGGCCACCACCGCCGGGTCCGGCCCGGGCGCCTGGCGGCGCAGGACCCCGAAGCGGCGGACGGCCACCTCGGGCGCCGGGCGGCGGCGCGCCGCCGCGTAGTCGTCGGGCTCGTTGATGTTCAGGACGGAGTCGAGCGCCGGGTCCAGCGCCGCGAGGGCGGGGTCCGCCAGCAGCGCATCGGCGTCCAGGCGGCGGACCCGGCAGGCCTCGAAGAGGAACGCGGGCCGCATGCGGTCCTCGGCGATGAGGCGCTCGACCTGCCCGAGCAGCGACACGCGGTAGGCGGCGGCGAGCGGGTGGGGAAAGCCGCCGACGTGCGGCAGCACCACGTCGACGTCGTCGTCGAACGCGTCGAGCACCCGGCGCACGAAGCGCGGATGCAGGAGGGGGACGTCCGTCGAGGAGGCGTAGGCGACCTCGGCGCGGTCCCCGATCGCGGCCAGGCCCGCGGCGAGGCCCTGCAACGGCCCTCGGCCCTCGCGGGCGTCCTCGGCGATCTCGACCTCCTCGGGCAGCGGCGGCAGCGCCTGGCCGGGCGCCCGGACGACGACGACGGGCCCGTCGACGGCGCGGGCCACGACGCCCGCGACGCGGCGCAGGAGCGTCGAGCCGTGCCATTCGAGGGCCGCCTTCGGCGTGCCCATGCGCGAGGAGCGCCCGCCGGCGAGGACGATGCCTGCCGCTTCCGCCATACCCCCGGGGGTAGTGCCGCTCAGCCTCCGCCCATCGGCATCGTGAGGATCACGAGCTCCGCGTGCGGCGGCAGCTCGCGCACGGGCTCGTTGCGGCCCTCGCCGCCCTCGACGGCGACGTAGCCGGCTTGCACCTCCCTGCGCATCGCCTCGGCCGCCGCCTGCACGGACTGCGGGTCGTCGGGCGACCACTCGGCGACCGTCTCGTCGCCCTCCAGCGTCCTGCGCAGCAGACGTCCCATCGCTCAGTCCTCCGAGGCGGCGGCCCTCGGCCCCTCCGGCTCGAGGACCCGCAGCGCCGCCTCGATCCGGTCGAGCTCGTCGCGCAGGGACTGGTACGACTCGAGCTCCTTGCGGAGCTCCTCCGCGCGGGCCCTGAGGCTGGCCGCGATGTCGTCGGCGGTTGCGGTGTCGGGCATGCGCGCAACCTACCCTGCTCGCTCATGGCGACGACCACCCAGCCGCTGCGCGACGAGGCGCTCGAACTCCTGCGTCGGCTCGCGGGACCGCAGGCCGCGTTCCGCGAGCACCAGCTCGAGGCGGTGAGCGACCTCGTGGCCGACCGCCGGCGCGTGCTGTGCGTGCAGCGCACGGGCTGGGGCAAGAGCGCCGTGTACTTCATCGCCACCGCGCTCCTGCGCGCGCGGGGCGCCGGCCCGACCGTGCTCATCAGCCCGCTGCTGGCGCTCATGCGCAACCAGATCGACGCGGCGGGACGCCTCGGCATCCGCGCGGTCACGGTGAACTCCACGAACCGCGACGACTGGGAGGCGGTCCGCGAGCGGCTGGCGGCCGACGACGTCGACCTGCTGCTCATCAGCCCCGAGCGCCTCAACAACCCCGAGTTCCGCGAGCGGATGCTGCCGCTGTTCATCGAACGCGTCGGGCTGCTCGTCGTCGACGAGGCGCACTGCGTGTCCGACTGGGGCCACGACTTCCGCCCCGACTACCGCCGCATCCGCGACGTGCTCGCCGCGCTGCCGCCCGACGTGGCGGTCCTCGGGACGACCGCGACGGCGAACGACCGTGTCGTCGCCGACGTCTCCGAGCAGTTCGAGGTCGGCGCGGACCCGTCGCGGCTGACGGTCTACCGCGGGCCGCTCGCACGCGCGTCGCTGCGCCTGGAGGTCGTGTCGCTGCCGGCGGCCGGCGACCGCCTGGCCTGGCTGGCGACCTGGCTGCCGCAGATGCCCGGCTCGGGGATCGTCTACTGCCTGACCAAGCGCGACACCGAGCTGGTCGCAGAGTGGCTGGGCACGCAGGGGATCGACGCCGTCGCCTACTCCGGCGAGGTCACCGACGAGGAGCGCGTGGAGGCCGAGCGGCGGCTGCTCGCCAACGAGGTGAAGGCGGTGGTCGCCACCAGCGCGCTCGGGATGGGCTACGACAAGCCAGACCTCGGCTTCGTCGTGCACTTCCAGGCGCCGTCGAGCGCGATCGCGTACTACCAGCAGGTCGGTCGCGCCGGCCGCGGCGTCGAGGAGGCGCACGCCGTGCTCCTGCGCGGCTACGAGGACCGCCGCATCCAGGACTTCTTCATCGAGTCGGCGTTCCCGCCGCGCGAGCTCGTCGAGCGGGTGCTCGAGCTCGTGCGGGCGGACGGGCCGGTCACCATCCCCTCGCTGCAGGCCGACGTCAACCTCGGGCGCGGGCGCCTGGAGGCGCTGCTGAAGGTGCTCGACGTCGAGGGCGCGGTGCGCCGCGAGGGCTCGGGCTGGGTCGCGACCGGCGCGCCGTGGGAGTACGACGCGCGCCGCTACGAGCAGGTCACCGCGCTGCGGCGCGCCGAGCAGGCGGCGATGCTCGCCTACGGGACGGACGGCCGCTGCCTCATGCAGACGCTGCAGGACGAGCTCGACGACCCGCGGGCCGAGCCCTGCGGGCGCTGCGCGGTCTGCACGCAGCCGCGCTTCGACGCGCCGGTGGACGAGGTGCTCGCGCGCCGCGCGACGGCGCTCGTGCGCAGCCGCCCCGTCGTGCTCTCCGTCCGCAAGCAGACCCCGCGCACCGCGGACGGGCCGGGGAGGAGGATCGGGCCGGAGCTGCAGCTCGAGGAGGGCCGCGCGCTCGGGCGCGCGGGCGACGGCGGCTGGGACGTCCTCGTGCGCGAGGGCCGCCGCGACGGGCGCTTCTCCGACGAGCTCGTCGAGGCGTGCGCCGACCTCCTCGACCGCTGGGGCCCGACCCCCGCCCCCACGTGGGTGACGGCGGTCCCGTCGCGGCGCACCGGCGACCTCGTCCCCGACCTCGCGCGGCGCCTGGCCGCGGCGCTCGGCCTGCCGTACGCGGACGTGCTCGAGCGCACGGGCGACAACCCTCCGCAGCGCGAGATGGAGAACTCCGCCCAGCAGGTCGCCAACGTCCGCGGGCAGTTCAAGGTCGTCGGGGCGCCGCCGGGCGGGCCCGGGCTGCTCGTCGACGACATCCGGTTCTCCGGCTGGACGCTCGCCACCGTGGGCGCCCAGCTGCGCCAGAAGGGCGCCGGGCCGCTGCACCCGCTCGTCCTGACGCTCGCGGGCGCGTAGGCGGCGCAGCCGCTACCCGCCCAGCAGCGGCGAGGGCGGGATCCGGGTGTGCCCCTGCACCGCGTCGATGCGCAGCACGAGCCCGTCCGGATAGCACCAGGACCACACCTCGCCCGGCTCCAGCGACCGCACGATCGGGTGGCCGGACGCCTCCGCGTGCGCGCTCGCATGCCGGTTGGGCGAGCTGTCGCAGCAGCCCACGTGCCCGCATTCCAGGCAGATGCGCAGGTGGACCCAGCCGCTCCCGCTGCGCACGCAGTCCTCGCAGCCGTCGACCGCGTCGGGCAGCTGGGTCACGTTGACGTGGTCGAGATGCGTGCACTCCTGCGCCATGCCGGCTCCCCTCAAGTCCTCTGCGCGATCGGAAGGCGGACGCGGAACACCGTGCGCCCCGGCCGCGAGTCGACGGTCAGCGACCCATCATGGCGCTCGACGACGATCCGATACACGTTCGCGAGCCCGAGCCCCGTCCCCTTGCCGACCTCCTTCGTGGTGACGAACGCGTCGAACACGCGGTCGGCGATCTCCGGCGGCACGCCGGGCCCGTCGTCGCAGACGTGCACCTCGATGCACGAGCCGTCGCGCAGCGTCCGGATCGTGATGGTGCCGCGATCGCCGAGCGCGTCGATCGCGTTGTCGATCAGGTTCGTCCAGACCTGGTTGAGCTCCGAGCCGTGCACCGTCAGCTTCGGGAGGTCGCGGTCGTAGTCGCGCACGAGCCGGATGTCGGTGTGCCTGAGCTTGTGCCCGAGGACGGTGAGGGTCGTCTCCAGGCCCTCGTGGATGTCGACCTCGACCACCCCGCCGCGGTCCATGTACGCGTAGGACTTCACGGCGGCGACGAGGTCCGAGATCCGGCGGGTGGACTCCTGCAGGTCGCCCGCCAGCGACCCGGCGGACAGGGTCGCCGCCACCCAGGCGAGCGCCGTGCCCGTCGCGGGCCCGGCGGCCTCCTGGACCCGGGCGAGCCAGTCCTCGCCGACCCCCGCGGCCGCCAGCGGCTCGGCCAGCTGCCACGCGCCCTCGACGCCCATCGCCTCCATGCGCGCGAGCAGCGCCTCCTCGGCGTCGGCGGCGTCGAGCGTGTCCAGCGGCGTGCGCGTCGCCGCGCTCTGCAGGGCCTCGCGCTGCAGAGCCACGAGCACCGCCGCGTCCTCGCGCTCCACGCCGGTGTCGACGAACCGCCCGAGGGCGTCGGTCACGGTCTCGATCGCCTCGCGCAGCTGGCCGGCGGCGCGCTGCGCAGCCGCCGCCGGGTTGTTGAGCTCGTGCGCGAGGCCGGCCGCCATGGTGCCCAGGGAGGCGAGCCGGTCGCGGTCGCGCTCGAGGGCGGTGAGGAAGCCGAACACCGGGCCGACCTGGCGCATGACGCGGCGGTGCACGAGCGGGTGGGCGAACGCCAGGCGCCGGAACGCCTCGGTCTCGACGACCGCCACGCGGCAGGGCGTGTGGGCGACGAGGCGCACCTCGAGCGACTCGCCGGTCAGCGAGCTGATCGCGCCCATCCAGGTCGGCGCCCGCTGGATGTGCACCGGGTCGGCGGGCCCCGCGTCGAGCAGCTCCGTGCGCACCTCGCCGGCCAGGAGCAGGTGGAGCCCGGGCGGGTCGGCATGCTCCTCGACGATCACCGCGTCGGCCGGGACGTCCCGCACCTCGGCGGCCGCCGCCCACTCCGCGAGCGCGTCGTCGTCGAGGTCGTCGAAGAGGTCGACCGGGCGCAGCTCGGCGGGCGTCGGGGAGGCCATCGCGTCAGGCGGCCATGAGGTACTGGTGCACGAGCGCCACGGACATCGATCCCTCCCCCACCGCGCTGGCGACCCGCTTGACCGAGCGCGCGCGGACGTCGCCGGCGACGAACACGCCGGGCACGGTGGTCTCCAGCAGGTACGGGTCGCGGGCGAGCGGCCAGCCCGCGAGCTTCGCGTCCGGCCCCGCGAGGATGAATCCGCGCTCGTCGCGCGCGACGACGTCGCGCAGCCAGTCCGTGCGCGGCGCGGCGCCGATGAACACGAAGCACGCGTCCGCCTCGAGCTCCTCCTTCCCGTCCGGGCCGGCGATCGTCAGCGCCGACAGGCGCCCGTCGCCGTGCGCCGCGCTCGCCACCGTGCCGGTGCGCACGTCGACGTTGGGCAGCGCCGCGATCTGCTCGACGAGGTAGTGCGACATGGAGTCCCGCAGCGTCCGGCGCACGAGCATCGTGACCTTGCTCGCGTAGGCGCTGAAGTACACGGCGGCCTGCCCGGCCGAGTTGGCGCCGCCGATCACGACGACGTGCTGGCCGGCGCAGGAGCGGGCCTCCGTGACGGCGGCGCCGTAGTAGACGCCCGAGCCGGTCAGCTCGCGGAAGCCCGGCGTGTCGAGCTGGCGGTAGGAGACGCCGGAGGCCACGAGCACGCACGTCGCGCTCAGCTCGCCGCCGCCGCTGAGCTCCACGATGCGCCCGGAGCCCTCGACCCGCAGCGCCTGCGCGTCGCGCACCGTGAGCAGCTCGGCGCCGAGCCGGCGCGCCTGGTCGGTCCCTCGCCGCGCGAGGTCCGAGCCGCTCAGGCCGCTGGGGAACCCGAGGTAGTTCTCGATGCGGCTGGACTGGCCGGCCTGCCCGCCGGTCGCCTCCCGTTCCACGAGGACCGTGCGCAGCCCCTCGGAGGCGCCGTAGACCGCGGCCGCGAGGCCCGCGGGGCCGCCGCCGACGATGACGAGGTCGTAGTGGTCGGACGCCGGGGCGCCGGCGACGCCGATGCGCTCGGCGAGCTCGAGGACGGTGGGGCGCTCGAGCACCGACCCGTCCTCGAGCAGCGCGACGGGCAGGCGGTCGTTCTCGACGCCCGCCACGGTCAGCAGCTCGCGCGCCTCGCTCTCGCGCTCGACGTCCATGAAGCGCGCCGGCACGCGGTTGCGGACGAGGAAGTCCCGCAGCAGGTGCGACTCGCGCGAGAAGCGGTGGCCGATGAGGCGCACGCCGCCCGCCTCGAGCGCGGCGCCTGCCCTCCACGTCTCCAGCAGGTCCTCGACGACGGGGTACAGGCCCTCCTCGGGCGGGTCCCACGGCTTGAGCAGGTAGTAGTCGAGCGAGACCTCGTTGATCGCGGCGATCGCCGCCTCCGTGTCCGCGTAGGCGGTCAGCAGCACGCGCTTGGCGTCGGGCACGATCGTGCGCGCCTGCACGAGGTAGTCGGTGCCAGCCATGCCCGGCATGCGCTGGTCGGCGATCAGCAGCGCGACGTGGTCGCCGCGCGTGCGCAGCTCCTTGAGGACGTCGAGGGC
>Ga0180215_1005702_pt1 | contig 10527 bp, 6 predicted proteins | sample eDN3rd37CBELigBY_FD_128871 | JGI IMG/M metagenome (GOLD analysis project Ga0180215, IMG submission 128871) | Enriched backyard soil microbial communities from Emeryville, California, USA - eDNA 3rd pass 37_C BE-Lig BY (version 2) (version 2) | ecosystem: Environmental > Terrestrial > Soil >...
ATACAGAAGTTCCGCCTTCTGAACCAACTTCTCCAGGTAGTCCATAATAAGATGGAATCGTAAATTGCAACAAGACAATTCTTGTTGCAATTTTTTACACTTTTATGAAGTTTAGGTTATAAGATCAAATACTGCGTTCTGAGTTTATTAATCAAAAGTTCAATATTAGGAGGGGAGGAGGAGGTATCATGACCAACAAATTAAAAGTATTAACTATTTTCGGAACAAGACCCGAGGCTATCAAAATGGCACCACTAATAAAAGAGCTTGAGAAGTATCCGGAAGTCATACAATCTTTTGTGGCCGTAACTGCTCAACATCGTCAGATGCTTGATCAAGTACTAGAAGTGTTTGAAATAAATGTCGACTATGATCTGAATATTATGAAGGAACGGCAAAACTTAATTGGATTAACCACCCGTGCATTAGAGGGACTTGATACAATAATAAAGGAAGTGAATCCAAATCTGGTATTGGTTCACGGAGATACTACTACATCTTTCGTAGCAAGTTTGGCAGCGTATTATAATCAGGTAACAGTTGCACATGTAGAAGCTGGACTAAGAACTTGGGAAAAACATTCACCTTTCCCAGAAGAAATAAACCGTCAATTAACAGGAGTAATTGCTGATTTACATTTTACACCTACAAGAAGTTCTTATGAAAACTTACTTTTGGAGAATAAGAAGAAAAACAATATTTATATTACCGGAAATACAGTTATAGATGCTTTAAAAACAACAGTAAAAGAAAACTTTGCCCATGAAGTTCTTGAACAATTAGGGAACGATCGTTTTATCTTACTAACGGCTCACAGGAGAGAAAACCTGGGAGAGCCTATGAAAAATATGTTTAGGGCAGTAAAAAGAATTGTTGAGGAGCATCAAGATATCCATGTTGTGTTTCCGGTTCACTTAAATCCAGTTGTTTTAAATATTGCTCATGAAGTTTTTGATGGAATTGAACGGATCCATTTAATTGAACCTCTTAGTGTTATTGATTTTCATAATATTGCTTCGAGAGCTTTTTTAATCTTAACAGATTCAGGGGGTATTCAGGAAGAAGCACCTTCTTTTGGGGTTCCTGTGTTAATCATGAGAGAAACGACAGAGAGACCAGAGGGAGTAGAGGCAGGAGCATTAAAACTAGTTGGAACAAACGAAGATATACTTTATCAATCAGTGAATGAACTTCTTAACAATAATTCAACATATAATAAAATGGCTAATGTATCTAATCCTTATGGGGATGGTCAAGCAGCATATCGAATTGTCCAAGCAATTCTTTATCGTTTTGGAAAAACAAGTAAGGCGCCTGACTCTTTCCAGTAACATTAACATCGATACGCATGAAAAAAAGATAAACCCTTTGTGAACTGCCCCGTAAATGTTAGACACTCTACTAACATATACGGGCAGTTCAGTGGGGTTTATCTTTTTGTTATAGAATCATTCATCTGTAAATGCTCTTTTAACATGGATGAAAGGGCAGTTCGTTCTTCTTCAGGAACAGAATAATAATAAATTCCGTCGATTCTTGTTCCTTGTCCTTTCACCATTGATTGTTCTACATTATGTCTCGCATCTTTATAATTCTTTTGGATACCAACGATTTCGTCAAAGGTTAAATTGGTTTGGATGTTTTTGCCGATTGCTCCCATAATATCACTAAAGTTTGTTAAAGTAGTAAAACTTGCGCCTTTCTCAATTACACCCTGAATTATTTGTCTCTGTCTATCCTGGCGTCCAAAGTCTCCTCGTGGATCCTCTTTTCTCATTCGAGAATATGCCAAGGCTTTTTTTCCATCCAATGAAAGCTGGCCTTTATTAAATGTGTAACCCTCAAAGCTAAAATCAAAGTCGTTATTAACCGTTATTCCACCAACAGCATCTACAATATCCTTGAAACTTTCCATATTGACTTGAACATAATAATCAATCGGTATATCCAAGAAGTTTTCTACGGTATTAATTGACATTTCTGGTCCACCAAATGCATAAGCATGATTGATTTTATCCTGGAATCCTTTACCGACAATTTCAGTTCTTGTATCCCTTGGAATACTTACCATTTTCATTGATTTGTCACTTGGGTTTACTGTTAGGACAATTAATGTATCTGAACGACCTCTGTCGCCTTTACGAGCATCTACACCCATTAACAATACTGAAATTGGATCTTGTTTTTCAAAAACAACATCTTCCACACGCTTTTCCGACTTTTCGCGGTCGATTGGCGTGTGCATTGAATCAACCGTTTTTTCTACTGAATTATATAGGTAAAAGCCATATCCTCCAACACCTAGAATTACAATTATAATAATACTAAGAATTGAGAGTAGTACTTTCTTACCTGTACTCATTTTCTTTTTATTTTGTCTCCCCATATTCTTTCTCCCTTTTTGTCTAAAAATGTCAACAACTATGAATTATAAGCTTGAATTGAAATAATAACAATGGAAATAATATGGAATTATTGTAGGTATATTGTATTATTTGTGGTGTTGTAAACTGTTGTTTTGCTCAACAATTCTTATTTTCTGAGTTGACCAACGACCGAATTTCCGACTGAACCAGTACCACCTAATATTTTATGTTTCGTTATTTTTCTTTCAGAGAGAAGCGATAATGAGCTATCAGGCAGTCTGTCTTGTCTAGTAAGTACTAGAGATGCATTTTCTTTTGCTGCAAGTACAGAGCCAGTTAATGCATCAGCAAATGTAGCCCCTGTTGCAATATATACGCTTGATGGGTTTAGGTTTAGGTCCCTTATAACATTTGCGGCAACTTCATAACGGTCCTTGCCAGAAATACGTTGAGGAGAAGGAAGTTGGATATAGACATCATTTCCAACACTTGCATTCCCTCCTACAACAATCGTATTTTGAATTTGTTTTTCTTTGAGAGCTTGTATTGTTTCGTCTGGTAAGTTATTTCCATTTGCTAATAGAATGGGGTACCCATTTTTTGCTGCGTATGGTGCAATTGCCAATGCGTCAGGAAAGTTCCTGCCATCTGCAACAATGGCTGTGTCTGTGTTACTTACTCTTTGTGCGATACGATAGCTAACCTCATATCTGTTTTTCCCACCTATCCTCTCAATGTTCGAATACCCTTCATTCGTTAGCTCTTTTGCTACATTTTCATCAACGCTTCCAGTCCCACCTACAATAATAATCTTTTTCGGTTTTAATCGATTTAACTCTGCTTTTGTTTCAACAGATAGTCTATCTTGATGTGTTAACAGAATGGGAGCATCTTCTTGATAGGCTAAAGGAGAAGCAGCGAGTGCATCGGCATATGCAGTATAGTTTGTAAGGATAACCGTATCAGCCTTTTCGGGCCAACCTTGGTTTGAAATATTAACGGCTACCTCAAAACGATTTTTCCCTGATATACGGTTTACAACATTAATGTATTCACCTGCAACATATCCTTCTGTTCCATCTTGAAGCTGTACTTTATACCAATCATTTCCCTCTCCAGTAATAGTTTTTTCAAGAACCTTTAGAGGCTTACTTTTTTCTAAGGTGCTAACTATGCCTGCGTTAATTGAGGGTGATTCCCGCAAATTAACTGTAGCCAATGTGCTTGATGGAAATTCATCTAGATTTTGTTGTGGAATTCCTACTTCTATAGTTTGTTGCGGAATCCAATCTTTGAATTCTGTCCACAGAGCAGAGTTTTCTTGTCCGAGACTCCAGCTACCAGTTCCTTTGATATTATATTGATCGACAAGGTCTACCTTTGCTTTAATTGATTGTGCATTTTCATACCAAATCGTGTAAGTACCGGGATCCAAAGCTTTTCCATTGATAATAGTTGGTGGGTCACCTTTTTTTATTATGACTGTAGCTTTGGGAGATTTACTCTTCTCATCAAATGTAACTTTGCCATTATATTTCTTTATTATTTCTTCAACTTGACTATTTGAGATTCCATACCCACCTACTGCTTGTCCTTCAATCCAATATCGCCCGTAGTGGGGTAAACCTAACACAATTTTACTCGAAGGAACACCTTGTGCCAGGGCATACTTAATTGAACGTTCTGCAAAAGAGATGCTAGCAACAGGACCCGGCTCACTTCCTTGCCAGCTTTCGTCATATGCCATAATCATTAAGTAATCGGAATATTGTGCGAGTTTCTGATAATCGTAGGACCCGTGCCAGCCTTTTGTCCAACCATTTGGATTCGCAGCAACAGCTACAGATACGGATTTATCGGCTGGAAGCTTTTCACGAATTAGCCGAACGAAGTCCGTATAGTTCTCGCGGTCAATATCTGATACATTTTCAATATCGACATTCACTCCATCGAGATTATAGTCCTTAACAGCCTTCGCGATTTGAGAAGAAAGTTGTTCACGATTTGCTAGTGCTGCCCTACCCTGGTTTCGATCCCAGTGATTGCTTACGAAAGGAACTACTTTTACACCTCGCTTATGCATTTCTGTTATAAATGCTTTGTCCATTTTAGAAGTGATTTTTAAAGAACCGTCATTGTTTAAATCAAAATAACTTGGGGCTGTTTCGTTAATAACTCCATGTGTGCGGTCAACCTGAGTAATAAATGAGTCCGTTGAGCCAAAATATAAATAACCCATATTAAAATCAGTTGCAGCACTTGCCTTGGGTGTATCCATTAAGAGGGTGGCAATCAATAATGAACCTGCCATTACTTTTACCGACTTTACAGCAACATTGGGAAATTTATTCTTTACATACTTATTTACAAGTTGTTGAAGACTTTCTTTTTTATAATCCGTTATTTCACCTAATTCCGAAGCGAACTCAGTAGAATGAGGATTTACATAAAGAATCAGCTCGACAGAATCTTCATTTTGAATTATTTTGTAGGAGTGAAAGAAATCCATAGGCCACACTTCCTTTTAGAATCTATATTCGTAGTATTTCATTAATAAAGTATTTAATGTGTGGATTAGTGTTCTCGGCATTATTATGCAATTTTTATTCAGAGGATAGATTCTTTGTATATATTGTACAAATTAATTTTAAACATAGTAATATCCAGATTATAGGCATAGATTTATAAACTGTAATTTGCTAAGATAATCAAGATGTTGTATTGTTTTACTTGACTAGAATGTTTAAGAATAATAAATGTTACTAAATGATGATAAATAATTTAGCAAAAATGGTGAGGTGAACAACGAGAGTGTATAATCAATTTTTTAAAAGGTTTTTGGATATTATTCTCTCAATGACTGCATTGTTATTGTTAATTCCTCTATTTCTACTAATCTCCCTATTAATAAAACTAGATTCTAAAGGACCTGTCTTCTTTAAGCAGGCACGTGTAGGGAAAGATAGAAAGGAATTTTATATATTGAAGTTTAGATCGATGAAGGTGGATGCACCACAGAATATGCCAACATCACTGCTTACTAATCCTGAACAACACATAACTAAATTAGGGAAGTTCTTGCGTAAATCAAGTCTTGATGAACTCCCACAATTAGTGAATATTATTAAGGGGGATATGAGTATTGTAGGTCCGAGACCTGTCATAAGAGATGAAAAGGCATTGATTATAAAACGTGAACATTATGGAGTTTATAAAGTGAAACCTGGATTAACTGGACTAGCACAAGTGAATGGTCGAGATATAATTTCTATAAAAGAAAAAGTTGCTTTCGATAGCGAATATGTTACTAATCTTTCGTTTTTATTAGATGTAAAAATACTAGTAAAAACGATTATAAATGTTATTCAATCTAATGGGGTACATGAGGGAACTCAAATAAATTCAAAAAATAGCATAGAGCCTAAACAAAGGGTTTATCGTCAATCATAATATAAGACATTTGCACATATTTTTTATTGAGTCAAATATTATATTATGGATACAGGGGGAGTTCTATGAGTGTAATTAAAAAAGTCATTATCCCTGCAGCTGGTTTAGGAACAAGATTTCTTCCTGCAACAAAAGCAATGCCGAAAGAAATGCTCCCGATTGTTGATAAACCAACGATTCAGTATATCGTTGAAGAGGCAATTGAATCAGGGATTGAAGATATTATTATTGTTACTGGAAAAGGGAAACGTTCCATAGAAGATCATTTTGATTATGCCTTTGAGTTAGAAGACAATTTATTCAAAAGGCAAAAGTACGATTTATTGGAGGAGGTACGTCAATCCTCAAAGGTTGATATACATTACATTCGACAAAAAGAGCCAAGAGGATTAGGTCATGCCATCTGGTGCGCAAGAAAATTTGTTGGTAATGAACCCTTTGGTGTTTTATTAGGGGACGATGTTGTCCAGTCTGATACACCTTGTTTAAAACAGCTAATAGACGTTTATAACAAATTGGACCAATCCATATTAGGAGTGAAACGTGTATTAGAATCGGAAACGAATCGTTATGGAATAATTGAAACTTCCTACAGGGAGGGACGATTATTTGAGGTTTCTAATTTAGTAGAAAAACCTAAGATTAGTGAGGCACCCTCAAATATTGCTATCATGGGAAGGTATATTTTAACTCCTGAAATATTTGAGATTCTCGACGAACAAGAAGTAGGGATTGGTGGAGAAATTCAATTAACGGATGCAATTCAACGATTAAGCGAAAGACAAAGGGTTTATGCTTATGAATTTGAAGGAACACGATACGATGTTGGAGATAAATTGGGGTATATAAAAACATCAATTGAATTTGCACTACAGAGAGATGAACTTAAAGAAGAACTAATGGACTATTTAAAACAATTAGTAATGGAAGATAAATTATAGACGACAGGCTATTGAAAATAATAGAATTAGATTTAACTGTGTAGAGTTTTTCTATACAGTTTTTTATTTGCAAAAAATAATCTTTTCAGTCAATATTAGATAATATTCTATTTATCTATTTACCTAGCTGACAATTTTTGATAAGTTTTTTAATAGAGTAAGTATGAGAAAAATAAAGAGTCTTAGATTAGTTTAGACCTTTTTTTCTCTAACTATTTATGAGGGGGACAAGTTTTTGCGTAAAATTATATCTTTAATCGTAGTAACGTTCTTGCTTTTAATAGGCGTAGAATCAGTATCTGCAGATACAACAATTACCCGTCTCGATGGAAAAGATCGATTCGAGGTAGCTGTAAATGTTTCAAAAGAGGGCTGGACAACATCCAATACTGTTGTCTTATCGTTTTATAATGCTTATGCTGATGCTCTTTCAGCAGCACCTCTAGCATATAAAAATAATGCGCCTATCCTATTAACTCATCAGGATAATCTAACTGAGGTTACAAAGAAAGAAATTAAACGATTAAAAGCAAAGAAGGTTATTGTAGTTGGGGGTACTGGAAGTGTCTCTAACAAGGTAGTCAATCAATTAAAGGCTAATGGTGTAACTAGTATTGTTCGGTTTGATGGTCATGACCGTTTTGAGGTCGCTAAAAATATTGCAAAAGAATTTAAAGGTAGTTCAAAGGCAATTATTGCAGATGGTCTGAATTTTTCTGATGCGTTAGCAATTGCTCCTTATGCCGCAAAAAACGGTTATCCAATTCTTCTAACGCGTACAGCTGCACTTCCGAAAGAGACAGTAGACGCACTTGCTAGTTTTAGTAATACTCTCGTTATCGGGGGCGAAGGTAGTGTTTCTAAAGCAGTTTTCAATAAATTGAAAAATCCAACAAGAATTGGTGGACAAAATCGATATGATGTCGCGTCGAATATCGTAAGACAATTAGGCTATAATACCGATAAAGCATTTGTAGCAACTGGAACTACGTTTGCGGATGCGCTAACTGGTTCTGTTTTGGCTGCGAAAAACAATGCACCGATGTTATTATCAAGTCCAACATATATCCCCGAATCTATTCAATCTGTGATTTTTGAGAAACAAATGTTTAACTTAACTGTATTAGGAGGAACTGGTTCAGTTCCACAAGATATTGTGGAAAAGCTTGTTAGCTATCGTTTAGCAACAGTTGCTTCTAACGGTACACTAACTATTAATCCAAAGAACTACTCTAGCTTTGATCAGGTGCCACTATCGAATTCCAATCAAGTAGTCGTTTTTGGAAACAAAATTGTTAACATGACGAGCGGATTAGTGAAAGCTGCCCCATCATATGGTAATACAACTGTAAACTTGTATTATGGTTCACAAATGTATGATTGGCAAAGAAGCACGTATGTAGCGCCAGGAGCTGAATTAAAGTTCATAGAAGCTGATGCCAAAAAGGTTAAAGTTCAGTATGCAGATAAAATTGGATGGGTTAAGCAGTCAGAAGTTAAAATGTACCCTCCTGTTGTAATGAATGCTAATAGATCACACTATGAATCTATTAACGGAGAATTGAATCATGTTGTAAACAATGTCAAAACGGTTATTGGGAAGGCTCCTTCGTTTATGGCGGGTGGACAACGCTACTATAGTTGGGATGGATTTACTTTCTTTAATTCAAGTAACAAGCAAGTAGGAACACAAAAACAATATTTCCAATTTGCTTCAATTACTTCAAAAACACAATATACTAAAGAACAATTTCTGTCTTTTGTAAAATCTAGTCAGGAACGTGCTACCTGGGAGAAAAAAGAAGGCAGAAAAAGTCCTTTATTAGATGAAAAGGTTATTGATGCAATGTTTAAAGCACAAGAGGATTACGGGATTAATGCATTATTCATCTTAGGTGCAGCCATTCATGAAAGTGCATGGGGTGTAAGTGATATTGCAACTGAAAAGAATAATCTGTTTGGTATTGAAGCAACCGACATAGATCCCGGAACGAATGCTAAAAAATTTGCTAGCTTTGAAGATAGTATCAAAGCATTCGCATTGGATTATATGAAAAATGGATATACGAATCCTAATAGCTGGAAGTATAGTGGCCCTTATCCTGGCAATAAGGGTAGTGGAATCAATGTCTGGTATGCATCTGACCCAAATTGGGGTTCTAGAGTAGCAGGTCATATGTATAAAATTGATAAAGCGCTTGGAAGTAAAGAAATAAAATAATGATAAATTCGATTGGAAAAGTGTAGGCGTAAGTCTACACTTTTTTTATGTGAACAAGATTTAATAGATTACTTTTTTGAAAATAAATCGCGGAATTTGATGAAAAAGAAGGAATGTTTTGGTATATTGTCGATAGACGTTTTATATTGGAGGTATCGAAAGTTGAAAAAATATTTAATATTACTAGTTCTTCCGTTTCTTTTACTTTTGTTTGCAAATAGTACCCTAGCTAGTGGTACGGCCGAACGAATAGACGGGAAAGATAGATTTCAAGTTGCAGTAAATCTATCTCAAAAGGGATGGCCAGCGCAGTCTGACACTGTTATTCTTGCATTCTATAATGCTTATGCCGATGCTCTTACGTCTGGACCGTTAGCCTATCACTATAATGCTCCAGTTCTACTAACCCACAACAATAAATTAACAGATGTTACAAAAAAAGAGATTGCTAGACTTAAACCGAATCGGGTTGTTGTAGTAGGTGGACCAGGAAGTATAGCTGATTCTGTGTTGAATGAGCTACGCAAAATGGGAATTAAAGAGGTTACACGTATTAACGGAAAAGACCGTTTTGAAGTATCCGCAAATGTTGCAAAGCAGTTGCCAGGGAATAAAAAGGCTGTTATTGCTGATGGATTAAACTTTCCAGACGCACTTGCAATATCCCCTTATGCATCTCAAAACAAAATTCCAATTTTACTAACGAGACCCAAGGCTATGCCCCAAGTAACAAAACAAACACTAAGTTCTCGTAGTGTTTCAAGTACAATAGTTGTTGGTGGAGAGGCGAGTGTAAGTAAGACTGTATATAGTCAACTGCCAAATCCGATGAGGATTTCAGGGAAAGACCGGTATGAAGTAGCCGCAAATATCATTAGACAGTTAAAATTACCAACTGGAAAAGCTTACTTAGCAACAGGCGCAACTTTCGCTGATGCACTTACAGGTTCTGTACTAGCTGCAAAAGAAAATGCTCCGATTTTATTAACTAGGAGCGACAAAATACCAGATCCAACAAAAAAAATAATAAATGAACGTAAAATTTCTAGTTATGTTGTACTCGGCGGACTTGGTTCTGTTCCTCAAAAAATAGTTGCACAATTATCTGGTAAACTGGCGGGATTAACAATTGTTGTAGATGCTGGACATGGTGGAACAGATCCAGGTGCAATTGGAAATGGTCTTAAGGAAAGCGATATTGTGTTAGATATTAGCAAACGACTTCAACCTAAACTTGAAGCTGCAGGTGTAAATGTTGTTATGACCCGTGCTACTAACAAATACGTTACTTTAGATGATAGAGTAAAAGCTGCGAATGATATCGGAGCAAATGCATTTATTAGTATCCATAATAATGCTTTTTCAAATGGCTCGGCAAACGGTACAGAGACATACTGGAATGACACATATGCCGGTAAGGAAAGTAAAGAATTAGCTACGGAAATACAAAAAGAGCTAGTAAAACAGCTAGGTACTACTGACCGTGGTGTGAAAGAAGGTAATTTTAAGGTAATTAGAGAAACGACTATGGTTAGTGTTCTTGTAGAAG
>Ga0180215_1005703_pt1 | contig 10526 bp, 9 predicted proteins | sample eDN3rd37CBELigBY_FD_128871 | JGI IMG/M metagenome (GOLD analysis project Ga0180215, IMG submission 128871) | Enriched backyard soil microbial communities from Emeryville, California, USA - eDNA 3rd pass 37_C BE-Lig BY (version 2) (version 2) | ecosystem: Environmental > Terrestrial > Soil >...
CGAAGGCGGCGAGGAGCCTTTGGCCGGCGGTCGCAAAACCCCCCGCGAGCCCAAGAAGCGCAAGACCCGGGCCAAGAGCCGGTGAGGGGCGGCGCGAGGTGAAGATCCCTTCTCCCGCGAGGGGAGAAGGGGCATTTGGCTTCGACCGCCTCCGAGCGAGCAACGCCGGCTCACCCCTCCGGCGTCAGGCCGATGACGATGTCGCCGCGGGCGGCCAGCTCGCCGACCTTGGAGCCTTCGACGGGACGGAAGTCGAGGGTGACGGAGTCGCGCGCCTTGGGGTCCCGGATGTTCCGATACACCCCGTCGCGCTCGTTTTGGGGATGCCCCTTGATGTAGAACTGGGTGGTCAGCAGCTCCTTGTCGGCGCGGCGGACCTTAACATGGATGTGGGGCGTCCGACCGGTGTAGACGACGGGCTTGATCGTCCGGAAGTAATACTCGCCGGTCGAGCCGGTGAGGAACCGGCCGAAGCCCTGGAAGTTGCCGTCGAGCTTGCCGTCGCGGCCGCGGCCTCGGTCGCCGCTATGGATGTAGATTCCGTTGCTGTCGCACTGCCAGATTTCGATCAGGGCGTTCCGCAGGGGCTCGCCGTTCTGGTCGAGCAGGCGGCCGGAGAGGTGGGTGATCTCCCCCACGGCGGCGGTCAGGTTGTTGTTGACGATGATCAGATCGTTGTCGGTGTCGAGGGGGAGCTTGTCGGGGTAGAACGGCCCCTCCGTCTGACTGGGCGTGCGGGTCAGTTCCTCGGCGAAGGCGCCCGGCGCGGCCAGGGCCGAGGATCCCAGCGCCAGCGTTCCCAGAAAGGCCCGGCGGTCCAGTGGTCGGACGATCGAGGCGAGGTCGATTCGGCGCGTCAAGGGAAGGCCTCCCGAGGAGAGCGGCGGCGGGGCGGAGCGGTCGCCGAACCGATTCCGGCGATTTCCCCGGTATTATGATTTGAGGGAGCGGGCCGAACCAGACCCAACCGACCATTTTGTTTGGAGGACGCGTCTCATGGCTGGCGAGAAACAGGAGCTTCCCACGTCGACGGTTCGCGAGGTGGCCGAGGGCGAAGCCTCGGGCGTCGTCGCCGAGATTTTCGCCGACATCAAGGCGACCAAGAATCTCGATTTCGTCCCCCGGTTCTGGCGGGTGATCGCCACCAATCCAACCCAGCTACAGGTGGTTTGGACGAGCCTCAAGACGCTGATGCATCCCGAGGCCGCCGGCCGCGCCTCGCGGCTTGAGCCGGCCGTCCGCGAGATGATCGCCCTGGCGGTCTCGGCGACCAACGCCTGCCCCTACTGCGTCAACTCGCACACCGCGTCCCTGCGCAAGCTCGGCGTCGACGAGGAAACGGTGGGCGAGGTCCTGGCCATCGCCGGCCTCTTCAACATGACCAACGCGCTGGCCAGCGGCTACCAAATCGAGCCCGACGTCCGCCCACCGGTTTGATCGCGATCACCCCTGGCTCGGCGGCTGCTCGCATCGGGCGACGCGGGCCGAGAGTTCGTCGATCTTCGCCTGGAGGCTGGCGATCTCGTCCTTGTGAACGAGGTTCATGCCTTCGATGGCCTTTTTGACCACGGCGCCGACGCGGGTTTCAAACTCGGACCGGGCGTTTTCGGACTGCTTCAGCAGGTCGTCGACGAACGCGCGGCCCTCGTTTTCGGACAGCTTCGCCTGGTTGGCGAGGTCTTCGCCGAGCTCTTGCACCTTGTCCTTGGTCATGACGGCCAGGCCAACGCCCGTCAGCAGCGTCTTCTTGATGAGGTCGATCATCGGCGGTCTCCCGGAAGGTCGTGGATGGCGACGGTTGCTCTCTCGCGTTTCGATTATACGTTATGCGCGAACGAGGGGGCCGGGCGTCCCCTCACTCCCGGCCGCGCGCGGCGCCGAGGTTTTGGAGGATGGAGGCGAGGTCGTCGAGGGCGAACTGGGTTTTGACGGCGCCTTCGAGGAAGGCGGCCTTGTTCATGCCGTAGACGACCGAGGTGGCCTCGTCCTGGCCGAGGGTGAGGCCGCCGGCGGCGAGGATCGCCTTGCAGCCGTCGACGCCGTCGCGGCCCATGCCGGTCATGATGACGCCGACCGCCGCGGTCTGGAAGATCCGCGCGGCCGATTCGAACAGGACGTCGACCGACGGCCGATGCCCGCCGACGGCCGGCTCGTCGGGGGGGCCGAGCGTCGCCCGGACGCGGGGGCGAACGCCGGTCAGCCTCAAGTGGCGGCCTCCCGGGGCCACCAAAACGCGGTTGGGGACGACCAGGTCGCCTTCGGCGGCCTCCCTCACCTCCAGGGCCGAGCCGCGGTTGAGCCGCTCGGCGAAGACCCCGGTGAACTGCGCGGGCATGTGCTGGACGATCACGATCGGCGGCGCGGGGGGCTTCAAAAGCGGGATCACGCGCGACAAGGCCTGTGGCCCCCCCGTCGAGATCCCCAGAACGACCACCGACGCGGGTCGGTCGCCCGCCTTGGACGACCGACCCGCGACGGGCGGCGGCGCGGGCGTTGGCGCCGAGGCCGGCGCCGGCCCGCGACGGCCTCGCTGCACCCGGCTGCCGGCGGCGGTGAGCACCTTGGCGATGAGCTGATCGGCGTCGGCCCGCATCCCGGTCAGTTGGTTGCGGGTCGGCTTGGGGAAGAAGTCGACGGCGCCGAGCTCAAGCGCCTTGAGCGTCACGTCGGCCCCCTCGCGGGTCAGGGCGCTGACCATCACCACGGGGGCCTCGTGAACGGCCAGGATGGCCGGCAAGGCGTCGAGGCCGGAAACCTCGGGCATCTTCACGTCGAGGGTGATCACGTCGGGCTTGAGCTTGGCCGTTTGCGAGACCGCCTCGCGGCCGTCGCGGGCCGAGCCCACGACCTCGATCTCGGGCGAGGCGCCCAGGAGGTCGGAGAGCAGCCGCCGCATCAGCGCCGAGTCGTCCACGACCAGCACGCGGACCCGCCCGCGCTCGGCCTCCCGCATTGGATCGGACTCGAATGGGGGCAAGATCGGCCTCGCGAGTTCGGGGACGGCGGACGTTTGGGTTCATTGCGTCAGGGGACGGCCGACGCGGCGAGCTTGCGCAGGAGGCCCACCATGCGGCTCCGGTCGAACGGTTTGACGACGAAGTCGAGGGCCCCGCTCTGGATGGCGTCGGCCACCGCCTGCTTTTGGTCCATGGCCGTGACGACGACCACGCGCGCTTCGGGATCGAGCGCCCGGATCGCCCGCAACGCCTCGATGCCTCCCATGTTGGGCATGACCAGGTCCATCGTCACCAGGTCGGGCCGAAGCTCCTGATAGAGCGCGACCCCCTGGGCGCCGTCGGCCGCCTCGCCGACGACCTCCCAACCGGCCTCGGCCGCCACGGTGGCGATCAGCTTGCGCATGAACAGAGCGTCGTCCACCACCAAAAGCCGCTTCATGCGCGTCTCCACCACCGGATCGTCGAGTTGGGTTTCCATCGCAATTCTACCTTCCCGAAAGACCGGCGTTTGCGCAATGAACCGCTAGATCACTCGTTCGGCGCCTCCGGGGGTCCGAATCGAGACGATTCCGGAGGCCACGTCAAAGAGCAGGTTTCGTCCGCCGCCGCCGCCCAGGTCGCGGGCGAGGATCGGGATTCGCCGCGCCGCGAGGAGCGTCTCGACGGCCTCATGGTTGAGCCGGCCGATGTTCATCGCGGCGTTCGGCGACGGCGCCCCGGTGGGGAACATGCTCGCGCCGCCGGCCAGCTTGGCGACCAGTCGGCCGGCCGCCGCGCCGCCGAGCCGGCGCTCGATCTCGGCGATCAGGGCGGGGACGGCGGTGTCGGCGTATTTGCCCGGATGGTCGGTCGCCCCCCGCGAGGCGGGCAAAACGATGTGGGCGAGCCCCCCCACGCGGCCCTTCCGATCATACACGACCACTCCCACGCACGAGCCCAACAGCGTGCGGAGCCGCGACGGCGCGGCGGCCACGGCCCATTGGCCGATCGCCACCGAGACGATCTCCGACTCCGATGCGGCGGCATTTCCCACCATGTTTGGCCGGTCTCCGTTCCGAGGCGACTCACGGGGTTCGAGGATCGTCGACAAGCTCGGCGGTCAGGGCTTGCAGCGAGCGGCGATCGGGGATTAAAAGCAGCGTCCAGTTCAGGTCCAGGCCGGCTTTTCCGGCGTCGAAGGCCGCCCGGGCCAGCAAGACCTGGTCGAACTCCATCGCCTGCTCCATCAATGCGAATTGGAGCAGGCTGCCGGCGAACTCGCGGAGGAGGTTCGGGGGCGTCGGCGCCAGCTCGTCGGCGGGCCCCGACGGCAAATACGCCGCCAGCGCGTTGAGATACGAGCAGCCGACGATGTTGGCCGTCTCCCGCGCCGCCGACTCCTCCATCTCTCCCCATTCGACGGCCGTCCCGATCGGTCGGTTGAGCAGCAGATCGGCCAACGCCAGCCCCGCCCGGTCCTCGAACGCCAGCAGGATCGACCCGCCCAGCGGCCCAACCAGCCCCATCGCGCAGGCCGCCACCAGCGCGTCGGGCGGCCCCAGCGCCTCGGACGCCTCAACCAGATCCACCTGGTCGATCGCGCTGACGATCAGCCGAACCTCCGTCCCCAGCCACCTGGAAAGCGCCGTCGAAGCTCCCTCGGCCCCCCGCTCGAAAATCGCCCGGAGAAACCGCTCCCGAGCGCCGGATAAGTTTGTCGACATGTGGGTTGGTGGCTCCGGTGTGAGAGGTGAAGACACGGTGTTGGGAGGGCGGCGCTCTCCCATATGACCATGCGGATCGTCTTCACGCCATGTTCGCCTCCGCTTCCTTCGGCTCGCGCGCGGCGGCCAGGGCGATGAGGGCGTCGACGTCGAGGATCAGGGAGACGCGGCCGTCGCCGAGGATGCTGGCGCCGGAGAGGCCGGGGACGGCCCGGTAGTTGCGATCCAGGGATTTGAGGACCACCTCGCGCATGCCGATCAGCTCGTCGACGATCAGGCCGATGGTCGTCTCGCCGTTCTGGACGACCACGACGCGGAGCGGCTCGGCGCCGCCCTGAAATTCCAGGCTCGCCGCCGCTCCGGGATGGCGCTCGCCGCCCCAGAGGAACAGGTCGCCGAGGGAGACCAGGGCGACGATTCTCCCGCGGACCTCGATCGTCGGCCGGCCCCGGACGGAGAAGACCTGATGCGGGCGGATCTCGACGATCTCGTCGATGTCGTCCAGCGGCAGGGCGTAGACTTCGTCGAAGATCCGGGTCAAGAGGCTCGACATGATCGCCAGCGTCAGAGGGAGTCGGATCGTGAAGAGGGTCCCCCGCCCCGGCGTGGAGCGGACGTCGACGACGCCGTTGAGCTTCTCGATCCGATCCTTGACGATGTCCATGCCGACGCCCCGGCCCGAGATTTCCGAGACGGTCTTGGCGGTGCTGAACCCCGGCCGCCAGATCTGCGGGAGCAGCTCGCGCTCGGTCATCCGGTCGGCCTCGGCTTTGGTGGCCAGGCCCCGCTCGACCAGAGTTTTGCGGACGCGCTCGTGGTCGATCCCCCGACCGTCGTCGGCCACGGTGACGACCACGCTGTTGCCGCGCTGGGCGGCTTGAAGGCTGATCGTGCCGATCCGGGGCTTGCCGGCGGCCTCGCGGACGTCGGGCGGCTCCAGACCGTGATCGACCGAGTTGCGGACCATGTGGATCAGCGGGTCGCTCAGCTCGTCGATCATCCGCTTGTCCAGTTCGGTCTTCTCGCCGGTGATCCGCAGCGAGACCTCCTTGCCCGACGAGTGGCCGATGTCGCGGACGACCCTGCGGAACCGCTCGAACCAGGGGCCGATGGGGACCATCCGGGTTTCCAGAACCCCCTTCTGCAAGCCGTCGGCCACCCGCCCCAGGCCGTGGATGGCCTCCGTCAAGAGCTTCAGTTGATCGCGCCCGCGGCGGAGGCGGTCAAGCTCGAGGCCGATCCGCCGGAAGTTGTCGCGGAGCCGGCGCGCCTGCGCAGCCCAGCGATCGACGGCGGCGTTGCCCGCTTCGGCGCCGACGATCTGGTCGAGTCCCCGGAGAAGCGCGTCGATCCGCTCCTCGGTCTCGCCCGCCAGCGTCTTGGCGTTCGAGCCCCGAAGCGCCTCGTCGAACCCCCGGGCCACGTCAATGAATCGGGCCTTGTTGATGATCAGCTCGCCCGTCAGATTCATCAGGTTGTCCAGCCGGTCGCTGTCCACCCGAATCGTCTCGACGATCTTCACCCGCTTCGATCCGCCCCCCGGCGGCCTCGGCGCCAAGGCCATGACGGGCTCGGGCTCGGGCTCGGACTCGGGGTCAGGGTCCGGGTCCGGGGCTGGTTCGGAAATTGGCTCAATGGGCGAGCGGGGGGCGTGGGCCGTCGGTCCCTCAGGTTCGGCCAGGGGGCCCACGTCCCCCGCTCGCCCGGAGCGCGCGTCTTGAGCGGGCGCTCGGGCGTCGGCGGTCGGGTCCTCGATGAGGATGTTGGCCACGCCGTCGACGTCGGCCAGGGCGCGGAGGGATTCGGCGTCGTCGATTCCGGCGAGCTGGACGGAGAACCGCTCCAGGGGCTCGGTTTCCTCAAGCCGGTTCAGCGGCGGTCGGGTCGCCGTCACGCGGCCCCGGGTGGAAAGGCGATTGGCGACCAGCCGAGCCTTCATGTCGACCAGTTGCAGGTTCGGCTCGAATTCGACCGTCACCCAGACCCGGCTCCCGTTGTCGTCGACCAACGGTTCGGGATTGGGATTGGGATTGGGATTGGGATTGGGATTGGGATTGGGAATCGAGGCCGCGCCGGGATCCGGCTTCGGCTCGGGTTGGGCGGTGGCCCGGGGCGCGTTGATGGCTTCGTTGACTTCGCGGGTGAGGTTTTCGAGGTCGCGGGTGGTTTGGCCCTCGGCACGGAGCTCGCGGTGGTAGTCGCGCAGTTCGTCGAGGCAGCGGAAGGTCAGGTCGAGAAGCGGCCGGTCGAGCGCTCGGCGCCTGTTCCGCAGCTCCTCGAAGAGGCTCTCCATGTGGTGGGTCAGGTGGTTGACGGCGTCGAACCCCATGACGACCGAGGCGCCCTTGATGCTGTGGAACATCCGGAGGGCTTCGGCCAGGGCCCCCGCGTCGGCCGGGGCCGTCTCCAGGCGCAGGAGGGCGTCGTTGAGGGCCGCGATGTTCTCGTCGGTCTCGTCGAGGTAGAACGGCAGCAGTTCGGACAGGTTGAAATCCGCCATCGCCGGGTTACCTCAACCGCGCTTCCGGTAGAGCCAGGGGTGAATCTTCTCGAGCGAGCCGAGCAGGCCGTGGATGCCCTCGGTGGGGCCGATGACCAGCATCCCCCCCTTGGCGAGCGAGCCCAGGACGTTGCTCACGACCCTCCGCTTGCTCTCGGCGTCAAAGTATATCAGCACGTTCTTGAGAAACACGCAATCGAAGGGATCGTCGTCCAGCGGGTGGAGCAGATTATGGGAACGGAAGGCGACCAGGCCGCGGACCTCGGGCTTGAGGGTCCAGGTCCTTCCCCGGGGCGACTCGTCCACGTCGAAGTATTTCCGGCGGTCCTCCGGGCCGATGAGGTTGACCGCCCGATCGTTGTAGACGGCGGCCTTGGCGGCGGCGAGGACCGCGCCGCTGAGGTCGGTCCCCAGGACGCTCGGCCGCCAGGCCAGCGGCGCCGTCGACCGCGCCGCGGCGAGCTTCAGGGCGATCGAGTACGGCTCCTCGCCGGTGCTGCACGCCGCCGACCAGAATCGTAGGCTCCGAGGCCGCTTGCCCGCGACGGCCCGGCGAAGGGCCTCGGGGATGAACTCGTCGCCGAGCCAGTCGTACTGCTTGGGGTCGCGGAAGAAGTAGGTCTCGTTGGTGGAGATCGCGTCGAGGAACGGCTGCATCTCGCCCGAGCCCGCGGGCGAGACCAGGAAATCGTAATAGGCCGCGAAAGACTCGATCCCGGTCCCGCGCAGGCGCCGCCGGACCCGGTTGGAGACCAGAATTCGCTTGTTCTCGGCGATCCGGATCCCGGACGTTTTGTAGATCAGGGCCCGGAACTTCGCGAACTCGTCCTCGGTCAACTCGATCAAGTTCATGCGTAATTCCATCATGGTCTCAATCGCGTGTTGATTCCGTCGCCACCCGGGGGACGCCGGGTTTCGGGAGGAGCATCGAGTGGAGGCGGTCTGAGAATCCCCTCTCGCTCTGAGAGCGGGGGGAACCCCACTTGTGGGGTCGGTCCCGAAGCGCCGGACGGGGGTTGTGGCGCTTCGGAACGAGCCTGGTTCGCAAAATCCGATCGCCGAGGCGCCTCCGTAAACCCGACAACACTCATCCGGGACTTCGGCCGCCTTCTCCCAGGGGGAGAAGGATCATCGCGCCGGCTTCATTTTATGATCTGGTCACCTCACACCTTGAATCCAGAGATCACCTGCTTCAGCGCCGCGGCCTGGGCGCCGAGCTCCTCGGCGCTGGCGGAGAGCGCCTCGACGCTGGAGGCGTTGGTCTCGGTGAGGCTGGAGACGTTCTGGATGGCCTTGTCGACCTCGCGGGAGGCCTCGGACTGCTCGCGGGTGGCGTCGGCGATCTTGGCGATGCTGGCGGCGGTCTCCTGGACGCCCTGGACGATCCGAGAGAGGGACTCGCCGGCCTTCTCCGAGAGCAGCGCGCCGTCGGCGACTCGGCGGGTCGACTCCTTGATCAGGGCGGTGATCTCCTTGGCCGCGGCGCTTGAGCGTTCGGCGAGCTTGCGGACCTCGTCGGCGACGACGGCGAAGCCCAGGCCGTGCTCGCCGGCCCGGGCGGCCTCAATGGCCGCGTTGAGCGCCAAAAGGTTCGTCTGGCCGGCGATCTCGCCGATGACCTGGATGATGTCGCTGACCTGCTCGCTCGACTTCTTGATCAGGACCATCGCCTCGATGGCCTGCTCGACCGACTCGCCCCCCTCCTTGGCTAGATCCGAGGTCTTCTCGGCGAGGCTGGTGGCCGCGCCGGCGTTCTGGTAGATCTCGGAGATGGCGTGGGCCATGTGCTGGATCGAGGCCGACATTTCCTCGACGGTGGCCGCCTGGTTCTGGGACGACTCGCTGAGGCAATTGGCGCTTTCGGCCACCACGCGCGAGCCCTCGGCGAACTGGCCGGCCGACTCGACGATCTGGCCGATGACGTGCTTCAAGTCGCCGATCATGTCGGCCAGGGCCCGGCCCAGGCGGCCCATGTCGTCGTCCCCTTGAACCTCCACGACGGCCGTCAGGTCGCCCTGGGAGGCGGCGTGGGCGACGTTCAGCAGTTGGTTGACCTTCGTCTCCAGGTCGCGCTTGCGGCGGTCGATCTCGGCCTGGCGCTCGACCCGCCGCAGGGCCTCGGAGACCAGCCGACCGACGTTTCGGAGCGTCTCCAGACGCTCGGGCGAGGGCTGGATTTGCTCCTGGGTGAAGAAGTCCATCGCGCCGACGACCCGGCCGTCGATGGTGATTGGCAGGCAGATCCCCGACTTCAGGCCAACGCGCCTGGCCGCCGACCCCCGCGGGCAACCGGGGCTGTCCCCCAGGTCGGGAACAAAGACCAGGTCGCGCGTTTGCCAGGCCCGGCCGTTGAGCCCCTCCCCCTCGCGGAGCCGGGTCTCAATGGCGACGCGCCGGAAATCCTCGTCCACCCCCCCGGAATCGGCGCTCCACCGCAGCGCCTCTTCGGCGGGGCGGACCTCCCAGTAGGAGCCGTAGGACCAACCGAACGCCTCGCGAACGGCTCGAAGGGCCGCGTTGACCGCGTCGGCGGCGGTGTTCGCCTGGGCGAGGGCCAGGAGCAACTGGTTGATCGCCGTGGCGTTGGCCAGTTGCTCGGCCTCGCGGACCTGGGCCCCAACCCGCTCGGTCAAGAGATCCAGGGTGGCCATCGGGCCGAGATAGCGGCCGTCGTGGTCGACCATGGCGCTGACGGACAGCTCGAACAGCTCCGGACCCAGGCTGATCATCGCCTTGCGGGGGAGATTGCGCGGGTCGGCCAGCAGGCGCCGCTGATGCGCGGGGTTCTTGTGGAAGAGGTCGATCGACTGGCCGATCATTTGATCGACCGGGATCGGCAGATACGCCTCCAGCGACTTCAACGACCGGCGGGCGTGGGAGTTCATGTACTGGAGGTTCAGATCGAGATCGGTGTACATCATGCTCACCGGCGCGTTCTCGACCATCTGCCAGATGCGGGTAAGCTCCACCTGCTTGTCGAGCATGGCGATTTTGTCGGAGGCGAGCCGACCGATGGCCCGGAGGGCGTCGCGGCGCTCCGGGCCGAGGTTCGCGCCTCGGGTCGCCAACAGGTCGATGGTCCCCACGACCTTTCCCGCGACCACGATTGGCAGGGCGACCGCGGTCTGGACCCCCGACTGAACGGCCATGGGCGCCCGGGCGCAATCGCGAAGCTCGGCCAGGTTGTCGACGACCACCAGGTCGCGCGCTCGCCAGGCCCGGCCGTTGAGCCCCTCGCCCTCGCGAAACCGGACCGATCGAGAGAACCGCGCGAACTCGTCGCCCAACTCGCCGGACTCGACGACGAAGCAAAGCGTCCGGTCCGCCGGATCGACCCTCCAGTACGAGCCGTAGGTCCAGCCGAAC
>Ga0180215_1005705_pt1 | contig 10523 bp, 7 predicted proteins | sample eDN3rd37CBELigBY_FD_128871 | JGI IMG/M metagenome (GOLD analysis project Ga0180215, IMG submission 128871) | Enriched backyard soil microbial communities from Emeryville, California, USA - eDNA 3rd pass 37_C BE-Lig BY (version 2) (version 2) | ecosystem: Environmental > Terrestrial > Soil >...
AGCTGCAGGTGCAGAAGGCGGGGGCCACCGGGACGCTGCGGGTCCGGGTGGTCGAGGCGCCGCCTGCCCGGTAGGCGCAGGTGCGCTTCCCACAGGCCGGCGGCTGACCGCGCCGCGGGGAATCAGGTAGAGAGAGGAGAGGTTCCGGCTCGCAGATCCTCCGCCCGGCTGCTGCGCTGGACCGGGCGGCGGAGATGCGCAACGCTGCGCGCCATCCATCCCACCGCCCGCTCCGCCGGTGGAGCGGGCCCCTGCTTCGCGGTGTCTCGGCCCACCAGGACGCGCCCCACGTGATCGAGCTCTACCGCATCTTCAAGCTCTACCAGGGCGAAGTGCCCGCGCTGAACGACGTCAACCTCGTCGTGGGCAAGGGAGAGTTCGTCTTCCTCACCGGCCCGTCCGGCGCGGGGAAGAGCACGCTGCTGCGGCTGATCATGGCGGCAGAGGAGCCGACCCGCGGGCAGATCATCGTCGGCGGGCGCAACCTCGCCCGGATCGATCACCGCGGCATCCCCTTCCTCCGCCGCAACATCGGCGTGGTCTTCCAGGACTTCAAGCTCCTGCCCAACCGCACCGTCTTCTCCAACGTCGCCCTCACCCTCGAGGTGCAGGGGCTTCCGGCGAAGGAGGTGAAGCGGCGGGTGGAGGCGATGCTGGAGCGGGTCTCGCTCGGGCACAAGGCGAACGCCTACCCGCCGCAGCTCTCCGGCGGCGAGCAGCAGCGGGTGGCGATCGCCCGGGCGCTGGTGGGCGATCCCGCCATCCTCCTCGCGGACGAGCCCACCGGAAACCTCGACCCCGCCCTCACCATCGAGGTGATGGATCTCCTCACCGCCTGCAGCGCCCGCGGCACCACGGTGGTGGTGGCGACCCACGACCTCCACCTGCTCGATCGCTACAGGAAGCGCACGGTGCGCCTCGCCGACGGCAGGATCGTGGTGGACCGCCCGTGACCCGGCTCCTCTACTTCGTCAAGCAGGCGCTCTCCGGGATGCGCGCCGCCCCCTTCGTCCACGGCGTGGCGGCGCTCACCATCGCGGTGGCGCTCCTCCTCTCCGGCGTGGTGGGGGCGCTGGCCCTCCAGGCGCGGGCGCTCCTCGAGCAGTGGGGGCTGCGCGCGGAGATCACCGTCTACCTCACGCCGCAGGTGGCGCCGGCGGAGGCCGAGTACCTCGCCCGCCAGGCGGCGGAGCTCACGAGCGGCACCGCGCGCTACGTCACCGCCCACGAGGCGCTGCAGGAGCTGGCGGCGGCGCTGGGCGAGGAGGGGGAGGCGCTGCGCGAGCTCCCCGAGAACCCGCTCCCCGCCTCGGTGCGGGTGGTGCCCGCGGTGGGGACCACCGCGGCCGAGGTGGAGGTCCTCGCCCGCGCGCTGGGCAAGCTCCCCGGCGTCCTCGACGTGGACTATGGCCGCGCCTGGATCGACAGGATCACCGGGCTGTCGCGCGCGGCGGGGGTGATCGGCCTCACCCTGCTGCCGCTCATCCTCCTCGGCGCCGCGGTCCTCGCGGCGAGCGTGGTGCGGCTCGCCATCCACGCGCGCAGCGCGGAGATCGAGATCCAGCGGCTGGTGGGCGCCACCAACGCCTTCGTGCGCCTGCCCTTCCTGGTGGAGGGCGCCTTCGCCGGCCTCCTCGGCGGGCTGCTCGGCGCGGGCGGTCTCTTCGCGGTGGCGTGGTACGTGGGGCCCGCGCTGGAGGCGGCGCTGCCGCTCCCGGCGGAGCTGCAGCCCGCGGCCCTCGCCGGGCCGGTTCCGCTGCTGATCGTGGTGGGCGCGGGAACCGCGCTGGGGCTGCTCGCCAGCGCGATCTCGGTGGGGCGGCACCTGCGGTGAGGGCGCCTGCGCCGATCGCGCCGGGCCTCCTCGCCTGCGCGCTCCTGCTCCTCGCCGCGCCGCCGGCCCGGGCCGCCAATCCGAAGGAGGAGAAGGCGGCGATCGCGGCGAAGCTGGACGAGGCCCGCGCCGCCGTCCAGCGCATCCTCGCCAGGGAGAGCGACGTGGGGACCGAGGTGGAGCGGGCCGAGTCCCAGCTCCGCGCCGCGGAGGAGGCGTCGCGCCTCGCCGCCGCGGCGCTCGGCGCCGCCCGCCACGCCCTCGAGGAGGCGCGCCTCGGCGAGGTGCGCACCCGCGAGGCGCTCGCTGCGAAGGCGGAGGCGCTCGGCCCGCGCCTGCGCGCCCGCTACCGGATGATGCGCCAGGGCGGCGCGGGGGCGCTGCTCCTCGCCGACTCGCCCGCCGCGTGGCTGCGGCTGCAGCGCGCCTTCGACACCGTCCTCGCCTCCGACCTGGCGGCGCTGCGCGACCTGCGCGGCACCGCCGAGGCCCACGCCATCGCCAGGCGGGAGCTGGAGGCGGCGGAGCAGGAGGTGGCCGCCCGCGCCGAGGCGGCGGCGGCGAGGGAGGCGGAGGCGCGCGCGGCGGCGGAGAGCCGCAGGATCCTCCTCGCCGAGATCCGCGAGGAGCGGAAGGTCCAGGAGCAGGTGGTGCGGGAGCTCTCCGCTGCGCAGCGGCGCCTCGACGCGCAGCTCGCCCGGCTCCGCGCCGCCGCCGACGTGCCGCGCACCGGCTTCGGCCTGCTCCGCGGCCAGCTCCCCTGGCCGGTGGAGGGGGCGGTGGTGGAGGTCGCCTTCGGCAAGGTGGTCAACGCCCGCTTCAACACCGTCACCCACCAGAACGGCCTCGATCTGCGCATCCACGAGGGGGCGGAGGTGAAGGCGGTGGGGAAGGGGCAGGTCGCCTTCGCCGGCTGGTTCCGCGGTTACGGCAACCTGGTCATCGTCGACCACGGCGACGGCTTCCACACCCTCTACGCCCACCTCGCCGCCGCGGCGGTGAAGGAGGGCGAAGCGGTGGAGCAGGGACAGCTGGTGGGGCTGGTGGGCGACACCGGCTCCCTCAAGGGCGCCTACCTCTACTTCGAGATCCGCGCCAACGGGAAGCCGGTCGATCCGATGCCCTGGTTCGCGGGGTAGGCCGGCGTCCTGCCGGGCCCTCGCCCGGGGGCCGGTTGGTTTCCGCCGGTCGGCTGGCCTAGGATCGCGGAATGCGCCGAAGCCGCCACCTCGTCTCCCTGCTCTGTGCCTTCGTCGCCGGCATCGCCTTCCACGCCTCCATCGGGAAGGCGTGGGCGGCGGGGTACGGCAGGCTCGACGTCTTCGCCCGCGTCCTCGCCTTCGTGGAGAACAACTACGTCGATCCGGTGGACGGCGACGCGCTGATCTACGGCGCGATCAAGGGGATGCTCTCCAGCCTCGATCCGCACACCGTCTTCCTCCCGCCGGAGGAGTACAAGGTGATGCGCGCCGACACCTCGGGCGAGTTCGGCGGCCTCGGCGTGGAGATCTCCGCCGACCAGGAATCGCTGGTGGTGGTGGCCCCGATCGACGACACCCCCGCCGCCCGCGCGGGGATCAAGGCGGGCGACAGGATCCTCGCCATCGACGGCGAGTCGACCCGCGGGATGACCGTGCCGGTGGCGGTGCGGCGGATGCGTGGCGAGCTGGGCAGCAAGGTCCGGCTCCTCCTCATGCGCGAGGGGTTCGAGAAGCCGATCGAGCTGGCGCTGCTGCGGGATCGGGTGCGGGTGCAGAGCGTGGAGTGGCGCCTCTACGATCGGGGCCGCGGCTACCTGCGGATCAAGAGCTTCCAGGAGCACACCGACGAGCACCTCGGCAAGGCGCTCGCCGCCCTGCGCGCGGCGAACGGCGGCAGGGAGCTCGAGGGGCTGGTGCTCGACCTCCGCAACAACCCCGGCGGCCTCCTCGACCAGGCGGTGCGCGTCGCCGACCGCTTCCTCCGGGAGGGCGTGATCGTCTCCACCGAGGGGCGCGGCGGCCGCAAGCTGGACGAGGAGCGCGCCCACGCGGCGGGGACGGAGCCCGACTACCCGCTGGTGGTGCTCGTCAACGGCGGCTCCGCCTCCGCCAGCGAGATCGTCGCCGGCGCCCTCCAGGACCACGGCCGCGCGGTGGTGCTCGGCACCACCACCTTCGGCAAGGGGAGCGTCCAGACGGTGATCGATCTGGACGACGGTTCGGGGCTCAAGATGACCATCGCCCGCTACTTCACGCCCAAACACCGCTCCATCCACGGCAAGGGCGTCGAGCCCGACGTGGTGGTGGCGGAGCCGGACGAGAAGGCGGTGGCCGAGGCGCTGGCCAGGGGAACGGGCCGGGTGGAGCCGGTGGCGGCGAGCCGCCACGCGGACGTGCCGAAGACCGCCGACCCGCAGCTCGACGCAGCCCTGCGCGCGCTCGCCGCCTGGGAGAGCTTCCAGGCGGAGCGCCAGGCGATCCCCCCGGCGAAGAAGGTCGCCGTGGAGGCTCCGGCGCAACAGCCGGCGCCCTAGGCATGGCGCCCGCCCGCGTCCCTCTTCCCCGGGCAGCCGCCCGTTCCGGCCGCCCCGGAAGTTGCGCGTCCGCTCCCGCGCACCCCACCGTTCCCCAGCCGTCAACGCGGGAGGTGCACGATGGCGCGTCGTGGAAGGTGGTGGCTGGGGCTGGGAACGATGGCGGCGCTGATCGTCGCCGGCTGCCGGGGCGGGGGCGGGGGCGGGCAGCAGGAGGAGCAGGCGCAGGGGCCCGCGGGCGTGGCCGAGCAGGCCCAGAACGAGGCGGAGCGGGCGCTGGAGCGGGCGCAGAAGACGCAGCAGGAGGCGACCCGCGAGAGCGAGCAGGCCGCCTCCGCGCAGGAGGACGTCCAGCGGGCGGAGCGTGAGCTCGCCGAGGCGCGGCAGCAGGCGCAGCAGGAGGGCCAGCAGGCCCAGGCGGCGCAGCAGCAGGCGCAGCAGGAATCGGAGACGGCCCAGCAGCAGGCCCAGGCCTCGCAGCAGCAGGCGCAGCAGGAGCTGCAGCGCCAGCAGCAGACGGCGCAGGCGGAGCAGCAGGAGCAGCGGCAGGCGGCGCAGACCGAGGAGCAGATCCAGCAGCAGCCGATGGGCGGCGCGGTCGCGCAGCAGGAGCAGCAGCAGATCTCCGGCCAGCTCGTCGAGGTCTCGGAGAACGAGATCGCGGTGGGGCCGCAGACGGGCAACGAGGTCCGGCTCCAGGTGACCGACCAGACCGAGGTGTGGTGGAACGGCAGGCAGGCCTCGCTCGACGATCTCCAGGAGGGCTCGCAGGTCCGGGCCACCTACCAGCAGCAGCAGCAGGGCCAGCCGGTGGTGACGCGGATCGAGGTGACCAGCGCCTCCGGGCAGCAGCAGACCGGCGCCACGCCGCAGCCGGGAGGCGCCACCGGCGGCGCCGATACGGAGCCCCAGGGGCAGGGCTACTGAAGGCGTCGCAAAGCGGCGGCTCGCGCCGCCGGTGGCGGAGCCCACGCCGGATCGCGCGCCCGTCCTCCACCCGTTCCCGTGTGAACGGGTGGAGGAGATGCAAGCCGCTCGTCGGGAGCCAGGCGGCGGCGTCCCCGCCGCCTGGCTCCTCCGTCGATGGGGCGCGGCAGACGGCGCGCCCCGTCCTCCGCCCATTCGTGATTTGGTTTCTCTCTCGCCGTGTGTGGAGCCGCCGCGTGCGCGTCTGCTTCGATTGCACCCGAAGCGCTACGCGCTCGTCACCCGCACCGTCGTCTTCATCTGCCGCCCCGTGGCCAGGTCGCGGGCGGAGGCGGTGAGGATCCCCTCCACGTTGACGTCGAAGGTGATCTCCATCTGCGCGCTGCCCGCCGGCGCTGGCGGCAGCCCGCCGAAGGTGAACTCGCCGAGCAGCTCGTTCCCCGTCACCTCGGGGAGATCGCCCTGGAAGATCCGGACCACCACCTCCTGCTGGCCGTCGTAGGAGGTGGTCGCCGCCACCTGGCGCGCGTTGGGGATGGCAGCGTTGCGGGGGAAGACCACGTGCATCTTCCTGCCCGCGGCCTCGATGCCGATGGCCATCGGGATGACGTCGAGGAGCTGGACCTTGAGGTCGGTGTCGTCCTCCAGCGAGTGGGCGTAGAGGGCGGCGCCGATGGCCACCGCCTCGTCCGGGTGGACGCCCTTGGACGGCGGCTTGCCGAAGAAGCGGGTGAGCCGCTCCTGGAGCAGGGGCATGCGCGTCTGCCCGCCGACGAGGAGGACCTCGTCGATGTCCCGGGTGGACATCCCCGCGTCGACCAGCACCTGCGCCACGGTCTGCAGGGTCCGATCGACCAGCTTGCCGGTGAGCTGCTCGAGGAGCTTCCGCGTGAACATCATCTCGATGTTGAGCGGCTTCCCCTGCGGCGTCATGGCGATGAAGGGGATGTTGAAGGGCGCCTCGGTCCGCTGGGAGAGGTCGATCTTGACCCGCTCCGCCAGGTCCTTGATCCGCTGCATCGCCACCGGATCCTTCGAGAGATCGATCCCGTGGCGCGCTTCGAAGTCCTTGAGGACGAGCCGGATGATCGCCTCGTCGAAGTCGAGGCCGCCGAGGAAGATGTCGCCGCCGGTGGCCTTCACCTCGAAGACCCGGTCGCGGATCTCGATCACCGACACGTCGAAGGTGCCGCCGCCGAGGTCGTAGACCAGCACCTTCTCCGCCAGCTTCTTGCCCACGCCATAGGCCATGGCGGCGGCGGTGGGCTCGTTGATGATCCGCACCACCTCCAGGCCCACCTTGCTGCCCGCCTCCTTGACCGCCTGGCGCTGCCGGTCGTTGAAGTAGGCGGGGACGGTGACCACCGCCCGCTGGATGTGGGTCTGGAGGTACTCCGAGGCGACCACCCGGATCCTGTCGAGGATCCGCGCCGAGACGTCACTCATCCGGAGCTCGCGGTCGGCGACGTCGATCAGCACCTCGTTGGCGCCTTCCTTGAGCTCGTAGGCGACGAGGCTCTTCATCGTGTCGACGACGTCGGAGCGGTAGCTGCGGCCGATGAGCCGCTTGGAGGCATAGACGGTGTTGCGCGGGTTGAGCTGCCACTGGCGCTTGGCCTCGTGCCCCACCAGCTCGTGACCCTTGTCGTCCACCGCGTAGATCGAGGGGATGAGGTAGTCGCCGCCCTTGTACGGGATCAGCTTCACCTTGCCCTCGGCGTCCACGTACGCGCAGCAGGAGTTGGTCGTGCCCAGGTCGATGCCGATGATCGGCGGGTTGGTCCCCATGGCGTCGGATTCTAAACCAGCCACGGCCTCCGTTCACGCGTCTCGGCTGGAATGTTGGGGTTGGCTGCCTTAACCCGAGGAAGGCCCTGCCCGCCCGGCGGGGGACCCGGCTGGAATGGAGGCCGCCGCGGAGGGCGTTGCCGACGAAGGTTCGGATTCGTCGTACCCGGGAGGTCGTTTGGACGCGCGCCGCTACCTCGAATCGGTCGGAGCCGAGGTCAAGAGCATCTTCATCGAGAACCGGATGATCCTCTCCTTCGAGGAGTGGATGGACGCGTTCCTGCGCGAGCCGCGCAAGCACGCCCGCTCCGCGGCGCAGTACCTCCGGGACGCCCTCGACCACTTCGGCACCCGCACCATCCAGACTCCGATGGGCGACCGCCGCCGGTTCAACCTCTTCGACCGGGCCTTCGACGACGGCGACGGCAGGGTGGCGGGCCAGGAGGCGGCGCAGAACGAGATCTACCGGATCCTCGGCAACTTCATCCGCACCGGCAGGGCCAACAAGCTGATCCTCCTCCACGGCCCCAACGGCTCCGCCAAGAGCTCCATCGTCCGGGCGCTCGGGCGCGGCCTGGAGGTCTATAGCCGGGCGCCGGAGGGGGCCCTCTACAAGATCAACTGGGTCTTCCCCGCGGAGAAGCTGACCCGGGGTGGCCTGGGCTTCGGTACCGAGCGGACCGGGCCCACCGGGGAGCTGGCCACCTACGCGCACCTGGAGAGCGAGGACATCGACGCCCGGGTGGTCTGCGAGATGAAGGATCACCCGCTCTTCCTCGTGCCCCACGGCGAGCGGCGCAAGCTCCTCGAGGAGACGATCGCCCGCGACGGCGGGCCGCCTTTCGTCCTCTCCCAGTACATGCTCGAGGGCGAGCTCTGCCACAAGTGCCGGCAGATCTACTCCGGGCTCCTCGCCGCCTACAGCGGGGACTTCCTCAAGGTGATGCGCCACGTCCAGGTGGAGCGCTTCTACATCTCGCGCCGCTACATGAACGGCGCGGTGACGGTGGAGCCGCAGCTCTCCGTGGACGCCAGCTACCACCAGGTGACCGCGGACCGCTCGATCGGTCAGCTCCCGCCGGCGCTGCAGAACCTCGACATCTTCGAGCCGTACGGGCCGCTGGTCTACGCCAACCGCGGGCTGGTGGAGTTCTCCGACCTGCTCAAGCGGCCCATCGACAGCTACAAGTACCTGCTCGGCACCACCGAGACCGGCGTGCTGCAGATGGAGCACTTCCTGCTCCACATCGACGCGGTGATGATCGGCACCACCAACGAGAAGCAGCTCGCGTCGTTCAAGGAGCTCTCCGACTTCGCCTCGTTCAAGGGGCGGAGCGAGCTGGTGCGCGTGCCCTACCTGCGCCGGGCCAGCGTCGAGCGGGAGATCTACGACGTGCAGGTGACGCCGGAGGCGGTGGGCAAGCACATCGCCCCGCACTCCACCCAGGTGGCGGCGGTGTGGGCGGTGCTCACCCGGCTCAAGCGCGCGGATCCGGAGCACTACCCGCCGGTGCTGCGCGACGTGATCGAGGACCTGGCGCCGATCGAGAAGCTCCGCCTCTACGACGACGGCCGCGTCCCCGACAGGCTCCCCTTCGCCCTGGCCAACGAGCTGCGCAAGGCGATCCCCGCCATCTACCACGAGTGGGACGTCTCCCCGTCGTACGAGGGGCGCAACGGCGCCAGCGCCCGCGAGATCAAGACGGTGATCTTCAACGCGGCGCAGAACCCGGGCTACGCCTGCCTCACGCCGATGGCGGTGCTCGAGGAGCTGCGCCAGCTCACCCGCGACAAGTCGATCTACGAGTTCCTCCAGGCGGAGGTGCGCGACGGCTACCACGACCCCGAGGAGTTCTTGCAGGTGGTGGAGGCGGAGCTCCTCGACGTGCTCGACGACGAGATCCGCGACTCGATGGGGCTGGTGACGGAGAGCCAGTACGAGGAGCTCTTCGAGCGCTACGTGCGCAACGTCTCGAGCTGGCTCAAGGGGGAGAAGATCCCGAACAAGGTGACCGGCGAGGCGGAGCGCCCCGACGAGGAGCGGATGGCGGAGGTGGAGGCGCTGATCAAGCCGGACGGCGAGGATCGCTTCGCCTTCCGCCGCGGGCTCATCTCCGCCATCGGCGCCTGGCGCCTCGACCACCCCTCGGAGAAGCGGATGCTCTACGCGCAGGTCTTCCCCGAGCTCTTCCGCAGGCTGCGCGACCACTTCTTCGAGCGGCGCAGGGAGACGCTGCTGCGCCACAAGGAGAACGTTCTGCGCTACCTGGACGCGGACGATCCGGCGCGCCTCGACCCCCGCGAGAGCGCCGCCGTGGAGGAGCTCCTGCGCAACATGCGCGAGCGCTACGGCTACTGCGAGCACTGCGCGAAGGACGCGATCGTGCTCCTGATGCGGCGGCGCTACGCCGACTGAAGGCCGTGACACCGCCGCTGCCTCCGCGGAGGCTTTTTCGTCCGTGCGCGCAGCAGGCGGGCAGGCGCGCGCCGGGCCGATCGCCACCTGCGGCTCGCGCACCGATCCGGAAAGCCGGAAGAGCGAGGAGCGAGGGGGCGTTGACCGGGGGCATTTGATCGCACCCTCCGATCGCTGCGATGATCCAGCAACCAACCGGGAGATACCGCCGTATGCATCGCCGCTCCGTCCTTCTCGCGCTCCCCGCCGCCCTCTCCATCGCAGCAGGTGCCGGCCTCCTTCTCGGCAACGGCCCCGCTGCGGCGGACGCGGGCGAGGCGGTGGTCGCCGCGGGCGAGAGCGTCCAGGCCGCGGCTCCCGCCGAGGTGGTCGACGCCCGGGCGCCGGTCGCCGCCGCGCCGCAGTCGGCGCCGCCGGGCACCCGCTCGCGGGTGATCAAGGACGTCCTCCCCTCCAGCGTCCGCATCCAGCTCAGCATGGGCGAGAGCGTGATCCGCGTCGCCTCCGGCGTGATCCTCGGCTTCGACGAGGACGCGGAGACGGGGCGCGTGGGCTACGTGATGACCAATGCCCACGTGGTGGAGACCAGGGAGCCGGAGAAGGTGAAGATCGAGGTCCTGGTCGATCGCAAGGGCAAGACCCGCGCCTTCCCCGCCACGGTGGTGGCGATGGGCGAGGTGCCGGAGATGGATCTGGCGCTCCTGCGGGTGCCGGAGCTGGAGGGCCGGGCCGCGCGCCTCGCGGACGACGACGACTTCGAGCTGGGCGACGACGTGGTGGCGGTGGGCGCTCCCTTCGGCCGCGGCATCTCCATCTCCAGTGGCATCGTCAGCCAGCTCGAGTGGGACGAGGCGGGCGCCGTCCAGGGCTTCAAGACCGACGCGCCCATCGGCTACGGCGCCTCCGGCGGCGGCATCTTTCGCGTGCCCGACGGCAAGCTCCTCGCGGTGATCGAGGGCTATCGCACCGCCAAGGTCTCCTTCCCGATGGCGGAGAAGAAGTACTCCTTCGACGTGCCGATGCCCGGCGAGACCTTCGCCTCG
>Ga0180215_1005706_pt1 | contig 10522 bp, 12 predicted proteins | sample eDN3rd37CBELigBY_FD_128871 | JGI IMG/M metagenome (GOLD analysis project Ga0180215, IMG submission 128871) | Enriched backyard soil microbial communities from Emeryville, California, USA - eDNA 3rd pass 37_C BE-Lig BY (version 2) (version 2) | ecosystem: Environmental > Terrestrial > Soil >...
ATACTAAGAACGCTTTCTTTGTTTTTCAACGAATGACTGTGAAGGGAGTTGAAGTCTAATGGACATCGAACGCGTAAACGAAAATACAATAAAGCTCTTTATTACTTATCGTGATATTGAGGACCGCGGTTATAGCCGCGAAGAGATTTGGTACAACAGAGCAAAAGGGGAAGAACTTTTCTGGGATATGATTGGTGAAATAAATACGGAAGATTACTTTGACCTTGATGGACCAATTTGGATTCATGTAAATGCCTCAGAGCATGGTCTTGAAGTGATTGTAACAAGAGCTAATATAAATTCAGATGGGGAGTCCAACTCTTTGCTGTCCAGTTTCGAGGAACATCGGGATGCAGCTCATAAAAATTTAGATGATTCTATTTTTGACGCCTTTGATGATGACGAAATCAATCATCTAGGTCTCAATAATATAGCTCTTTATAAATTTAAAGACATTGATGAAATTATTCCAGTTGCTAATCGTCTAGTATCATTTGGAGTATCATCTTCATTGTACAAATATGAAAAATACTACTATTTAGCAGTTGATTTCTCAAATCTTGAAGATAATCATGAACGTCAAAATATCAAGTCCATTATCAATGAATACCTTGGAGCTTCTAAAATGTCGATTTATCGTATTCAAGAATATGGCGAAACAATAATGGAGCAAGATTGTTTTGAAACAGTAATTCAATTTTTTTCATAAGTAAGTGAACAGAAAAATATTTAACGGTCGCTTAACTTTATTTCAAAATTCTTGAACTGGAGTTTGGTGCTCGTTATTCAATAAATCGAGGTGTCTAATAAGACATCTCTTTTTTGTGTCCTTAAAATGCTTTAAAATTTAAATTTGAGCATTATTGTAATAATTGGTTGAAATAACTATTTATCCAATTTACAATAAGCAAAAGGAGGTATGTGTTAATGCTTGTAGCCTATACAGACCAAAATGAACCCTTTATTTTAAATTCGGGCATATCTCAGACCACATTGCAGCAGCTTCGAAAAGCAAAAAAATTTTACTGTCCTCAATGTAAACAACAGCTATTGTTTAAAATTGGTTCCTTAAAAATTCCCCATTTTGCACACGTTTCTAAAAATGATTGCGAGAACCTGTTTTCGGATAGAGAATCAGAAACTCATTTAAAAGGGAAAGAGCAGCTGTACAGCTTTTTTAGTGATTTAGGCTTGAATCCCCAGTTAGAGCCCTATTTAACAAATATACAGCAAAGACCCGATATTTTGCTGGAAGACTCTACTCAGGAACCTGTTGCAATTGAGTTCCAATGTAGCCCAATCTCTTCGGAATCATTGGTTTCACGCAATAACGGCTATAAATTCGAGAAAATATCCCCCATCTGGATTCCAAATACACCTGATCATATTGTGAAAAAAGGTATCCAAAAAATTACGTTGAGTAAAAACTATCAACAATTCCAATTGACTTCTAATCACCATCCATATCTTATGACGTACAATCCAACTGTGCGACAGTTCTTTTACCTTTCAAATATAATGTTCTTACATGGAAATACCTTCCTATCTAAAGTACAAGCCCTTCCATTGACCGACCAAAAATTTCCCTTCTACATACCAAAGCCCATAACAAAAAATGAGTTCAAACAATTTTTGCTGATCAATCAACAAGTGAAACATAACTATTTACAGGCAAGAGTATTATTAAGTAGAAGTGGTGTAAATGATGTACTTTTAAGAAGCGCATATGAACTGCGCATGAATTTGCACGATTTACCCAATTATATTGGTATTCCCCTTAAAGGAAGTGAAGCATTAAAAGTATTTTCGATTGACTGGCAACTTGCTTTATTTTATTTTTCTCAAACAACACAAATTGAAATAAGCCGTATGAAAGGACAAACTATCGATTATTTTCTAAAATGGGCACGGTTTCCCGAAACGAAAAATGCTCATGAAGTTGTTTTCACTTACTGCAGGCTGATTGAGAATTTATCTGTTCAGCATGTCTATCAAACTATTCAAGATGAAAAGTTACTTAAGGTTTTATATAACCATTTCCTTGCAATGTAGACGAAATATTGAGAAAATAAACATGCTATTCGAATTTCGAAATAAATGGTATCGGAGGGTTTTTTTATGGCAAAAAAGGTATTATCTCGTGAAGAAGTACCAGTAGAATTAACTTGGGATCTAGAAGGGATTTTCCAATCAGATGAAGCATGGGAACAAGAATTCAAGGACATTGAAAAATTAATTCCTGAAGCAGAAAAGTATAGAGGGAAAGTGGCGGATAGTGCCCAAAATTTATATGATACATTACAATTTAGCGATAAACTATCGGAACGCTTCGGCAGACTTTACGTATATAGCCATTTGAAACATGATCAAGATACAGCGAATGGTAAATATCAAGCAATGGAAAGCAGAATACGCTCTTTAGGTGCGAAATTTTCTGCAGCCTGGTCATTTGTTACGCCAGAAATCTTATCGATCGAAGAAGAAACTATCAAAAACTATATAAACGAATACGAGCCTTTAAGTTTATACAATCAAATGTTAACTGAGTTAAATCTAGAACGTCCGCATGTTTTAACTGCAGATAAAGAAGAATTGCTTGCACAGTTCTCTGAAGTAACCGGGGCATCAGGCAATACATTCAGTGCGTTAAATAATGCTGACTTAGAATTCCCGACTGTGAAAAATGATGAAGGCGAAGAAGTACAGTTAACTCATGGCAACTATGTTACTTTCCTGGAAAGCGATAATCGTGAGGTGCGGGAAAGTGCCTTTAAGGCGATGTACAAAACTTATGGGCAATTTAAAAATACTTTTGCCACTACATTAGCAGGAAATGTAAAGGCCCATAATGTTAGCGCAAGAATTCGCAAATATGATTCAGCACGCCACAGTGCCATGAGCAACAACCATATACCTGAAAAAGTATACGATCAACTGATTTCAACGATTCATGAATTTTTACCTGTCTTACATCGCTATGTATCATTACGCAAAAAAGTTTTAGGTGTAGATGAATTGCACATGTATGATTTATTTACACCATTAGTGAAAGAAGTAAAAATTGAAATGCCATACGAAAAAGCAAAGGAAATCATGGTGAAGAGCTTCGAGCCGCTTGGTGAAGGCTACCAAGAAATCGTACAGAAAGGTTTGGACAGCCGCTGGGTAGATGTATTGGAAAACAAAGGAAAACGCAGTGGTGCTTATTCATCAGGTACTTATGGAACGAACCCATTTGTATTAATGAACTGGCAAAATAACTTAGATAATCTCTTTACATTAGCACATGAATTTGGACATAGTATGCATAGCTACTTTACTAGACAAAATCAGCCATATCCATATGCAAGCTATTCAATTTTTGTAGCTGAAGTTGCTTCAACATGCAACGAAGAATTACTATTTGATTATCTACTAAGAACGACTGAAGATGCTCAGCAAAAAATTTACTTATTGAATCACTGGTTAGATGGATTCCGCAGTACAGTATTCCGTCAGACAATGTTTGCCGAATTCGAGCATATCGTTCATGAACTGGATCGAAATGGTGAAGCGATTACGGCAGAGCGCTTAACTGAAATCTACTACGATTTAAATAAACAATATTTCGGTGAGGATATGACGGTAGATGAGGAAATTGGATTAGAGTGGGCAAGAATTCCTCACTTCTATTATAATTACTATGTTTATCAATATGCTACTGGTCAAAGTGCCGCAACAGCGTTAAGCAAGCAAATTCTAGAAGAAGGCCAGCCGGCAGTTGACCGTTATATCAATAATTTCTTAAAAGCAGGATGCTCAGACTTCCCAATCGAAGTACTGAAAGCTGCTGGTGTAGACATGGAATCACCTGCACCTATTCAAGAAGCATGTAAAGTCTTCGAAGAAAAATTAAACGAACTTGAAGCACTATTATTAAAATAAAATAGGTGTAACATTCTTCTTTACACATCCTACAGTTATTTGGAAACTGTGGGATGTTTTTATTTATTGAAATGAGAGAATACTCAAACAGGAAGAAAGTTAGAATCAGCTAATAAAGTGGTCTAAAGAGAAGGTAAGTTTAATGGTCCAATAGAACTAGACTACAAAACTAAACTTATTAACAGTGGGATGCAATAGAAGCTCAACTAACAACATTAACCGGCCTTCAATCAATTACGGTAGAATTTTAATCAATAGGAAAGCTATTTAAAAGAAGAAATGATCGGTTTATTGGAGCTGGAGTATGGGTTGTTATAAAAAGAATAGTAATTTTGTATTCAATTTAGCTTGATTATTTCACAAAGGCATCTGTTTTTTTAAATAAACCTACTTTTTGACATAGGTATAAGCGGTAATTTATAGTGTGTTTTTTGAAAACGTTTACTATTTGACGAATTTGTGAAACTATTTTCATAGTGTTGCATACATTATTATTCCGTGATAAAGTAAATACGTGAAATAAATCACATAACAAACATACACCCCTTTGTTTGAACGTGAACATTTCTCCCATCCCCTTTGTAAGAGGCGTCAGTCGATGACGCCTCTTTTTTATTTGTTGTCTGTTCCAGCTTATCTCCCATTTTTACTTATTTGTCTGCATGATACAATTTTCCCGATTCAAAGCATGCAACTCACTAAAATTCCAAAATAAAAAGTAGACAAAGCCATTAAGATGACCTTGTCTACCAGAAATGAAATAGATTAATAGTTTAAAGATATAAGTGCTGATTAGTTTATCTTACGGCGCCACAGGGTAATTTCCTCGCTTGGCAGGCGTTCGATCTTTTGTTGAAGCATGCGTTTTTTTAGTTCGCGTTCTGCTTCTTGAATGGATAAGGAATAGATTGCTGCTACATCATTTGTCGTTAAGGTATGGAATCGTGAAAATAATTCGTCAAATGTCGGAAGGGGATTGCAAATGATTTCCTCGTTCATCATCTCCTGCAGTATTTGGACATACACTTCATAGGTATACATTCCGCTTACTTTTAACCCTTCATCTTCGATACATTCATTAAAGAAAACAATGCTTGGGACTTCTTCGATTTCCATTTCCCGTGTGATGTGCAAATCGCATTGAAAGGCACGGGCAGCTTCCTTTGATCCAAAGTCTGAAATAAATTCATCGACATCAATATTGGATTCTTTGGCAATTTCGATGAGCGCAGAATAGGAAGTAACTTCTTTTGTCTTCAGCAATGCATGCTCCTGTAATTTTAATAAAAACCTGGCAGAGGCACGTTTTCCTTGTAATTCTGCAGCTTTAACTGCAATCGAAGGGAGTGCTGGATGGGTGATATCTAATTCGGCCCCCGTAATGCAGCCCTTTGTTCGACGGCCTAATGTATTGAGAGAGGCAAGCTTCGTACTTAAAATATAACGCCAAGTAAAATAATGATCATATTCCAGTTGAAGCTTACGCAGCATGGTTTGCATATTTAAAGCTTTTTTACATAGCGGATCGATGAAAATATATAATTCTATTGGTTTAATAGTAGATGCAGGGGCAGGTTTCGATAATAATTGGACATTATTCACTCAAACCCCTCCTCATCTTCATTTGGCGAGTTAATCATATGGTTGGCTGTCAGGACAAGACGCTGGTAGTAAACATCTCGGAATTTCCCCTCGAGTCCAACTTCATCCATTGCCTCTTTCATGCATTCCAACCAAGCTTGCGCACGATCGGGTGTAATTTTAAATGGGATATGACGAGCTCTTAGCATCGGATGCCCATGTTCTTGAGTATATATATCTGGCCCACCTAAGTACTGGGTCTGAAATTGAATTTGTTTTCTTGTTGTTTCAGTTAAATCTTCCGGAAAAATAGGTTTTAACTGTGGATGTTGTCCTACACGTTCGTAAAAAGCGTGAAGGAGCTCAGAAAGTTTTTCAGCACCAATTTCCTCGTAAGGAATCGTATATTTTCGATTCATAGGTGTACTCCTTTACTTCTTTTAGTATACGTAAGAAAATCCGTGTAATTGTATACTTTTTAATCTATAACCACTGTTTAAAATTTAAGTGATAAATACATTCTAACAACGTATTTCTTTTTTCTCAAACAAATCGCATGGAAGTGTCAAATGATCATAGGTAAAATAAGGGTAAGAAGTTATAAAAAATGCCTATATATCAGGCGTTATAGTAGTTTAATACTTTGTTGACATAATTTTTCGTTTCATTGAATGGAGGAATTCCTCCGTATTTTGAAACATTTCCAGGACCTGCATTGTAGGCTGCTAATGCCAATTCGATATTTTGATCGAATTTTTCTAGCATTTGACTTAAATATTTTGTGCCACCCATAATGTTTTGTGCAGGATCCTTTGCATCGTGTACACCAAGATATTTTGCCGTCCCTGGCATAAGCTGCATTAATCCTGTTGCACCTGCAGAACTTACAGCACTAGCATTGTAATTTGACTCTTGTTTCATGACTGCAGCAATTAGCTTTTGAGGCACTCCATATGCCGATGAGGCTTGTTCAATAATATCACTATATGCATTTGCCCCCGCTAATACATTCGTGAAACCAGAAGTATTTAAATAATCTTTATTTATATTATTTGAAAAGATGTTTTCTTCATTTTGTAAGTTATTATTATGGATGGCATTCGGTAAATAGTTTGCTTCGCCGTCATATAAAAAAGATGATAAGTAATTGTTATCCATAGAGTTAGTAGATGGATTCTTCAAATCTCCATAATAGCCAAGTAAATTTTCAGAGTCCGTTAATGAGGAAGTGCTTGAGCCCATCACATCTTCAAGAAGCTGCGTGAAAAGGGACTCGTCGTTTCCGGTCGATTGGACGCCGGATTGTGAATTGCCAATTGATTGAATTGCTTGCAGTTCTAACAATGTTTTCATTGATGATATATTCAATACAATCAACCTTTCTCTTTTTTTAATGCATTCATAAAGCGTGCAATTTTCTTCTGTGCAACTTGCTTTGGAATGTCGTTTTCTTTTAAAAAGTCTTCGAAAATTTCTAGGCCGAGATTTTCCTCGTCTGTTTCATATTCTACCTCATAATCATCGCAGTTTAAATAGAAAGAATGGTCAAACACAATAGTTCCACCTTTGTAAGATAGTTCCACTCGATCTGTTATCAATGTCCCGAAGACATGTAAAGCTTCCACAGGAACTTGTAAATCAAGCAATCTCGCTTTAACACTCTCTGCAAAGAAACCATTTCCTGAAAGCATTAGAGCTGCTTGTTCCCTTGTTAGGACATCGGTTGTTTCCAGATGTGTATTTTTAGCGGTACGTTCTTTCAATGTACAGACAATTTTGTCTTTCGTTTCACGGATTCTCAAACCACTAAATAGCTTCTTTAGATGAAAATCCTTTGTGTCGAAATAATGATTCGTTTGGCGTACGATCATTTCGTTTGCCACCTGGAATTTTTTTAGTAAGTTTTCATATTGTTCTTTCGTTAAAATATTTTTAAATTCAATTTCTAATTCTTGTGCCATGTTTTTTTCCTTTCTCAAAGAGGTTTTTTCCACATTCTCTTTCTCGAATTGCAGCGAGCTATGTTAAAATATTAGAAGATAAAGTCAGAAGGGGAATTTTACATAATGCGAAATATTTATTTAATCGAGAGATATCAATTCGTACATAATGATTTACACCTTAGTTTAAACGAAAACCAAAATAGAATTCAAATCCAACCTGCTGGCCAAGTTTTAACAGATTCGGATCATTTAGCATTTATCTACCTGGTGGAAGAAGCAGGAGAGTATAGCTATTTATATCTGCCTGATGACTTATGGCCTGCGTTAGTTCGTGTATTAAAGTCAGAAAGAAATCCATATCTGATTTTAAATGAGCAAAAGATTGAACTGGAAAATTTCACAGAAGAGTTAAATATGCTTCTTTTCAATATTGAAGGGAACGAAAACTACGGCAAAAACTTTGTTGAAGCAGTAGAAACAGCCTTCGCCGAAATATTAAAAGAAGAAGCCTAATAATTGAAATAATCAAAAAAGAAAATTTTTGTATAGAGTTGAAAGTCTTTGCATTTGGGAGGAGTCTTCAATGGGACCATGGGGAAATTTTTTAAGTCCTTATATTCAGGCAGTTGATGAGTTGAAAATAAAATTTAAAGGGATGCGTTCTCAGTTTGGTGCATCAGGAACAACTTCTCCAATCGAATTTGTAACAGGGCGTGTGAAACCTTTAGCAAGTATATATGATAAAACTCTTGAAAAAGGCATACCTTTTGAGCCGTCCAAACAGTTGGCTACAGAATTGCAAGATATTGCAGGACTTAGGATTATGTGTCAATTCGTTGATGATATTTCAACTGTAGTCAATTTAATTCGCCAAAGAGATGATCTTGAGGTTGTTGAGGAGAAAGACTATATTACACATAGTAAGCCGAGTGGTTATCGTTCGTATCACATGATTGTTGAATATCCTGTTGAAACTATTAGTGGGAAAATCAAGGTGTTGGCTGAAATCCAAATCAGAACATTAGCAATGAATTTTTGGGCTTCTATTGAACATTCAATGAACTATAAGTATAAAGGGTTATTTCCTGAAGAAATCAAAAACCGATTGCAAAACGCAGCTGAAGCGGCTTTTAAGCTTGACGAGGAAATGTCTTCGATTAGAAGTGAAATCCAAGAAGCGCAAGTGTATTTTAGTGAGTTTAAAGACTCTACAAACCCCAAAATTCGCTTGCATCCAACTATAGAGGAAAAGGAGCGTGAATAGGTTTTGCGATTTTCAATTCAATCACGCAGAGATTCCCAATCAAATGAATTGATGGAACTTGCTAAAACATATTTAACAGATTTTGGACTTATTCTAGATGAGGAAGAACCGGAAATTGTCATTTCGATTGGTGGAGATGGCACACTTCTCCATGCATTTCACCGTCACGCCCATCGTTTAGACAAAGTGGCCTTTGTAGGGATTCATACCGGGCATCTTGGATTTTATGCAGACTGGAAGCCATCGGAATTAGAAAAATTAGTTCTCTCCATTGCCAAAAATGAATTTAATGTAGTGGAGTATCCTTTGCTGGAAGTGCAAGTGCATACCCACAACTCGGAAACCGCTAGATATTTAGCATTGAATGAAGCGACAATTAAATCGCCGGATGTAACCCTTGTCATGGATATCGAATTAAATGGCAATCAGTTCGAGCGTTTCCGTGGAGATGGTTTATGTGTTTCTACACCATCAGGGAGCACGGCCTACAATAAAGCCCTTGGCGGCGCGATTATCCACCCGACGCTGCAGGCGATTCAAATTACAGAGATGGCCTCCATCAATAATCGAGTATTCCGTACAGTAGGGTCATCCCTAGTACTGCCAGCGCATCATAATTGCACGTTAAAGCCCGTAAAGGATCAACAATTTACGATGACTATTGATCATAAACATCTTATTCAAAGTGATTTGAACTATATTTCTTTCAATGTGGCTGCGGAAAAAGTGCGTTTTGCACGATTCCGCCCATTCCCATTTTGGGAACGAGTTCATGATTCATTCGTTTCAAATGACTAAGAGGTGAGTCATGGATAAAAGATTCAAATTGCAATTTTTAGCGAAAAGCGATGGACAGCTTTTAAGAGACGCAATTAGCAAATATGGAATTTCAAAAAGAGGGCTAACGTCCATCAAGTATAATGGTGGGACAATGCTTGTAAATGGGGAGGAAAGAACCGTACGCCATGTCCTTTCAAAAGGTGATGAAATTACGATTCTTTTTCCTCCCGAGGAATTTAGTGAAGGACTTATTGTTGAACGTGGAGATTTAAAGATTATTTACGAGGATGATGCCTTGCTGATCGTTGATAAACCGCCGTTTCAAAATACGATTCCTTCAATAGAAAGTCCGACCGGCAGTTTGGCGAATTTCATTTGCGGGTATTTTGAAAAACAAGGCATTCATTCAACGGTTCATATTGTAACAAGATTGGACCGTGATACTTCGGGAATCGTGTGTATAGCTAAACATAGTCATGTCCATCATTTAATGGGACTGCAACAAAAGCGCGATATGATCAATAAACAATATGAAGCGATTGTTCATGGGCATGTAAACGAAGACGAGCAAGAAATCATTGCCCCAATAGGACGTAAAACGACAAGCATTATTGAGCGGGAAGTACGTCCAGACGGTCAATATTCTCATACAAGTGTTTTGGCTTTGCATAGAGGGTTTTCAAAAGGTATGGAACCAATCACTCATGTTCGATTAAAACTTCATACAGGAAGAACGCATCAGATACGAGTACATATGGCGCATATCGGCCATCCTTTAGTTGGGGATGAGTTATATGGAGGCAGCAGAGAACTTTATAATCGGCAAGCTCTCCACTGTGTCTTATTGGAAATGGACCATCCTCTAACAGGGCAGAAGCTGCGTTTTACAAGTGAAATTCTTGAATCGATGCGATTTTTGATGAATAATTAGAGAAAAAGATGTTCGCCAAAGTGAGCGAACATCTTTGTTTTTTTACATGAAAAGTTTGGCGGTTGATGGCTTATCAATATATAAATAGGTGAATACCAA
>Ga0180215_1005709_pt1 | contig 10520 bp, 21 predicted proteins | sample eDN3rd37CBELigBY_FD_128871 | JGI IMG/M metagenome (GOLD analysis project Ga0180215, IMG submission 128871) | Enriched backyard soil microbial communities from Emeryville, California, USA - eDNA 3rd pass 37_C BE-Lig BY (version 2) (version 2) | ecosystem: Environmental > Terrestrial > Soil >...
GACATTGTCACCGCGCACACGGCCAACCACGAGGCCGTCGAGGTCCGCCGGCCTGTTGCGTTGACGGTACTGCTACTGCGTCGTCCGCTAACGAGCAATGGTATTCCTGCAAGGCATTTTGCGCTTCAGTGGCTTGTGGCGCTGGTGCAAAACGTTCGCGACCTCTGCACGAGTCGGCGGTCGGCCACGTTGCGTTGGACGACGCGGCTGGAGCCGCTGGACCAGTGGGAGGTCGTCGGTGACTACTATGCGCCGGCTAAGCCGCCTGTCCGCTCTTCCATGGACTTTCACGCTGCTGACGGCGCGCTGGCGGATATCAAGGCTAGGCCTGGCGATTCGAGCGAATCGGGTCTGGACGCAGCGGACTCTTCGGTGATCGAGAGCGCGCCGGCGGTCCCGACCTCGGCTCAGGAGGCGTCGAGCTTGAGCACCGCCAAGACACAGGGAATCGCCGGTACCACCGGCTTGCGCAACGCTGACTCGGCGCCGTTGCTGCGCATCTCGGCGTACACGGCCGAGCGCCTCTTCCAGGTGCTCGCGGAGGTCGCCGCGCACGCTGAGCACGGGGCCGCGCTCCTGCCGCGCTTGCGAGACTTGGGCGTCGTAGAGGCAGTGCTGGACGTCATCGAGGTACAGCGTTGTTCCAGTCAACCTGACCTTCACCAAGGGGCAGTTTGGCTGATGTGGCGTTTAAAGCTGGCGAGGGCCGATATCCAGACGTCGACGGTGCCGGCCGTCGCGAATGCTGCTGTTTTGGCCCTCCATAGAATGTTTGCTCACGACAGCTCGGAGCTACGCGGGCAGACGGGTGCGTTAGCCAGACATCAAACGTTTTGGTTGAGCGTGACATGCCATTTACCCGACCGTGCGTGTATCGGGTGGCAGATGTGCCCACCTCAGCCGCAGCGATGCCCTGGGATCGCGTGCTCTCAGCATTTGGTGCCTCCGCGGCGTCACGCAACCGGTCCGTGCTTCGGACACGAGAGCACAAAGAGCGTTTCTGGTCAACTTATGATTGCTTCTTTCGGTAATCACCGATGACTCTGGCGTGATCTCCTGTTGCAGGGACTACTTTATGACGCTGCTGGAGATGGTGTGCACCGAGCCGGTCCATCCATTGTTTCCCGCCGCCGGCGACAGCATATCGGAGCAGTTTGTCCTCAGCGCCGACGTGGCGCTGTACATCGATGAGGTGCTTCACCCTAGGTAAGCAATGCCCTTGCAAAAATGATTGGCTTGAAGCAGTTCTAACCTCGTATACGGCGCCAGTGCGTGGAGCGCGCGTCGCGTTTTACAGCCTCCAGTTTTCGGAGCCATTGGCAGTGAGCCCCCTGCGCGGCAGCGCGACGACGGTGGCCATGGAGAGCACCGCAGCGGCCGGACCGGCTGTGCCTAGCCGGCCGGCACATGTGCGGCAGCACAGCGTGGGCCAGAGCCCGGTGCTGGGTGCCAACACGGCCGGCGCGGGCGGTGTGGCTGGGCCGAAACCGGTGCGCGGGCATTCGCGACAGACGTCCGCGTCGTCCCTGGCGGCGTTTGGCCTCGGTGGCAGCGGTACAAGCATTGCGAGCACGATCGCGCCTAGCCCGTCCCTGAAGGCTGTGGCTGCCATGGGCAGCCCCGGCCTGGCGGCTAGCGTCACCGCCGGTATCGCGGACGAAGCGGCCTCGGACGCAGCGTCCATGCGTTCCTTGCGTCGGACGTACAGCGGCGCTGGCTCGCAGCGTTTTTGGTACGCCGGCGTGTGTGCAATGTGGGGATGCGATACTGATCGTCTAGTGCCGGCTAACATTCCGAGTTTTGGTCTCTCTATTCGTCGTGGTTGGGTCTAAGGCGGTCGGCCCACAACGCGGATGCGGCTAGCGTGTCCTCGGCAGAGTTTGCCGCAGAGGCGTCGGTGTCCGGGGTGCTCAACGCCGGCAGCGCCCTGACCGGCGCTGGCGCTGCGCCCGCCGGCCTGTTGGCCACGCCGTACGGGCCGCTCAGCGTGACAAGCTCCCTCACCATCACGTTCCACAGCGCGGCTGCGGCGTGGATGCTGCTGCAGGCCCCCCTGATCGCGAGCACTGCACCACAGCACGAAAAGGCGAGGTGCGTCACAGTGATCAGCAATAGGCAAGCCCAGCTGCATGTGGTATCCGCGAAGCTGACGGAATGCGCTGCCGTGCCTGCCCACAAACTTTGTCTGCCAGCCTCGAGTTTTTGCAGCTGATCGGTCTACTGCTCAACACCAACCCGCTGAACCGGCGGCGCTTGGCGGCCAACGAGGACGTGCTGCGGCTACTCCTGGCCCACCTCTACGTCACGCATCGTACGGAGGACGACCCGCTAAACGCAATATGCGTCGAGCTCGTCGGCATCCTGGGCAGCTACGACCTCCGCGACAGTGACGCTCGTCTCGTACGCCTAAGTTGTATTTCCACTACTGTGCTGCATCGCATGCCGCTAAGGACGGGTGAGATCAGTTCCCATTGGGTTTCTGCTGACAGCTCCTGGACGTTATTGTGTACCCGCAGAACCGGCTGCCTTCCATGACGGCGGCACTGCTGTCGGACGGCGTCACAACGGTGCACCCACTCGTCCAGACCGCGCTGCGCAGGTGCGCTTTGTCTCTAAGCATGCATAAGGGCAGCGGTGGCATCTCACCCGGTCGGCCGGAACACCCATGCCAACAACCGCTTGTTTGCTGCCTGCTGCACAGCCGCGCGGCGGCTGTGAGTCCCACGGACGCGTTGATTGCCGAAGCTGCCATGGACCGCAATATCCGCACGCCGCTCCTGCGCCAGTTAGTTCACATGGCCGGTCGCACCGACCCGCCCGCATATATTTTCTTCAACGGCTGCGACGGCGCCGTCACGCGCACCGTCGACCGCTTCCCCAACGCGAAGGCGGGCTTTACGTTCGCGTGCTGGTGCGTGGTCATCCGGACCGCCTTGTGCCGAGGCGGCCGTCATGCTGACCTGCGATCGCTTGCCATTAGCACGCGGACGCCTCAGGTTCAACGTGTCTGCGTTCTGGCTAGACGACACCACCTTGCTGCAGCTCAACGATACGTCCGGGCGGCCAGTATTTGAACTGTCATTCCGTCACGCCGGCTACAAGCACCCTCGCAGGTGCGCCGTCGCGCCGCTCAGGCTTATGGTTTGTGCTTTCCCGGCTCACCGGACTTTTTCATGGTGGCCTTGTTCGTACTATTGCACAGCCGCATTGTCTGCGCGCGGGCCTACAACGACCCGGCGCCATCCGAGGACACCGTGTTTGACCATGCCCACCTCGTGCCCGACGGGACCAGCTGGATCTCGCTGGTGTATACTCACAGAAAGCAGACCGCGGCCGTCTACCTGAACGGTGTCGCCGTACAAACCCTCCAGGCGTTCACATATCCCCGCGAAGGTATGTTTGGAGGGCACCAAGGATCATCTGGTGCTATGGTGCTAACGCATCCGTGTTCCGCTTCAACGCCCGGTTCTCATCACCACAGCGTCTCGTGACCGCCAGGTCGTCCTGCGCCTCGGCGGATCCACGCGCACTCTCTTTTCCGTATGCCCCGCGTGCCGCCGATATCGGAACACATTGAAGTGCCACTTACGTGGTGGCTTTTGCACGTGTGTCAGGTGCCGTCTACACAGCTCTCGCGCACAGCATTGTCCAGTTCGGCGACGACGCTCTCCGTGGCCAATGAGCCAGCGACGACGCTTCCGACGCATTTTTGCGGCGCGATTGCCCTGGCGTATCTTTGCGAAGGCGCCTGGGACGCCGCTATGGCCGAGAAGGTCCGTCGCACGCTATGCTCCGGCCGAACAAATGCTCTCGTCAGCTAACTTCATATTGCAAAGCCTGGTGTGATTGCTCATGCGGGCCACCAGTTTGCTGCCGCGCTGCCGCTGCTGGGCAAAGACTACAAGGGCCTGCGGTCCGTGGGGATCGAGTCGCGCGAGCTGGCTGTGCTGCATCCTACCGATTACGGCTCGCGCGATGGTAGCAGCATCGTAGGAAACAAATGATGCGTTAAGAAGTGGGCGTGGGCTAACTCTTTGACTTGTTTGAGCGAGGTGTGGCTGCAGTGGACGACTCGGGCAATGTGCCGACGCCAACGCCGGAGCCGCGATCCGAGTCGTACTTTTGGGCGACGCCTGTCCTGCCGACAGACAAGTTCACGCTGGTGGGGGGTTGCCAGGTGCATATCACGATGTCGCTGGCGCAGCTCTACCGCGAGGCCGGCGGCTTTCAGCGTCTCAGCCAACTGTTGGCCTTGCCACTGCCACAGCGTCTGGACGCACTGCGCGCCCTGGTGCATCTCCTGCGCCTGCCGCGGAATATGAGGCATGTGCCTACGCGGCAGGCGGCGGTTGAAATCGGGCGCGAACCGTTCTGACGGTCCAGAGTATCAGTGGATGGCGTTACACCACCAGGGACTTTACGGAAACGCGTGGGTTCAATGTGGTCTACCACATCCTCTCACAGTCGCCGGAGGACCTGACGCCGGCGGTACGCATATCGTTGGTCACCACGGTTGCATTGTTTCGTATGCCTAAGACTTTCGTGCGATCACCGCCTAGAGTGCACTGGCTGCGGACAGATTTTTGACGTCCTCTTTGAGCTGGCCACTGACGTGGCCCCCCAGCGCGGCCGGACGTCCCGCACGCTCCGCAACAAGGACACCCTGGTGCTCATCGTCGACCTGCTGACCGTCGCCTTCGACGCCGCGCAGAAGCACGTGCTTCGCACGCTCCTTGGCCTGCTGCACACGTCGGACGGCGTGGCGCGCTGGCGCGAAGGATGTGGCCTGAGCACTGTCTTTGAGCTTTTGCACTACCTTCCCGAACACTTGCGGTAGGCGACACGAACGAAATGTTGGTTCCCAGTTAAGCATGCAATGCGTGCTCATGTGCGGTCACTACGCGCACGAGACGAGTATTTTGTTCGGCAGCCCGCTGATAATGCGACTGCTGGACCAGTTGCTGGACAGCCACGTGCCCGACGACATCCAGCGGCTCTTCAACTTTATGATCTACGAGAAGCGTTCCAATCTGGACACAAAGGCTGAGCTCTGCGACCTCTTACTCAAACACCTGCAGCGGTCCGTGCTAGGGTGGGGTGTAGCGCCGGTTGGCGTCGGTATCGTGTAACCCTAACGCGGGTGTGAGCGATGCTGCTGCGTTCCCGTGATTGTCAGGAACCCGCAATTTATTGAGTCGGTGCGCGCGGCTGGCGGGCCGACTCTGCTCGTGTCCCTCCTGGACGTGCCATCAGAGCGTGTCCGGTACAGGCCAGTGCCCCAGAGACGCCAGACAACTGGCCGCTGGCTAATTCCCCAATCGTTGTTACAGCGCTGGCTGAAGATTCAGGTTGACGGTGCTGAAAATGGTCGGCGTCATGCTGACGCACGCGCCCGCGCAGGCGCGTAGCGCGATGACTAAGGCCGTCGGCTTCGACACGATGTGGCTGCTACTGGCACCATTCCCGGTGACCGCAGACCTCTGCGACGTGCTCATCGCGCTTGGTATGTGGAACGCCCGCAATGACGATCGCTGCAGTGTGCCGGGCGTAGAGGAGCCTAATATATGCGGCGGCAGCGGCGGATGGTAGTGTAAGTTGCTCGACAGCTTGTGGGCAGTACAGGTGCACTATCGTCGGCAAGGCCTCGGCGGCCATTGCCCCGGCCGCCTCGCCTGCGTCGTCTGCGGAGCCGCGAACGCCCGAGAGCCCGATGGCGGCCGAGGCGCTGACCGAAGCTTCCGAGAGCACACCGCCCCCGCCGGCGGCGGTGCCTGCGACACCGGCCGAGCCGCTGAGCTCCGACCTACCCACCAGCGGCCCCGCCAGCTTGGCCAACACACCAGAAGACCGCAACCATGTGGCCACGGTACAGGGCAGGATTCTCGCAATCTGTGAGTTGGGTAGTCCATGCCTCACGCGGGCTGTTTGTCCGCTCTGCTTTTGTCGACCTTGCAGACACCGAGTGCAGCCGACCTGGCGCTGACCGAGAGCGGGCAGGGCCTGCTTGTATTCCCCGAGTTCGTGCGCCTGCTCTTGGACCTGCTCAAGGCGTGCCCCGAGCACAGCCTGGCCGTGGCGGTCATGTCCGAGTTCCGACGGATGCTGTCGCAACGCAATATGGAGATCCTCTGGGAGTGGCCGTGGCTGGAGTGGTTCAGCGCCTTTTTGCAGGAGCGCAGGTACGTCCGCACAATGAGATTTTGCTGGTGAAGGATGCGCCGGTTCTGACGGCTTCCAGCTACGGGTGAATGACGCTGCCGCGGCTGAGAAGCACCATGGCGGGCCCGCACGAGCACCACCTGGCGGAGATCGTGGACAGTATCCTGCAAAAGATGCTGCACATGGACCTCGGCCGTCGCAACGGGGTATGGGCCACCAAACCGTGACGGGCATCTGCGAGACTAGGTCTCTGACAGTACCTTGCATGCGTGTGGTACCATTTTTCGTTGCTCGCGGGACGCAGGCAATTGTCAAGACCAAGGGTGCCCTGGTCGACGACGAAGCATTCGCCCAGCATCTCGTGCACTGCGCGCTGGACTACCTGGACGCGCACCCCCTGGTCCCCGCCGAGCGGGCGCCCGACATCTTCCGAAGCCTGGTACGACCGGCCAGCGCGACTTTAAGCACCTGCTCCGCTCAGGTCTCATCATGTGGAGGATGAATGCTGGGCGGCTGTTTGTCGTGCAGCTGCTGCTGGTCCGCCATGTGGAGCGTGAGGTCGTGGCGCCCATCTCAGTGTTCCAGCACCTGATCGCCACGGTCAACACACTGGTGCAGCACAATACGCCGGCCGTTCGCCTGTGCATGCGCATGGCCGGCCTGTTCGACGCGCGCGACGACCTGCTCATTGGCTTGCTGCAGGCGGACTTGCCGAGCGATCGCGCCGAGCTCTTCCGATCCCTGCCATTCGAGTCGGTCGCCGACCAGCCGCGTTTTCGCGACGCGAACGGCCTGCTGTACCTGCTGCGGCACCTGCACCGGCCCGGCGCCAACCGCGCGACGCAGGCAGTCCTGCTCTACCTGATCGTCAACGTGTTCCTGCCAATCGATGAGAACCGCCGCCTCATTGCCAAAATCATCGACGACCCCACCGTCATGGCGGCGCTCACCAGCGCATCGGCCCACTCTGTGGCGGACGGTGATGCGGACGCTGACGACACGCCGTACACGCCGCAGGCGCCGCGGCTACCATCGACCGGCTCGACGGTGTCGGACGCGGTGGCGACCACCCGCACCGCGTCCGCTGGCATATCCATCTCGCCGCACGGCTCGCAGTCGTCGATGAGCGCGCCCAACGACGGCCCCGGGAACGCCTTAGGTGACGCCGGGGCCGGCGCGGGCGATGCCGAGGCGGCCGACGAAGGCAGTGGCGAGCGCGAGGCCGACGTCACCGACGAGGCGCTCATGACGCTCGACCCGAGCGTCGCGCCGCCGCACCTGGAGCGTGTGATTGAGTTTGTACGCTGGTACTGGTCGTCCGATCCGGACGTGGTGCTCCGACGGACGGCCGTGGAGCAGCGGATCGAACGGCTGTGCCTTCCACTTGTGTCGGTCGCCCGGCGCACCCAGGAGAAGGTGCAGCGTCGTGCACTGGGCAACGACCCGTTTGGGAAACAGCTGGATCTCACCAGGGGACTAGCGCGGCTGGCGCGATGCGGTTGACAGGTCGTCGCGCGGCGGAACCGCCGCGTCAAGGCGATGCGGGAGGCGCAGCTGCGGACGGCGACCACGCTGAACAAGGCGCTGATGGACGCCAAGTCCAAGAGTGTGGCGCGGCTCGCCAAGTGCGCGAGCACGCATCAGCAGCAGCAGGTACGACCCCCAGTCGGTCGCGCCAAGGGTACCGTATCGACAGGCGACATGGACTAAAACGCGCAACTGGTCGCATTAGACTGGATTGCAAGTCGCCGCAGGACGCGTTGCGCGTTGCGCGGCATGAGCGTCTCAAGTACGGTGAAGAGACATGGCGGCGGTACCGGGGCGCGGCTGCAGCCGCTGGCGCCGCGGGGCCCGGTAGCAGCAGCGGCAGCAGCGCGATGCTGACGGCATCTGCACCCTATCCATCCTCTGAAAGCGCTGCCCGCCCCACTGTATAAAACCATTTCACATAGTACGCAACCCCCACCGCAACTGTATGTACATGTAAGGTGTAATATAGGTTTATACAGAGTGTTGCTGCAGCGTCCGCGTCTCCTAGCTTGCTTGCTTGCGGGCAGCCGTACGTTGGATCAGAGTCCATCCCGCGCCACAGGGCTATAGGTGGACCGGCTGCCTCCGGTTAATTGAATCGAAACACACACAAGCACACAAAAACAATTGTACGCCGTCACTTCCTGCCTTCTTCGCCGACCGCCACGCTCTCCTTCTGTGTACGCCCCACTGCCCTCCGCCTTAACCCTTGGCCACCCCAGCTTCCCTTCTAGTGGCCTGCTGCTAACGCCGGGCACGGACGGCTAGGGCCTCTGCGGGCGGCCTCCCGCAGGACCAACGAGATCCCCGGCACGCGAGCACCGCAGGGACAACCGGTACGCCACCAGCAGGCGACGGAGGACGGGCACCGTCGGGCAGCAGACTGTCCTGGAGCCGCCAGCTGACGCGGGTAGCGAACGTGGGCGTGGACGTTTAAGCCCTTGGAGGCGCACTGAAACCGCAGGACGAACGCGAAGATGGCACTTTCAAAGGAGCAGACGGCGGTGCTGCGCATCGTCGGCGCGGCGGCGTCTATCTACTTCAACGTCAAGTTCATTTTTGGCAGCGGCGTGCCGGAAAAGTACCGGCGCATCTTTGTGATCGTCGTGATCATTGCCGCGATCCTCGGCGTGCGGTCGGCCAAGTAGGCGTGGCGTCTTGCCGGCGCTCCAACCGCGCGTCGCGAACCTGGCAGTCGCCCGGCAACCATGTTGGTGTGTCTATGTTTTAAAGGAAGCATCTTTCATGTACACAAGTGTGCTGTGCAAGTGCAAGGTACTTTGGCTACACATGCCACCCGCCCCGGTGGGCGCTATGCTGCAGCGGGCGGTGGCATTGCGGGCGCTGGAGGTGGCGGCGGCGCCGACTTGGGAGCGTTCACAGGCTTGCCGGCCTCGCCCGCGCCGAAAAGCGACAGGTCCACCGTGGACTCGTTCGGGAACGGCCGCGGACCAACGAGGGCAATCATGTCCTCGTGCTTCAGGACCTCCTTCTCCAGCAGCCGCTCGGCCACCTTCTCCACCTGTGGCCGTTGGAGGCACGGAAAAGCATGGGGGAAGTTGTTGGCGTGAGCGCGCAATCAACGCAGGCATGCGGCCGGTATGGGGTGCGTGCGCACGTTAGCCTTGTGCTCGGTCAAGAGGTCCAGGGTGTGCTTGTACGCCGCGTCGATGAGCTTGCGGACCTCATTGTCGATTATGGCGGCCGTGTGCTCGCTGTACGGCTTGGTGAAGGATTGATCGTCGCTGCGGGCCATTCACAGGGTACGATGAGTTGTACCCAGCATCAGCGCCAGTCTCTTGGCCACACGCGCTGTGTGTGTTTCGCATACCGCGTATCGAAGGAGAGGTTGCCAATCTTGTCGTTCATGCCGTACTGGATGACCTGCACGATGGATTGACCAGAAGCAACGTATGCTGACTATTCGCATTAGGTCGAACTTGGTGGTGCCAAAGCTGTTCAAGACGGTGCTACGCACCTGTGAGTAGGCCATTTGGGTGACCTTGCGCAGATCGTCCTGCGCGCCCGTCGAGTAGTCGCCAAAGAAGATCTGCTCGGAGACGCGGCCGCCGAGCGCCATGCACATTCGGTCAAACAGCTGTTCCGTCGTGACGAGGAACTGTTCCCGCGGCACTTGCATGGCGTAGCCCAGCGCCGCTGGCGCGCGCAGAACGAAGGTGGGCAGCCCAGGCGCATTGTTGGCAGGGGCGCCCATAACAGACGCTACTTTTCATGCCGGGGGATCGTACCGGAACCACGCGGGATGATGGAGACCTTTAGCAGCGGGTCCGCGTGCCGCAGGAACCAGCCCGCAATCGCGTGGCCCGCCTCGTGGTAGGCGACGGTCTACGTAAAAAAAAAAAAAGGTGATTCTCTCGGTCAAGACTTGAGTTGTCACTGCAACCACCACAGCAGACTAAAGCGAAACGTGGCCGGACCCGCTTCTCCTCGGGCGAAAGCACCTGCGTTTTCTTTTGTAGGCCGGCCACGACACGCTCAATCGCGGCCTCAAAGTCTTCTGGCGTGACCGCATTCGCGCCACGGCGTCCCGCGATCAAGGCCGCTGTAGTGCTGACAACCACTGAACCAGCTCCGCATCGTCAGCACAGTTCGTCTCCCCCAAGTACCCGAGTTTTACTCGCGCCCCACCTTCGTTGCAAACGTTCGCAATGTCGGCGCCGGTGAAGCCGGGCGTCAGGTGCGCGAACTTTTCGGCGATCTCGTCGCGCGACGTGGCGACCTTGATGTTGCGCAGGTGAACCTTGAAGATGGCCACGCGGCCGCTCACGTCCGGTCGATCCACCACAATTTGCCGGTCTGCCAAGGCATAC
>Ga0180215_1005710_pt1 | contig 10520 bp, 10 predicted proteins | sample eDN3rd37CBELigBY_FD_128871 | JGI IMG/M metagenome (GOLD analysis project Ga0180215, IMG submission 128871) | Enriched backyard soil microbial communities from Emeryville, California, USA - eDNA 3rd pass 37_C BE-Lig BY (version 2) (version 2) | ecosystem: Environmental > Terrestrial > Soil >...
CTGAGGACGATCTTGCGCAGTTGTTCGACGAACTGCAATCGGCCGGCGTCGACATCCTGATGAATCAGGCGCGGGAGATTGACCTTCGCGGTCATCCGGCCTGGGTGGTCGGCGTCGATGACCCATTCTCGGAGTTGAGCGACCATAAACGCGCGTTCGCAGGCGTACCGGAGAGTGCTGACGTTCTGTTGTTCCTGGCGCACTCGCCAGTCGCCGTCGAGACGTTGCCGGTCGGGCGAGCGCGACTGATGCTGGCAGGTCACACCCACGGCGGACAGGTGCGGATAGCGCCAGACGGACGGATTCCGTTTGTCCGCCAGTTGCGGCGGCTGCGGGGGCGACCAAGCCGTCCTGACCCGCTGGTCCATCGGGGGTTCCACTGGCGGCGCGGGACGCTGCTGGTCATCTCGAACGGACTGGGCGTCTCGAAGGTGCCATTGCGGTTTCGAACACGGCCACAGGTGATTCTGATCGAACTTGAGCGAGCGGAACGCGACGGTCCGGCCTGCGATAGTGTTGAACGCTATCTGACCCGTCTGGACCCCGGACCAGCTTGGCTGCGATGGTTTTCGTAGCGACACTGCGATCATTGACTAGCGACCGATACGCCAAGCAGTAGAGAGCAGCCCGACGATGACGAACGCCATGTTGACGAAGGTACAGACGCACCTGGACCCGCTACGGATTCTCGCGATCGATGTCGGCGCGGGAACGCAGGACGTTCTTGTCTACGAAAGCGATCGCCCCATCGAGAATTGCGTCAAATTAGTCCTGCCCTCGCAGACGCAGGTCGTCGCGAATCGTATTCGGCGGGCGACCGACGCCAGACGACCGATCTACCTGACCGGTTCGGTGATGGGTGGCGGCGCATCGTCAACGGCAATCGAGCGGCATCTTGCGGCGGGACTAACCGTTACCTCGTCTCCCGAAGCAGCCCGTTCGATTCACAACGATCTGGAGCGCGTGACGCAACTCGGCGTTGTCCTCAGCGATGCTCCACCGCCGGGCGCAGAGGTCATCTGGATGCGGGACGTTGACCTTGACGCGATCGGGTCCGCGCTGGGGCGCTTCGAGGTCGAATTGCCGTCACTGTTCGCCATTGCGGTACAGGATCACGGCTATCTGCCCGGTGCGGGTGGCCGCGAATTCCGCTACGAGTTCCTCCAGTCGCTGCTGGAAAACAGCGGAACGCTCGAAGGCATGGTCTTCCGCGAGCCGCCCGACTACATGATTCGTATGCGAGCAGTCGTTGACGATCTACCGGGTGCATCCGTGATGGATACAGGTGCGGCGGCCGTCTTCGGCGTACTGGGTGATCCGCGCGTGGCGACGGCGGCAGCCGAGGATGGGGCGGTCCTCGTCAACATCGGAAACATGCACACGTTCGGTATCGCGATCCGGGATGGACGGGTTTACGGACTTTTCGAACACCACACGGGCGGGATCACGCCCGAAGTGCTGCGGCATCTGGTGGAGCGGTTGCAGAATGGGTCACTCACACACGAGGAGGTGACTGCCAACGGTGGTCACGGTGCCGCCTTCGATCCGGAGTATCGACGTGCCGGGTCGTTTCCGTTCGTCGCAATCACGGGCCCGAACTGGAAGGTCGCCGCACCACTCGGGTACTACAACGCCGTGCCGCATGGCGACATGATGCTCGCAGGTCCGTTTGGGCTTGTTGAGGGCATGATGAGAACCTTGGCGCGTGAGGGATATGCGTTGCCGATTTCGACGTTGGTCGCTGGCTAACCGGCGCGAGATTCCAGCGCGTCGACCAGCATCGTGAGTTCGTCTTTTGCTGGTGACGGATCGACCGCGCTCGTCAGGAGTGCCCGGGCATGGTCGTGCCAGGCACGGACACGATCCTGCACGTCCGGCTGAATCTCATGTTTGCGCATCATCGCGAGGACGGTTTCGATCTCAGTGTCGGTGACGTCGTCGTGAGCGTAGATCGCGTCAAGTTCGGCCTGTTCGATCGCATTCGCACGCTCACGCAGCAGGAGGACGGGCAGAGACTTCTTGCGACGCCGGATATCGTCGGCTTCGGATTTGCCGGTCTCTTCGGTCGTACCCCAGATACCGAGAATGTCGTCGCGAAGTTGAAACCCGACACCGATCGTCGCGCCGAATTCGCTTAGCGCCGCGAGGCGTTCCGGGTCTGAACCAGCGATGCGTGCGCCGGTCCAACATGCGCAGCGAGACAGCGCCCCCGTCTTTCCGCCGATCATCGTCAGGTAGTCGTCGGCTGAGACATCCGAGCGCTGCTCGAACCCGAGGTCGAGGACCTGTCCTTCGACAATCCGCAGCGTTGCCTGGTGGAGTCCGTTCGAGAGGTCGAGAATTGTGGCCGGATCGACGCCCGTCTCGCTGGATTGATTGAGCGCGAGATGTGCGATCGCGAACATGGCGTCACCGGCGTTGATGGCCTGCGCCGTTCCCCAGAGATCCCAGATCGTGCGTCGGTGGCGACGGAAGACGCTCTGATCCTGAATATCGTCGTGGATCAGCGTGAAATTGTGGAGCAACTCAATGGCCGCAGCCGCGTGAATTGCCTGACGGGGATCACCTCCAGCCGCAGCGCACGTCAGGACGACAAGGCGCGGTCGGATTCGCTTTCCGGCGTTGACACGTTCCGGCTCGAACCGGTCGTTGACGAAGCCGAGGTGGTAGCGCAGGAGATCATAGATCGGGAGGTCGTTGGGGCCACTTGGTGCGGCCCGTTCTTCTGCGTAGGCGATCGCGGAGAGAAGCGCGGTATCGAGTTGGCGGTCAAAGTCGTCTAACGGCATCTGGCGGTGTCGCCCGGTCCTTTCGCGGTCAGCCAGGCACTCGCCCGCCGATTGATGCGTGATTCGCACTGCGGCATACTATACATGACAGGAATCTCAGTGTTCCTGTAGCCACTGGACCTTGATAGCCCTCGTTATTTGACACGCTGAATATGACGAGACGCCGCTGGCCCGGTGGGTCAGGGCCACCGAGGCCCAGGCAGGGATCGTCGCTGAATCGGCGATTCAGAAAGAGAGCGATGCGATGATTCTGTACTTACTGTTCATGTTACCGGCGTTCGCGTTCGTGATGATCGCGCAGTGGCGGGTAACGAGTACCTTCAACAAGTACTCGAAGGTTCCAACAAACGGGCGAATGACTGGCGCCCAGGTGGCGCAGGAAATCCTGCGCTCGAACGGCATCTACGATGTCGAAGTCGAACGCGTCCCCGGCCAGTTGAGCGACCACTACGACCCGCGTTCGAAGAAGTTGCGGCTGTCGGAGCCGGTCTACGGTTCAACGTCGGTAGCGGCGGTCGGCGTTGCCGCCCATGAGGTCGGCCACGCGATTCAGCACGCGCAGTCGTACGCGCCGCTGAAGTTGCGCAGCGCGATCGTGCCAGTTGCGAACTTCGGTAATATGCTCGGCCCGATCATGGTGATCGCCGGTGTGCTGATCGGTCTGACTGGTCTGGCGTGGCTCGGCGTCATCTTCTTCGCAGCGGGTACTGCGTTCGCGCTGGTGACGCTGCCGGTCGAGTTCAACGCCTCGTCGCGCGCGATGGCGCAGTTGACTAACCTCGGCGTTGTTGACCGGACTGAGTACGGTCAGGCGCGCAAGGTGCTCAACGCAGCCGCGTTGACGTATGTCGCCGGATTCGCTGCCGCGCTGATGAACCTGCTCTACTACGTCATGCTCGTGACGGGTATGGGCCGGCGCGACTAACCGAATCAATCCAGATTCGAACTCGGAAGCGGCGGGTACTCAACCCGCCGCTTCGTCGTTGGTCGCGCCGATTCCAAGCGCATCCATCAGGCGCGGTCCAGCATGGTCCGGGTCCGAGCGGTCGATGGCGAACTCGGTGCAGCCGTTGAAGGCTGCGAAATCGTGGAGTGTCGCTGCCAGCGAGGCGTAAAAGCGGTCGTCATCCTTGCCGGCGAACGCTGGCTCCAGATGAAGTGCCTTGATGATGAAACAGCCAGACTTCCGGTCGGCCTTTGGGTCGAGCCTTCCAACGAGTTGATCGCGATAGAGGATCGGCAGGCTGAAGTACCCATAACGTCGCTTCGGTGCTGGCGTGTATGCCTCCAGCATCAGTTCAAAGTTGAATAGCCCGGCCGCCCGGCGACGATCCCAGACGAGGCTGTCGAACGGCGACAGCAACGTCGTTCGGCTCATTGGGATCTTCCGGTCAAGGAGCGCCGTCTGGACAAAGGCAGGCTCGTCGATCCCGTGGATCTTCACTGGCGTCGCGAAACCGGTCTCTACGAGGTGGTCGAGGACGGTTCCACGGAGTTTGTTTGGGATCGGTCCGTCGTTGAAGTTCTTGCGGAAGTAGTCGGGGAGCCAGCGTGCCGTCGTTACGCCCATCGCCGTGAGAGCGGCTCCCGCCAGCGTTATTCGCTCTTCTTCGATGGACGGAATCAGCCGGTCGTCCCAGGTTGGGTGGACCCGTTCGGTCAGGTCGTACCAGCGCTGGAACTTCTCGCGCCGGTCAATCATCAACGTGCCGTTCGTCCAGAGTGCTTCGAGCGCGACGTTGGTCGGTTTGTTGCCGTACCACGCCCACGGTGACGCACGCTCCGCCCCTTCGGGCGGATCGAACGAGGACGTGGTAACTGCCCCATGCTCGCGGATATGGCTAACGACCCTGTCGACGAGTTCCTGATTGCCGGTGATCCACTTGTGATTGCGTTGCTTGGAGGCATTGCCTTCCCCGACCTGATACTCAAGCATCATCCGCCGGAAGTAGGGAAAGTATTCGATCGGGACGTAGGCTGCCGCGTGCGCCCAGTACTCGAACAGCGCCTTGTCCTTGCCATGTAGTTCATAGAGCCACTCGATTGGGTGATTGCCGATTCGGCTCCAGAGGACGATGTGGTGGCTTCGGGCAACGACGTTGATCGTGTCGATCTGCAAGGCACCGAGGTGACGTATCGTGTCGCGCATGAGTTGCTTGGTGGGCCGCTTCGGTGGCTTTCCCGCCAGGAGCTGTGCGCCGATCGCGAGCCGCCGAGCCTCCTTCAGCGAGAGTTCAAGCATCGTCTCGTGCCTCCTCGATGTGTCCGTTCAGGTTGGTTCAGGAGGCCGATTGTAGCAGACGCTAGAACATCCGTACGGATGCTGCCCTCACCGAATTGCGGTCGGCGGCGTTGGCAGATCGTCCAGCAGGCGTTCGAACCAGGCGGCAACCCGCAGCAGGCTGGCATTGCCATTCGGACTTGTCGCGACAAGTTGGAGCCCGACTGGTAACCCATCCTGCGAGAGTCCGGCTGGGATCGAGATCGATGGCAAGCCGAACATCGTCACGACGGCCTGTAGGGCGGGGCTGCCGGTCGTGTCGAGCGGAACTGCCGGCGTCTCCGCTGTCGGCAGCGCAACGACATCAACTCGAGACCAGTCCCGGACTGCCTGATCCCGATATTCGCGGCGCAGCAACTGGGCGCGCGCGTATGTGTGAGCAGCGATTGCCGAACCAGTTTCAATCGCCATTCTGATGCGGGGGCCGTAAGCATTGACATGTGTTTGGAAGAGTTTTTCGTGCGCTGCTGCGGCGTCGACCAGCATGATGACATGATGGATTGCCAGCAGGTCGCGGTAGTCGGCTGGACTGGTCACCGGCTCGACGGATACCCCGGACTGGATTGCTCTCGCGAGGGCGGCGTCGACCAGATTGTGTACCTCGTCTGTCGCAAGGCTGGCAGCGTCTTCCCAGAATCCGATCCGCGGCGGGGCGGCGGGTTCGATCTCACCCGCTCGCTCAACATCGGGGTCGGCCAGGGCGTCGAACAGTCGAGCAATCGACATGACATCGCGTGCAAAGAGTCCAACCGTGTCAAGCGAGTCAGCCAGTGGGATCATGCCTGTCCGGGATGCCCACCCGAACGTCGGCTTGAACCCGACGATGCCGCAAAATGACGCGGGTCGAAGCGTCGAGCCAGCAGTTTGCGAGCCGAGGGCGAGATCGACGTGACCGGCTGCAACCGCTGCTGCAGATCCAGAACTCGACCCAGCCGGGGAATAGTCGAGGTTCCACGGGTTGCGGGTTGGAGTCGGGTCAGCAAGGGCAAACTGCGTCGTTGTCGTCTTGCCGATGATTACCGCGCCGGCCGTCCGCAGTCGCTGAACGACATCAGCATCTGACGTTGCGATTCGATCGGCAAATGGCGTGAATCCGGCTACCGTTGGCATCCCGGCGACGTCGATGATGTCTTTGATTCCCACCGTCAGACCGGCAAGCGGCTGATTGGCGGACGTGTGCTGGTCAATGCCTGTCGCCTGTTCCCTTGCTGCTGCCGCGTCGACATGGACCCAGGCTTTCACCAGCGGCTCGGTTCGTTCGATTTCTGCGAGTGCGTTCGTTACTGCCTCGACTGCACTAGTCATCGTCGTCTCGATCCGTGACGTCAAGTTGGGCTGTGGCGAGCGGTCGGAGGCGCTCGATGCGCGCAATCGCCAACGACACCGAGTCAATCACGAGTTCATCGGCGATGACTCTCCCGGGTCCCCAGAGTTGGTACATACGCGTTGCCAATCGCGAACGCTGAATCTGCTCGTCGTCGGTCATGCCGGATCCCTCCGTGCGTCGATGAATGCCCGCGCCGCCGCGCTGGGTTCATAGTTGAGATGGACAAGTTGTGAGTCGATCGGTTCCTGGCCGTCTTTGGGTTGCAGGCGCACGTAGCTACCATCGTGCTGGAGTTGCCTGGCCCGGACGTTGTCCTTGAGTTGTAGTTCCAGTATGCCGTCGCGAAGCCACTTCAGAATGCGCGTGTCCTCGATCGGAAACAGGACCTCGACGCGGTAATCCAGATTCCGGCGCATGAGATCTGCACTCCCGGCGTACATCGTTTCGCTGCCATCCGGACCGGCATGCTTGAAGTAGAAGAGCCGGACGTGTTCGAGGAAGCGACCGACGATGCTGATGACCCGAATGTTCTCGCTCAACTTCTCGATACCCGGCCGCAGGACACAAATACCGCGCACGATCAGATCGACCTTTACGCCGACGCTGGCTGCCCGGTAGAGCGCTTCGGCCATCTCGTAGTCCGAGAGCGAGTTCATCTTCATGATGATCCGCCCCTTCTCACCGAACTCCATTTCGCGCTCGATGAGTTTGAGGAGTGACGATCGGAGGTTGACCGGTGCGACCAGTAACTTGCGGTACTCGGTCTGGGCAGAGTAGCCGGTCAGGTAGTTGAAGACATCCGAAACGTCGGCCGCGATCTCTTCGTCGCATGTCATCAGGCCGATATCGGTATAAATCCTCGACGTTGCGACGTTGTAGTTGCCTGTTCCCAGATGAACATACCGGCGCAGCGCGTCCCCGTCGCGGCGAACGGCCATCGCAATCTTGCAGTGCGTCTTGATTCCGGCCAGTCCATACGCGACGTGGACACCTTCGCTCTCCAGCGCGCGTGCCCAGTTGATGTTGCTCTCCTCGTCGAACCGCGCACGTAGCTCAACGAGTACTGCAATCTGCGTCTCGTCGTCACGGGCTTCCAGCAGCGCATCGACGATTGGAGAGTGATTGCCGACCCGGTACAGCGTCTGTTTGAACGCCACCACGTAACTGTCGGTCGCGGCCTGACGAACGAAATCGACCACTGGACCAAACGAGTCGTATGGGTGATAGAGGAGGATGTCGCCGTTGCGGATCGCTCCGAAGACTGAGTCTGCCTCGCGCAGTTCGGCTGGGTACCGTGGGACGAACGGCTTGTCTTTCAGATTGGGTCGATCGACCAGACCGTACAACTGTATGAGGTCGGAGAGTCCATGCGGGCGGGAGAGGACGTAGATATCGGTCTGCGCCGCGTTGAGTTTTTCGGCGAGCCAGGCGCGCGTTTCGGTGGGCATGGCAGGTTCGACCGTCAACCGAACGACGAAGCCAAACAGCCGCTGTTCGAGTTCGTCCTCAATCGTCTGGAGCAGGCTGTCGCCACCAGATGTCACGACCTCGATGTCGGCGTCGCGGGTAACACGGAAAAGATGAGTGCTTTTGATGCGTTTGCCAGGAAAGAGATAGTCGACATTTGCCTCGATCACGTCTTCCAGCACGACAAAGCGATGCTTCCTGCGATTGCGCGTCCCGTCGATCGTCCCGTCCGACTCCGGCATCGGGATGAATCTCGGCAGGATCGGAGGGATCTTCATGCGCGCGACGTGCTCGCCCCGTTCGTCCTCGATCAGGATCAGCATATTGAGGCTCAGATTCGAGATATGCGGAAAAGGATGGCCGGCGTCGACCGCCAGCGGTGTGAGGACCGGGAAGATCTCGCGCTCGAAGTAGCGCGTTAGTGCGCGCCTGTCGCGGTTCGAGAGCGTAGCGTACTCTTCGATGACGATTCCTTCGTCACGCAATGCGGGCAGTATCTCGTTGTTCCAGCAGTCACGCTGTTGCGTCGAGAGGTCGGTGACGAGTCGCTTGATGGCGGCGATCTGTTCGGTTGGGCGCATGCCGTCTCGTCCGGCGGTATCGTCGCCGGCACGAACCTGCCCGACAATCCCGGCCACGCGGACCATGAAGAACTCATCCAGATTCGACGAGAAGATTGACAGGAACTTGACGCGCTCGAGCAGCGGGTTGCGCTCGTCGAGCGCTTCCTCCAGCACGCGCCGGTTGAACTCCAGCCAGCTCAACTCCCGGTTCAGGTAGAACTCGGGAGCGTGAAACGGGCCTGGACTCGATCGCTCGCGGCTTGCGCGTCGCTTTGCTTTGTGTGGCATGTCGATGCCTTCGTGTTCCGTATTGTCGGTGGCCAGATGCCGATCACCGTTGAAGATTGGCGGCGTCGGATTTCCTGACATACTACCGTATTGTTTTCGATTTCCTTGCCCGAATGTTGATTTACCACCACGCCGGACTGTCGCTGCTTCGAGATCATGCTGAAACCCTCGTCATGAGCGTGTCTGCGACTTCGATCATGTCGTGACGACATTTGCGGACGGGCGTCGTGAGATCGTGCGACAATACCGCAACTTGTTTGATCGGCGAATTCCGGGTCGGGAGTGCCAGTCAGGGAGGGGCCATGTCGAAGAAGAAGAAGTCGAAGAAAGCCGGGGCGAAGAGTCGGAGCGATGGTGCGAAGGAGATCGCTCGTGCTCAGCGCAAGTTGGCCAAAGCGATCGATGCAGCAAATGAAGCGGGCGCCAAGGTCGCACGCCGCGAGCGTGCCCTCGCTGAGGTCCTCGCTCGCCATGGGCATGATCTCCCGGCCGTAGAACCCGTTGAAACAGCCATCCCATTGGCGGGGCCGGCAACGACGGGCAACGGCGTCGGGCATGACGATAGCGAGACCAGCGACGACATTGTCGATGTCGACGCGGTCGAACAGCACTGACGGGATCGGCAACGAGCGTGGCGAAGGCACAGCGCATCGAAGGTCTCGGTCGCGACACCCAGTATCGCATCGCGATTGGCAGAGTCATCGAGACGCGCTTCGACGAGATGATGGCGTTCCGCGAAGGGACGATGCTTGGCCGAGACCCCGAACAACTCCATGACATGCGGGTCGGTTCGCGACGGTTGCGTGCGGCGATGGATGTCGCAACCGAGTGCTTCCCGCGCAAGCGCTATCGCTACTACCACCAGGCGATCAAACAACTGACGGATGTCCTCGGAGGCGTCCGCGACTGCGATGTGTTGCGTGAGAACCTGATCGCGTATCGCGATGGTCGGCCGGCCGCCGAGCGACCGGCGATCAACCGCATGTTGCAGGATCTGAAGGTGGAGCGAGAGGCGCACCGGGCGGTCATGCTGGCATTCTTCGAGCGCCTCGACCGGGAGCGGTTTGATGTGCGCTTCCGCGGATTTCTGGCGGAGCACAGTCATGGTTAGGGCGAAGCGGGTCAAAGGACTCGATTGTCATGCACCGGTCATTGAGAATGCTCGCCGGGTGATCGAGACGCGCCTCAGCGAGATGCTCTCGTTCGCACCCTGGGTCGATGATCCAGCCAACGTCGAAGAGATCCACAATTTGCGGATCGCCGCCAAGCGTCTTCGCTATTCGTTGGAACTTTTCCGGTTTGCGCTCCCGTCCGGAACGGGTGCGCTGATAGACGAGGTGAAAGAGATTCAGGAGCACATCGGCGACATGCATGACGCCGATGTGATGATCGAGCGGGTCATGGCCATTGTGAAGGCAGATGTCGAACGGCGCACGGAGCGATTGCTGGAGATCGCGTCGGCGGTCGAGCGAGGAACGGTTGCACAGCGGCACCAGCGGCTACGTTCCGCGATGACCAACCGCTCGACACCGCGCGACGAGGTCGCCTTCTTCACACTGATCGCCCATCGCGCCGAAGATCGCGATCGGGCGTACGAGCAGTTCCTGATCGCGTGGCGGCGGATGCAGGAGTCGGACTTCCCGACACGTCTTCGACGGTGTATCGGCACGTTGCCGGAGGCTGAGCCGGAGGAGAGCGCTGCTCCGATCGAGGACGAGATGGCGCAGGTCGCGGGATGAGCGTCGAGTTGCGGGTGGCTGTCGTGACCGATATTCACGGCAACCTGCACGCTCTTCAGTCGGTTC
>Ga0180215_1005712_pt1 | contig 10515 bp, 9 predicted proteins | sample eDN3rd37CBELigBY_FD_128871 | JGI IMG/M metagenome (GOLD analysis project Ga0180215, IMG submission 128871) | Enriched backyard soil microbial communities from Emeryville, California, USA - eDNA 3rd pass 37_C BE-Lig BY (version 2) (version 2) | ecosystem: Environmental > Terrestrial > Soil >...
ACGGGCGTGCGGCTCGTGCTCGACGACTTCGGCGAGGGCTACTCGTCGCTGAGCCACATCCGGCGCCTGCCGATCCACGGCCTCAAGATCGCCCGCCCGTTCGTCCGCGAGCTCGGCGATCCCGCGGGCGACCCGCGGCTCGTGCGCGGCATCATCGAGCTCGCGCGCCGGCTCGAGCTCGACCTCGTCGCCGAGGGCATCGAGCTGCGCGCCCAGCGCGAGGCGCTGCAGGCGTTCGGCTGCCGGCTCGGCCAGGGCTTCCTGTTCGCGCGCCCGCAGCCGATCGAGCCGTTCCTGGACGTGCTCGCCGAGAGCGCTACCCCAGCTCACCCAGCCGCGCGCGGACGCGGCTGACCAGCTGGGACATCCCGCCCGCCTCGGCCTCGGCGAGCGTCTGGCGCAGCACCGCCCGCCCGCGCTCGGTCTCACCGCGCGTGAGCAGCAGCTCCGCGAACTCGCGCCGCATCAGCGCGACGACGGGCCGCAGCCCGCACGCGTCGTTGACCTCCAGGCCGGTGACGAAGTGGCGCTCGCTGCGGTCGAGGTCGCCCTGGGCGGCGGCCAGCAGCGCCAGGAAGCGGTGCGCGGAGCCCAGGTTGGCGGCTTGGGAGATCTGCACGAGCTTGTCCGCGTGCGGCTCGAGCAGCCCGTACAGCACGCCCGCCTGCTCGCGGTCGCCGATCAGCGCGCACGTCTCGCCCAGCAGCGCGATCGCGCCGAACCAGAACATGTCGCGCGGGATCGCGGCGAAGGCGTCTGCGGCCAGCTCGCGGAACTGCGCCACGCCCGCCTGCGTGTTGCCGGCCATCAGGTGCGCCATCGGCAGGATCGCGCGCCACGCGTACAGCTTCGGGTTCGCCGACACGTAGCCCTCGATCGCCGACACGTAGTCCGAGAGCGCGTCCTCGCGGCGGCGCAGGATCAGCACCTGCGCGGTGTAGATCGTCTCCGCGTCGCGCGCGCCGGCGCGGCGGCCGAGCTCGTAGGCCTCGCGCGCGAGCCGCTCCGCGTCGCCCACGCGGCCCGCCATCTGCGCCCACACCACCTCCCAGCCGACCGCGAAGTGGCTGTAGAGCGGCTGGCGCAGCTCGGCCGCGCGGCGGCTGAGCGCGCGGTGCGCGGTGCGCGCGTCCTCGACCCGGCCGGCCTCGAGCAGGTCGTAGATGCGCCAGTGCTGCCCGAGCGCCTCGAGCTCGCGCTCGCCCGCCGCCTCGGCGAGCTCGAGCAGCTCGTCGCCGAGCCGCAGCCGCTCCTGGAGGTGGGCGACGTGCATCAGCGCCCCGTGCCCGGCCTTCAGCGCCGCCAGCTGCGCGCGCGGGTCGTGCAGGCGGTGCGCGAGCTCGAGCGCCTCCGCGCTGAGCTCCAGCCGCCGCTCCTGCGGGACGCCGAACTGGTCGACCAGCCGCGCGCGCAGGTGCACGGCGAGCGGGCCGCCGTCCTGCTGGGACAATGCCTCCTCGAGCAGCAGGATCGCCTGCGGGTCGCGCACGCCGACCTCGGCGTGGCGGCCCGCGTAGCCCAGCGCGGCCTCGGCCAGCGCGTCCGCGTCGCCCTCGGCGCGGGCCAGGTCGGCCGCGCGCAGGAACGTGGCGCGCGCCGCGGGGTCGCCGGCGCGCTGCTCGGCCGCTCCGAGCAGCAGCGTGGTGCGCAGCCCGTCGTCGGCGCGCCGGTAGTGCTCGGCCGCCTCCTCGTAGGCGAGCGCGGCGGTCGCCTGCTCGGCGGCCGCGAGCGCGTAGCCGACGGCCTGCGGGGCGCGGCCCTCGTGGAAGTGGTAGGCGAGCTCGGCGGGGTTGGCGCCGTCGCCGTGCTCGAGCGCCTCGCCGATCGCGCGGTGCGCGCGCACGCGGCGGCTCGCCGTCTGCGCCTCGTACAGCGTCTCGCGCACGAGCGCGTGGGCGAACACGAAGCGGTCCAGCCCGGCCTCGCGGATCAGACCCGCGCGCGTGGCCTCCTCCAGCGCGTCGAGCACGTCGACGCCGGGCAGCAGCGTCTCCAGCAGCGCGAGGTCGAAGCGCCGCCCGGCGATCGCCGCCACGGCGAGGACACGGTTGGCCTCGGGCGAGAGCTGCTCCAGCCGCCGGCCGATCAGCTCCTTGACGCCCTCGGGCACGGCCAGCCGGCTCAGCGCCCGCTCCTCCAGCTCCGGCAGGCTGCGTAGCAGCTGGTGGATGAAGAACGGGTTGCCGTCGGTCTGCTCGGTCAGCCGTCGCACGAACCGCGAGCTGACGTCGGCGCCGACCAGCGCGCGCGTGTCCTCGGCGGTCAGCCCGTGCAGGTCGATGCGCTCGAAGGACGGCAGCCGCGTCAGCCGCTCGTGCTCGAAGTGCCGGGCGGTGCCCAGCACGAGCAGCCGCATCGGCGCCGCGTCCTGCAGCAGGTGCGTCAGCAGCAGCGTCGTCGACGGGTCCGCCCAGTGCAGATCGTCGATCACGAGCACCAGCGGGCGCTCGCGGGCGGCGTGGGCGAGCAGCCGCGTGACGCCCTCGAACAGCCGGTAGCGGCGCGTCTCGTCGTCCTCGGCCAGCGTCGCCTCGCGCGCGTGGCGGCGCAGTCCGGGCACGAAGCGGGCCAGCTCGGCGATCTCGAACGTCAGCTCGCGCGGGAGCTCCAGCTCCTCGCGCTGCGAGACGTAGTGGCCCAGCGCGGCGATGAACGGCTGGTAGGGGACGAGCGACTCGGGGTCGTTGCGGCCGTAGAGCACGGTCGCGCCGCGCCGGTGCGCGCGGCGGGCGAACTCGGTCGCCAGCCGCGTCTTGCCGATCCCGGGCTCGCCCGCGAGCAGCACGAAGCGGCGGCTGCCCTGCTCGTAGCGCCCGACCAGCCGGGTGAGGTCGCGCTCGCGGCCGACGAACGGGCCGCTCTCGTCCGTCAGTGCGGGCGGCAGGGCGATCGCGGGCGCCCGGTCCTCGCCCGGCGCGGCGTCCCCGGTGGCGACGCTGCCCGCGTCGGCGCGCGGCGCGCGGTCGGCCGCCGCGGCGAGCGCGGCGCGGCCGAGGTCGCCGGCGGACTGGAAGCGCTCCGCCGGGTCCTTGGCCATCGCGCGGCGCACGACCGCGCCGAGCCGCTCGCCGGCGTCGGGCAGGACGCTGAGCACGGACGGCGGCGGCGCGTCGAGGTGCGCGAGCATCGTCGCCGCGGCGGTCTCGCGCGGGTACGGGACCTTGCCCGTGAGCGTCTGGTAGAGCAACCCGCCGAGCGCGTAGACGTCCGTGCGCGCGTCGACCGGGCCCTCCTGCAGCTGCTCGGGCGCGGCGTAGTCGAACGTGCCGATCATGCTCCCGGCCTGGGTGATCTGCGACGTCGCGTGCAGGTCCTTCATCAGCCCGAAGTCGGTCAGCGTCGCGTGCCAGCCGCGCTCGCGCGGCTCGAGCAGGACGTTCGCGGGCTTGATGTCGCGGTGCACGATCCCGGCCCGGTGCGCGGCGTCGAGCGCCTCGCCGACCTGGGCGATCACGCCCGCCGCCTCCGGCGGCTCCAGCCGGCCGCGCTCGGCCAGCACGCGCGCGAGGTCGGTGCCGTCGACGTAGCGCATCGTCACGTACAGCAGCCCGTCGTGCTCGCCCGCGTCGTAGACCGGGATCACGTTGGCGTGCTGGATCGACCCGGCGGCGCGGAACTCCTGGCGGAAGCGGCGGCGGTACTCCTCGTCGTGGGAGTGCTGGGGCGCGATCACCTTCAGCGCGACCTCGCGCCCGAGCGCGACGTGACGGGCGCGGTAGACGATCCCCATGCCGCCGCGCCCGGCGATCCCCTCGATCACGTGGTCCGCGAACGTCGTGCCCGGCTGGAGTTCGGACACGGGTGGTCCAGGTGATCGCACGGCGCGAGGGTACGGATGCCGCCGCCGGCGCTCAAGCGAGGACGGCGGAACTGCACCCGCGGTGCGGGGCCAGCCGCTCGGCGGCCGCCTCGATCTCCGCCAGCGGCAGGTCCCGCCCGCCCAGCGGCTCGACGCTGACCTCGAGCTTGCGGCCCTTCTTGCGGCCGCGCCAGAGCGCGATCGCGGTCCCGTCCGAGAGCACCACGCCCATGCCGCCGACCGCGGCCCACACCTTCCGGCGCGCCGCGGCGTCGGGGATCAGCGCCTCGCGGTCGCGGCCGAGCAGGACCGGGTCGCCGGGCGCGAGCAGCCGCACGCCGTCGAGCCGCGCCGCGGGTGGCTGCGTGTCGTCGAGCGCCCACAGCGCCTTGGCGTGCGCGGTGCCGAGGCCGGCCCAGGTGGCGAAGTCCGCGGCCGACGACGGGCCGTAGGTCGCGCGGTAGCGGCGCACGAGCTCCTTGGCGGCCTGCTCGCGCGGGGGCGGGTCCCAGCCGTGGCGCTGGTCCGTGCGCGCGAACGCGGGCTGGCGGCCCGCGCGCCCGGAGATGCACAGCCGCCCGTGCAGCCCCGCCATCACCAGCAGCCCGCGCCGCGCGTGGTGGCTCTGGCAGCCCTCGCACCACGGCAGCAGCGCTCCCGGCAGGCGCCGGCGCAGCTGCTCGTGCAGGTCGTCGCGGCTGAGCTCGGTGCCGTCGAGCGCGTCGGAGATCGCGGCCACCGCGAGCTCGACCGGCTCGGCGTAGCCCTCGCTGTAGGTCGGCAGCGCGGTCCCGACGACCGCCTTCAGCGCCGCGTCGTCGGGCGGCAGGAACGCCGTCCCGAACGCCGCCGCCTCCTCGGCGGGCACGATCGCGGTCGCCGTGCGCGGGTTGTAGAGCGCCACCACGGGCGCGCTGTCGAGCCAGCCGACCGGCAGCCCGGGGCAGCGCGCGACCAGCGCCGCGATCGCCGCGCCCGGCGGCGAGTCCTGGACGGCCCACGTACGTAAGACGTCGAGCGGCTCCATGGGGCTGACGGTAGCCCCTCCGCTGCAGCGACGGCATGGAGGCCATCCTCGAACGTGACCAGGAGCGCACGGCGACCGCGCGTGCGATCGACGACGCTGCGCGCGGCGACGGCGGCCTGCTCGTGCTCGAAGGCCCGGCCGGGATCGGCAAGACCGCGCTGCTGCGCGCGGCGCGCGCGCAGGCTGAGGCGCCGCTGTCGGCGGCGGCCGCCGCGACCGTGCTCGAGGACGCGCTCGACGCGCCGCCCGCGCGGGGGTCGGCCGAGGAGCTGACGCCGGACGAGCAGCGCGTGGTCAAGCTCGCCGCGGACGGGCTGAGCGAGCGCGAGATCGCCGAGACGCTGTGGGTGGCGCAGCGCACGGTCGCCGAGCAGCTCGCGAGCGCGCGGGCGAAGCTCAGCTGAGCTTGGCCCAGAAGCCGGCGCCGCCGCGGCGGCCACGCACGTAGGCGTTGAAGCGCGCCTGGTGGTCGGGCGGGAGCGCGTCGCGGTAGGCGACCAGCTGCTCGATCACCTCGTCCTGCACGGCGTGGGCGGCGCGCGGCCATTCCTCGGCCAGGTAGCCGAGTTCCTTGAAGAGCTTCGTGTCGCCCACCACGTCGTCGGGGATCGCGCTGAGGTCGTACAGGTGGTAGCTGCTCGTGAACCCGCGCAGGTAGGCCAGCGACTCCGTGCTCTCGGCGTGCGGCGTGACCTGCTCGGCGATGATCGCGTGCTCGACCGGGTCGAGCCGCTGGCGCTCCAGCCAGGCCAGGAACGGCAGCTTGCGCTCCGTCGCGCGCCAGCGCCGGACGGCCTCGATCGTCTTGACCGCGTGGCCGAGGTGCGTGAACTCGTGCAGCAGCGTGCCGCGCAGCGCAATCAGATCGCCGAACGCGCGCGGGCCGACCTCGAGCGTCGGCTCGGGCAGCGGCGTCGTGCGGTCGCTCGGGATCGCGCCCGCGACGCCGGCGTGGGCGCTCGAGTCGCGGTGGTCGAGGTTGAAGCTGACCTTGCCGGGCGCGGCCTCGCCGCCCGTGCTGTCGTGGACGTCGTCCTCGCGCAGGCCGATCGCGTCCGTGAGCAAGTACAGGTACGCGGAGCGCGCCGTCGCGCGCTTCTCCGGCAGCGTGGAGTGCTGGAGCCCCGTGGCGAGCCGCAGCTGCTCCTGCCAGGCGTTCGGGTCGCCCTTCTGCCCCAGCCGCGTCCAGCGCACGATCCGGCCCGCCGGCAGCTCGTACGGGATCACGTGGTCGAACAGCGGCCCCCACGCGGGCTTGAGGTCGGTCTCGTAGGCGCGGAAGCGGCCATCGTGCTCGACGATCACGCACACGCGCGGCCGCTCACCGGCCGCGATCGCGGCCTCGAACTCGGTGTCGTAGGCGCCGCCGGTCGCGCCGAGCGTGACCTCGCTGATCGCCGTCGCCTTGTCCGTGGTGGTCAGGCCGGCGGACGTGATGCCCCAGGTGATCTCGCCGACGGGCTGCGGCAGCTTGAGCCCCGCCTCCGCGACGGGGACGCGGGCGACGAGCGCGGCCGCGGCGCGGTTGCCCGCGCCGCGCTGGATGTCGAGCAGCGCCGCCGCGGCGGGCGCAGGGCGGCGCGGCGCGGATGCCGACGGCTGCGCGTGGTCCGGCCTGAGCTGTCGGCGTGTCTGTCGCGTCGCGCGATCTTCTCCGGGTCGCCGCCCGCGGTCAAGGCGCGCGCGAGAAGCGCCAGACCGCGGCGGCGAGCATCGCGACGCCGAGCGCCAGCACCATGCCGGCCTCGAACGCGGCCGGCAGCTGCCAGCCGAACCACGTGATCCCGGGGTCCAGCGTCGCGCGCGCCTGCGCCGAGATGTCGATGTGGTCGAACACGAGCCGGCGCATCGGGTCGACGGCGTAGGTCAGCGGGTTGATCCGGTTGAGCGCCTCCAGCCACGCGGGCAGGCCCGCGACGGGGTACAGCGCGCCCGACAGGAAGAACATCGGGAACACGGCGAGCTGCATCACCCACGTGAAGCTCTGGGGCTGCTTGATCGTCACCGCCACCAGCACGCCGAACGCGCTGACGGCGAACGCCAGCAGCACCAGGAGCGCGAGGGCGCCGAGGATCAGCAGCGGGTCGTAGGGCACGCCGACCAGGCCGGCGAGCGCGAGCACGAGCACGCCCTGCGAGGCGGCGATCGTCGTCCCGCCCAGGCACTTGCCGAGGATGATCGAGGTCCGGCTGACCGGGGCGACCATCAGCTCTCTGAGGAAGCCGAGCTCGCGGTCCCAGACCAGGGTGGCGGCGCTGATCATCGCGGTGAACAGGACCGCGACGCACAGCACGCCGGGGAACAAGAAGGTCTTCAGGTCGACGCCGCCCGTGGACGGCGCGGCCAGCGACTGCAGGCCCGAGCCGAGCACGAACAGGAACAGCAGGGGCTGGATGAGCCAGGTCATGGTCTGGCCGCGGTTGCCGACGAAGCGCAGCAGCTCGCGGCGCCAGACGGTCTTGACGGCGCGGGCCTCCGAGCGCCACGAGCGCTCGGGCACGCGCACGGCGACGACGGCGCTCATCGCCGCGCTCCCGCCAGGGCGCGCATCATCGCCCGCGAGCCGTCGCCGGGGCCGAGCGTCTCCGCGTCGCGGATCGTCGTGCCCGTGTAGCGCAGGAAGACGTCGTCGAGCGTCGGGCGCGAGACGGCGACCGAGGTGATCGGCGTGTCGAGCTCGGCGAACAGGCGCGGCACGAACTCCCCGCCGTCGGCGACGTGGAACGTGACCGCGCCCTCGGCGACCGACGCCTCGATCCCGAAGCGGTCCTTGAGCTCCTGAATGGCCGCGTCGTCGTCGGCGGTGCCGAGCGCGACCCGGTCCGCGCCGACGCTCTGCTTGAGCTTCGCCGGCGTGTCGAGCACGACGATCTCGCCGCGGTCCATGATCGCGATCCGGTCGCAGAACTCGGCCTCGTCCATGTAGTGCGTGGTCATGAAGATCGTCGTCCCCTCCGCCTCCTGCAGCGCCCGGATGTAGCGCCAGATCGAGTTGCGGGTCTGCGGGTCCAGCCCGATCGTCGGCTCGTCCAGGAAGAGGATCCGCGGCGAGTGCAACAGGCCGCGGGCGATCTCCAGCCGGCGCTTCATCCCGCCCGAGAACGTCAGCACGGGCTGGTCGCGGCGGTCGGCGAGGTCGACCATCGCCAGCATCTGCTCGATCCGCGACGGGATCGCGGCCGCCTCGATCCCGTAGAGCTCGGCGTGCAGGCGCAGGTTCTGCTCCGCCGTGAGGTGGATGTCGAGCGTCGGGTCCTGGAAGACCAGGCCGATGTGGCGGCGCACGGCGTCGCGCTCGGAGCAGACGTCGAAGCCGCCGACCCGCGCGGCCCCGGACGTCGGCGCGGTCAGCGTACAGAGCACGTTGATCGTGGTGCTCTTGCCCGCGCCGTTCGGTCCGAGGAAGCCGAACACCTCGCCTTGGGCGACGGTGAACGACACGTCCCGCACCGCGTCGATGTCGCCGTAGGACTTCACGAGGTCGGCGACCTCGACGGCGGGTCCGTTGAAAGGGGTTCGCATGATTGCAGAACCGTAACATTACAGTCGCTGAAAAACTAGGGCTGCTGTACAGTCAGGGTTCGATGCCGGACGCACCCGCGAAGGAAGGGCTCCGCGAGCGCAAGAAGCGCGCCGCCCGCGCGGCGATCGCCGCCACTGCCCGGCGCCTGTTCGCTGAGCGCGGCTTCGAGGCCGTGACCGTGGCCGAGGTCGCGGCCGCCGCCCAGGTCTCCGAGAAGACGGTCTTCAACTACTTCCCGACCAAGGTCGACCTCGCGTTCGCGGGGCGCGAGGAAGGGATCGCGGGGGTCGTCGCCGCGATCCGCGAGCGGCCGCCCGGGCGATCGATCCTCGAGGTCTTCCGCGGGATCACCCACGGGGTGCTCGACGTCGTGGTCGCCGGCGACGAGGACCTGTACGCGGTGGCCAGGATCCTCCGCGGCAGCCGGACGCTGCAGGAGCGCCTGAGCGTGGGCTGGGAGCCGGGCGCGGACGCGATCGCGTCGGCGATCTCGGGCGGCGCGGACGATCTCGTGGCCGGGATCGTCGCGCGCACGCTGTGGTTCACGCACCGCTCGATCTTCCGCGCGGCGCTGCTCGGGCTGCTCGAGGAGGAGGAGCCGGCGGCCTTGGCGGCGCGGTTGCGCGTCGCCGCCGACGCCGCCTACGACCAGCTGGCGGCCGGGCTGGCCGACTACGGCAGGGGTTAGGCCCACGGCGTGGGGTTGAGCTTCGAGACGCGCGCGTCGGAGTCGCCCTGGGCGTCGACGGTCTGGACGTGCCGCAGCGAGGACGTGGCCGAGATGACCGCGGTCGCGACGGAGACCTGGGGGCTGGTCTTCTGGGAGCAGGACGGCGTCGCCTCCGCCGCGGTCACGGGGCCGGAGAGCCGCAGCGCCCGCGCGCCCGTGCCCGAGGACGCGACGTTCGTCGGCATCCAGTTCGCGGTCGGCACGTCGCTGCGGGCGGTACCCACGCCGTCGCTCGTGGACGGCGGGCTCGTGTTGCCCGACGTGACGCGGCGCGGGTTCTGGCTCGACGGCCGCCGCTGGGAGCTTCCGCACCCGGACGACGCCGAGGCGCTGGTCGAGCGGCTCGTGCGCGACGGCGTGGTCGTGCGCGACCCGCTGGTCGCGGAGGCGTTGCGGGGGCCGCTGCCGGAGGTGTCGGAGCGCACGGTGCAGCGACGCTTCCGCGCGGCGACCGGGCTCAGCCGTGAATCCGTCCGCCAGATCGAGCGCGTGCGGGTCGCCGCCGGGCTGCTACTGGCGGGCGAGGAGGTCGGCGACGTCGTGCACCGGCTCGGGTACTACGACGAGCCGCACCTCGCCCGCGCGCTGCGCCGCTACGTCGGGCGCACGGCGCAGCAGCTGCGCGAGGGCGCCGGCGGGGCGCTCGCGCTCGGGCCGGCTCAGCGCTCGACGGCGTACACGAGCTTGACCACGCCGTTGGAGTACGAGTCCGATTCGACGAGGCGCAGCTTGCGCCGGTCGCGGTCCGCGCGGCTGAACAGGCTCTTGCCCGCCCCCAACAGGTAGGGGAACACGAGCAGGTTGTAACGGTCGATCAGGTCCGCGTCCGACAGGCGCCGGGCCAGCTCCGCACTGCCGTGGATGAAGATCGCGCCGCCGTCCTCGCGCTTGAGCTCGGCGACGTCCTGCTCGGACCGGAGCACGGTGATCGGGCCCCAGTTGTCGACGAGGGCGTCGTCTTCGAGGCTGCTGGAGACGACGTACTTCGGCAGCTCCTTGTAGGCGGCGTGATCGTCGGAGTCCGGCCAGACCGCCGCGAACGCCTCGTAGCTGCGGCGCCCGAACATCAACGCCGACGTCTCCTCGAGCTCCTCGCCCTTGAGGGCGAAGGCCTCGGGCACGAACTCCGTGGCGAACACCCACCCGCCGCCGCGGTGGCCCTCGACCGTCCCTCCGGGCGAGTCCAGCACGCCGTCGAGGGTCATGAAGCCGGTGTAGACGAGTTCACGCGACAAGGAAGGGTCCTCCTGAAAACGGTTGTCGCCACGGACCCTAGGCGGCGGCCGGCCGTGGCGTCTTGGACGAAAACGACACGGGAGCGGAGCGGCGCAGGAATCGAACCTACCCACCGCCGGGCTACGACGGCTCACCGGTTTTGAAGACCGGCTGGGGCACCAGCCCCGGCCGCTCCACGCGCGGCCCATGCTGGCAGGGAC
>Ga0180215_1005713_pt1 | contig 10513 bp, 11 predicted proteins | sample eDN3rd37CBELigBY_FD_128871 | JGI IMG/M metagenome (GOLD analysis project Ga0180215, IMG submission 128871) | Enriched backyard soil microbial communities from Emeryville, California, USA - eDNA 3rd pass 37_C BE-Lig BY (version 2) (version 2) | ecosystem: Environmental > Terrestrial > Soil >...
CGCCGCGGACGAGACAGTCCAGCGCGAGCGCCAGCAGGTCGGCGCGGTCCATACGGCGAAGCTCGCCATCGGCGCTGGTGCGCTTGTTCACGAGGCCGCTAGGCCCCAGGAAGGCGACGCGCTCGTACAGGAGCGCGAGCAGCGTCCATGCGTAGGGGCTGTAGATGTCGCGGCCCCGCTTGCGGCGGAGGCGGTCTAGCTCGCTGAGTAGGTCGGCGAAGCGCTCCGAAAGCGGCAGGTGGATCTCGAGCTCGCAGAGCGTGCGCAGGACGCGGAAAAGCTGGTCCTGCCGACGGTTGAGCCGCGCCCCGCCCTTGGCGTGCTTGATGAAGAGCTTGGAGAGCCGCAGCGTGCCCAGGATGAAGCGCGCCGAGTACCGACCGTCGTAGCTCAGGAGCATCAGGCGCGACGCCGCCTCGACCTGCGTCGGCCCGTTGAAGAGCGCGCGCTTGTACTGGCCGATCGCCGCTTCAATGCGTCCAGCGTCCAGCGCCCGATCACCCTCCTCGAGCAAGTGCAGGTCCTTGCCGCGCACGCGCACCAGGCCCTCGGCGTCGAGATTGTCGTCGGTGCGGCCGATTCCCTGCACGGCGAACCGGAGGTCCTTGACCTTGATGCGGCGCCGCAGCGGTAGGTAGCGCGCAAAGGTGATAAAGCTCAGGAAGACAAAGCCACCGACGATCAGGAAGAACGGCAGCCACGGCACCCGCGCGTAAGCGGTGAGCGTCGCGCCGGCAAAGAGGAAGTGGATCTGGTAGAGCCACGAGCGGAGCAGCACGGTGCGATCCGAGCCCGGCCGCGTGCGCTCGACCATGATTACCATGACGAGGCCAACGACGGCGTGGATGCCAACGGGCACGAACGCGACGGACTCGTCGATCAGCACGTAGCAGACGAGAATGAGCACCTGTGTGATGCGGTCGAGGATGATAAACCGTGGCGTGGTGCGGATGTCGAGCTTATCGCCTTTTTCGAGCACGTCTGCCATGAGGGGCGTTGTAAAGGTCGCCGTGTAGACATAAAGGAAGAAGGCGCAGAGGCCGATGGCCGCGTACATCTGGTGCTCCTCCGTCAGCCAGCAGATGCGATCCGGCTCTGCGTCAAGGGTGAAGGCGCACACCTCAGTGGGCGCGCCCGTGCCGCCGCCGCCGCCGGCGGTGGCGGTCGTATTGACGCAGTGCAGCGTGCAGTCGACTGAGCGCAGCAGCGTCGACGCGATGCTGACGTAGAAGAGGTCGCCCAGCAGATACTGCGCGAGGCCGTGCAGCGTGAGGCCAAAGAGGAACTTGGTGAAGTAGGAGCCGATCGCCATGTCAAAGGCAAACTGCGAGAGGACAGTGCGCTCGCCGCCGGCGTACGCCTGCTCCGCCAGCCGCTGCTGCTCCAGGTCCGGGTCGGCGCTGCGGCCGCGGCCGGACTCGTCCGTCGGTCGGGCATTGCCGGTGCCACTTCCGCTGCCGTCGAGAGCGAGCGTCACCGTAGACTCGGTCATGTTGCTGGCGAGTGAGTCGGTGCTGCCACTGCTGCCGACGCTCGCGCGATCGTCGACCTCGTCGGCGCCGCCCGTGTTCAGTGGTGCGAGCTCGACTTCCTCCAGCCCCGAGTTGCCGATCGCCATCGTGCCCGTGCTGCCCAACTCCATCACCGTCACCGACGATGCAGCGGCCGTCTCTACACCCGACTTGGCCCCCGCCGGCGCCCGCGCCGAGTCCGCCGCGTCCGCCGCGTCTGCCTTCTTCTTATGGGCCTTTTTGTGCACGTGGCGGGCGTCGCGCGGTTGGAGGGCGCCGACCCACCAGATGAGCAGCAGCTGCTGCGCCACGGGGATAGCCAGCCAGATGATCCACACGGCAACGGCGCCGAGCGCCATCCATAGAACGTAGTAGTACGAGTACTGGATAGGCAGGAGGCCGACGAGGAAGGTGCTATAACGCTGCACGGCCGCGTACGCCTCTTCGAGCTGCGCCGGCGTGAGGTCGGAGAGACCCGGCAGGGCGTCGTTGTCCTCGCCGGGTACGCGCGAATTGGCGTCGGCAACGATGGAGCGGAGCCGCGCCAGCGGGAAGCTGAGCAGCTGCACGGCGGTGAAGAGCAGCGCGCCGATGGCGCGGACGTTGGCGAACGTCCAGCGGATGGTGGGGCGCGTGAGGCCGCCGGGTACGCGGTTCCAGTAGCGATTGCTCGGCGTGGATATCATGAAGAAGTGGATGGGCAGTGTTGTTGACACGAGCAGTGCGGCGATGCACCAGCCGACCACGTTGAAGCCGAGCGACTGCGCCTCCGGCCCGATGAAGAAGACGATGACGAGCGACAGGGCGATCAGTAGGATAAACAGGCCAAAGTTGAGACCAAAGCCGATGCGCTCGAAGCGTGTCACACCCAGCGGCCGCAACACGTTCTTGCGCAGCGAGCGCACGACGGTGAAGAGCACGTGCGCGGTGAACGCGAGCGCCGTCAGCGGGAACGTGAACGTCGCCACGAACGCTGCGACAACCGCCCAGTAGAAGCGCGCGCAACCGCCGACGTCGTCGCGCAGCTGCAGGCCCTCCGGCAGCTTCTGGTGCCCATCGTAATCGCCGCTGTGGAAGGCCGCCTGGCCGTCGTCGTCGCCGTCGCTGACAATGAGCGACATGAGCCGCTGGCGGCGCGACCGCGGCGGCCGCTGCACGTCAAACTCGTTGCCCAGCTCAAAGTTGGCGTCGCGCGGCGCTGTCTCAAAGTCGTCCAGCGACCCAAAGACGGGCGAGGCCAGGTGCGTCGACAGCGCGATCCGCTCCTTCTGTGCCTGCCGCCGGCGCCGGCGCCACGCCCAGCCCTCGGGCGGCGGACGCCGCGGCATCGGCACCGCCGCGTCCATCGTCGTTACCAGCAGGCCGCCTGCGCCGCCGCTGCGCCCGCGGCGGTCGCTCCGGCTCGACACCATGGTCGCGCTGCGGCTCATGGTGGCCGTGGTCGCCGCCACGGCCACATAATGGCCGGGCCCGTAGTAGCCGTCCGCCATGACGACGCTGGACGTCAAGTGACCATGGCGATTTGAGCAGATCTGAGGAGGATTCGAGGTGCAGGCAGCACAGAACTGTGCGGTCGTTGTTGGCGGAAGCGAATTTCGTCGCCTAGATCTCGTCGTCGTTGTGCAGGTGGTCCCGGGGTGGTGCACAGTGGTGGCGGACAAGTGGGTCGCTGTCGTCTCCAATCGCTCTCTTCGAAGGTCACCCTGTTGCCACTCACGTCGTCTTCGATCCTCGTGGCTCTTACGGCGTCCTTGCTGTTATCGTCGGCGACTTTGTCCCCGAGCGTCGATTGTCGTCGACCTCTGCGTCGTCGACCTCTGCGTCACCTCAGCATACAAACACACCTCCTCGTCGTCGTCGTCCTCTTCGGCGTCCTCTGCGGCGTCCTCTGCGCCCTCCAAACAGCATCTGCGGCGTCCTCTTCGTCGTCCACTTCAGTCGTCCTCTGCGCCGTCCTCTCTGTGCCCACCGTCGTCGGCCTCCTCTTCAACGTCGTCGTGCACGTTTTTTTCTTCGCGCCATTTTTTCCATTGAAACATGGGGAGCACCATTGGAACAAAGTGGGGAGCACCACCATAGGCGCCCTGCAAGTGAGAAGCAGCGGACGACGACGCAGCGGACGACGACGGCGGACGCACGGCGGACGCACGGCGAAGAGGACAACGACGAGGACGACGAGGACAAGAAGCAGAGGACGGCGACGACGAGCAAGGACCTGCTGCCTAAAGGGCCTCGCAGAGGACGACGGCGAAGACGGCGAAGCACGAGGGCCCACGACTTTTCACGTCGCAGAGGAGTACGACGACGACGAAGTAGCTCGCCAGCCACTACCTGCCACCGGTAGAACAACCGCGTGCTCTTAGACGCCGCTGGCTGGACGCCACACACGCACGACATGGCGCGGAACCGGAGCCGCAGCCGCAGCCGCAGCCGGAGCGGCAGCCGCAGCCCTAGCCGCAGCCGGAGCCGGAGCGCCTCGCCCCGCCGCGACAACAAGGCCAGCGCCACGGCCGGCCCGGCCAAGCCCGCGGACGAGGCGGCCCAGCCGGCCTCCAAGGTCGTCGCGGTCGCCCGCGAAAAGCTGGTCATTCAGCGCGATCAGGTACGTCGACTGGCCATGCCCATTGCGATGTGAGACACGTGCTGATGCAGAAGCGCCATAGACCTTAAGGAACGCGCTGCAGACGTGCCCGTTCTTGCTGCGCATGTTTGTCCGCGAACACGAGCATCATCGGTACGGCCACCGCCGCCGCAGATACGCTGGGCGGTGCCAGCTGCGCTGATACAGAACCCACTTCTACATTCACCTGTCGCCTAAACCCCAGTTTGGACGAGTACACGGTGGATCGGCAGCCGTTCGCCGACGAGCTGCAGGTGTACACCTGGTACGCCGCACCCGCCTGCACACCGCCGACATGCGGGCACGCACGGCAAACACCGCTTTGTCTTTGGTCTCGTGCTGCGTGCTGTGCCACCTGTTAACACCAGGCGTGACGCTACGCTGAAAGAGCTGTCGACGCTGATCAAGGAGGTCCACCCGGACGCACGGCGCAAGGAGCTGGCCATGTCGTTCAACCTGGTACGCGGCCAGCATGAGCCTCACAGGATTTGCATGGCCCTGGCGTCTGACCATCTTATTTTCCACCCACTAGTCTCTAATCCTACCGTTAACAGATTTACCAGGACGCGCGCGGCCTCTTCCACCAGCGTGAGCTGGGCCTGGTGTACAACGGCCGGAAGACGGAGAACGACGACCGCACGCTGGACGACATTCGGTTTGCGACGGGCGATTACATCGACGTGGCGATCGTGCGGCCGGGCGCCAGCCGGCCGGACCGCGGCCCGCGCGGCAGCTTTGGCCGCGACAGCTTTGCTGGGCGCCGCGAGAGCTTTGGCAACCGCGGGCCCGGCGCGGACCGGTGGGAGCGCAGCGGCCCGCTGGGCGGCGACTCGGGCCCGTCGCGTGATCGGCGCGACAGCGGGCGCGACCGCGACCGATAGACGTTTGTGTGCTCAAATTAAGAGAAAGTCGACGGCGCGTCGATAGTGTACTACAGCATCCCTGGTTGTACGGCCGATCAATATAGAGAAAAAGCAGAAGCTTTTTACATTGTTCGCATGTGTACACGTCTAAGTGCGGCACCGGCTGCGTCTACTTCACGCGCAGGATGCCCGCATCCATGAGCTTCTGCAGCTTGCTGGCCACTATGGGGTTCTTCATGTGCCTGGCGTTGACCAGCGCGCCCCCACAACGAGTTGCCGACGAGGCCGCAGAGGTGAGCAAATGCCCCAGAAGGCACAGGTGCGTTGCCGTCCCAGAGGGGCTATGAGTACGTACTCAACGATGGCGCGCGGGTCGCTCTGCATCTGTTGCAGGATAGTGCGCATCACGGGGTCGGCCAGGATGGCCATCACTTCGGGATCGCTCTCGGCCCGCTTGGTGACGTCCTCGTCCGACATGCTCTGCTGCGTCGCCAGCGCCGCGTAGCACTTTTGCATCGTTTGCGTGATCTCGGCCTGGTTTTTCTTGTCTGTGGCGCGGGGCAGTGCGATCGAGGCGACAATGATGAACCTGGCGTGTTAATACGCTTCAGCGCGTTGCGAAGGCCGCCGGGCCACGCGGACGTACCGGTGTCAAGGCGAGTGGCAGTCTCGAGGGTGCTCAGCGCCTCGGTGTACTTTTTCATGGCGATCTGCAGCGTGGCCTTGCGGATGTGGGCCTTGACTGCAGCGCGGACCACCCGCCCCCGTGCCAGGGTCCATGTTAGCAGCAGCCTGTGCACAAATAAGATCATCTGGGCGGAAGGCGCACCGTAGTTTGGGTCCAGCTTAATGGCCTCCTCCAGGTCCCTGTCAGCCTCGGGGAACGCCATCAGCTTGATGTACGCGGCGGCGCGGTTGGTGTACGCGCGCGGATCCGCCGGGAGGCGCGCAATGGCCTCCGTGTAGCACTTGATAGCCTCGGGCCAGTCGCCGGCCTTGAAGAAGGTGTTGCCCTTCTCGCGCTCCTCCTCCGCCTTTGCCGGGTCGATGTACGCCTCGCGGTCGCGCCTTTTCTTCTCCTTCTCGGCCTCGTTGAGCTTGGCGAGGACGTCTGGCGTGCGGTGCTCAGTGAGCGACTTTTGGAAGTACTTGATGGCCTCGGCCAGGTTGTCGAGCTTGACGTAGGCGGAGCCAATGCGGCCAAGCGCGCTGTGACCGCTCAAGAACGTGCATGGGGAAGCCAAGTTCGTGTTAGTAGTGGCTTCAATGCCCAACGGTTTTGTCCGCCGGGGGTGTGTGTGTGTGGGGGGACGCCGTACCGAGCGATCAGCTTGTAGTCGGCGCGCACCTCGCGCCCCTTCTCGACGGCCTGCTCGCACGTCTTGATGCACTCTTCGAACTCGCCCTTCTCAAAGTGGACGGCTGTACGGTCCAGCGGTTCAACATACGAGTGCCAATGCGGCTGTCAGCGTGATCATCGGGCACGCGAACAGCGCGGCGTATCCGCGGTGGAGGGCTCACCGGCAATGTTGTTCAGGTAGGTGATGTCGTCGGGGTCGAGCTCCAGCGCCGTCTGGTAGTGCTTCATCGCGTTCTCAAAGTCGCGCTTCTTGTAGCAGTCGGTGCTGCAGCGTGTAAGCGTATGATGACCGCCATGGTGACCGCCGAGCGTGTGAGTGTCAGGGCGGCGACCGATCAAAAAATGTGCGGGGGCCATACGCGCACGTACCCCTTCTCCTTCTCCGCGACCGCATTCGCCTTGCGCTCCTTGACCGCCTTGGCGTCCTCGCTCTCCTCGGTGGCCATTGGCTCCGGCTCTGGCTGGTCGGCCTGCCTCTTGGTCTCTGGCTCCGCCGGCCGTGGTGGCACGTCCGTCTGCATGGGCTCCGTGCCCTGCCTCGGCAACATACTCAGGCGGTTGTGGAACAACAGGGTTAGCCTGTGTAACTGTGCATTGTTCATGGTGAGCGAGCGCCCTACATTGGCATCGGCACCGGTGGGGCCCTCGGGCATGATCAGCATGGTCAGCACCTGTAGGATGCGCGGATCGTTCATGTGCCTGTGAGAACGCCCCGATCCCGGTCGTGTGGGCTAGCTGGTGGTGAGCATCGAGCGCCAGTTGCTGCGCCAAAGAGAAACTTCCTCGCCGTACGTCTGCAGCTTGGAGCTGTCCTGCTGGAGCTCCTGCAGCTTCTGCAGGAAATCTGGCTGCGCCAGGAACGGCGCTGTGCGCGGGTTGGCGCGGATGCGCTCAATAAGGTTGGGCGTCTGGAAGGCAGTCTGTAGGTTCTGGACAAAGCTGTTGTTGCCAACTGAGGCTGTGGATCCGCTAGAATATAATGACGGGAGGTATAGCAGGTGAGCACCGGTCAAGGCAGGCATGCAGCTCGCGGGCTAGTACACAGACCAAGCACACGCTCGACCTCCTCCAGGCCCTTCTTGAGAGCTGCATTCTCCGGCTCGATCTTAAGACCCTTCTCGTACGCCTCGATGGCCTCGTCGTAGCTGCCCAGGCCGTGCAGGGCCGCGCCCAGCCGGCTGTAGCCCTGCAATCCAACGCAGTCCCGGGGTAAGAGAGAAGAGGCAAGAGGCTTAGCGCTACGATGGATGGCTTCATCGCTCGCAGCCAGCCCTACCTTGGCCCACTGCGGCTGCAGCTTGACACACGTCTCGGCGTCCGCCTTGGCCTTCTCAAAGTCCTTCAGCGATGCGTAGGCAGCCTAAGCGTCGGACATAGCACGTACACAGGCCAGCTTATGTACTGGGATCAGCCGGCCGTGCTTGCCAGCCGACGTTTGGCACTGCAACGGTGCGGCATACCGAGCGGTTGCTGTAGAGGATGTGGTTCTCCGGGGCGAGCTTGATCGCCTCGGTGAACGTAGCCACAGCGGCGGCATGGTCGCCGCTGGAGAACTGCTTGTTGCCAAGCGCCTTGAGCTGCTCGACCTGAGCGGAACCGAGGAAGAGCGGGAGGCGGCGCCCGAGTTTCAGAGGACCAGGCCGGTTGGAGGTGGCCCGATGACCATAAGATGGGACCGTACCTGTTCCGCCATGGTGAAGGTCTGTCCCACTCCCTGGTCCTAGCCTGAAAAGAGAGTGGCGGCGCCACCCGGTGGCCGGCGCCCGTGGTCAACCAAAGCGTCCATGCTTCCATGCCGGGCGCTCACTTAGGCACTGTACCCAGACGAAGGGGGGCTTGTTCAAATCGCAAAAAGCAGACCAAACGCTGTCGTTGTCGCCCGTTTCTTCGTCCTCGTCGTCGTCGTCGTCGTCGTCGTCGTCGTCGTCGTCCGCTGCGTCGTCCGTCCGTCCGTTCGGCTGCGCCGCAGAACTTTCTCGAAACTTTTCTATCAATGACGTCACTGATCGATGACGTCACACACTGCGCTCGGGCCTGTTAGAACACCGTTACGGCACCGCGAGCCGAAACGGTGGAGCTGGTCAACGCAGAGGACGCAGAGGACTCCGCAAGGGACGCCGCAGAGGACGCTGAAGAGGACGACCGTGATGCAGCTAAGGCTGCAACACGTTGCGTGAAGATGGCGTCTTCGTCGGTGCCGCCCCGCGCGATGCCGACGCAGCTGCGCAGCATGTCGCTTCACGACCGGTTCGAGCTGGCCCGCGCGCTCGCCCGCGAAGAGATAGCGCAGCGGCTCGCGGTAGAGCGGGAACATGCGGCCAAGGCGGTAGCGGGAGCAGAGCGGGCGATGACGGCGGTGCACCCCCTGCCCGGCGACAACATGTGGCTTCGGTGGCCACCGCCAACGACGCTCGCGCAGCTGGAGCAGGAAGTGGCCGCCGTGGTGGCCAGCTGCCTGGCCAGCGAGGACGGTGCGCCGCTTGACGACGCGGCCCTGCGGGACTGGGTCGCCGCGGAGCTCGTGCGCGCACTGGACGATGTCTGCCTCCGCGCTGCTGCTGATGTGGTCGGCGAGGTCGACGCCGCCATCGCCGCGGTCGCCAGCGGCGACCTTGTGCCCCATTGAGCGCTACCAGGGTAGTGGAAGTACTATTTTAAAGTGGCATTAGCGGCCTCCAGCGGCAGGGATGACGCTCCAAAGAGCGCCGACTGGCTAATCAAGTGCGCGGAAGCGATGCACCAAAATGGCCTAATCGCCTCCAATCCCCGTCCCCAATGATCTGATCTCGTGTTCGAGGCTCCTCCCGCAGTTGGACGACAGTCGACGACTACAAATCGTCGTCAACTGTCCCGCCGGCGAGGACGGCTGCTTCAACGACGCCGACACGCGCAGCAACGTCGTTGGAGTGCGGCCCCGTCTTAGGAGGCCAGAACCGCGCCGCGGTATTCACATGGGCGTCGTTGTACGGCTTCAACAAAAGATAGAGCAAGTGCTGGACAATGTAGTGCGTGCGACATGTGACTTTCCGTGCATGCCGGTGCCCTAACCAAACTAGATCTCGCGGCATGTCTCGCAAGACAACTTGGTTGTTGAACCGTCATGGAGCGTTTCTTTCAATACACTAACCAGCTGCAGCCAGTGCGTTCAGCATGCCCAGTCATTAGTAGCTGCATAGGTCTACAATCCTGCGGCACTATTAGTGGATGCCATAAACCGCTGCACGCCACCGCGGGTGGCGTAGCCGCAGAGCCCGGCGGTCTGGCGGCGCCGCCGAAGCCCATGACGTCATCCGCTGAACGGTCCATGTGGTACCGGGCGCGACGCGGCCGCCGTCAGCAGAGGGGCCGTGCCGGCGGCGGGCCTCCCTCTCCACAAATGCGGCTGCGGCTCTGGAATGGCGTCCGCAAGGACATTCGGGCCCGCTGGCCCCTCTACTGGGACGACATTCGCGCCGGACGCGACTGGAAGGTGCGCCTGCGCAGCGCAGCTGTGGCAACCTTCACCGCATCGCCCTAACCATTGGAAGCCGCCTGCGCGCCCTTTCGTCGGACAGGTGCTGTCGGCCACGGTGTACATCTACTTCACCAACATCTTGCCGGCGATCGCCTTTGGCTTCTTTTTGACGGACCGCACCGCCGGGCAGATGGGCATCCTCGAGGTCATGCTGTCCATGGGCATCTCGGGCACCCTGTACGGCCTCCTCGCCGGCCAGCCGCTGGTCATCGTCGGCGTGACGGGCCCCATCAGTATCTTTTACGACACCATGTTCCACCTGGCGGCGTCTTGGGGCTACGCATTCCTGCCGTGGATGGCGTGGGTCGCGTTTTGGGCGGCGCTCATGCACGTCGCGCTCGGCGCGCTCAATGCGTCGGATCTCGTCCGCTGGACGACGCGGTTCTCGGGCGAGATCTTTGGCGTGCTCATCGCGCTGGTCTACATCGCCCGTGCCATCCAAGAATTTGTCAGCCAGTTCGACATGCAGCCGCTGACCGCCGCGCTGCTCGCGCTCCTCCTGGGCCTCGGCACGTGGCTCGTGGCCGCCGCGCTCAGCGGCGCCGGCGGCTGGGTCGTTCTGACTAAGGGCCTGCGCGGCCTCATCGCCGACTACGCCGCGGCGGTGGCGATCGTGCTCTTCACGGCGCTGCAGTTTCTGCCCAA
>Ga0180215_1005714_pt1 | contig 10511 bp, 10 predicted proteins | sample eDN3rd37CBELigBY_FD_128871 | JGI IMG/M metagenome (GOLD analysis project Ga0180215, IMG submission 128871) | Enriched backyard soil microbial communities from Emeryville, California, USA - eDNA 3rd pass 37_C BE-Lig BY (version 2) (version 2) | ecosystem: Environmental > Terrestrial > Soil >...
CAAATAGTTTGGTGGCAATAGCGAGAAGGTCACACCCGTTCCCATCCCGAACACGGAAGTTAAGCTTCTCAGCGCCGATGGTAGTTGGGGTCTTACCCCTGTGAGAGTAGGACGTCGCCAAGCGAGAGAGTATCCAATAGGGTACTCTTTTTTTGTTGTATAGACTTTTTAAAAGAATCTATAAATAATATATAATAAATTTCGAATTCCATTGTCCCAGTACATCTATAAACATTGTAACAATGATATACTTTACATAGATGGTAATGTTCTACCATATCTCAAGAGAAATGGATTCAACTATTCAATAGAAGGGAATGACAGCAGTGAAACCGATTAATAGGCTTTTAAACAGGTTCAGAGGTTTGGCCGATGCTATTGCCCGTTATCCGTTGACGACCATATTTCTTTTGTTAGCAGGCATTGTAAATGCAATCGATATCAGTTCCGAAAAAGATTATTCAAAGCTTCTGTTAACATTCGTTGTGGGGGCATTTAGTAGTGCTGTTTTTCAGACAGCCTATGAACGATTTTTTTCCAAACAATCGAGCCGCCTCCTTTTAATGAGTGCAGCTTTTGTTTTAACCGCCGGATATTACTTAATTATCAGGCCAGCTCCGCAATTAAGCATGGAAATCAGCATCAGAACTTCGGTTGCGCTGTTTGCTCTTCTTATTGCATTTATTTGGGTACCTGTCATAAAAAGCCGCACGAGCTTTAACAAAAGCTTTATGATTACATTTAAATCATTTTTTCATTCTTTGTTCTTCTCTGGAATTTTATTTGCTGGAATTTCAATAATTATAACTGCCATTGATCAGCTGATTTTTCAGCTAGACTATAAGGTATATTCTCATTCAGCAAATATTGTCTTTATCCTTTTTGCACCCATGTTTTTTCTATCGCTGATTCCTGTGTATCCAGGAGCTGCAAACACCGAGGAGAATAGGGTGGATCAGGAGAAAACCATCCACAAGGCAGCGCATTGTCCAAAGTTTTTAGAGGTTCTCTTATCCTATATTTTTATTCCACTCATTGCCGTGTTTACGGTTATTCTGCTTACTTACATCTTAAGAAATATGACCGGCGAGTTTTGGACAGATAATCTTTTAGAGCCAATGCTTGTATCATACGCTACTGCCGTTATCATTGTTTATATATTAGTCAGTGAAATTGAGAATAAGTTTACTGTATGGTTTAGAAGGATTTTTCCGAAAGTACTGGTTCCAATCGTGCTATTCCAAATTGCTGCTTCGATTATAAGCGTATCGGATACAGGAATCATGCATACTCGCTATTATGTGATATTGTTTGGTATCTTTGCGGCAACGGCAGGTATTTTGCTTAGTTTTATGCCAGTACGTAAAAATGGAATGATAGCGCCGATATTAATTATATTTGCTGCTATATCAATTGTACCTCCAGTGGATGCCTTTACAATCAGCCGCAGCAGTCAGGTGAGTCTATTAGAAGAGGTACTATTGAAGAACAATATGTTAGAAAACAATGAGGTGAAGCCAAATTCATCAATCTCTGATCAGGATAAAGAGGTTATTACTAAGTCGATGAATTACCTTGTAATGATGAACTATCAGAAGGATATTGATTGGCTGCCTAGAGATTATGATTATGATGATTTTTATTCAACATTTGGCTTCTATGAATACTATGAAAAGGGAGATTTCAAGGATCAATATCTTTCCCTTTCTCTAAAGGAACAAAGTCCTGTTGATATCTCCGATTATGATACTTTTATTTATTTCGTTCTGAATATGTCTAACGAAGACAATGAAAAGATTGGTGAATTTATCAAAGAGGGAGAAAGCTACTCGCTTTTAGCAAAAGAGAAAAATAGTGAAGTGGATCTTATCCTAACGGGTGAAAGTAATGAAGAATTACTAACCATTGAAGCGAAGGAAATATTTGAAAAGTATTATGAGTATAATTCAAGTAAATATACATTAACTCCTGAGGAAGCAACGATCACAAGGGAAAATGACAAGGCTAAAGTAACGTTTGTCATTCAGCAAATAGATATTCAAAAAGACAATGAAAACTATAACTCTGCAGTACTCTTTACCTTTGTTAAGATTAAATAGCAGGGACGATCGATAAGTCTCACTTGAACAAACGAGCAGCGCCTCGTTTGTTTTTCTTTGCTTTTGTTAATCATGAATATACATACATGCTTTTGCTCTGAAGGGTAAAATCATGTAAACTGATAAAGGGATAATAGGAATAAATGGGACGTTTGCAGGTTGAACATATTGTAATTGATTGTTGCCGCAAACAGTAAGGTGATCATATATGACTGAATATGAAATGACTTCAACTAAATTAGAGGATACACAGAGTTTTTCCCAACGCCTTGCTACTTTTTTACAGCCTGGGGATGTAATAACGCTTGAGGGCGACTTAGGGGCAGGGAAGACTGCTTTTACAAAAGGATTGGCTGTGGGGTTAGGGATTCAAAGAAATGTAAACAGCCCGACCTTTACCATAATAAAAGAATATCATGGGACCATGCCCCTGTATCATATGGATGTATACCGTTTGGAGGATTCATATGAGGATCTCGGATTTGATGAGTATTTCAATGGAAACGGAGTAACTGTGGTTGAATGGGCTCATTTGATAGAAGAACAGCTGCCACCTGACAGGTTGAATATTTATATTTATCACCAGGGCAATGATACCCGAAAATTGGTGTTTAAACCGGCCGGTGAGCGATATGAGCAATTATGTAAGGAGATTTTTTCATGAACGTATTAGCAATAGATACATCAAATTATGCATTAGGCATTGCTATAATGAATGGAGAAGGCGTGATTGGTGAGTATATCACCAACATGAAGAAAAATCATTCGGTTCGGGTTATGCCTGCAATTGAAAAGCTATTATTTGATTGCGAAATGAAGCCTGCTGATTTAGATAAGATTGTCGTGGCAAAGGGGCCCGGCTCCTATACTGGAGTCCGTATCGGGGTGACAATCGCTAAAACGCTGGCGTGGACACTTTCCATTCCATTGGTGGGGGTATCTAGTCTTGAAGTATTGGCTGCAGGAGCAGGACGTTATTTTAATGGCTGTATCTCCCCTTTATTTGATGCGAGAAGGGGTCAGATCTATACAGGCCTTTATCAGTATCAACACGGAAGGCTGGAATCCCTTGTGAAGGATCAATTGATTTTATCGAAGGATTGGGCTGGCGAATTAAAGCAGTATGGTGGGAAGGTATTGTTTATTGGTTCGGACGTCAAGCTGCATCGTGAGGTTCTTGAACAAACGCTTGGTGAAAGTGCAATTTTTGCTGAATTGACCGAGCATAATCCCCGCCCGTCCGAGCTGGCGTTATTAGGATATGATAAACCAGGAGAGGACATTCATTCCTTTGTACCCAATTATATTCGATTAGCAGAAGCAGAGGCCAAATGGTTAGAAACGCAAAAGGAAATGAAATAGAGTTAGATAAGAGATAGGAAGTTGGCAAAATGGAAAGTACTTATTCTTTTCGGATGATGAACATTGAAGATATTGATCAGATCATGGAGATTGAGCATCAATCGTTTACCGTTCCTTGGAGCAGGGAGGCTTTTTACAATGAGCTTACCCAAAATCAATTTGCTGTTTATCTTGTTATTGAGGTGGATAATAAAATTGTTGGTTATTGCGGTGTGTGGATTGTAGTAGATGAAGCACATGTGACGAATATTGCGATTCTTCCTGAATATAGAGGTATGAGGCTAGGGGAAGCTTTAATGAGGAAAATGATAGACACAGCAAAGGAATGCGGAGCACTGACAATGACGCTTGAAGTAAGAGTAACCAATACAGTTGCTCAATCTCTCTACCGGAAATTTGGTTTTCAAGGGGGAGCCATTCGAAAGAATTATTATACAGATAATCAAGAGGATGCGTTAGTAATGTGGGTGAATTTATGAAAAAGGATCTATTGGTAATGGGGATAGAAACAAGCTGTGATGAAACAGCGGTTTCTATTGTGAAAAATGGCAGAGAAATTGTATCGAATATCGTGGCTTCGCAAATTGACAGCCATAAACGTTTTGGCGGCGTTGTTCCGGAGATTGCATCCCGACACCATGTCGAGCAAATCACGATTGTGCTTGAAGAGGTATTAAAAGAGGCGGATGTGTCATATGAGGATATCGATGCCATTGCGGTGACAGAAGGACCTGGGCTGGTGGGAGCTTTACTGATTGGTGTAAATGCAGCAAAGGCCGTTGCCTTTGCACATGGAATTCCGCTTGTTTCGGTACACCATATTGCTGGTCATATCTATGCAAACCGCTTGGTTTCGGAGCTGAAATTTCCGTTACTATCCTTAGTGGTTTCTGGCGGACATACAGAGCTGGTCTATATGAAGGAGCACGGACATTTTGAAGTGATTGGTGAGACAAGGGATGATGCTGCAGGAGAGGCCTATGATAAAGTAGCAAGGACACTACATTTGCCATATCCGGGTGGTCCGCAAATCGATCGTTTGGCACATGAAGGAGAAGCTGTGATTGATTTACCGAGAGCATGGCTTGAAGAGGGTTCCTATGATTTTAGTTTCAGCGGCTTGAAATCGGCAGTTATTAACACTGTCCACAATGCTGAACAGCGTGGGGAAACGATTAAACCAGAGGACCTTGCGGCAAGCTTTCAGGCAAGTGTCATCGATGTATTAGTGACAAAGGCTGTTCGCGCTGCAAAGGAATATGGTGTAAATCAAGTGCTGCTTGCCGGCGGGGTAGCAGCTAATAAGGGCTTACGGGCAGAATTAACAGATGCCTTTAGTGAATTAGAGGACGTCGAGCTGGTGATTCCTCCGTTACAGTTATGCACAGATAATGCGGCTATGATTGCCGCTGCAGGAACCGTTATGTTTGAAAAAGGCCAGCGTGCTGGGTTAGCCTTGAATGCCAATCCAGGTCTAGATATAACTATCCACAACCATGAATAAGACTCTCTGATTTATCAGGAGTCTTTTTTTGTTGATAAGGTCAAATGTTGTTGATAACACAGAAAAAATAGTAACAATGTTGATAAAATCCAAAAATAAAAACTGAAAATTTCTAAAAATGTGGATAAGTCTGTGGATACTGTGCATAATGTGGATAATTTAAGGGCATAATTGTGGATAATGTGGAAAACTATGTGGAAAGCTGAAATAAAGGGTATTTGGCTGTGGTTAAAAGTGTGGAAAAACGAAGCATAACAATTTATGCTTCGTTTTTGTATCATTGGGTTATGAACAGGATATACACTTTTTTGTGGATATCCTATTTTTTTCTATTCATCCGCTAACAGGGTCCACTCATCCATTAGCTGTTCAACCTCTTGCTTTAACTTTTCCACTTCCTCATGAATCTGAAGTGACCTTTCATGGTCCTGGAAAACTTCCGGGTCGCAGAGAAGCTGCTCATTCGTTTCAATTTTTTGTTCGAGTTCTTCTATAGTTCCTTCAATTTCTTCAATTCTTCGAAGCCGTTGTCTTTCAAGCTTTTTTGCCTCTTTGTCCTGTTGATAACTCGTTTTTTCCTGCTTAGCCGGCTGTCCTGCTTCCTTTTTTTGTTCATCCAGCTCTTTTAATTCCTGCTGCTCCAGTTTCTTTTCAACATAATAATCATAATCGCCTAAGTACTCGCTTGAGCCTTCCTTGCTGAGTTCAACAACTTTAGAGGCAATACGATTAATAAAGTATCGGTCATGGGATACAAAAAGTATTGTTCCCGGATATTCCACCAAGGCATTTTCAAGAATTTCTTTACTATCTAAATCAAGATGGTTTGTTGGCTCATCTAATATTAATAGGTTTGCTTTTTGCATCATCAGCTTAGCAAGTGCTAAACGGGCCTTTTCACCGCCGCTTAAAGTGGAAACAATTTTTAGCACATCATCCCCGGAGAATAAAAAGTTGCCGAGAACCGTTCTTATTTCCTTTTCACTTTTTAATGGATACTCATCCCACAGCTCATTAAGAACCTTTTTATTTGATGATAGCTCGGCTTGCTGCTGATCATAGTAGCCTATGGTCACATTCGTACCGTATCGGAAATCACCTTTCAATGGAGATAGCTTTTTCATGATGGTTTTTAACAAAGTTGATTTCCCGATTCCATTCGGTCCGACAAGGGCGATGCTCTCTCCTCTGGTCATTCTTAAATTTATGTTTTGCGAGACGGCATCATCGTCGTAACCGATTGCTAACGAGTCAACATGTAATACTTCATTTCCTGATTGCTTTTCAATGTCAAAAGAGAACGAAGCTGATTTTTCATTTCCTAATGGACGGTCCATCAATTCCATTCTTTCCAGCTGCTTACGGCGGCTCTGTGCTCTTTTCGTCGTAGACGCACGTGCAAGATTTCTTTGAATGAAATCCTGCAGCTTACTGACCTCATCCTGCTGTTTTTCAAATAGCTTCATTTCCCGTTCATAATTTTCGGCTTTCTTATCTAAATATGAACTATAATTTCCTATATATTTGGTTATTTGCTGTCTTGAAATTTCATAGACTTGATTAACAACCTTATCTAGAAAATACCGGTCATGGGATACAATGAGAATGGCGCCTTCATATCCCTGCAGATATTGTTCAAGCCAGGATAGTGTCTCAATATCAAGGTGGTTTGTCGGTTCATCAAGGATTAAGATATCAGGCTTTGATAAGAGCAGCTTACCAAGTGCCAGTCTTGTTTTTTGTCCACCGCTTAAAGACGAGATTTTTGTATCGTAATCAAAGGATTGAAAATTTAGCCCATGTAGAACAGAACGGATATCTGCTTCAAATTGATAACCGCCTTTTTCCTTGAACTCGACCTGCAGGATATCATATTCCTTTAACACCTTTTCATAGTCAGACTCATTTTGGAGAATGGCAGGATCGGACATTTTTGTTTCTAAGCTGCGCAGCTTTTGTTCCTGTTGTCTGAGCTCGGCAAAAACAGAAAGCATTTCTTCCCAAATAGACAAATTGGACTCTAAACCTGTATCCTGAGCTAAGTAACCAATCTTGACTTCCTTCGGTTTAATAATATCTCCTGAATCATAGGATAAGTGTCCTGCGATAATTTTTAACAAGGTGGATTTTCCAGCCCCATTTCTTCCTACTAAAGCAATGCGATCTTGTTTTTGAACTTCTAATTTTATATTTGACAAAATGATGTCTGCACCATAGTATTTACATAATTGGTTGATTTGTAATAGAATCATGTTTGTTCACCTCTATACTACTAGATTAACCGATAAAGGTTTGGACAGCAATACATAGGGAAGTGAGCTTTCATAGACACAATCTCTTGATGTTGTAAATTTTATTAAAATAGGAAACACTATTTGTGAAGGAGATTACAAACTGAAGACAAATACCTATTAAATAGTGTATCATTATATAAAGAGGGGTTTTTTATGCCAAAGTTTACTCATTTTAATGAACAAGGCAGAGCAAAGATGGTAGACGTAAGCGAAAAGACTGAGTCTTTTCGAACGGCAATTGCGATGTCTAGTATTACTGTAAATCATGAAATTTATGATAAAATAACAAATAACCAGATGAAAAAGGGAGATGTCTTAGCGGTTGCGCAGGTTGCTGGGATTATGGCCGCGAAAAAGACATGGGATATTATTCCTATGTGTCACCCGCTTTCATTAACAGGTGTCGATATCACATTTTCATGGGAAGCAAAGAATGAAGATTATGAATTGTATATCAAAGCCTTCGTCAAAACAAAAGGAAGTACGGGGGTTGAAATGGAAGCCCTTACCGCCGCTTCTGTATGTGCTTTAACCGTCTATGATATGTGTAAGGCGATTGATAAAGGAATGGTAATAGGCCAGACATACCTAGTAGAAAAAACAGGCGGAAAAAACGGGGACTTTAAAAGGAATGAAAAATGAAAGTGTTTACATGTAAGTGCTAATTATACAGACCTCATGTAAAAGCACATGTTGATTGCAGTGGAGGGCACGAAGACTCCTGCGGTCGCCCTAAGGTGCGCGAAGTGCCCAGAACGGAAATCAACAACTATGTATAACAGAGCAAAAAAATAAAAAAGGAACAAGGAAGGGAAAAGGGGGATTCGAATGGCAAATGAAACGACCAAGATACCGCAAGCTACAGCAAAGAGATTGCCTTTATATTATCGGTTTTTAACAAATCTACATGCGTCTGGAAAGCAAAGGGTATCTTCAGCAGAACTTAGTGAAGCAGTGAAGGTAGATTCAGCAACAATCCGCAGAGATTTTTCTTATTTTGGTGCTTTAGGTAAAAAAGGCTATGGATATAATGTTCAATATTTGCTCTCCTTTTTCCGAAAAACATTAGATCAGGATGAATTGACAAAGGTTGCTTTAATCGGTGTCGGTAATCTTGGTACTGCATTCCTAAATTATAACTTCTTAAAAAATAATAATACCAAAATTGCTGTTGCCTTTGATGTGCAGACGGATAAGGTTGAACAGAAAATTGGAAATGTGCCAGTCTATCATATGGACGAATTGGAAAAGGTGATAGAGGAGCAGGGAATTGAAGTTGCCATTCTTACCATTCCTGCACCTGTTGCACAATTTGTGACAGACCGGCTTATGAAGGCAAATATTAGAGGAATCTTGAACTTTACTCCTGCACGTTTAACTGTGCCGGCGCATGTTCGTGTGCACCATATCGATTTGGCGGTTGAGCTGCAGTCTCTTGTGTACTTTTTGAAGCATTATTCAGTAGATGAAGAAATGGAAGAATAAATAAAAAAATGAGCCTTCAAGGGGCTCATTTTTTTGTCTGCTGATTTTTCAGCTTAAAGTGAAATAGAATCATTCGAATCCCTGATCCAAAGTCAAAGGTGGCAAGGATAATAAGTAGAATGGTGAAAAATCCCCAGCCGCCGTCCTCATTTATATTTTGAATAGCAAAGAAGGTAAACAAAGATCCGAGAAGCATATAGATAATACCCGAAAAAAGCGGTGATTGTTTCAAAGCAAAAGCCTCCAGTAATTAAGTCTTATAGTTGTTGAATGATATCCTGATTTAACTGCATCAGTACAACGATCGTATTCATCGATACATGAGCAAAAATCGGAACGAGAATGCGATTTGTTTTTACATATAAAAAGGCAAAGGTGAAGCCCATAGCTGAATATAAAATGACATGCTCCGGCTCCCCATGGGCAAAGGCAAAAATAAGCGAACTGATAAGCCCGGCCAAAAAGAAATTCATCCGAGTGTACAAGGCACCGAAAAGGATTTTACGAAAAACGATCTCCTCAAGAATCGGTCCAAGTATGGAGGTGACTAAAATGACAATGGGAGCTGTCTTAATTAGATCGACAATTTGCTCTGTGTTCTCAGAGCCCATATCAATCCCAAGTAAATATTCAATATTTGCTGCTGCAATCTGGGCAATAAACGCAAGAAAAATTCCGCCAACAGCCCAAAAGATTGAATCTCGCCGTGAAAGGGCATGATCGCGGTTAATGGGGTTTGTCCATTCCTTGCGCAATAGAACAAGACTAATGATGAAGGTAATGGAAAAGCTTACGACAATCCATAAGGAAACTGATAATTCCGCTGTTTGATGGTAGCTGTAACCTAACAATCCTCCAATATAGTTGAGAAGCGGTACCCCAATCAGGCTAGACAACTGCATGGCTATGTATGCAATCAAAATAAACCAATATTCTTTTTTCAAAATGTAAGTTCTCCTTTAAAAGATATCCTCATATGTACATCTATCCCATTTTATCAGTAATGGTCTCAAAGCATCAAATGATAACCCTCTATCGTAGGACAAGGTATAAGCTTGAGTGATCATGGCGATAAATAATAGAGTTGTCGGCAGGCATGTTTTGATCACATATTTTTGCATCCAATAGCTGCAATTGGTGGACGAGTAGGGGTTACGCTCAACTTTTCTTGCATCAATGGGCCATATTGGAGCATGAATTGGGTCTGAGTAGGTTATTACGTGCAACAATAACCCCTATTGGAGCATGAAATAGGTCAGTGCGCATTATTACGTGCATCAATAACCCCTATTGAAGCATGAAATAAGGTCAGTGCACGTATATGTGTGCATCAATAACCTCTATTGGAGCACGAATGAGTTCAGTGTACGTTATTCAGTGCATCAAAAAGTCATATTAATACCCAAGTTGAGTCTGATTTCAATTTTACTTGTATCAATAAGCCTCTGGTGCAGAGTCTATGCAACTTTATCAAGCATCAATAGCCCCTATGGATCCACATTGAATGGCTATTTACCGAACAGTTAAACTTTTTAATAAAAATTTACATGTTGTGACTTGCAAAAGGAAATCAAATTTATTAATATAATAGATGTGTTAGCACTCAATAGAGATGAGTGCTAATAAAAAATAAACTTACATATTATTTGAGGAGGTTGTTTCAATTGTTAAAGCCACTAGGTGATCGCATTATCATTGAACCTGTTGCATCAGAGGAAAAAACTGCAAGCGGTATCGTATTACCGGACACTGCAAAAGAAAAACCAC
>Ga0180215_1005716_pt1 | contig 10510 bp, 6 predicted proteins | sample eDN3rd37CBELigBY_FD_128871 | JGI IMG/M metagenome (GOLD analysis project Ga0180215, IMG submission 128871) | Enriched backyard soil microbial communities from Emeryville, California, USA - eDNA 3rd pass 37_C BE-Lig BY (version 2) (version 2) | ecosystem: Environmental > Terrestrial > Soil >...
GATCTATTCGATGCTCGCACGATAGAGCTGTTTGCGGCGCGTTACATGCGCCTGCTCGAACACATTGCGGCCGGCGGTGATGGCACGCTCTCCGACTGGCAGATGATGGACACCGAGGAAAGATGCCAGATCCTCGGATGGGGCAGAGGCGCACCACTCGAGCTGCCAGCGCCAACCGTTACAAAATGGCTTCAGTCCTCGTTTGAGCGCAATCGCGGCCCGGCTGTCATTTGCGACGAAGGGATCTCAACCTACGAGCAGCTCGACGAGCTGTCTTCGAATATTGCGCGCGCGCTCGCAAGCCGGGACATCGGCAGGGGGCGCCGCGTCGGTATCTGCGCGAAGCGTTCCGTTGAGATGCTGGCAGCAATGCTCGGCATAATTCGCTCAGGCGCCGCATACGTTCCGCTGGATCCGGTAAATCCACCTGCCCGGCTCAAACACATCTGCACCAGCGCGCAATTGTCATTGGTCCTGACCAGCGGAGTTGCAGCCGATGCCTTCGTCAACAACAGTCCAATGTCATGCTTGTCTGTCACCGACGCCGTACGAGAAGGCCGGCAAGCAAGCGGCGTTCTCGCAGTTGAACCTGATCCTCACGACCCGCTCTACGTCCTCTATACATCAGGGTCTACCGGCCAGCCCAAGGGTGTTTCTGTCGCCCAACGCTCGGTCGTCAATCTGATCGCGAGCATCACCCGCACGCCGGGGTTCTCCCGCTCAGATCGCGTCCTAGCAATTACGCCGCTCGGCTTCGACATATCGGTCGGCGAAACGTTGCTCCCGCTCCTTGTCGGGGGACAGCTTGTTCTCGCCAGCGAAGCAGACACGGTCGATGGCGCAGCTCTCATCCGGTTGATCGATAGCCACGCTGCAACCATCGCCCAGGCCACGCCAACAACATGGGAAATGATTCTGCGTTCTGGGTGGAATGGTTCCCCATCCCTGAAGCGTGCAATCGTTACCGGCGAAGCCCTGTCTGAACGTTTGGCCAAGGCCTTGCTCAGCCGGGTGCCCGAGGTCTGGAATCTCTATGGACCGACCGAAACGACTGTGTGGTCGACGCTGGATAGAGTGACACCGTCTGATCACCTTGGAATTTCCATTGGGGGCCCGATTCACAACACCCAGGTCTACGTTCTGGATCAGCACGGCAACATCTGCGCGGCAGGCGTCGACGGCGAACTCTATATCGGGGGAGCCGGTGTCAGCCTGGGATATTACAACGCAGCGGCGCTAGCATCCGAACGTTTCGTGCCCGATAGGTATTCCGGCTGTCAGGGGACCCTGTATAGCACCGGCGATATCGTGCGCTGGCGTCCGGACGGCAAGCTCCAGTATCTGCGGCGCGCAGATGATCAGATAAAACTGCGCGGCTTCCGTATCGAGCTGAGCGAGATCGAAGCAGTGCTCGCTTTGCACCCAAGCGTCGACCAGGCCGCAGTGATCGTTGCACCCGCAGCCTCCGGCGAAATGCGGCTCGTCGCTTATGTTGTGCCTCGGGGGGGCACGGCTTCCGATATTTCGCTGGGCGCGCACGCACGCAGTCTCCTGCCACCGCACATGGTGCCTAGCCATTTCGTGACAACACAAGCGTTGCCTGTACTCAGCAGTGGCAAACTCGATCGCAAGGCACTTAGTGCCTTGAAGCCGCCAAATCGGGATGTGGCCGGTGGCACATCTCCGCGAACGGCCGCCGAACGTGCGATGTGGACAATCTGGCGCGACGTTCTCGAAGTCGACTCCTTCGGCGTCGAGGACAACTTCTTCGATCTCGGTGGTCATTCGATGCTGGCGCTTCGGCTCGTCAGCCGGATCTCGACTGAGCTCGATTCGCGGTGCACGCCGACGCTGCTATTCCAGAATCCGTCCGTTGCCGACTTGTGTATCGCGCTGCGCGGCGTCGACGAAATGCTCAAGTCTTCGCTGGTTGCACTGCAGCCGCAAGGTGACGCGGCGCCGATTTTCTGTATCTGCGGGATCAATATCTACCAGAAGTTTGCCGACAGGCTGGCACCCGAGCGTCCTGTCTACGGGATGTTCGTGCCTAGCGAACTCGAGATCCTCGCAGACACTGCGCAACTCGCTTCGCCGCGTCTACGCGTCGAGGATCTCGCCGCCGAATACCTCACTGCGATGCGCGCGCGACAGAAGCACGGGCCCTACCATCTCCTGGGAATATCTTTCGGTGGATTGCTTGCATTCGAGATCGCCCAGCAGTTGCAGGCGGAAGGCGAAGAGGTTGCCCTGCTCGCCATGCTCGACACCATATTGCCGCGCCGCCGCGTTGACGTCATCGCGCACCGCGCGTTGCAATCGGCCAAGGTTCTGCACCAAAAAGGGATAGTAATGGCCGCACAGCGCCTGAAGCACCGGGCCAACGACCTGGTCGCCCTGCACCGGCAAAGCCGGCCTGAAGGTGAGGTATCGCCAAACATCGAGGATGAGCAGCGCATTGCTGTCCGCAACGCCATCTATTACCGCGCCATGCTCAAGTATACGGTCAAACCGTACGGCGGCCGCACCCTGCTCTTCCACGCCCTGAACAGCAACATTCCCGATACCAGCGATCGCTGGCGGCAACTGCTACCCGACTTGGAGGTCGTTCCTGTACCCAGTGACCACCTGGGCCTGCTCAACGAACCCCATGTGGATGTTGTCGCCGCGAAGATTATCGGTGTGCTGAAGCGGAGCAGCCGCGCGTGATCTGCCGCGGCAGCACTCGGCTACTGAAGAAAAATCCAGTTAGACTTGATGTCCCCTGACAGGGGCAAACGATAGCCGTCGGCAGTCGTTTCGAACGGCACGGCTCGGAGTTGGCCAGCCTGATCTGCGGCATACGCCATCAATCCTGATCGCGCGCGGACTTCCAAGGTCCCTACTATGGGTTCGCTGAAAAACGGCAATCGGTCTTTTACCAGCGGCTCGGCTTGCGCAGACATGGAAATCATTATGCGGGCGGAGTCGCGTATGGGCGCATCATCCAGGCTCTGCACGGCGATCGCAGCGTTCGGCGTCGATAGCGCCAACTTTACGTCCTTGAGCGCGATATTCTGCCCGCCAAGCCAGCCGCTCGCCATCTGCGAGCGTTCGGTGTCCAAGGTGAGAACACCCGCTTTCCAGTCGCGACAGAATTCGCCGGTGTCGGCGCAGATCTTCTCCTGCGCGCCGTTGGTGGCATCGAACTGGAGATCGCTGATTTGCTTCGCACCGGGGTCGTCCGGGGAAGCCGGCAACCAAGCAAGCGCTGGCAATACCGGCAGGCGGATGCGCAGCTTCGACGTCTCGGTCAAGGTGCGGATAGCGCGCGAAGTGCGCGCGTTGATCTCCCCGCTGAGCAACGCGTCGGCCCCGATCGCGAGCTCATAGCTGTGCAAGGATGGGCGTACGTGGCCCTGCCGATATAGCAGCGCGGCCGCCGGCATGAGAGATAGCATTGCCGGATCGCTGATCGCCTCCCAATTGCCGACTGGCGCCCAGCCATGCAGTGGCGCCTGCGTGTAGGCGTATTGCAGCATCGCATTCCAGCTTTGCAAGCTGGCGACTGCAGCTAGATATGGCGCAAACTGATACCGGTCGAACACCGGGAACGGTTCGACGTTCCACTCGCTGACAGTCAACGGCTTTCCCGCCACCGCTCCTCCAGAGATCCAACTCGCGATATTGGGTTCGATCCGGGGGTTTCTCTCGATCTCGTTGGCGCGACCGTAGGAGTGGGCGTCGATAAGATCACCGGCGGCAAGCTCGAGGAGATCGACGGCGCCCATCTGATCCCAATAGCTGGTGCCGACGATCGGTACCTTCACGCCCAACGCACGCAAATGCGCGCGCATGCGCGACACGTACCGGTGCTGCAGATCAGCAAGGAACAGCTTCGATGGCCCGAACTCCCAGCTGCGCCAGACAGCTTCCGCATCGAAGCCGTGCGTATCGGCGAACTGCCGCGAGAGACCCATGTAGCGATCGGAGTGCTTCGGCACATTCTTGTCGGGCAACAGCACATTGCCGAAATGACGCGTGAGATCGTTCTCGTTCGTTACAAGGACGGCGACGACAGCAGGATCATCCTTGTAGGCCAGCCCCGTATGCGTATTGACGTGGTTGAGATAGGCATCCGCGAACTCCTTGCTGCGCGCCTCCATGCTCTCGTTGACGTAGAGATAACCCTGCATGGTCGCTCTGGGTGGCGTCCCCTTTGCTATCTCGTCGAAATCATCGACCCCATCCAATGCCGTCAGTTCGCGGCCGACGTGCAGGTCGAGCCAGACGTAAATGCCTTCGTCCTTGAGGCACTTGATCCACCAATCGAGGCCCGCGAGTGCGTGCGCATCCAACGTCCTCGTGCTTTTCGGATTTTTGCCGAAGATGTTGGGGTCGACCCAGTCGGAATCGTGATGGTGGATGCGAACGAGATTGAATCCGAGCTTGGAGAGTCTCTTCGCTTGGGTGCGCGCTGCCTCGGGATTGAGCACACCGAAGATGCCATAGGCGCTGAGGTTCGTACCCCAGAAACGCGCCACCGTGCCGTCTTCGAAGACGAGGTTCTCACCCTCCGAGCGCAAAAACCCCCGCTTTCCAGCAGGAGCTTCTGGGGCATTCAAGAAGCTCAAGTCGACCGGCGAGCGCATCCAGTGAATGTCGTTCGACCACCAGGTCTCGTCGGGTTTGGCGCGGCGCTGCTCGGCGGACGCTGCGAACTTTCCGTCGAATGCCACGGTCATCGTCACGTCGACCAATTGGGCAACGTCGTCGCGTTGCAGCACGTAAGCTCGCAACTCGCCGGGACTTCCTGCTTCGAACTCGACGGCAGCAACCGGTTTGTCGAATGTCACGGTGAGCGGGGGCTCGTCCGGCGCCATTTGTAATGAAAAGCCCAAATTTCCGGGCAACACCTCCGGGCGGGGCTGAAAACCGTCCCGCTGCAAATTTTCAAGCGACGTCTTGAAGACAATGGCTCCGAATACGTCCTTGGCGGCAAGTGGATCCTCCATGAACCGGAGCGCCCAGGTATTCGGCTTCCCGTCGCTAGAGACGTGGACATTTCCCTCGATCGTGAACTTTTCCTCGGCGGCGTCGGCACGAAATCGGTAGCGGTCGGCCGCCGCATCCGCGGCGAGATCAGCGCGCAAATCAATCCAGGACCACTCGCCACGCCAAAATACGACCTCGGCATCAACAGCCTTTGCGCCGTCCTTAAGAATTGTGAAGAGCTTCGTACCCTCTCCAATATTGCCAACCGTTTCGGCGCGAGGCGCAGACGCAAGCGCCCACGCTAGAAAGCAACTAACCAAAATCCTAGAAAGCATCGACAGAACTCGGCAGCGCAATGTTTCAGAAGGTGGGGCGTGACCGACCCAACGCTTATCGCTGCGGCCAACGATGTCACACTGGATGAGAGGCCAATGTTTTGGTAGCAAGTTAGGAACAAACGTCACAATTAATCTAAATAACTTCTTGCTTGCACAAACCGTGACCGGGTCATCGTTAAAGGTCATGAAAAATTTTACTTACTTGCTGATCTTAGCTGCACTTTGTGTCGGTTTTAGCGCATTTTGGATCGGTGGTTACGGGCATTTGGCTCAGGCACCGCTACCGCCGCTGTTGGTTGTCCAGGGCGCGCACCGGTCTCTGCATGCAGAACTGACAAATGTCACCGACCGCACGGGACTTGTCGCCCTGGCGGCGCGCATATCAGGGCGCGCGGCTGAAGGTTCAAGTCCGGGTAGCTTTGTGCACCAGTGGCCGGGCTTTCACGCCGATGCACGATTCCGGGGTCATTCGATGAGCGTTAGGCTGGCCGATGATGTCAATCGGTGGCGGATCACGATCGATAGAGGTGCCAACGGCACAGTCGAAGTTTCGCGGCCGGGCAGCGCCGACGTAAAAATAACGGGGCTATCCGATGATGTTCACAGCGTCAGGATCGAAAAAATGAGCGAGTCTCCCGCCCCCGCCTTTTTCGGCGGCCTGTTCGTCGAGACAGGAAAAGCGCTCCCGCCGCCTCCGCTCGATAACCGCCTGATCGAGTTCATCGGCGATTCCGACACCGTCGGGTTCGGCGACACCTCGAAACGGCGCGCCTGCAATAAAGACGAGAGCTTCGCGGCGACCGACACGACTGCCAGCTTCGGTCCTCGCGTGTCCTCCGCCTTCGGTGCCGACTACCGCATGATCGCCCGCTCAGGCGCGGGTCTGGTGCGCAACTATGCAGGTGTCGATGCGGAGAAGACCATTCCTCAGCTCTATGATCGCGCGCTTCCCGACGATGGCAGCACCCAGCCAACGCCACAGCCTCCCGCCGATGTCGTCGTCGTGGCAATAGGTTCGAACGACTTTGGTTCCGATCTGCAGCCGCACGAGCGCTGGCCGGATTACTCCAAGTTGCGGCCGGATTTCGAAACGGCCCTGATTCAGTTCGTGCGCTCCCGCCATCGCGAAAACCCGCATGCATTGCTCGTCTTGCTCGCCTTTGGCGAAAATGGAGACGAGTTGGTGGGCGCCTACCGCGCAGCCGATACAGTGCTTCGTCTCGAGGGTGCCCGGAATGCACTCGTCATCCTGCCCAAACTGGAACGCAAGGGTTGCAACTTTCATCCCTCACTGCACGACCACGCGGTGATTGCCGACATGCTCATAGCGGCCATCGATGCCGCCGAACCCGGCTGGCGAAAATCCGGTCTAATAATTCATCATTGACACTGAACTCTCAGTCGGACTGAAAATTGGTGCCCCCGCCATGATGTCCCTGCGCCCGATCAGAAGACGCCTTCGCGATATCCTGCGGCTCAGCAAGCATGAATTGGCCGCGGCAGCCATCGACAGTTGGGAGCTTGCGCCAGCGGAAATTATGGACGTGCCTCCCGTTATCGCCCTGCCAGGTCAGGCCGAGCTGATTACGCGCACCGAATTTGCCCCAGTTGATATTGTACTGCGCTCGCTTTCAGGTGATCCGGCAGAGCTTGCCGCGCCCACGATGGCCTACAGGCTGCGCGACGTGGATATCGTCGATGGCGTTCTGTACACCCGCGGCATCTCTGTTCATCTGCGCCGGCGGCGCAAGTTGCTGGCTCTTCCCCGTAAGGTCGATCACTACGCTTCCGGGGCGCTGTTCGAGACATGGGTGGGAAATCGCTGGTTCGGAAACTGGCTGCTCGACGATTGCCTGAGCTACCGCCTCGCCGAGAGCATCGGCGTGCAACCGGTCACCACGATGCCCGCACGACAAGGGCACGTTCCGCGCTACGAGGAACTCCTCGATATCAACCCCTGTCGTCTTGGCGATGCACACTTCGATGAGCTGATCGTCTTTGACGACCACAGTAACAACGGCCATCGCCTCGAGCGGGCGCAGGACATGCGCCGCCGCTTGCTGCGCGGACGCAACCCCACTGAAAACCCCGGCGTATTCTTTTTCCGCGGACGCTCCGGAGATCTCCGCATCCTGGAAAACGAGGAAGAAATCGCCACCCGGCTCGCAACGGAGTACGGATTTCGCGTGATGTTTGCCGAGGATTACAGCGTCGATGAGATGATCGAAGCAAGCGGTGGCGCTCGTATCATCGCGGGCATCGAGGGCAGTCAGTTAACCCACGGCATCACCGTCATGCCACCAGGCAGCACGCTATTGACCATCCACCCAGCCGATCGCGCATCCACGGCCATGAAGCTGCACTCCGACCGCTGGCAGGCGCGCTTTGCCATGATCATCGGCCGCGGAGTTGCGCAGTCATTTCGCGTCGAGTGGGACGATGTCGCCCGCACGCTCGACATGATCGAGGAAGAGAGAATCCGTGCTCCCAAGCTGGGAGTGAGGGTGCAGTGAGGAGATAGGCAGTCATGGCGGCGCTGCTTGATCGACAGATATCGACGAGACCGAAGATGTTTCAAACTTTGCGCGACGATTACGTCCGGCACGGAAGATCGCTTAGCGATGCTGCATTTGTGTCGTTGGCGATCTACCGCTATGGCCGCTGGGCGGTAGGCTTGCGTAATCCCGTAGCGCGCTGGACCGCGTCAAAGTTCTACGGCGCCATGAAGATATTCATTCTGAACATCACGAAGGTCTGGATCCCGCCGCAGGTTCAGATCGGCAAGGACTTTCACATCATTCACGCCGAAGGGTCGTTGTCGATCCATCCCGATACCATCATCGGAGATCGCTGCGGCGTGATGCACAACGTCACCATCGGCACCAACATGCGCGACGGGGCACCGATCATCGGAGACGACGTTTTCATCGGCGTGAACTCGACCGTACTCGGCAAGATCCGCATCGGCGATCGTGTCAGGATCGGGGCCAACACGGCGGTCACGACCAATGTACCCTCCGACTCGGTCGTCATCGGATCGCCCGCACGCATTTACGCGAGCCTCGCGCGCCGACCTGCTCAGCAGAAAACTCCGGAGGCCACGTGACAGCAGATTTCGACCGCAACATGTGGGAACTCTTGTCGGATAATCTACCGGTGAGAGCGGGCAAAACAGCGCTCGTCGACAAGGGTCGCAGCGTCACCTATGCCGAGCTGGCGGCGGAGGCCGGCGCGGTTGCCGACTGGCTTACCGCACGTGGCATCGCGCCCGGCGATCGCGTCATCGTGCATTTACGCAAAGGCATAAGCGAGGTCGTCGCGATGTTCGGCGCCTGGAAAATGGGTGCCGTCGTCGTCAACGTGAACGTCCGCTGGACGGCCGTCCAGCTTGCATATGTTGCGCGCGACTGCCGCGCACGCGCTGTCATCCTGGAAAAGGGTGCAACAGGCGCGCTCGTGGGCGACAACACCCTGTCGCTCGACACTGCATTTCTCCTCGATGGCCGCGCCGAAGATCTCCCGTCCGGTGCGGATGCGTGGCGCGCGCTACCCACAAGCGCCGATACGCCAGCGGCGGCAGCAGACCCTTCTTCGCTCGCCATGATCATCTACACGTCCGGCTCGACAGGGCTACCGAAGGGCGTGATGCTGAGCCATCGGAATATTCGCGTCGGCGCTATTTCCGTGGCCGAGTATCTAGAGCTTGCCGAGGACGACCGCCTTCTCTCGGTTCTTCCCTATAGCTTCGATGCCGGCTTAAATCAGTTGACGACCATGATGCTTACGGGCGGCACCGTCGTGCATCAGCCGCTCACCATGCCGGCCGAAATCGTGCGCATGGCCCAGGACCAGGCCGTGACCGGCATCGCCGGGGTGCCACCCTTGTGGAATCAGATTGTGCCGCTGCTCATGGAAACGCCGACCGAGCTTCCGGCCCTGCGGCGCATAACCAATACCGGCGGCAAGATTCCGCCGAACATTCTCGATGCGCTGCCGATTGTGTTTCCCAATGCTGAAATTTTCCTGATGTACGGCCTGACCGAAGCCTTCCGTTCGACCTACCTTCCACCGGAGCGCTTCGCGGCAAAGAAAGGCTCGATCGGCCAGGCTATTCCCAATGCGCAAGTATTCGTTGTGCGGCACGGCGTCGGGATCGCACAGCCGGGTGAACAGGGCGAACTCGTGCACTCCGGTCCGCTGGTCAGCATGGGTTACTGGGAGCAGCCCGAGATCACAGCAGCGAAGATACGCCCGTGTCCGGAGTTGGCGGACGTCATTGGCGATGCCCCAGTCGTATGGTCAGGCGATCTTGTCCGCGTGGATGAAGACGGCGATCTCTGGTTCGTCAGCCGCATGGACGAAATGATTAAGACGCTCGGTTTCCGGCTCAGTCCGACGGAAGTCGAGGACCTGATCTCGCAGAGCGGCCTCGTCACCGATGTCGTTGCCTACGGGGTAGAGGATCCGGAAATTGGCGAAGCGGTGCACACTGCCGTAACGCTTCTCCCCGGCAGCGACGAGGCGGCGCTAACCAGTTACTGCGCAAAGGTTATGCCGCACTACATGCGCCCGCGACATGTGCATGCCTGGCAGGGTACAATGCCGCGAACCGCCAGTGGAAAACTGGACCGACCAGCGATCATCTCGGCCGCGAAAGCGGCAGCGAGTGAAATGGCTGCATACTCAACTGCCGACAAAGGGTCCTGAAATCGTGAGCCTTACCGAAAACGACCTGAGTTCCTTCCTGCGCGATGACCTCGGCGTCACCGACGCCGTCGACGGCAATACTGAGCTGTTTTCGAGCGGCCTTCTTGATTCCGTCTCCATGGTGAACCTGATCGGTTTCATCGAGGACAAAGCCAGCGTGAATATCCGTCCCGGTGACGTCACTTTGGAAAACTTCGACAGCATCTCAAGGATCGTCGACTATGTCCGCAGCCTCGGCTGACCCCGCTGCGGCAGACCATCTGCTCGCAAGCGCGGCCGAACGCTTCGGAACTCCAGCCTATGTATACGTCGCGGACGACATCGCGGAGCGGATTGGTGAACTGCGTCAGGCGTTCGGGCGCTGGTTCTCATTGAGCTTCGCCGTCAAGAGCAATCCAAATCCTGCTCTGCTCGAATGGTTGCGCAACAGGATTGAATACCTCGACATCTCCTCGGGTGGCGAATTCATATTGGCCCGTGAAGGCAAGTGGGAC
>Ga0180215_1005718_pt1 | contig 10508 bp, 10 predicted proteins | sample eDN3rd37CBELigBY_FD_128871 | JGI IMG/M metagenome (GOLD analysis project Ga0180215, IMG submission 128871) | Enriched backyard soil microbial communities from Emeryville, California, USA - eDNA 3rd pass 37_C BE-Lig BY (version 2) (version 2) | ecosystem: Environmental > Terrestrial > Soil >...
AACGTCCACCACACGGGGGCGGCGCCGAGGTCCTCGGAGAGCAACGTGGCCGCGCACGCGCCCGCGGACGCGTGGCCGCTGGGGAAGCTGGAGGTCCGCGGGCTGCGCAGCCGGTACGGGTGTGAGGCGAGCGCGGTCGGTCGCTTGCGCTTGACGACCATCTTCACCGGGCCGTTCACCAGTGCCTGCTCGGTGGCGATGATCACGCTGCGCCGCAGTGCCCGGCGTGCACGGTCGGGCCCGGGCAGCAGCGCGTCGACCAGGTTGATGCCGTGCCACAACACGCTGTGGTTGGCAGCCTCGCTGAGCACGTAGAGCGTCCGGTCCACCGGTGCGTGGCCCCGCAGACGGACCGCGACACGGTGGGCGACGTCGTCGAGTGCGACGACCCCCGGTGAGTTGAGCGCCTCGGTCACCGGGTGGCGCCGGCCTCGACCACGTCCACGAGCTCCACCGCCTGGCGCGCCTCGCGCTCGGCCCGGAGCTGCAGACCGACCTCTCGCGCGACCTGCGGGTCACCGCCAAAGGCGGGGCAGTACTGCTGGAAGGCGCACCAGTTGCACAGGGCGGACTGCTTGGGGCGGAAGTCGTCGCGCTCGCAGGCCCGCTCGACCGCCGTCCAGATGGCGCCGACCTTCTTCTCCATGCCGCGGATCGACTGCTCGGACGGGGTCGTCGTGATGACCTGCGGCTGGTTGCCCAGGTACACGAGCTGCACCTTGGCCGGGATGCGGCCCAGGACCCGCTCGCACAGGAAGGCGTAGAAGTGCACGCCGCCGAGGCGCGACTGCTCCTGCTGCACCGAGGGTGCGCGGCCCGTCTTGTAGTCGGTCACGACGAGGTTGCCCTGCTCGTCCTCCTCGAGCCGGTCGATGATGCCCCGCACGACCAGCGAGCCCAGCTCGGCCTCGAGCATCAGCTCGAGCCCGACCGGCTGGATGGTCCGCGGGTCCTCGAGGGTGAAGTAGCGCTCCACCATGGCGGCCGCGTCGGCCGCGAAGGCTGCCTCCTGCTCCTCGTCCATCTGGAGGGCCTGGTACTCCTCGATCTCCTGCATCTGCTCGATCGCGGTGACCAGGCAGGCCTGCGCCGCCTCGGGCGTGCGCTCGGGCGCCGGTGCGCCGAACAGCAGCTCCAGTGCGCGGTGCACCGTGGTGCCCTTGACCGCCGGCATCGACGGCGGCTCGGGCAGCTTGTCGATCGCCGAGAACCGGAACGCCAGCGCGCAGTCCTTGAAGGTGGAGACCTTGGACGGCGACAGCGACGTGGGGAGCGGCAACGGCATGCCGCCGATGCTACGACCCCCCAGTGACAGCGAGGCGAATGGAGGCAGCCATCCCGGCAGGGTCCTCGAGCGGCCCGAAGTGGCCCAGGGCGGGGTGCGCCTCGACCCGCCCCTTCGGGATCGCCTCGGCCACCGAAGGGGCGAAGGATGCCGGCCCGGGCTCGTCGTCGCGGCCGTGGAGCACCGTCACCGGGCACCGCAGCGCACCGAGGGACTCGAAGGTCCGGTGCATGCCACCGACCTCGTAGTTGGCGGCCTCGCGCTCGGGCGTGCAGCGCAGCAGGACCGATCCGTCGGCCTGCGGCTCGAACCCGTGCTCCACGTACGCCGCGAGCGCGTCGGGGTGCAGCGCGTCCAGCGGGGGCTTGGAGCCGAAGTTCGCGCGGGCGTCCTCCGCGGAGTCGAAGCGCCCCCGACGCCGTCGTGCACCCTCGGCCAGGGGGTTCGACCCGTCTCGGCCGGCCTCGACGACCGCCTTGGGCATGATGATCGGCTCGTAGAGCCAGAGGCCCGAGAAGGTGCCCGGTCGCTGGAGCTCGGCGATCGCGAGCAGCGCACCGCCCATCGAGTGGCCTGCGCCGAAGGGCCGCTCCAGGCCGAGCGCGTCGACCGTCGCCAGCACGTCGTGGGCCGCGAGCTCCCAGTCCGCACTGCCCGGAGGGGGATCCGAGCGGCCGTGTCCCCGCACGTCGAGCGCCGCGCGGCGCAGCTCGGGGAGGTGGGCCGCGACGGGCGCCCAGACGCCGCCGCAGAAGCCGGTGGCGTGCACCATCAGCAGGTCGGGGCCGTCACCGCCCAGGTCGTAGGTCGCGACCCGGACGCCCTCGGTGGAGGGGACGAAGCGAGGTGCGGGCCAGGGAGCAGGGGAGTCCGGGGCGGGCATCGGACCAGCTTGGCACCGGCCCGGACGCGCTCCGGAACGCACTCAGGCGGGGTCGAGCGGTGCGGCGACGTCGATGCTCAGGTCGGCCGAGGCGTCGATGCGCTCCAGCACGCCGGGAAGGTGGTGGCGCAGCTGCTCCAGGCCGACGTCGTCGATGGACACCGGACCGCTCAACAGCGCCATCTCGAGCGTCGCGATGTCCACGAGCGTGCACGGCACCGACAGATCGGCCTCGGCGGTCACGAGGAGGGCGTCGATGAACGGCACCCACGGCATCACGTCGGAGAGGTGCGCTCGGATCCTGTGCGCGAGGGCGACGGTGACGTCCGCGTCGCTCGCCAGGTGGTCACCGGCGCGACCGACGACGAACAGGCCGGTCGGTCCGAGGACGATCCAGTGGTCGCCGAGACGGCTGACGGCGTAGTCGAGCGGGAGCCGTGCAACCCGCCTCGAGACCTCGCGCGCGTTGGGGTGAGGGCGGAACACACAGAGACCATCGGCACGTCACCCCCTCGACCTGAGAAGTCGCTCACCGGCGTCCGGCGGCACCCTCGGGACCTTCTGCCCTGTTCGCTGGCCGTCGAGTCGCCGAACCTGGGGCCAGGGCAGGCGATCGACAGCGACCAGAGGAGGGGATCCACATGGGCGACGACCGGGTGAGGAGGCTCGAGGACGAGATCGAGCGGCTCGAGGACGAGCTCGAGGAGCTGCGTGGTCAGCTCGTTCTGGCGGAGCTCGAACGGTGGCGAGGCCGCATCGACGACCTCGAGATCCAGGCGCGACTGCTGGTGATGGAGACCGACGACCGGATCGCGCCCCTCCTGGAGCAGGTCCGGAACCGGTGGCTGGACGCCAAGGAGCGGCTCTCGTCCTCGAGCGGCACCGCCGGCGAGGTCGTCGAGACCCTGCGAGACGGCGTGGAACAGGCCCTCTCCGACCTGCGTGGGGCGATGCTCGCGGCTCGCGAGGTGGCTTCCCGCTAGGGACCGTTTGCCGGTCCCGCCCCTCGGGTACCGGGGACGTCATGGATTCCCAGGAGATCATCCGGAACCCCGACGGCACCCTCACCGTCCCCGTCTCCCCGGGCGCGCCCGGAGCGGACGACGCGGCCGACGCCGAGGGAGCGGAGGGCACGGGCGGACCCAGCACGATCACCCTGCACCCGGGTGAGGGCGGTTACGACGAGGCGCTCGCGCAGTGGGACCTGCAGCAGGATCCCGACCGCGGCGCGGCGGTGTCGACCGCCTCGGGCCGGGAAGAGGCGATGCACGCGGTGCACGTCGTGGTGGAGGACCCCGACGTCGAGGTGAGCGAGGTCGTCGAGGAGCTCGAGGACCCCGAGGCGAGCGCCGAGGCGCTGCGCCACGTGCTCGTCGGCGGAACCCCGTCGGTCGACGCGTTCGCCCACGAGGTCGCCGACGCCGAGGGCGGCGAGCCGGTGCCGCCCCACAAGATGACGAAGGTCATCGGCGAGGTGCTCGCCGAGGTCGACAGCTGATCCGACCGGTCAGGTGAGCGCTCGGCCGGTCAGGTAGCCGAGCCAGGTGGCGGCGAGCCCGCCGACCAGCGACAGGCCGATGTAGAGCGCGGCCTCGCCGACGCGGCGGGTGCGCAGCAGCGTGAACGCCTCGTACCCGAAGGTCGAGTACGTCGTGTACGCGCCGAGCACGCCCACCCCGATGGCGGCCGTGGTGGTCGGCGTCCAGCGGGTGGCGGCGGGTCCGGCCAGCACGAGCGCCAGGACGAACGATCCGGTCAGGTTGATGCCCAGGGTCGCCCACGGGAACGACCGGACGCCGACGGCGACGCCGATGCGGTAGCGCAGGACGGCGCCGAGTGCGCCTCCGATCGCGACGAGCAGGGTGGGCATGAACGGCAGGGGCTTCAGGAGAGCGCGGGGATCTCGGTGACGGCGTTGCCGAGGGCGCAGCTCGGGTCCAGCGTGGGAGTGCTCACCTCACGCACCGGAACGGCCCGACGCTCGATGCCGGTTCTCGCGGCGGCGGTTCGAACTGACGACGTGCCCTTGGCGGAGTCGTCTCTGTCTGGGGTCATCAACGGCGCTCCTGTCCGTGTCCGAAGGTACCCGCTGCGGCCCGGAACGGGTGACGGTGGACGGCCCGTGCGCCTGCGCCCATCGAGCACGACCCGTCATCGACCAGGCCAGGTCGGGTAGGCAGTTGTGCGACCACCGGGGGGTGTCATGACCGACGTGCTCGAACGCCGCCGAACCCATCCGCACCGACGGCTCTGGATCGTCTTCGGGGTCGTGGTGACCGGTTCGTTCCTCGTGTTGGGCCTGATGGGGTTCAAGATCGCGGACGAGAAGCCGCCGATCCCCGAACAGGTGGTCGCCGGCGACCGGGTGCTCACCGACGGGGACGAGATCCTGCGCGGTCAGTCGGTGTGGCAGGCGATGGGCGGCCAGCAGGTCGGCTCGGTGTGGGGCCACGGCGCCTACGTGGCTCCGGACTTCACCGCCGAGTGGCTGCACCGCGAATCCGAGTTCATCCTCGACGAGCTCGCGGTCGACGAAGGCGTCGACGACTACGCGTCCCTGGACCCCCAGCGGCAGGCAGCGGTGCGCGAGCGCCTCACCGAGGTCATGCGCACGAACACCTATGACCCGGAGACGGGGGTGGTGAGCCTCGACCCGGTGCGCGCCAGGGCGTACGACGCGAACGTCGAGCACTACTCGCAGCTGTTCACCGAGGGGCACCACGACTACGCGATCCCCGAAGGCACGCTCACCGACCCCGAGCGGCTCGAAGCGCTCTCCGCGTTCTACTTCTGGACGTCCTGGGCGGCGTCCACCGAGCGGCCAGGCGACACGGTCACCTACACCCAGAACTGGCCGCACGAACCGCTGATCGACAACACCCCGCCGGCGGACAACGTCTTGTGGAGCATCCTCAGCATCTTCCTCCTGCTGGCAGGGCTCGTCGGCATGGTCTGGTACTTCGCGGCGAAGCCCGAGGAGGAACCCGACCCTGCGGAGGTGCCGGAGAAGGACCCCCTGCTCGGCTTCCGACCGACACCGTCGCAGAAGGCGACGCTCAAGTACTTCTACGTCGTCGGTGCCCTGCTGGTGCTCCAGATCCTCCTCGGCGTCGTCGTCGCGCACTATGGCGTCGAGGGCTCCGGGTTCTACGGCATCCCGCTCGACGAGGTGCTCCCGTACTCCGTCGCCCGCACGTGGCACACCCAGCTCGGCATCTTCTGGATCGCGACCGCGTGGCTCGCTGCCGGGCTGTACATCGCGCCGGCGGTGTCGGGCAAGGAGCCCGAGCACCAGCGGCTCGGCGTCAACGTGCTCTTCGGTGCGCTGTTGGTCGTCGTGCTGGGGTCGATGGCCGGTCAGTGGCTCTCGGTGAAGGACCGGCTCGGCGACGGCAGCGCGTGGTTCTGGGTGGGCCACCAGGGCCAGGAGTACGTCGATCTCGGCCGGCTGTGGCAGATCGGTCTGATGGTCGGTCTCGTGCTGTGGCTCGTGCTGATGGTCCGTGGGCTGTGGCCGGCGCTGAAGCGCCCGGACCCGCCGGACGACGTCGCGGACGAGCAGGCCCACCTCGTCCGACCGGGCCAGCGGTCGCTGATCGCGATGCTCGTGCTGGCGTGCACCGCGATCACCGGCTTCTACGGCGCGGCGTTCGGCATCGGCGAGAGCACCCACCTGACGATGAACGAGTACTGGCGATGGTGGGTCGTGCACCTGTGGGTCGAGGGCTTCTTCGAGGTCTTCGCCACCGCGGTCACCGGGTTCCTGTTCGCCCGGATGCAGCTGATCCGCACCAACATCGCGGCGACCGCGGTGCTGTTCTCGACGATCATCTTCCTGAGCGGCGGCATCCTCGGGACGTTCCACCACCTGTACTTCACGGGGACCCCCGCAGGGGTGCTCGCCCTCGGCGCGACGTTCTCCGCGCTGGAGTGCGTGCCGCTGATCCTCATCGGGTTCGAGGCCTGGAGGAACCTCCGGATCGCCGGGATCAAGGACTGGGTCTCCGGTTATCGGTGGGCGATCTACTTCCTCGTCGCCGTCGCGTTCTGGAACGCGATCGGAGCCGGGCTGTTCGGCTTCCTCATCAACCCGCCCATCGCGCTCTTCTACATGCAGGGCCTCAACCTCACCCCGCTGCACGGCCACACTGCGCTGTTCGGGGTGTACGGGATGCTCGGCATCGGGCTGATGCTGTTCTGCGTGCGCGGCCTGCAGCCCGGGCGCCAGTGGAAGGAGGGTTCGATCAAGCTCGGCTTCTGGGGCCTGAACATCGGGCTCGCGGCGATGGCCTTCCTCAGCCTGCTGCCGCTCGGGCTGGCCCAGACGTGGGCGTCGATGAGCGAGGGCCTCTGGCGTGCCCGCGAGGCCGACTTCCTGAACCAGGGCTGGCTCGTGTTCTTCCGCTGGATGCGCATCCCTGGCGACACGATCTTCGCCATCGGCGCGCTCGCGATCGGCTGGTTCATGTTCGGCCTGCTCACCGGCCGCTCCTACAAGGACGAGGAGCACGGGCTCGTCGAGGCCGGCGAGCTCCGACCGGTGCCGCCCGAGGCGGCGGAGGCGAGTGGCGTGAGCCGCTGAGCCGTCACGCGCGCTGCCCGCGACGCGCCGATCGGCTCCGTTCGGGCATGAAGCGCCGTCAGGAGAACGCAGGAAGGCCGGTGATCGCGTTGCCGAGGATCAGCGTGTGGATCTCGTTGGTGCCCTCGTAGGTGAACACCGACTCGAGGTTGTTCATGTGGCGGATCACCGGGTACTCGGTCGTGATCCCGTTCGCGCCGAGCACCGAGCGGGCCTCGCGGGCGACCTCGAGCGCGGTGCGCACGTTCTCCATCTTGGCGAAGCTGATCTGAGGCGTCGCGAGCGTCCCGGCGTCCTTCATCCGGCCCAGGTGGATGGCGAGCAGGGTGCCCTTCTGGACCTTCACCATCATCTCGACGAGCTTGCGCTGCGTGAGCTGGAACCCGGCGATCGGCCGGTCGAACTGGGTGCGCTGCAGCGAGTAGTCGAGGGCTGCCTCGTAGCAGGCTCGCGCCGCGCCGCAGGAACCGAACGCGATGCCGAAGCGGGCCTCGTTGAGGCAGGACAGCGGTCCGCGCATGCCGGTGACCCCGGGGAGGACGGCGTCGCCGGGCAGCCGCACGTCGTCGAGGACGAGCTCGGAGGTGACCGAGGCACGCAGTGACACCTTGCGGTGGATCTCGGGGGCCGAGAACCCGGGCGTGTCGGTGGGCACGACGAAGCCGCGCACCGCGCCGCCGTCGGGACCGTCGGGGTCGGTGCGCGCCCACACGACGGCGACGTCGGCGAGCGTGCCGTTCGTGATCCACATCTTCGAGCCGTTGAGCACCCAGTCGTCGCCGTCGCGCCGGGCGGTGGTGCGCATCGAGGACGGGTCGGAGCCCGAGTCCGGCTCGGTCAGGCCGAAGCAGCCGATGAGGTCACCGGCTGCCATGCCGGGCAGCCACTGCTGCTTCTGCTCCTCGGAGCCGAACGCGTGGATGGGGAACATCGCGAGCGAGCCCTGCACCGACACGAAGCTGCGCACACCCGAGTCGCCGGCCTCGAGCTCGAGGCACGCGAGGCCGTACGCGGTCGCCGAGGTGCCGGCGCACCCGTAGCCCTCGAGGTGCATCCCGAGCAGGCCGAGCGCGCCGAACTCCTTCGCCATCTCCCTGGGGAAGACGCCGCGGTCGAACCACTCGCCGACCTCGGGCAGCACCTTGTCCTGCACGAGCTGGCGCACGGTGTCGCGCAGCAGGAGCTCCTCCGGCGAGAGCAGCGCATCGAGCGCCAGCACGTCGCGGGGGTCGACGTCGTTGGGGAGGGGGGAGTGACCGGACATGAGCCGAGGCTACCCAGCCGTCGGCCTGGGCTCCTTGGGGAGGCCGAGGATGCGCTCGGCGATGATGTTGCGCTGGATCTCGCTGCTGCCACCGGCGATGCGGGAGCCGGGCGCGCTCAACAGGGTGGTGACGACCTCGCCGGTCAGCATGGCGTCCGCCCCGGCGAGGTCGGCCCGGAACACCGCCAGATCGAACATCAGCTCGGTGGTGCCGAGCTTGGCGAGCGATCCCAGCACCGACGCGACGGGACCCTGCCGCCGACCCATCGCCCACAGTGCGGTGCCCCGGATCCAGAGGTCGACGAGCTGCTGGCGCCGGACGGGGTCGAGCCCGTCCGCGCCGAGGCGCAGCATCGAGTCGAGGCGCCGCGTGAGGCTGATCCCCGAGGCCCCGATGTAGCCCCGCTCGTTCGTGAGCGCGGACATCGCGACGGCCCAGCCCTGGCCCTCCCCGCCGAGCAGCGCGTCCGCGGGGAGGCGCGCGTCGGTGAAGAACACCTCGTCGAACTCCGACCCGCCGTTCATCTGCTCGAGCGGGCGCACCTCGATGCCGGGGGTGGCCATGTCGACGAGGAAGAACGAGATGCCCCGGTGGCCCCTCGGCTCCTCACCGGTGCGGGCGAGCAGGATCCCACGATCCGCGACGCGGCCGTTCGAGCACCAGACCTTCTGGCCGTTCACGACCCAGCCGTCGCCGTCGCGCACCGCACGGGTCGACAGCGCCGCCAGGTCGGAGCCGGCCCCGGGCTCGGAGAACAGCTGGCACCAGATGCGCTCGCCCGTCAGGATCGAGCGGAGGTGCTCCCCTTGCTGCTCGGGTGTGCCGAACTGCAACAGCGCGGAGCCGGTCAGCACGCAGCCGACCATGTTGAGGAACGGCGGCACCTGGGCGAGTGCGCACTCGGTGATCCACGCAGCGTGGTGCTCGGGGGAGAGGCCCCGACCGCCGTGCTCCTCGGGCCAGTGGATGCCGGCGAACCCGGCGTCGTACAGGGCGCGCTGCCAGCGCCGCCCCTCGTCCGCGAGCTCGGGCGGGAGGATGGCGCCGTAGTCGCGTGGCGCCTCGGAGCGGTGCTCGGCCAGCCAGCGAGCGGCGTCGGCCCGGAGCTCGTCCACGCTGGTGGCGGCGCGTCCCTGGCCGCCCGTGACAGTTGTCATGGACATGGAGGCACCCTAGCCACGCAGCGTGGTGCGCTGGTTGTGGTCGCGGGCCCCGAACCCGTACGCTGCCCCCCGATGGCGGACGTGGGGGTGACGGCGCCGGGCTTCGTGTCGCAGGCGCCGAAGCTCGGGTTCGTGGGCGGATTCGACGGGGTGCGGGGCATCGGCATCATGCTCGTCCTCGCCCAGCACGCGTACCCGCTGCTGTTCCCGAGCGTCGCCGGCATCATCGACGTGTTCTTCGTGATGAGCGCGTTCCTGATCGTGAGCCTGCTCCTGCAGGAGCACCGCTCCCAGAACGACATCAACATGCGGCGCTTCTACGCCCGACGTGGCGTGCGGCTGCTCCCCTCGGCGTACCTGTGCATCCTCGCCTGGATCGTCGTCAGCCTGCTGTTCGACCGCGACCGCCTCGTCTGGGTGCTCCAGGACGCCGCCGCGGCGATCACCTACGTCTACAACATCGTGTTCCCGGTGGGCATCGAGGCGGTCGCCCCCCAGGTGGCCGCAGAGCGCTCGATCGACCAGTTCTGGTCCCTCGCGGTGGAGGAGCAGTTCTACCTGGTCATCGCCGTGACGGTGCTGGTGTGCATCCGCAAGCGATGGATGATCCAGCTGGCGGTCGGCATGGTCGTGCTCGCCACCTACATCGGGCTGGCCCGCCTGTTCGGCCAGACGGGCCCGTGGCCCGGCGGCCCGACGGACTCGAGCATCCCCGCCCGGGGCCTGAGCCTCATGTGGCTGTCACGTCCGGACTCGCTCATGTGGGGCGTCGCCCTCGCCGTGCTCAACGCTCGGCTGCCGGACCCCCTGCCCGAGCGCTGGCGCGTGTGGCTGCCGCGGGTCGGGGCGGTGGGACTGGTGGTCGCGAGCATCACGATGCTGCTCGGCAGCCCGTTCCTCGAGGACCTCTCCGGCAAGGTCGGCGTGCCGTACCCGTTCTTCCCGATGGCCCCGCACGACGGCATCGACGACGGCTCGCTGTACTGGATCAAGTTCGGCCACACCCTCACGGCGCTCGCGGCGATGCCGGCGCTCCTGGCGATGGTCCGGGTGAAGGACTGGTGGGGGAACCGCAGCCTGTCGTGGAAGCCGATCCGGTTCCTCGGGCGGATGTCGTACACGCTCTACGTCTGGCACACGCTCGTGTACTTCCTGATCCTGCACGTGATGGGCGGCAACGACGTGCTCGGTGAGAAGTGGCGGGTGCCGATCCTCATGGCCGTCACCGTCGTCGCCTGCCTCCCCGTCTTCTACGGCGTCGAGCAGCGCATGCTGCGGGTGAAGCTGAAGTTCGCGTCCGAGAAGGAGGTCCTGGACCTGAACACGGGCA
>Ga0180215_1005719_pt1 | contig 10508 bp, 9 predicted proteins | sample eDN3rd37CBELigBY_FD_128871 | JGI IMG/M metagenome (GOLD analysis project Ga0180215, IMG submission 128871) | Enriched backyard soil microbial communities from Emeryville, California, USA - eDNA 3rd pass 37_C BE-Lig BY (version 2) (version 2) | ecosystem: Environmental > Terrestrial > Soil >...
CACGGCGAACCCTGGCACGACGGCGCGGCCGCGGCCGTGGAACGAGCGGTGGCCGCCGGACCGAGCTGAGGCGACGCGATCGACTCCCCGGGATCCGGGGACATGCCCGCACGGCGCGGGCACACTGGCCGCATGAATGCTCTCGAGGCCACTCTCGTGACCGGCGTCGCCGATCCGAAGCTCGAGGCCTTCTCACGGTTCGACGGAAGCTGGGATCTGCAGTGGAGCCGCCCCGGGGGACGAGGAGGCACCCGCGTCGCTGTGGGGAGAAGTGCACTTCGGCACCGTGCTCGGCGGGCGGGCGATCCAGGACGTGTGGATCGTCCCGGCCGGTGATCAGCAGTCGACCGAGGACGAGCGTTATTCGTTCCACGGCACGACGATCCGGTTCTTCGACGACGGAATCGGAGCCTGGCGTTCCACCTGGATCGAGCCGATCCACGGGCGTGTCCGCAAATTCATCGGACGACCGTCCGGCGACGAGATGCACCTGATCAGCACCGACGGCGACCCGTTCCTCCGGTGGCGGTTCACGGAGGTGGGTGCCGATCATTTCGTCTGGCTCGGCGAGTACTCCGTCGACGAGGGACGCACCTGGATCCTCGAGGAGAAGATGGTCGCCACCCGGCGGTAGGAACGAGAAGAGGTTCCGACTCCCTGTTCGGGTGCCGGAACCTCTTCTGTGGCGGAAGCGGAGGGATTTGAACCCCCGTTGGTGTTACCCAAGCTCGCTTTCAAGGCGAGTGCATTCGGCCGCTCTGCCACGCTTCCGTGGCAGATCCTAACCGCTCCGCGCAAGCAGGGCCTAACCGATTCGCGACCTCAGCGGTCGGCCAGAGTGTGCTCGACGCGCGCGAAGACCCGCGCCAGCATGTCGAGTTCGTCGGCCGACAGCAGGTCGATGAGGTAGTTGCGCACGTCGTCGACGTGGGTGGGGGCGGCCTCCGCCAGACGTCGCCTGCCTTCGTCGGTGATGGTGGCGAGCACACCGCGACCATCGTCGGGGCACGAGCTGCGCACGACCATCTTCTCCTGCTCCATCCGCCGGATCTGATGGGTGAGCCGGCTGCGTGAGGAGAGCACGCCGTCGGCGAGATCGCTCATGCGCAGGGCGCCGTCGGGGGCTTCGGAGAGCATGACCAGGATCCGATATTCCGCCAGCGACAGGTCGTGTCGGTCGTTGAGGGACCGACTGAGGGCGCTCATGAGACGGTTGTTGCCGTCCATGTAGAGACGCCAGGCCTCCTGCTCCTTTGCGGTCAACCACTTGGGTTCGTCTCGTTCGCTGGTCACGCCGGGAGTGTAATGCCGACGGCCCGATCCGGTTACCGCGCGGTAGCTTCGAGCAGGTGAGCGCGCCACGAGCGGAGTGACCGTCCCCTCACTGCCCCGCACGCGATAGCGTCGAACACATGTATGCAATCGTCGCCACCGAACCCGGTGGTCCAGAAGTTCTCCGGTGGACCGAGCAGCCCGACCCGGACCTGCCTCCCGGGCACGTACTTCTCGATGTTGCGGCGACCGCGGTCAACCGCGCCGACCTGCTGCAACGGCGCGGCCTCTACCCGCCGCCCCCGGGGGCGAGCGACATCCTGGGCCTCGAATGCTCCGGAGTGATCTCCGAACTCGGCGAGGGTGTGACGGGCTGGAACATCGGCGACAAGGTCTGTGCCCTCCTCACCGGTGGCGGTTACGCCGAGAAGGTCGCGGTCCCCGCCTCCCAGCTGCTGCCCGTCCCGAAGGGCATGGACGTCGCGGTCGCCGCGTCGCTTCCCGAGATCGCGTGCACGGTGTGGTCGAACGTCGTGATGACCGCCGGCCTGAAGCGCGGCGACGTCCTGCTCGTCCACGGTGGCGGCGGAGGCATCGGCACGCATGCCATCCAGGTGGGCAAGGCGCTCGGCGCAAAGGTGGCGGTGACGGCCTCGGCCGGCAAGCTCGACCGCTGCCGCGAGCTCGGCGCCGACCTGGCGATCGACTACCGCGAACAGGACTTCGTCTCCGAGGTGCGCAATGCCTTCGGTGGTGCCGACGTGGTGCTCGACAACATGGGCGCGAAGTACCTGTCCCGGAACATCGACGTCCTCGCTCCGGACGGACGGCTCGTCGTCATCGGCATGCAGGGCGGCACGAAGGGTGAACTGCACCTCGGCAAGTTGCTCGCCAAGCGCGGTCACGTCATCGCGACCGGTCTGCGCGGCCGTCCGGACTCGGGGCCGTCGGGCAAGAGCGCGATCATCGACTCCGTGCGCGCCAATCTGTGGCCGCTCATCGAGGAGGCGAAGGTCCATCCCGTCGTGCACGCCGAGCTGCCGATCACCGAGGCCGCCCGGGCCCACGAACTGCTCGACAGCCCCGAAACCGTCGGGAAGGTCGTGCTGCGGATCGAGCGGAACTAGAGGTTGCGGAGCTCGCGGACGAGCTGATCGACCTCGAAGCTCGTGGTGTAGGGGGCGAGGCCGATGCTCACCGCTCCCCCTTCGTCGCTGACGCCGAGGGAGTCGAGGAGCCGGCTCGATCCGCGGGTGCTCGCCGCCGTCGCGATGCGACGGTCGGCGAGATGCGCGGCGACCTTCTCGGCCGGAACGCCGTCGACGGTGAAGCTGAGGGTGGGGACGCGGCTCGACGCGCGGCCGAGCACGATCACGCCGGTGAGACTGTCGAGCTGCCGCATCAGGCGGTCGAACAGCACGTCCTGATAGTTCTGCATCGAGCTGATCGAGATGTCGAGACGCTCGCGACGCGAACCGGTGGCCTCGTCGTCCAGCGAGGCCATGAAGTCGATGGACGCGGGGATACCGGCGAGCAGACCGAACTGGTGACCGCCCACCTCGAGGCGTTCGGCGCCGCGCGCGTGCGGGTTCAGCGACATGGCCGGAACCCGTTCGAGATGCGCGGGGTCCGAGAAGACGAGCGCACCGATCTGCGGGCCACCCCACGAGGCGATGTCGACGGTGATGACGTCGGCGCCCAGATCGTCGATGTCGACGTGGGCGTAGGGGGCCGCGCCCGCGGCGTCGACGACCATGAGTCCACCGACCTCGTGGACGAGATCCGCGACGACCCGCACGTCGGGCGCGGTGCCGACGATCGACGACGCCGCGGTGAGCGCGACGAGCCGGGTGGTGGGCGTGATGAGTTCCTCGTACTGCCAGGTGGGCAGCTCGCACGTCTCGATCTCGACCTCGGCCCAGCGCACCTGCGCGCCGTAGCGGCTCGCGACCCGCAACCAGGGAGCGATGTTCGCTTCGTCGTCGAGCCGTGAGAGCACCATGCCGGTGCCGAGCCCGAGGCGGGAGCTGAGTGCTTCGGCGAGCCAGGCGAGCAGCACCGCGTGGCTCGGGCCCAGGACGACGCCGTCCGGATCGGCACCCACGAGTTCCGCGACCGCGACGCGCGCCTCCTGGAGGATCGCGGCGCTGCGACGTGACGACAGGTGCCGTCCCGTCGACGACGCGGCCGAGTTGCGGAAGGCAGTGGACACGGTGCGCGACACCACATCGGGGATCTGCATACCGGCCCGTGGATCGAGATGGATCCACCCGTCCCCGAGCGAGGGGATCAACCCCCGGATCCGGGCAACGTCGTAAGCCATGGCAGACACTCTAGGTCCCGATGTCAATCGGGACGCGCCGTACCTGCACTCGGCGTTGCCCTCTCGGTAGGCTCGATCGGGGTACCCGGCACTCCGGGTCCCTCGGGTAACCGGGCACCCCCGGGGTGGGAAAGGGAGAATGGAGCCATGACGCATCCGGACAACGACCAGGTTCTCGTGATCGGACCCGACGGCCGACCCATCCGAGTCTCCCGTGAGGAGGCGGCCCGCGCGGAGGCCGACGGCCGGCCGGAGGAGGAGAAGACCGAGAACGGCGGCGAATCCCTGGCCGACATGGTCGAGCAGCCTGCGAAGGTCATGCGGATCGGCACCATGATCAAACAGCTCCTCGAAGAGGTGAAGGCCGCGCCGCTCGACGACGCCAGCCGCACCCGGCTCAAGGACATCCACCTGTCGTCCATCCGCGAACTCGGTCAGGGTCTCGCCCCGGACCTGCGGGAGGAACTCGAGCGGCTCGCGCTGCCCTTCGGCGAGGACGCGGTGCCCTCCGACGCCGAGCTGCGCATCGCGCAGGCCCAGCTCGTCGGCTGGCTCGAGGGTCTGTTCCACGGTATCCAGACTGCGCTGTTCGCTCAGCAGATGGCGGCTCGCGCCCAGCTCGAGCAGATGCGTCAGGGAGCCCTCCCGTCCGGTGCCGTGCACGGCGGTCAGGGCCGGAACGATCAGCAGATCCCCGGCCAGACCCATCCCGGAACCGGCCAGTACCTGTAGTCCCGCCGGGTACGCCCCGGGACTCCGGTATCGGCGCGACGGGTACGCTCGGGTCCCGTGTCAGCGTCTGGAGCAGCATCGTGAGTCGGGTCAGCATCGAAACGCGCGGCGCGTGCGTCGACTTTCCCATCTTCGACGCCAAGACTCGGTCCTTGAAGAAGGCATTCCTGGGTAAGGCGGGCGGAGCGATCGGCCGCAACAACTCCGACGTCGTGGTCGTCGAGGCTCTGCGCGACATCACGATGTCGCTGAAGGAAGGCGACCGCGTCGGGCTCGTCGGCCACAACGGTGCCGGCAAGTCCACGCTGCTGCGTCTGCTCTCGGGGATCTACGAGCCCACGCGCGGCCATGCCCAGGTGAAGGGCCGCGTCGCGCCGGTGTTCGACCTCGGCGTCGGCATGGATCCGGAGATCTCCGGCTACGAGAACATCATCATCCGCGGCATGTTCCTCGGGATGAGCCGCAAGCAGATGCTGGCCAAGGTCGACGAGATCGCCGATTTCACCGAGCTCGGCGACTACCTCAACATGCCGCTGCGCACCTACTCGACCGGTATGCGGGTGCGCGTCGCGCTCGGCGTGGTCACCAGCATCGACCCCGAGATCCTGCTGCTCGACGAGGGCATCGGCGCGGTCGACGCGGAGTTCATGAAGAAGGCGCGCGTGCGTCTGCAGGATCTCGTCGCGCGTTCGGGCATCCTCGTGTTCGCCAGCCACTCCAACGAGTTCCTCGCCCAGCTGTGCGACCAGGCGATGTGGATCGACCACGGCCGGATCCGTGAGCAGGGCGACATCGAGCACGTGGTGCGCGCCTACGAGGGCGACGAGGCCGGCGATCACGTGCGCACGATCCTCCACGAGCTCGAGCGTGAGCGGACCGCGAAGTCCGCCCCCGACGCCGCGGCCTCGACGGGTTCGAACGGTGGCTGACGAACGGATCATCGGCGTCGTCGTCACGCACCGCCGACGCGAACTGCTGGCGGACTCGCTGAAAGTTCTTGCCTCGCAGTCCCGTCCGCTCGACCATCTCGTGGTGGTCGACAACGGTGACGAGGACACGGTGCGCGAGCTCGTCGACGCGGTGGACCTGCCCACGAGTTATCTCGGCTCGAAGCACAATCTCGGTGGAGCAGGCGGCTTCGCCCTCGGCATCCTGTACGCGCTGTCGCTCGGAGCCGACCGGGTGTGGCTCGCCGACGACGACGGCCGCCCCGAGGGACCGGACGTGCTCGTGACGCTGCTCGACTGCGCGCAGCGCAACGGCCTGGCCGAGGTGTCGCCGGTCGTGTGCGACATCGCGCAACCCGACCGCCTCGCCTTCCCGCTGCGTCGCGGTGTGGTGTGGCGGCGGTGGCGGCACGAACTCGGCGACGAGGACCTGCTGCCCGGTATCGCCTCGCTGTTCAACGGTGCACTCTTCACCGCCGCGGCGATCGACGCGGTGGGTGTGCCCGACCTGCGCCTGTTCGTCCGCGGCGACGAGGTCGAGGTGCACCGGCGTCTCGTCCGCTCGGGACTGCCGTTCGGCACCTGCCTCCAGACGGCCTATCTGCACCCGGACGGCGCCGACGAGTTCAAGCCGATTCTCGGCGGCCGGATGCACACGCAGTATCCGGACAACGACACCAAGCGCTTCTTCACCTACCGCAACCGCGGCTACCTGCTGTCGCAGCCGGGACTGCGCCGGTTGCTGCCCCAGGAATGGGTGCGGTTCGGCTGGTACTTCCTGATCACCCGCCGCGACCCGGCCGGTCTGCGCGAGTGGATCCGGCTACGCAGGCTCGGGCGCGAGGAGAGGTTCGAGCGTCCCTGACCGTGCCGCCGCTCAGTCGGTGACCACCGTCTGCGCGGCGATCTCCTTGAGTTTCGCGTTCGCCCACCGCAGTTGACGCAGAGTCTGGGGATGGCAGCGTTCGGAGAGGGCGAGCAGTTCGCGGTCGCTCAGGGCCTGGGCCGTCTGGGCAAGGATCTCCCAGTCGAGCGAGACGCCCGCCGCCATGCGGTGCACGGTGCGCAGATCCCGCAGCAGCAGGACGCTGGGGGCGTGCCGGCGGCCGAGCATCTCGCTTCCCTTACGCCGCACCTCCGCGAGCACCTCGTGGACGCCCTGGGGCTCGTCGTCGAGGTCGAGGTCGTAGTCGTGACCGACGCGGGCGAGTTCGCGCACGTGCTGCTGCGACCAGCCGGCGATGTCACGCGCCACGTGGAAGATCTCGTGGTCGACCTTGTGCCGGTCCGCCGTGCGCAGCAGTTCGGTCGCCAGGTCGTTCTCCGATCGGTGCAGTTCGCGGATCGCCAGGGACACCTTGTTCATCGCGGCCCTCCGCCGTCGAGCGTCTCGGTGATCTCGGCGTCCGGTCCACCCGAGGTGGCGGGCACGCTGCCGGAGACCGGTGCCGAGGCGGTGGTGGTCGGCGCCGCGGACGGCCCGTCGTCGGCGACGGCGACCCGTTCGACGCGCGCGGCACCCGACTTGAACAGGGGTTGCTTCGACGCCGGATCCCAGTCGGTGAAGGTCAGTTCGTTGGCCGCGCGCCCCTCGAGCGCCGGTTCGTGACCGGCCGGGGTGTCCCAGTAGCCGTAGTGGAACGGCAGGAACAGCACCCCGGTCCTGATACCGCTGATCCGCAACCGCGCGGTGACGTGGCCGCGCGGTGTGTCGACCCGCAGCAGGTCGCCCTCCGACCAGCCGTGCCGCTCGGCATCGCTCGCCGACATCTCCACCCACACCTCCGGTGCCGCGCGTTGCAGTTGCGGGGCACGACCGGTCTTCGTGCGGGTGTGGAAGTGGTAGAGCGTGCGGCCGGTGGTGAGCAGATACGGATACTCGTCGGAGACCGTCTCGTGCGGGGGAAGATACTCACCCGCCTTGATGATCGCCTTGCCGAAGGGATTCAGCGCCCGGTACTCGGTGGGTTCGACCGGCGCCCCGGTGACCATGTCGCGTCCGTAGTTCTCGCAGTAGTCCGGTGCGGCCCAGAACTTTCCGCCCTCGTAGAGACGTTCGGTCCCGTCGGGGGCGTCGGCGTTGCACGGCCACTGGATTCCGCTTCCGCCACGGAGTTTCTCGTAGGTGATGCCCGTGTAGTCGCAGGGCCGGCCGGCCGTGCACTCCTTCCACGCCTCGAAGGCATCCTCGGGCGTGGACCATTTCACGAGCGGTTCGCCGTCCTTGTCCCGCAGGTCGAGTCGGCGCGCGTAGTCGACGAAGATATCGAGATCGGGCCTGGCCTGCCCGGGTGGTTCGACTGCCTTCTCCGACAGGTGCACGGTTCGGTCGGTGTTGGTGAACGTCCCGGTCTTCTCACCCCAGGTCGCAGCGGGCAGCACGACGTCGGCGAGCTGCGCGGTCTCGGACAGGAAGATGTCCTGCACCCCGAGGAAAAGCCTGTCCTGGGTGAGGATCTCGCGCACACGCCGCAGTTCCGGTAGGGACACGGCCGGATTCGTCCCGCTCACGTAGAGGAAGCGGATCGAGCCGTCCTCGACGTACCGCATCATCTGCATCAGATGGGTGGGGGCGGTGTAGTGCGGGATCCGCATCGGATCGATGTTCCACACCCGGGCGAGGTCCTCGACGTGCGATTCGTTGGCCCAGTTGCGGAAGGCCGGTAGGTCACCATCGGCTCCGCATTCACGGGTGTTCTGCGCGGTGGGCTGCCCGTTCATCTGGAGGACTCCGCACCCGGGCCTGCCGAGCATGCCGCGCACGAGATGGATGTTGTTCACCTGCACGGCGGCCGCGGTGGCCTGATGGGACTGGTAGAAACCCTGCAGGACCGTCGAGAGCAGCCGCTCCGCCGTGCAGAGCAGTCGAGCGGCCTCCCGCAGATCCTCGATGGGGACGTCGCAGATCTCGGCGGCCTTCTCGAGGGGATAGTCGGCAAGCCGGCTGCGCAGCTCGTCGAATCCGACGGTGTGGTCCTCGATGTACTTCTCGTCGATCCACCCGCGTCGCAGGATCTCGTGCAACAGCCCGTTCATGAGGACGACGTTGGTGCCCGGGCGCGGAGCGAGGTGCACCGTCGCGGCCCGCGCGACCGGCGTCCACCGCGGATCCACACAGATCACGGCCGGTGGATTCGGTCCGGCGAGCCGATCGAGGATCCGCGTCCATGTCACCGTCTGCGTCTCGGCCATGTTGTGTCCGTAGAGCGCGATGACGTCGGCATGGTCGATGTCGGTGTAGGAGCCGGGCTGGCCGTCACACCCGAAGGACTGCTTGAGTGCGGCTGCCGCCGTCGCCGTGCACAGCCTCGTGTTGCCGTCCATGTGGTTGGTGCCGATGCCACCGTGCCCGATGAGCGCGAGGGTGTAGTACTCCTCCAGGAACAACTGCCCGGTGGTGTAGAAGCCGACCGAACTGGGGCCGCGCTCGTCGAGCAACTCCTTTGTACGACCGGCGACGGCATCCATCGCGGTGTCCCAGTCGGTCTCGACGAGCTTGCCGTCGCGCCGGATCAACGGCGCGGTGAGCCGGTCCTCCGAGTGGTTCGCCTGCCAGCCGAACAGGTCCTTGGGGTCGAGCCGACCGTGGTTCACCCGATCCACGGCGCGTCCGCGCACCCCCACCATGCGCCCGTCCTTGACGGCGATGTCGAGGCCGTCGCCGTTGGAATGCAGGATGGTCGCCGACTGCACCCACCTGTCGACATCGTCCTCGGTCAGTCCGTCGGCGAGATAGGTGTCGACGCGGGTGGGCCAGCGTTGTCCGGGTCCGTAGGGTGTGCGCGAACCCCACGGATCCGCGATGCGATCCACGGTGGTCATGTCCCCGGCGGTACCCGGGGTGGGCAGGAACAAACACTTGCCTGCATCACCGCTCGATTCCGGCGCAACAATCCGGCCAATCCGACCACGGATGTACGCACTTCGTCCTACACTTTCGCCACACTCGACCTCGGGAGCCAGTGATGACCCCTCGTGCCACCTCACCGTCGACCCTCTGCGAAGCCTTCCAGACCACCGCCGCGGCGCACCCCGACAAGGTCGCGCTGCGCACCCCCGACGATTCCGTCTCCTACACCTGGCGTCAGTACGCGCAGCGCGTCGAACGCCTCGCCGCCGGACTCGCCGGCCTCGGCGTGAACCGCGGCGACACCGTCGGCCTCATGCTCACCAACCGGCCCGAGTTCCACCTTCTCGACACCGCCGCGATCCACCTCGGCGCGGTGCCGTTCTCGATCTACAACTCGCTGACCGCCGAACAGATCTCGTACGTGCTCGGCAACGCCGGCAACCACGTGATGATCGCCGAGGAACAGTTCGTCCCCGTCCTGCGGCAGGCGATCGGTGACACCAAGGTCGAGCACCTGGTGTGCATCGACGGCAAACCCGAGGGCACCATGTCCCTCGACGACCTCGAGGCCGCCGCCGATCCGTCCTTCGACTTCGAAGCCTCGTGGAAGGCGGTGCAGCCGTCCGACCTGCTGACCCTCATCTACACCTCCGGTACTACGGGCCCACCGAAGGGTGTCGAACTCACCCACGCCAACCTGCTCGCCGAACTCGAGGCGACGAGCACGTACCTGCCCATCGGTCCGGACGACCGGATCCTGTCGTATCTGCCCGACGCGCACATCGCCAACCGCTGGGGTTCGCACTACTCGAGCCTGTACAGCGGCATGCAGATCACCACGCTCGACGACCTCAAGCAGGCCATCACGGTGCTGCCGAGCCTGCGGCCGACGCTCTTCGGCGCCGTCCCCCAGGTCTGGTACAAGCTCAAGGCCGCGATCGACAAGACCCTCGCCGAGGAGTCGAGCCCGATCAAGAAGAAGCTCGCGTTGTGGGCGATCGACGTCGGACGCAAGCGTGCCCGGCTGCAGTCCGACGGCAAGCCGGTCCCCCGCACCCTCGAGGTGCAGCACGCGGTGGCCGACAGGCTGGTGTTGTCCGCGATCCGCGGCAAGCTCGGCCTCGATCAGGTCCGGGCCGCTGTCACCGGTGCCGCCGCGATCTCGCCGGAGGTCCTCGAGTTCGTTCTCGCCCTGGGCATTCCGTGCTCCGAGGTGTGGGGCATGTCGGAGACTTCGTGCGTGGTCACGATGAACCGTCCGGGCGCCATCCGCATCGGCACGGTCGGCCAGGCCGTGCCGTGCGCGCAGATCAGGATCGCCGAGGACGGCGAACTGCTCGTCTCCGGTCCGCTGCTCATGAAGGGTTACCGCAACGACCCCGAG
>Ga0180215_1005720_pt1 | contig 10507 bp, 12 predicted proteins | sample eDN3rd37CBELigBY_FD_128871 | JGI IMG/M metagenome (GOLD analysis project Ga0180215, IMG submission 128871) | Enriched backyard soil microbial communities from Emeryville, California, USA - eDNA 3rd pass 37_C BE-Lig BY (version 2) (version 2) | ecosystem: Environmental > Terrestrial > Soil >...
ACCTATACGCCGGGCGGCAAGTCGCCCTCCCATTATCATCCGAACTCGGCCTTCATCTATGCGCATGTGGTCTCCGGCGCCATTCGCAGCCAAGTCGGCGACGAGCCTGCCAAAGTCTACCAAGCCGGTGAAGGCTGGTACGAGAATCCCGGCTCGCACCACAGAGTGAGCGAGAACGCCAGCGACAGCGAACCGGCAAAGCTGCTCGCCGTCTTTGTCGTCGATCCCAGAGATTCCCTGGTAGTTCCGGATCAGAAGTAAGGATTGCCATCATGTCTCAGCGGATGAACTATGCGGCCGCCGCCCCGGGCGGCATGAAGGCCCTCGGCACGGTCTACAGCTATGTAGCCCAAAGCGGTTTGCCGACAGCCCTGATCGAAATGGTCTACCTTCGCATCTCGCAGATCAACGGCTGCGCCTACTGCATCGACATGCACAGCCGCGACCTGCTCAAGGCCGAAGTGCCGGTCGAGAAGCTCGTGCTTGTCCAATCTTGGGACGAAGGCGGAACCCTGTTCAGCGATCGCGAACGCGCGGCGCTGAAATGGGCCGAAGTGGTCACGCGGGTCAGCGACACGCATGTGCCCGAGGAGGCCTATACCGAAGCTCGCGCCACGTTCTCGGAGAAGGAACTCGCCGACCTGACGATCGCGATCGGCTTGATGAACGCCTTCAACCGCCTGGCGATCAGTTTCCGCGCCGTACCGCTGGCTGCGGCAAGCCACTGATGACGGCCGGTTCCTTTGAATGTGACATAGACATCTGAGACCCGGCACTGCGTGAGCCGGGTCTCAGGGTGCAACTCGGACGCACCGTGTTGCGTGGAATATTCCTACATCATTATCGGGGAACCATAGAACCCTTCATTCGCACATAGGAAACGAAGATGCAGAGCCTCAAGGTAGCCTTTCCAGGGTCCCGTGGTGACCCGCTTTCCGCCCGGCTTGAACTCCCGCTCGGCCCGATCCGGTCCTATGCGATCTTCGCCCATTGCTTCACCTGCTCCAAGGATCTCTTCGCCTCCCGGCGGATCGCGTCCGAGCTCGCCATGCGGGGCATCGCGGTGTTGCGGTTCGACTTCACCGGCCTGGGGGCCTCGGGCGGCGAGTTCCCCAAAACCAACTTTTCCTCGAATGTCGAGGATCTCCGGCAAGCCGCCAAGTATCTCACGAGGCACTTTGGTCCAGCCGAACTCCTTGTCGGGCACTCCCTCGGTGGCGCCGCCGTGCTTGCGGTGGCCCCAGACCTGCCCGAGGTCCGGGCGGTGGTCACGATCGGGGCTCCGGCTGATCCTGCGCACGTGATCTCGAGCTTTCGCAGCCATGTGCCGGCCATCGAAAGTCAGGGCGAGGCCGAGGTGCAGCTGGCTGGACGCCGCTTCGCCATCCAACAGCAGTTTCTGGATGACGTCCGCAGGCAGCATCTCGAGACGAAGATCCGCAGTCTTGGTCGTCCTCTGCTTGTCCTGCACGCTCCCGATGACGACATCGTCGGAGTCGATAACGCCAAGCGAATTTTTGAGGCTGCCCAGCATCCCAAGAGCTTCGTCTGCCTCGATGGCGCGGATCATCTCCTTACCCGCCATGAGGACGCGGCCTTTGTCGCAGAGGTGATCAGCGCCTGGTACGGCCGGCATCTGGCGCGTTCGTCGCATGCAGAGGCGGTTGCCGATCACGATGGCGTCATCGTTCGGGCGTCGGGTGAGGGCCGCTTTCAGCAGGTCGTCGAAGCCGGGCGGCACCGGTTCCTTGCCGACGAGCCTGATAGCTATGGCGGGTTAGACAGTGGACCCAGTCCGTACGACTTCGTGGCGGTGGGGCTCGGCGCCTGCACGTCGATGACGCTCCAGCTGTATGCCGAGCGCAAGGGCTGGCAGCTGCCGCCATTTACGGTCGAGGTGCGGCACGCCAAGGTTCCTGCTGAGGAGTGCGTTAGCTGCGGAGAAGGACGCAACGGCAAGATCGACCAGTTCGAGCGCCAAATCACCTTCGAGGCGGACCCCGGGCCTGCGGTGACGGAGAAGATCGCGGAGATCGCCGACAAATGCCCGGTGCACCGGACGCTTGAGGCGCGCTCACATATCGTGACGAAGGTCGCGGCACCGACTTCCTGACGTTCTGCCAAACAGCATAATGAGGAGGCCTGAACCGGCAATGCTACACAAACTGTGCTTGGTCTTGGACCTGTCCGTCAGCCCGCCCAAGGCGCAAGATCGCGGTTGAAGTCATTCAGGCAACGAAGTGAGGATTTCCGTGTTTGTCGCTCATGTCCTTTCCACAATCCGGTCCTTCAGGAGGCATTGCGCGTCACTCCGGGAATTGTCTCGCCTTTCCGACCGCGACCTCAAAGACTTGGCCTATCCCGCTACGAGATTGACCAGAGCCCGCCCCCCCGCATGAGCCGGCAGGATCTTATGCCATTCCGGGCCCGGGGTCACTGGTCGCCAAAGAGCGGGCGGAAGCAGGAGGTTGGAACAGCCGACGCGAATGACATGCGGAAACGTCGAGCCTGACCAACTTGAGCTTCCATCATCAGATCATCTGAAGGGAAAATAATGTCCAGCGATTTGACGCAAACGCTCATGCTCACCCTCGAGCAGCGCCCGGCATTGGAGCGCTCTGCCTTCCTCCTCCATGCCGTCTTCGGTGTGCCCGCTGAAGAGGTCGCGGCGCGGCTCCGCTTAGAACCCTCGGTCGTGCATGAACTTGTATCGCAGGTACGGCCACAGGTACGTGAAGCTCATTCGCTGGACAGGGCACGCCGGACCAACGGGAGCCCAACCACATTTGATAAGACGCGAACTCTGATAAGCGACGGTGGGACGTCGTATCATTGATTTGTACTTGCCCTGCAGAGCTCGATGAGCTTAACGCAGTCCTTCCGCAACGTCCGTTCTGAATAGTTCGTGACGCCCAGCAGGAGCCCCCGTTTCGCCCGTGTGTCAAGGTACCATGGGAATAGCGCGACCGGCGACATCCCATATGACAAGGCTCGCTCAGCTGTTGCGACATCGTCACAGTGAGGTGGGAGGTCAAGGCGCACCGTAAGCCCACCGCTTCCATCGACCGAATAGCCGGGTGGGGCAACCTCGCTGATTGCATCGGCCAGCCTTTGCTGGCGGGCGGCGTAGAGGCGTTTCGTCCGCCTCAGATGGCGTAGGTAATGCCCCTCGCTGATAAATTCGGCGACTGCTTGCTGGATCGCGATGGTCGGTGCTGGTGCAAGGCAGGCCGCTGTTTCAGCGAAGATCTGCGCCAAGTGGGGTGGAACGACCATAAAGCCGAGGCGCAGGGCTGGGCTGATGGTCTTGCTGAACGTACCGATATGCAACACCCGGCCATCTTGATCGATTGAGGCGAGTGCAGGCGCAGCTCGCCCGTGTAGCTGCAGTTCGCCCAAATAGTCATCCTCGATGATATAGGCATTCTGGCGCGTCGCCCATTCGAGCAGGGCCCGACGCCGATCAAGCGTCATGGTCATTCCCAAGGGGGCCTGCTGGCCCGGGGTGACAACAGCCAGGGCCGCGTGTGCTGCCTTTGATACGCCCTGCCTGACATCGAGGCCCTCTTCGTCAACAGGAACCGGTACGATGGTGAGCCCGGCGATCTGAAGCGCCCTGCGTGTCAGCGGAAAGCCGGGATCCTCGAACCAGGCGCTGGATCCCTCAAGCTTCAGGCTCTGCACGGCAATTCCAAGCGCTCCGGCAAAGCCCGCGGTCACCAGCACCTGATCCGCCGTGCAGTTCAAGCCACGGGCGATGGCGAGATAGGATGCGATCTCCTGTCTGAGGGCGATGGTGCCCCGTGGATCCGGATAGCTGACCGGATGCATTGCTGCCATGCGGGCGCTCCGCAGCATCATGCGGGTCCATAGTTTGAACGGAAAGGTGTCTTGGGCGGGCACCCCCATCTGGAAGGCTGTCGGCCGGTTGCTGAAGTCCGGGAACAAGCTGGGGAAGGGATGGCTACTGGACGGCTCCGGCGACGCGCGTGGAGCAATGGGTGTGTCAGCGACCCAGGTGCCGCTGGGACCGCGTGACACGAGAAGCTGCTCATCGAGCAGCCGCTCATAAACCACGCGAACCGTGCCCCGCGACACCCCCAATTGAGCTGCCAGATCGCGCCAGGATGGCAACCGCGCGCCGTGAGCGAGGGCCCCACCGTGGATCGCTTTGCGAAGGCCCGTGTAGATTTGGGACGAAAGCGATGTTTTGGCTTCACGATCAATGTTGAAAGGCAAGGTATCCATGGGCCTCACTCTCCTGGCTCGGGAGGTTTACCGTGAAGCTGACGGTGCAAATTACCTCTGCGTCTGTGGCCTCAGTCGTCTTCCGGCCTGAACCATCAGGATATTGCCATAACCCCCGCCCAATGCACACCCATGCTTGCCAATGCCGAGTGAGCCTATCCGGTTATTCAAGTCGCCGGGCAAGCTGATGCGCCAAGCCGCCGTTTGATTTAGGATGGGCTCCATGGTGCCTCCTCGTCAGACCGTGGTTTCGGCTCCCTGGGCACGAAGGGCGGAAGGGATTGCAGCGTGGTTGATCGGGCCGGCGCGTCTGTCCGGAGACGCCCTGGCCGTGACCTCCGGGTTCGCAGAGCAGTTGATCGCAATGGGGGTCCCGTTGCACCGGTTGCGGATCGCCATGCAGGTCGATAACCCATTGCTGACCGCCTGGGGCATTACCTGGGTGCCGGAGAAGCCGGGCGAGATGTTCACGCTCAACCGTACCCTCCTCGAAACTCCCACCTATGTCGGCAGCCCAGCCCAGCATGTCATCGAAACCCGTACGTGTTTCCGGCGGCGGCTCGACCAATTGACGCCTGAGGATCACACGGTTCTCCATGAATTGGCGAGCGCCGGCTTTACTGACTACGTCGCGGTCCCGGTGGTCTTCGGAAACGGAATCATTCAACCGGCGATGTTCGCCACGCGGCACGACAGCGGCTTTGCCGAGAGCCAGGTGGCCTTGATCCAGGACCTTTCCGTTCCCCTCTCGGCTGCCCTGGAGGCCATCGCCATGCGCCGCTCGACCGCAAGCCTGCTGGCTACTTTTCTGGGTGAGGGTCCGGCGGCGCGCGTGCTCGCCGGTGCCATTCGCCGCGGCGACATCGTCGAGACCGAAGCGGCCATCCTGCTCACGGACATGCGCGGATTCACGCCCCTCTCGCTCACGTCGTCGCCAGCTCACCTCGTGACGACCCTTGGGCGCTATTTCGAGGCGGTAGTCGATGCCGTGCAGGCAGAGGGCGGCGACGTTCTCAAATTTCTCGGGGACGGAGCCTTATCGATTTTTCGGGTTGGCGACGGAGACCGCACAGGTGCCTGTCGGGCCGCTATGCGTGCCGTATCGCAGGCGGTCGCAGCCGCCCGGGCCGAGGATCTGCCGCCCTTCATTGCCGCGGTGCACGTGGGTCCAGTGATGTATTGCAACATCGGCAGTCCCACCCGCTTGGACTTAACAGTGGTTGGGCCGGCAGTGAACATCGTCAGCCGTCTGGAGGGGATCGCCAAGGCGAGCGGCGAGACCGTGGTCTGCTCTGAGACCTTCGCCTCTGCCTTGCCGGCGACATTCACCCGAACTCTGGGCCAATTTGAGTTCAAGGGGTTGGACGGCGAGCACGAGGTTTTCGCCATGGCTATGGACCAAGGCATCCCGGCCTGAACACCAAGGCCGTGACAGCGTCTAAAAAACTTGGTGTGTTGGGCTTTGGGTCAGGCAACCTACCCCGCAACAGACTCTGCGTCCTCCCGAGTGCGGGGGCCGCAGAGGCGCAATCACGATCCTGGTGACAAAGGCATGGCACTGCACCGATCGACCGGTCTCAGCCAGCGCATCACCAGCAATCACTGCGTGGCCGAGACCGATCCCACCTTGTAGCGGCTGGCGGGATTCGTCCGCGAGAGCTTGCCGGCCATCGCTCGCCGGGCCGCGTCGTGGGCATCCCACTCTGCCTTGTCCTCGAGCGAGGGGATGGTAACCGTTTCGCCCTGGTCCAGACCGGCGAGCGCCGCGTCGACCAGATCGTGCGCCGACATTACGATCTCGTCAGGGAGATTGTTCACCGGCAACCCGGCGATGTCCCAGAACTCCGTGGCCGTCGCGCCGGGCAGAACCGCCTGGACCCGCACGCCCTTCTCGCCCAGTTCGTGCTGGAGGGATTGGCTGAAGGCCAGGACGAAAGCCTTGGATCCGCCATAGACGCCATTGAGGGTTTCCGGCGAGATGGCCACAACGGAGGCGATGTTGATGATCGTGCCGCCGCCGCGTTCCACAAAGGCCGGGGCGGCGGCGTAGGTCAGGCGGGTCAGCGCCAGAACGTTCAGCCGGATCATCCGATCCATCGCCTCGACATCGGAGGCCAGGAGCGGAGCCGCTCCGCCGATGCCAGCATTGTTCACGAGCATCGAGATCGCGCTGTTCGTCTGCAGGACCGTCTCAACCCGACGCAGATCACCGTCGTCGTTGAGATCAGCAGGCAGGATTTCGACCGAGCGGCCGGTCTCGTTCTGCAACCGGGCCGCCAGTCCCTCGAGGCGGGTCTGGTTCCGCGCCACGAGGATTAGATCGTGGCCGCGCCGGGCGAGGCGATCGGCGTAGATGGCACCGATGCCGGACGAGGCGCCGGTGATCAGGGCGGTGCCCTGGGACGTCGATGTATTCATCTGTGTCTCCTCATTCTCAAGGTTCTAACGACCGCGAATCCTCACGGCCGAGGTCGAACGTCAGGGGGGCTCCTGACCCGGGACTGGCTCACGGGTCGGTCTCACTCTACTGGGTCAAGCCGGCTTCATTTCGGCGGCTCGGGTCGATGCCAAGCCATTCAAGCAGTCTGCGCTGTGACGTGGAGGATGGCATGGCATCAATGACCCGCGATCCGACCGCCGTCGACGTGGAGGATTTCGCCGGTCACAATCACGACCCTTCTGTCGATTGCCATGCAACGTCCTTTGAAGATGTGTTGAGACCGCACTTCCACTGGGAGGGCAAGCTCCAAGTGAGGCTCTGGGCATCATCCGCATAAGCCTGTTGGACGTTCGTATCTCACATGTGTCCGAATATCTGGAAAAATGTATCTCAATGTAGAGGTAACGCCACTCGGCCCGAGCTCACCTTGCTAAGGCTGCCCAAAAGTTTTTCGTCTCGGACGCCTCATCAACCTTGAGGACACCCTTGAAGCCGGCCTGCGGGTTCAGCAGGACTTTCGAGGGAGAATCCCGCACCCTATTGGAGACAGGTCCTATGCGATGGCCCGTATAAAACGACGGGACAGAATAATCCGTGCTTTCGCGTCCTGCTTTCTGTCGGCGCTTGCCCTCCCCATCCTCAGGCCCACGCCCCGATCATCGGCTCTTCACGCTGTTCGATCGAGCAAGCGACTGGATCAGGTAACTGCTCGGTCAGGAATTTATCGGCTTCCAAGGCCGCCATGCTCCCCATTCCGGCGGAGCTGATGGCCTGCCTGAACACCGGGTCGATCACGTCGCCGGCGGCCATGCACCCGGGAACCGAGGTTTTCGTCGACCAGGAGCCGACTTTGATGTAGCCGGTCTCGTCCATTTCAAGCTGACCGCGAAACAGCTTGGTTGCGGGATCATGACCGATGGCAACGAAAAGCCCGTCCGTGGACAGCTCCTTCGTCTCGCCCGTGTTCACGTCACGGATTCGAACGCCAGTTACCGCCTTCACCGGCTCCTGCTTGCCGATCACCTCGTCGATGACATGGTTCCAGATCACCTCGACATTCGGCTTGCCCAGGAGACGGTCCTGAAGGATGGGCTCTGCCCGGAGGCGGTCACGGCGATGGATGATCGTGACCTTGGAGGCCATGTTTGACAGAAAGAGGGCTTCCTCCGCGGCTGTGTTGCCACCCCCGACAACGACGACCTCCTTGTTTCGATAGAAGAACCCGTCGCAGGTCGCGCAAGCCGAGACCCCGTACCCGTTGAAGATCTCTTCCGAGGGCAATCTGAGCCACCGAGCCTGGGCTCCCGTGGCAATGATGAGGGCGTCAGCGATGTACATATCGCCAGAGTCCCCTTGGGCGTGAAACGGACGTCTGGAGAGATCAACGGAGGTTATGGTGTCGTACACCAGTTTGGTGCCGACGTTCTCCGCCTGCTGCCGCATCTGCTCCATCAGCCATGGCCCTTGAACAGGCTCCGCAAATCCAGGGTAGTTCTCGACATCCGTCGTGATGGTGAGCTGTCCGCCCGGCTGAATGCCGGTCACAAGAAGCGGCTTGCGGTTGGCACGGGCAGCATAGATGGCGGCGGTGTAGCCGGCCGGTCCGGCCCCGATGATCAGGACCTCGGTGCGATGTGTGGTCATAGAGTGATCTCAACAATAAAAAGGGGTCAGATGAATGCACCCGTCGGAAGGCACGGGAGCCGCAGCTGCTGCATGCGAGGCTCTACGCGGCGGTATCGATCTCGTAGCGGGAGATACCAAGGTCATTGAGCTCGCGGTCGGAGAAGTGGGACAGCTCACGGATGGACGCACGGTACCGCTGGAAGGCATGGATCCTGGAAAGAACAAAAGCGACGAACATGTAAATTCTCCATTTGAAGCTGAAGCAATGGCTTCGTTCGATGGTGGCAATCCTGCCAGCGGGCTGGGCTGCAAAACAGGCCCAAGACTCAGTGAAAGAGCTGCACCATCGCCCGCTTGATGGCAGTAAGCGTGGCCGCCTCGCGCTGGACCAGGGTACCCTTGCGCCAAGCATCAGAATTTCGAAGTGTCGGCCTTCGTCACGATACCCGAGGACAGCAGAAAGCAATGTGGGACAACAAGGCTACCGGTCGGCTGAGCGCGCATTGCACAGCGGCTGATGGGGTTCGATCGTCCGCTCCTGGAAGACTTGCTCCGCATCGGGCAACTGTACTGGGGTGCTGACCATTGAGTGTCCTCCAGATCGGCGTGCACCGGCAAACGGGACGTCATGCCTTGCTGATTAGGCGCCGGACTGCGATGCGTCTCGTGTAGGAGCCGGGCCTGCCGACGAGGCGGGCCCGGCCGATCCGGTTCAGAGCAGATTGGTCTCAACGTTGATGTTGCCGTGCGTTGCCTTGGAGTACGGGCAGATCCCGTGCGCCGCATCGACCAACGTCTGTGCGACCTCGCGGTCGAGCCCGGGCAGGCTGATGTCGAGGCGCGCCTGGAGGAAATAGGAGCCGCTGTCGAGGACCAGATCGATCTCGGTATCAACCGTGGGCAAAGTCGGGAGAGTGACCTTCCGTTGGGCGGCGGCGAGTTCCAGCGCACCGATGTAGCAGGCCGACCAGGCAGCGCCGAACAGGTTTTCGGCGGCTGGGTGCGGCTGCGACAGCTTAAGGTCAAGAAAGCCGTCGCTGCTGCGGCTGCCGCCGTCGCGGCCGCCGGTGTTGCGGGTCTTTCCGGAGAAGAGAACCTTGGCAGTCATGGCACTATCCTTTCTGAACAATTTATATCGCATCCGATCAATTCGGATGCGAGGCAAATACGCCTCTTGAAAACCGGTGTCAAGCACTTCCGATTTAATCGTATGCGATTTATATATTGCCCGAACAGCAAAGCCCGCGGAGATGCCCATGCCCACCCAACGCCCAGATCAGACCCCGTCCCTGTCGGGGCCCAATTCCCAGCCAGCCACCAGTGAAGGCAAGAAGCTTGCGAACTATCTGTGCTTTGCGATCTACTCGGCGAACCTCGCCTTCGGTCGCGCCTACAAGCCACTCCTGGACAAGCTTGGCCTGACCTACACCCAGTACATTGCCCTGGTGGCCCTTTCCGAGGAGGACGGCCAGACGGTCCGGGCGCTCGGCGAAAAGCTGTTCCTGGAATCCAACACGCTGACGCCGATCCTCAAGAAGCTCGAATTGATCGGCTACCTTAAACGTCAACGTGACGCCGCCGACGAACGGCAGGTGCGGGTGAGCCTGACGCCCGCCGGGCGCAAACTGGTTGAAATGGATCCCGGAGCGGCGCTGGTTGAAGCTACTGGGCTCGGAGAGGACTTTCCCGCAGCGCAGAAAACCGTGGTGAGTATCCGCGACAACCTCCTGCGTGCCACGCAAGCTGAACCAGGTGCAGGCGAATGAGCAACCAGCCGGCGTCGCTCTGCGGTGCTTCAGACGGATCGCGCGGTCTCCATGCCGGAGCCGCGACCATGAAGGTGTCTAACGCTCCCATGGCCGCGCCGAAATCTTCAGAGCGATTTGCGGAGTGGCCTGAGCCCGGTGCGGATCTCGGAGATCATAAACTCCGGCTGCTCCCAGGCTGCGAAGTGTCCGCCCTTTGGAAGCTTATTGAAATGGATGAGATTGGGATACGCTTTCTCTGTCCAGCTCCTCGGTGCTACATACATTTCGTCAGGGAACACACTGCAGGCGACGGGGAGCCTGACCCCTTTGGTTGCGAAGAAGGAATTTCCGGCTACCGTTTGCTCCCAGTAAAGCCGGGCCGCCGAAATCGGGGTGCGCGTGAACCAGAAGAGCGTGACGTTATCGAGGACATCGTCGCGCGAGA
>Ga0180215_1005721_pt1 | contig 10506 bp, 9 predicted proteins | sample eDN3rd37CBELigBY_FD_128871 | JGI IMG/M metagenome (GOLD analysis project Ga0180215, IMG submission 128871) | Enriched backyard soil microbial communities from Emeryville, California, USA - eDNA 3rd pass 37_C BE-Lig BY (version 2) (version 2) | ecosystem: Environmental > Terrestrial > Soil >...
TCTCTCTGCTTTTTTCACAGATTTCTTCGCATCCCATTTTACTACTGAACGGGCTGAAGTAAAAGGGATAAAACGGTGTGCTCCCAGCTCAGTGCCTTTTTGAATGATCCACTCAAGCTTATCCCCTTTAGGCAGTCCGCTCACAATCGTAATATTGGCAGGCAGCTCAGAAGACCCTTCAATCCATTGTACAACTTCTGCAGCCACATGTTCATCGGTAATTTCTGCAATTGCGCAAAGTGCACTATTTTGGGATTGATCAACACAGATAATCTGATCGCCTTCTTTCATGCGCATTACTTTTACAATATGATGGCGGTCTTCCCCTTTAATTAGAAAGACATTTTCTTTTACAGCATTCTCTGTGAAATACCGCTGCACAATCTGCACCCTCTTTCTTGCCTGTCCAGAATTCTTTCAACTGTAAAAGGGGGGTAAGTTCATTACCCCCTTTTTTACATTATTGCTTTCTCCTTGCCACAATAGCAACCCAATCTTCCATTTGAATGGTTTCTTCAACTTCAAATCCCGCTGCGGAAATAGCATCTCTTACTTCCTGTTTCTTCTGCTGGATAATGCCTGAAGCGATAAAGTGCCCGCCTTCCTTTACGACAGATGCAACATCATCAGTAAATCTGAGAATCACTTCTGCCAGGATGTTGGCAACGACCACATCAGCTCCCTGACTGACACCATCGAGCAGGTTCCCTTGTGAAACCTCAACTATATCCTGCACTTTATTCAGCTTAATATTTAATTTAGCTGAATTTACTGCCACTTCATCAAGATCAAGTGCTTTCACCTTCTCAGCACCGAGCATAGCTGCTGCAATGCTTAAAACTCCCGATCCTGTTCCTACATCTACAACTTTATCACCCTGTTTTACTGTTCTTTCAAGTGCTTGTATACACATCACCGTTGTAGGGTGTGTTCCCGTTCCAAAGGCCATTCCAGGGTCAAGCTCTATGATAAGTTCATCACTGCTGACAGGTGTGTAATCCTCCCAGGTTGGGACAATTGTAAAACGTTCTGAAATTTTTACAGGATTATAGTATTTTTTCCAGGCAGTAGCCCATTCTTCTTCATTTACTTCACTGATGCTGACTTTATTTGCCCCAATGTCAATGTTAAATAATATCAGGTTATTGATGGCTTCTTTTATTTCATCGACAGTTTCACCGAGAAAACTATTTACTGGCAGATACGCTTTTACAATTACGCCTTCTTCAGGATAATCCTGCGGATTGAGCTGGTAGATTTCACCGAATTGGTCCTTTCTTTCTTTTACAAGTTCTAAAGGATCCTCAATTACAACTCCGCTTGCTCCGGCTTCATGCAAAATATTCGAAATCGGTTCAACAGCTTCATTTGCAGTATGAATACTGATTTCTGACCATTTCACTACTACCAACTCCATTCCTTTATTCACCTTTAAAGGCTCGTTTTACTTTCGAAAAAAAGCTTTCTTCCTGTTCTCCCTGAGGAACTGTTCCGCTGATTTCAGCAAATTCGCTTAAAAGCTGCTTCTGTTTTTCTGTCAGCTTTGTCGGAGTAATAATACGGACAATAATATGCTGATCCCCTGTTCCATATCCTCTGACATTAGGGACACCTTTTCCTTTTAGACGGAATTTTGTTCCTGTTTGTGTGCCTGATGGGACTTTCAGCTTTACTTTTCCATGCAGTGTAGGCACTTCGATCTCATCGCCAAGGGCTGCCTGCACAAACGTAATAGGCATCTCACAATATACATCATCGCCATCACGCTCAAAGAATTCATGTGAACGAACATGGAATACGACATAAAGATCGCCAGGAGGGCCTCCATTTACACCGGGTTCCCCTTGACCAGCCACTCTAAGCTGCTGGCCATCATCAATGCCTGCAGGAATTTTCACATGTATCTTCCTGCGTTTTTGTACTTTACCAGTTCCTCGGCAAGTAGTGCACTTCTCCTTGATTTCTTTGCCGGTGCCGTTACAATAGTGGCAAACCCTTCTATTTACTATCTTGCCAAATGGCGTATTTTGTTCTACATTCAGCTGACCTGATCCATGACAGTGACGGCATGTTTCCGGCTTCGTTCCTGGCTTCGCGCCTGATCCGCTGCATGTCTCACACGTTTCTTCACGCGGAATTTCAATATCGGTCTCTTTGCCAAATACTGCTTCCTCAAAGGATAAGGACATGGTGTACTGCAAGTCTGCACCCTGTCTTGGGGCATTTGGATCACGCCGGCGGGAGCCTCCTCCGAAGAAGGTGCTGAAGATGTCTTCAAATCCGCCAAACCCTTCAAATCCGCCTCCGCCAAAGCCCTGATTAGGGTCCGTATGCCCGAATTGATCATAGTGGGCCTTTTTCTGGTCGTCGCTGAGGACTTCATATGCTTCTTTAACTTCCTTGAACTTCTCGTCTGCATCAGGCTCTTTATTAATATCAGGATGATATTTTTTTGAAAGCTTTCGATAAGCCTTCTTAATTTCATCCTTGGATGCACCTTTGCTGATTCCAAGAACTTCATAGTAATCCCTTTTACTCATGATTACCACTCCCCGATTCATTTCACATAAAGGTTATTGTATCATTCTCTAATTATATTCCGCAACCGCAATACACACTTCTAATGCAGAGAATTATGCATTGGCATTTGCCGCTTCCCCAAAGAAAGGACCCCGGTCCACTCATAGGGCAAGGGGCAAAAAACACTTTTATGCATATTTAATGGATTGCTTCAAACAGAAATAAAAGCCAAAGCCAAGAAAAACCTGACTTTGACTTTTGATGTGAACCTGTAGCTGGTGTGTAGATCACACCATCATTTAATTGATGATTTATTTATCGTCTTTAACTTCTTCGAACTCAGCATCGACGACATTATCGTCGTCACTTTTGCTTTCAGTGCCTTCTGCACCCTGTGCACCCTGAGCAGCTTGAGCCTGCTCATAAAGTTTCATTGTTAACGCCTGGACAACCTCCTGCAGGGCATCTTTCTTCTCACGGATTTCATCCAAATCGTTCTTTTCAATTGCAGCCTTTAGGGCATCTTTTGCTTCATTTGCTTTGTTCACTTCAGCTTCATCCACTTTGCCTTCAAGATCTTTTAGAGTCTTTTCGGTAGTGAATACCAGCTGATCCGCTTCATTGCGAAGTTCAACTTCTTCTTTGCGCTTCTTATCTGCTTCAGCATTTTCTTCAGCTTCTCTTACCATTTTTTCGATTTCTTCATCAGATAATCCTGTTGAAGATTTAATCGTAATGGCCTGCTCTTTATTTGTGCCCAAGTCTTTAGCGCGTACGTTCACGATACCATTTTTGTCGATATCGAAAGATACTTCGATTTGAGGCACTCCACGAGGAGCAGGAGGAATATCGCCAAGCTGGAAGCGGCCCAGTGTTTTATTATCTGCAGCCATCGGACGTTCCCCTTGAAGCACATGGATATCAACAGCTGACTGGTTATCAGCAGCAGTTGAGAACACTTGGGATTTTGATGTTGGGATGGTTGTATTGCGTTCAATCAGCTTAGTGAACACTCCACCCATTGTTTCAATGCCAAGTGACAAAGGAGTTACGTCCAATAGGACAACATCCTTGACGTCACCTGTTATTACACCGCCCTGAATGGCTGCACCCATTGCAACAACTTCATCAGGGTTAACTCCTCTATGCGGTTCTTTTCCTGTTTCTTTCTTGATTGCTTCCTGTACGGCAGGAATACGAGTTGAACCGCCGACAAGGATAACTTTATCAAGTTCTGAAGGAGTCAATCCAGCATCCTTTAACGCCTGGCGTGTAGGTCCCATTGTGCGTTCTACAAGGTCTGCAGACAGTTCTTCAAATTTAGCTCTTGAAAGTGTAACTTCAAGGTGTAAAGGTCCTGCTTCCCCAGCCGTGATAAACGGAAGCGAGATTTGCGTTGAAGTCACACCTGAAAGATCTTTTTTCGCTTTTTCAGCGGCATCTTTTAAACGCTGAAGAGCCATCTTATCTTTGGCAAGGTCAATGCCATTCTCTTTTTTGAATTGATCAACCAGGTAGTCAATAATTACTTGGTCAAAATCGTCTCCGCCAAGACGGTTATCTCCGGCAGTGGATTTTACCTCAAATACTCCATCGCCAAGTTCAAGGATAGACACGTCAAAAGTACCGCCGCCAAGGTCATAAACAAGAATTGTCTGGTCTTCATCCATTTTATCAAGACCATAAGCCAACGCTGCAGCAGTAGGTTCGTTGATGATTCGTTCAACTTCCAGGCCGGCAATTCTGCCTGCATCTTTTGTAGCCTGACGCTCAGCATCGTTGAAATATGCCGGAACTGTGATTACTGCTTTAGTAACATTCTCGCCAAGATAGTCTTCTGCATAAGATTTCAAATATTGAAGAATAATAGCAGAAACCTCTTGAGGCGAGTATTCTTTTCCTTCGATTTCAGTTTTATGATCAGTTCCCATGTGGCGTTTAATGGAAATGATTGTGTTCGGGTTTGTAATAGACTGGCGCTTTGCGACCTCTCCGACCTGGCGCTCGCCGTTCTTAAACGCAACAACTGAAGGTGTTGTACGGTTGCCTTCCGGATTTGGAATTACTTTTGGTTCGCCGCCTTCAAGGACAGCGACACATGAGTTTGTTGTACCTAAATCGATTCCGATAATTTTGCTCATGTTCTTTACCTCCCCAAATATGTAGTTATTGATTTACTTTAACCATTGATGGACGAATGACTCTATCCTTTAACTTGTAGCCTTTTTGAAATTCTTCGACCACGATATTGGAATCAAAATTCTCATCTTCCACCTGCATCACAGCCTGGTGTAAATGAGGATCGAATTCTTTCCCAACTGCTTCAATCTGTTCTGCGCCTTCTTTTTTAATAGCCTCCAGCAAGCTGCGGTAAACCATTTCCATCCCTTGAAGGATAGATTTAGCCTGTTCATTTTCAGCTTCCATCTGAAGAGCCCTCTCAAAATTGTCAATTGCAGGCAGCAAATCGGAGATTAAGCTCTGTGCTCTATATTTTTCAGACGCTTCAAGGTCAAGCCTTGCACGGCGCCGGGAATTTTCAAAATCAGCCTGAAGGCGGTAGATGCGATTCTCTTCCTCTTCCAGCTTGCCTTCCAGTTCAGCTATTTTCGCTTTCGCTGCTGTAAGCTCTGCATCAGTGCTTCCCTCATCAGCACCAGCTTCTGCTTCTGCCTCCGCAAATACCTCTTCAATAGGAGCCTCATTTTCGGTTCCTTCAGGTTCGTTGGTTTGTTCATTTAATTCTTGGTTTAGTGTGTCTTTCTCCTCTGCCAACATGTTCACCTCCCTTAAAGAATGGGTGTTTCTTCGAAATAAAAACCATAAGGAAAGGAGTGGAAAGGTTTTTCCACCCTTAATCAATATCTCCACCATCACCTGTTTTGATACAGTTTAGATAAAACAGCTGATAGGTCTGCACTGATATAGTTCAATAAGCTTATGACTCTTGAATATTCCATTCTGGTCGGCCCCAGAATGGCAATGGTACCGAGCTGTTCGGTGCCGATCGAATAGCTTGCTGTTATCAGACTGCAGTTTTCCATTGCTGAATTATTATTTTCCCGGCCGATTTTTATATTGATCCCTGACTTATTTTTACGGATTAAATCATATATGCCTTTTTCCTGCTCGATCATATTCATGAGGTTTTTAACCTTTTCAATATCATGAAACTCGGGCTGGCTGAGCATATTTGTTTTACCGCCGAAGAAAAGCTTATCATAGGCCGGTATCTTGATTGTATCGGCAATTGAATTCAGCATTAGATCGTAATTATTGATATGATGCCTTAAAAGAACGGCAACTTCTTTATATAACTTATTGTTCAGACTTTCCAATGGTGCACCGGCAAGCCGGTCATTAAGGATATTGACAACCTTCTCCAAATCACCGGCATCAATGTTTTCCGGCAAGTGGAACATCCTGTTCTCCACATGGCCAGTATCTGTGACAATAATTGCTATCGCTGTTTCTTTATTCAAGGGAACGATCTGAATTCTCTTCAGCTTGTTATCCCTTACTGCAGGCCCGAGGACAATGGATGTATAGTTTGTCAGCTCAGATAGAATTTTTGCCGATCTTTGAACGATTTTCTCGAGCTCATAGATTCTTTCCGCAAAGATAGATTGCACTTTGTGGATATCATGCTGATTTAATTTTTGCGGGGATAAAAGGTGATCCACGTAGTAGCGGTACCCTTTTTCAGATGGAATCCTCCCCGATGAGGTGTGTGTTTTTTCAATAAACCCAAGTTCCTCTAAATCAGCCATCTCATTTCTGATCGTCGCGGAACTAAAAGAAATTTCTTCTTTTTTCGACAAGGTTCTCGACCCGACAGGCTGTGCAGTTTGAATAAAATCATCAACAATTACTTGAAAAATTAATAATTGACGATCTGTTAACACAGTTATCACCTCTGTTAGCACTCTTAGTTCCTGAGTGCTAATTCTACTAATAAATTATCAAATCAAACGTGCAGTGTCAATAATTTGGCTTTCTTTTTTCCCGACGCAATCCCCATGCCTGATTACCCTATAAAGGACTGAAATACTTCATTTCCAAGGAAGCGTCCTCGCCTTGTCAATTTAATATGCTCTTCCTCTGCAATAATTAATTCTTTTTCAGCATGCTGTTTAATTTGGACTTTAAACAGCTCCAGCGGATCTTTGCCAAATTTCTCTTTAAAGCGACTTATTGAGACACCTTCTGTTTTTCTCAGTCCAAGAAACATTTCCTCTTCCATCTGTTCTTCCAGGGGTACCTTATGCTCTTCCAGGATCGGAAGCCGGCCGTTTTCAATAGGCTCCATATATTTTTTCAGGGGTCCGTGGTTTGAACGGCGAAGCCCTTTTACATAGCCATGTGCGCCAGCCCCAAAGCCAAAGTACCATTCATTATCCCAATAAGTGATGTTATGCCGGCTTTCATAGCCTGGTTTTGCAAAATTGCTGATTTCATATTGCGCAAAGCCGTGTTTGCCCATTTGTTCCATTAATAATTCATACATCTCAGCTTCCACATCTTCTCCAGGAGTTGGCAGTTTTCCCTTCCTCATCAGATTATAGAATACCGTCTTGGGTTCAATGATCAGCGAATAGCCGGAATAGTGGGCAATATCCAGTGTAAATGATGTTTCGAGTGTATCCTTAAAATCCTGAAGTGTCTGGCCAGGAAGACTATATATAAGATCGATACTGATGTTATCGAACCCGACTTTTTTTGCAGCTTCAATTGACTGAAAAACGTCTCTTGCTCTGTGTGACCTTCCAATTCTTTTTAAGAGTTCATCGTTAAAGGTCTGAACGCCAAAGCTGAGCCGGTTGACTCCAGCATCATGCAATATTTGAAGTTTTTCCTCAGAGAGATCTCCCGGGTTAGCTTCGAATGTATATTCCGTGAAAGAGTCATAGGGAAGCTGCCCTTTGATAGTGCCGCAAAGCTTTTCAAGCTGTTTCCCGTTCAGCGCAGTTGGCGTACCGCCTCCTACAAAGATGGAATCAAGGCGGGATGCAGGTACTTCTTTCAAAGCAAGATTCATCTCTTTGTCAAGAGAGTCCAGATATTCTCCAACTGGCTGGTTCTTCAAGAACACTTTATTAAAATCACAGTAATGACAGATATGTTCACAAAATGGGATGTGTATATAAGCTGCTTTAATCATTTATTTCACTACTTTCATCATTCAATCGCTTTCCACTTAATTTATATAGCTTTTTGAATTTCACCCGTTGATTTCCGCTGCAGGCACTCAAGCTTTCCCACGGGGCTCCCGAAGCTCCTCGACGCTCTGCGTCTTTGGGGTCTCCCCTGGCACGCTGCTCCCGCAGGACGATGAATAAGCTTCCTTGAATCAGCACCGCACGAAGAAAATGCGGCAGCATTTTCGAGAATCTCGGGCCTTTTGCTCCAATCAACTTAATGTTTTAATGATTTAGCCACTGGAAAGCAACAAGTTTTAAAACACATTCAATAAAAAAGAGGTTAGTGCTGTTATTATTATGACAGCATATCTAACCTCTTAAAACAAAGCAAATATTTTACTTTTTAGGGCTGTTATCATCCATCTTCAAGACTGCCATGAAGGCTTCCTGCGGAACTTCAACAGAACCGACCTGTTTCATCCGCTTTTTACCTTCTTTCTGCTTCTCCAATAATTTACGCTTACGGGAGATGTCTCCGCCATAACATTTCGCCAATACATTTTTGCGGATGGCTTTAATGGTTGAGCGGGCTACAATTTTCTGGCCGATCGCCGCTTGAATAGGAACCTCAAACTGCTGACGGGGAATTAGCTCTTTTAACTTCTCAACGATTACTTTTCCTCTTTCATAAGCAAAATCCTTATGAACGATAAAGCTTAATGCGTCTACTTTTTCTGCATTTAACAAGATATCCATTTTAACAAGTTTTGATGGCTTGTACCCAATTAATTCATAATCAAAAGAAGCATATCCTTTTGTATTGGATTTCAGCTGATCAAAGAAATCATAAACAATTTCCGATAAAGGAATTTCATATATAATGTTAACTCTTGTTTCATCCATGTATTGCATATCAATAAAGATGCCGCGTTTTTGCTGGCAAAGTTCCATTATGGCTCCCACATAATCATTCGGCGCCATCATTGTAGCTTTTACATAAGGCTCTTCTACACGGTCAATCTTTTGCGGATCAGGCATATTGGATGGGTTATCCACTTTAACCTCTGTGCCATCAGTCAGGATGACATCATAAATAACACTTGGTGCTGTTGTAATCAAATCAATTTTGAATTCGCGCTCAATGCGCTCCTGAATAATTTCCATGTGAAGCAATCCAAGGAAACCGCAGCGGAATCCAAAGCCAAGCGCTTGTGACGTTTCAGGCTCAAACTGCAGGGCAGAATCGTTCAGTTCCAGTTTTTCAAGTGCTTCACGCAAATCATTGAACTTGGCGCTGTCTATTGGATAAAGTCCGCAATAAACCATCGGATTCATCTTTCTGTACCCAGGAAGAGCTTCGGCTGCACCATTTTTCGCACTTGTGATGGTATCACCTACACGTGTATCGCCAACATTTTTGATTGCAGCAGTCAAAAAGCCGACGTCTCCAACTGACAATTCAGGCAATGGAGTGGATTTAGGAGTGAACACACCAACCTCAGTAACTTCAAACTCTTTGCCAGTTGCCATCATTTTAATTTTATCCCCTACTTTAACCGTACCTTCCACCACACGGATGTAGGCTACTACTCCACGGTAGGCATCATAAAGGGAGTCAAATATAAGCGCCTTTAAAGGGGCATCCGGATCACCTACTGGAGCGGGCACTTTTTCAACGACCTGTTCAAGGATTTCTTCAATGCCGATTCCTGCTTTTGCTGAAGCAAGTACCGCTTCAGAAGCATCGAGGCCGATGACTTCTTCGATCTCATTGCGCACCCGTTCCGGATCCGCACTTGGAAGGTCAATTTTATTGATGATCGGAAGAATCTCAAGATCGTTATCCAAGGCCAGATATACATTTGCAAGGGTCTGCGCTTCAATACCCTGAGCCGCATCCACAACCAGGATTGCACCTTCACAGGCTGCCAGACTTCGGGATACTTCATATGTAAAATCGACGTGTCCCGGGGTATCAATTAAGTGAAAAGTGTATATCTCTCCATCTTTAGCTTTATATTTTAGCTGGACGGAATTAAGCTTGATCGTGATGCCTCGCTCTCTTTCGAGGTCCATGGAATCAAGGAGCTGATCCTTCATTTCGCGCGATGTCAGCGCATTGGTTTTTTCAAGGATCCTATCCGCCAAAGTCGACTTGCCATGGTCAATATGGGCAATGATCGAAAAATTCCTTATTTTCTCTTGCCTTTTTAGTCTCTCTTCTCTGTTCATTATAAATAATTCAACTCCTACTATAAGAAAAGCGCAAGCGCCTTAAGACAGGCGCCTGGAGCCAAGTGTGTTCAATTTTAAATAGTCCTTTTAGTTTATACACTATTTTTGATTATATCAGTACGTTTGTGAAGATTCAATGCTAAGCTTTACGTCTTTAACCGTCCAAAAAAAATAAGGCTGCCCTCTTGAGCAGCCTATTTTCCGGTTATTAAGTCTGTAATGAATGCGACCGATTTTTCTGTCAGCTCTGATAAACCTTCGGATATACTTTTTCCCAGAGATGAAAAAAAGTTATATGCTTTCATCTCTTCAAGCTTTTCTTTTTTCTGCTGAAGATCATGGCTGGACAGATCATTCCCCAGGACAGATGCCTGCACTTCACCTTCATTGGTTTCATTTAAGGTTAGGGCACTTTTGAAATCTTCGTCATGGAAACCCTTCATTCTGTGGATTCCTTCATTTGCCTGCTGCATTCCAAATAATACTGAGACAAACATAAGGGCTGCCAGAAAAAGAGCTTTTAGCATAAATATTTTCATTCCGCATCATCCTAATACTATTTCTTTTCAGATTCACGGCCAGCTGATGAATTTACTTCCTCGGCCTGCCA
>Ga0180215_1005722_pt1 | contig 10505 bp, 9 predicted proteins | sample eDN3rd37CBELigBY_FD_128871 | JGI IMG/M metagenome (GOLD analysis project Ga0180215, IMG submission 128871) | Enriched backyard soil microbial communities from Emeryville, California, USA - eDNA 3rd pass 37_C BE-Lig BY (version 2) (version 2) | ecosystem: Environmental > Terrestrial > Soil >...
ATATGCAAAAAAAGGAGCTGATTCCGAGGTGTAACTACCTCCAATCAGCTCCTTATCATCACGGCAGAGGGAGTAGCTGCTTAGACTTTACATAGGCTAGAGCATCTTTACGTTCTTCAATCCCATTGGTTTTAAAGTTCTCAAGCAACGATATATAAAAGCTTCCATCAAATTCTTTTTGCACCTTTAACGTTAGCTCTATCGCTATTTTTATTAACTCGTCAGAAGCTTCTGTATATTGTTTCCCAAAATAAATAAAGCCAATTGCATCGTCTCCAAAATGAAAGCCCTTGCTTCTTAAAATGAGCAAGTATTCCTCTAAAGTACTCATTTAACGGCCAACCCTTTCTGGTGAATCTAACCATTTCCTACATAGATATTACCAGAGGGTTCGACAAAATTCTATTATTTTTTTGAAAATTGGTACCCAAGCATACCTAATGCGATGCCAATTGCAGCACCTACAATGACTTCCTCAGGCTTGTGACCAAGAACCTCTTTTAACGGTTCAGGAACCTTTTCTTCATATTTGACTGGGTCATGTTCATGAATTTTATCAATCAATTCATCGAGATCATTTACCTTCAAGGTTAACTCTCCAGTTTGCCTTCTTATTCCTTGAGCATCATACATAACAATCATCCCAAAAACGACAGAAAGAGCAAAGTCAATTGATGTAACTCCTCGCTTCAAAGCAACAAAGGTACTGAGAGACGAAACTCCAGCTGAATGGGAACTAGGCATTCCGCCTGTTGCAAAAAACAAATCCGGTTTCCATTCCTTTTTGTTTAGATAATGGATTGGGATTTTTAGTGCTTGGGCGACCCCAATACTTGATAATGCGATAACGACACCCTTATTCAAATCGCTCACCTCATTATTAATTTGAAAAAAAATGTCTGTTTTTATTCTTTCGAAGCATAATAAGTATGTAAAATACTGAAACAGTCACTAATATAAAGCATTTTGTTTCAGTAAGGCTGAAATACTCAGCTACTCACTTAATCGTAAGGAGTGAAATCGAATTGAGTAAAAAACACGGACGAGGAACAAAGGCCCCAGGGGTTAACCCACAGGGATATGGACAAGATGCAGAGTTAACTGAGAATCCAAAAACAAAGCTTGAAAACGCAGCTAAAAGAAGTAATACGAAGTAATAAAAACGGCCGATACTTCGGCCGTTTCTTGAGATCAAACAAGTTCCTTTTCGCTCGGTAAGAATTTATGCAATCCTTTAAATTCCACTTCTTGAAATTTATTAAGTACCTTTTCACGATTAATTTCTAGCGTTGCGGTGTCAAGAGTACAGCTAACTTCTACATCGCATTTTATTTCAGCAAGTTTTCTACTAAGGTGAAGCATTTCCAAATCCTGCTCAATTTTTGCTCGTTGAGATTTGGTTAATGAAGCAAGATTCGCCAATATCCCCTCAATATTATCAAACTGTTGTAAAAGCTTTATAGCAGTCTTCTCACCAATGCCTCGAACACCTGGATAATTATCACTGGGATCCCCCATTAATGCCTTTAGGTCTATCATCTGTTCTGGCCAAATTCCTTTTTCATTAAATAAAGAATCACGGTTATGAACCTGATAATTGCCATACCCTTTTTGTAATAGGATGACTGAGATCCGGTCATCAATTAGTTGAAGGATATCTTTATCCCCTGTTAAAATAGAAACAGGGATGTCCTCATTTAAATTTCTTGCAATTGTTCCAATGCAGTCATCCGCTTCATAGCCACGAACACCAATATTTGGAATATCAAACGCTTCAACAACTTCCTTAACAAGATCAAATTGAGGAATTAATTCAACTGGTGCTTCTCCACGATTTGCTTTGTAATCAGGAAACATCTCCGTTCGAAATGTCTTACTGCCCATATCCCAACAAACAGCCACATGACTAGGATTAAACTTTCCAACAGCTGTCATCATATGTTTAACGAAGCCCTGTACTCCATTAGTCGGGACCCCTTTAGTGTTAACCATAAATTGACCCGTTACTGCAGTCGCAAAAAAAGCACGGAATAATAATGCCATACCATCTACTAACATTAGATTTGGTTTATTCAAATTGTATTTCCTCCTTATTCTTCTACGAGCAATTCTACCCCCAAGATTTCAGTCGGATCTTCTAAAAGACAACCTACCTATTATAACATGTATACAAAAATAATGAGGATAGCAGCAGAAATTGTTTGCTAGAAACAAAAGGAAGCGTCGTTAAAATAATCAACTCCGCCTCCCCTAACATTTTAATTTTAACTTTTTCTTTTTTCCATTAACCGCTTAACTTGTGGCTTTGGTTCCCAACAATTGAACTGATAAGTCGTCTTCGTCTCAAACCCTAATCTGTCACAAAAATACTTCAGCCCATCCTCTGTTCGTACGGATCGGAAATTAATACATGAAGCACAAACTTGAAAACGATTCTTCATCTTACTCCCCCCGGAGATCCAGTAAATCCCATAGCCATTCATTTAGTGGAGTGGTCATTTCCTTGCCTTTCTCCAAAGCTTCTACTTCAACCGTATAGTTGGCAATAAGTTGATCGATTACCTTATAAGCAATCTTACTATCTTTCTCAGGGATAAGCTGCTCTCTCTTCTTAGCATTTATTAGCTTTAGATATATCTTATATTCGGTACAGTCACTAAAATTCTTGATCCTATTTTCCTTTGGAATTAGAAGCCCTGAAATTGTACGAGATTGTACTAATTCTTTGATAATTAATAAGGACCTAAGACAATATAGAAGTTGCTTTTGCTCAATAGCGCTAAATCGATTCGGTTCAATTCCTTTCAAAATTCTCCTTGCAAGGTTCAAATAATGCATAGCTAGTGAAAAAGGGGAATACCCCCATTTTACTAGTTGCTGCAATTTCGCCTGAAAATCATCTTTGTTTAGATATATAATCGTAGAATTAGACCACTCGAACAAGCTAGGATTGGACTTTCGAAGTAAGTGAAAAGCTTTCTTTATATCCCACCCTTGTGCGTCATAGGGAGAATCCATTGTTATAACCTCTAGTGGTGAATCAAGCGAGAAATACTTACGTGTATCCTGATGCCTATAAATATACCGGATATCCTGATCAGAATGAACCGATGCGTATCCCCAGGACCTACTACCCGCCTCACACGCAAATAAAATATCAATCCCGTATTCTTTTTCGATTTGCTCCAGCCACGCCTTCATACATTCACTTCCTTAAGATAGAGACTTCACCTTATTATAGGTTTCATTCAGTTCATCTATTGGAAAATCTGTTGAAAGGGTCGACTTTACGCCACTGTAATACTCTTCAACCTGGTCAATCCAGTCCTTTCGAACATAATCAAGATGCTGGCTCAAGGTATATAAATAATGTTCCTCTAAGGACTTTCCTTGATTTTGTAAATACTCCTCTGCTGGCTGTTGTAATAATTTTTCTAGCTCTTCACTCATTTCCTTTTTCTCGTCTTTTTCAAAAAATGCTTTAGGATTTCTAAATAACGCCAAAGCTTTTTTAAATTTCCTCTTATCTATCTCTTTGAAGGCAGCTTCAAAATCAATTTCCCCAAATTCTTTAACTTCTACTTGGGAAAGAGATAAATCAATCGCTAATTGTTGCAGTTCTTTGCTAAGCTGCAGCTGAAACTCTTCTAACAATTTGTTGATAAAAGACTCCACCCTTAAAGTAGTAGCACGCATCTCCTGAAGAAAATCATATCCTAGGCTTTCTATCAGTTCGTCGAGAGCTGATTGTAAAGCCTGTTTTAAATCTCGACCATCATCTTTAAGGACAGACGGATTAAAGGATTCCCGAAAAAAGTCACTAAACCTTAAAAATACTCTTTGTTTTATATAGTAAACAAGTTCATTAGCTTCTTGAATCAGTTGTTTCTCCAATAAATCCGCACCCTTGCCTCCAATGTGCCCAATGACTGCAAGTCTTTCATGCTCAAGCGCGGCGAGTTTTCCCGCTTTTGCTTCTTGCCCTTCTTGAGCAGATTGAAGCAGTTTTTCTAGGGTGAGTACCGATTGATTCCACTTCGCTTCTGCAGAATCCATTGCCATCTTCATAAGGTCCTCAGAAATAAACGAATAGAACGACTGTTCAAATTCGCCAAATCTAGAATTTCCAACCTTATTCTCAGTTTTTTCCTGTAAAGCTAGCAAACTAGAAACAGGGTATAAATGTGGTTGCCTGATTCCATATTGCAATAGTTGACCTTCAACATAAGCTAAGACATCGTCCATTTCTGCTACTGAATTAGCTAGATCAATCGCATTTACAATAAAAAACATTTTATCAAGCTCAAATGTATCCTTCACCCGACCAAGCTGAATCAGAAATTCCCTATCCGCTTTTGAGAAGGCATGATTATAATAAGTCACAAAAAGAATGGCATCTGAGTTTTTAATATAATCAAAGGCAACACCAGTGTGTCTAGCGTTGATGGAATCAGCTCCTGGAGTATCTACGAGACTAATCCCTTCTCTAGTCAGCTCACAGTCATAAAACACCTCAATCCACTCAACAAAACACGACTTTTCCTCATCTGCTACATAGCCACGGAATGAAACCAAATCCGTTGTGAAAACCTTGCCCATTCGGCCTTCAAATAATTCGTACCCCGCTGAAAAAGCACGCAAAAACGAGTGATGGAGTTTTTCTGCTGCCCCTGTATTGGCTCGACTAGTTTCAATGGAACCAATTTTTTCAATCGCTTGTGTAAAATCTGTTGCCTCAAGTTGAAACAGCTTCAAAGATCTGTTTATTTCCTCGAGCAATTGTGCAGCATTTTTCACTTTAACAAGAACGGTACCGTGTGGATGTTCATCATCAATTGGCTTAATTTTGTTAATCGCCGCAGTTGTCGGATTTGGTGAAACAGGGAGCAGATTTTCACCAATTAATGCATTGGCAAACGATGATTTCCCAGCACTAAATGCACCAAATAACGCAACCGTGAATTGCTGATTTTCAAGTCTAGAAGACTTTTCAACCAATTCTTTTGCAATCCTTTTTAAGCCAGGTAAACTGCCGACAACATCACTAGTCACTCGTAGTTTTTCTACCAACTTATTTACTTCGAGATGATGGTTTTTCAAACTCTCTTTGCCAACTTGTTCAACTTTATCCACAGCCGTGCTGTGATCTTTTGCTTCTGACGTATTTCCCATATCAGGCTTGCGAGAATTCAACACTACTTCTTCATCAATCTCTGGAATGAATAGAGATGTTGCTTCTTCCAGCTGTGGAGGGGATTGTATTTCTCCGTATAAAATCTCGAAAACTTGCTCTTTTCTAGTTGATAGCAGTTCTTGGACCACCTTTAACCTTTCATAGGCACCAACCAACTGCTGTAGACTCTGCTCTTCTTTTTCCATGTCCAATATTTCTTGTTTTGATAACGATTTTACAGCCTCTAGATAGGAATCTTTAAAACCTCTCAATTGTACACGGACAAGTTTTTTTATCCCTTCTGCAACATCGTTCGTATACTTCAGAACATAATCACCAGACAAACCTGCACCTGTGTTGATTGTTTCTTGGAGTAAATCTTTTGAAAACTCAACTTTAAAGGATTGTGCCATTGTCTGAAGATGACCATCCTGGATTCCTTGGTTCTTCAAATTATTAAGAAGAAATTCCTTTAAGTGCCAATCCAATTGGGCCTGGACCTTGTCAACAAGATCTTTAAAAAAGAGTTCAAGCCGATCTGTTCTTTCTTGAAGGGTCTTCTGTTTCGCAAAGAACATCCCTACTTTAAAATCTGGTTGCATAGACTTTAAATAAGATTCTGCTAGTTCCCGAGTTTTGAACGGCATTAAATACGCATTCTTCAAAATATCATCCATTCCATTGATAAATGCTGAATGCACCAATGTTTCATGACTCTCTAGCTCTTTAATTTTTGCCTTTATTTTTAAGTGTTCTTCAATTAGCTGGTCCCATTCGGTTTCAGGAACCTCCTGTAAACGTTCCTTTAATGTTGAAATCTGCTCATCGGCAGTATCTTGCAATTGTTTCACATGATCCTCTGACACCTTTACAAGTGATTTAAATACTGATTCTGGAAGTAATTCTTCACGACTTTCGATTCGTTCTCGAAGAAATTGCTGAAGCTCAGAAAATTGGTTCTGACTCATTTCTGGTTTCTTTAATGAAGTAAAATAAATTCCCTTTGGTTTGACACCCCAGGCAGCAAATGAATCATAAACACTTTTCTTAAAGTCATCAAAACTAAGCTCTTCTTCGCGATGCTTATCAATCATGTTGACAACAAGATAAAGCTCTTTTCCTGCATCCGTTAACTCCTTGGTAAATAAGAAGTTCAGCTCGGATTGGACATGGTTATAGTCCATAACATACAAGACAAGATCGGCTAAATGGAGAGCTGACTCCGTGGAAATTCTATGGGCATCATCGGCTGAATCAATCCCTGGTGTATCCATCACAACGACATCATTTAAAATCCCTGCTCCCTTATGACTAATCTCAAGAGATTCAATTTGATCCCCATCCTTACAGTAATTTTTTACTGTTTCATAATCATAGGGGGCAGGATATAATCTAGGTTTCCCTTCTTTAAAGAACACCCGTGCATACTCTTCTCCAGATTTAATTTTCACGAGATTGGCACTTGTAGGGATCGGACTAGAAGGAAGAATGTCTTCTCCAATTAGTGAGTTAATCATACTTGATTTTCCGGCAGAGAAATGACCACAAAAAGCAATCGCAAACTCTCTCTCCAATGTTTTTCTTCCAAGCTCTTTTGACTTTGCTGATGCCTCGAGATCTTCATGATGTGAAAACAACTGATGAAGCTTCAGGATTTTCCCAAGAAGCTGTTTATCCTTTTGAGCAACTAATAGACCCATAATTCAAACCCCTTGTGACAAATTTGTGAACACCTCCATTTTATATGATTTTTCATTTTATTCCCACAATAAAGTGAAACTTCCCTCCTATTGGGTTCTTTTCCAGCTAATATGTATGTTTGTAAATAAAGGCTGTTTTCATAAAAATTTTTCACTTTTAAAGAAGGGATGCGCTCCAGATTGCTCCAATCAATCGGTTTCATTCATAGAAATATTTATTAAATACAATCGTTTAGAAAATAGCCAAAATAAAAAACCCGGATTTTCCCGAGTTTGCTCAAATTAAGTATGAAATTAATGTTGTTTTACTACATTGTCTAGGACATATTTCATAATTCCAGAATATACAGCTACTGTTGTAATAACAAACAATGTGGTCATTGTTATCCACCATCCTTATAGGGGATATTTAATTGAGAATAATTTTCATCTTCAACTAGATTTTAACATCACTTGAGCCTATCTTCAATATCCTGTTTGGAATTGTCACACTTATTTAACAAATTATTTTAGGAATCGGTCCTTATTGTTACTTTTATTTTCTTAAAAGTGGCAAGAAGCGGCGATTGCCTTCTAGTGCTGAATCATAATTGGTCAAGGCTTTAAGTGCCTTTTCTTCTGTAGGAATTCTTATAGATAGAATCAATAAATTAAAAATAGTAAAGAGAATTGCCGTAATATAGGCATTGAACATCAACGGAATCAGGATTATTTCCAACGCAACAATTACATAATTTGGATGCTTGATGAAACGGTAGGGTCCTTTTTTCACAACCCTAGCTCCAGGGAGAACAATGATTTTTGTATTCCAATAAGGCCCAAGAGATCTCAGTGCCCAGACTCTCATTCCCTGCGTTAGCAGAAAACCAACTAATAATACAACCCAAAAACGAGAAATTTCATGATTAAAATACAGTACTTCAAAAATCATCGTCATTAGGAAAGCAGAATGAATGAGAACGATAATTGGATAATGTCTAGATCCAAATTCAACTCCGCCTCTCGCTTTGAGCCAGCGTTCATTTCTTTTTGCGACCACTAATTCAAAAACTCGCTGAACGATAATACAGCCTATAAATAAAAGGAATACCACCCTATTCCCACCTCATAAGCAGTAATTCAGAACTAAACCCTGGTCCCAAGGCAGCCGCTAAACCGTATTCTCCGGCACTAGCCTGCTCCATAAACCGATTTAATACATAAAAAATAGTCGCAGAAGACATATTTCCATTTTCCTTTAAAACCTGCAATGAAATTTCTGTCATTCCTTCAGGTAATCCTAAAGCTTTTTCGTATGCATCAAGGACTTTCTTTCCTCCCGGATGGGCAATAAAATGCCTGACTTCCTCTATTTTTATATTTTGCTCTTCTAAAAAGCTTTGGACATTGGGTTCCAACCAATTTTCAACAATTGTCGGAATATCTCTCGAAAAGACAACATGAAGTCCTTCGTTTTTCATATCCCAACCCATAACATCTAGTGAGTCCTTCATCAAAGTTGATTTTGTCGCGATAATGTTTGGGATTGCCTGCGACTTTTGATAGGTGTGAAAATCCGATTCCTCCCCACAAACGACCACGGCTGCAACACCATCCGCAAACAGGGAAGTACCGACAAGATTACTCTTTGAACGATCATTTCTTTGAAACGTTAAGCTACATAATTCAATTGCTAAGACAAGAACCTTTGCTTTAGGGAAAGCTAGACAATATTCATAAGCCCTAGATAACCCTGAGGCTCCGCCAGCACAGCCTAATCCCCAAATAGGAACTCGCTTCGTATGCGGTGTAAAAGGAAGAAGATTCATGATCCGAGCCTCGATACTGGGGGTTGTAATTCCTGTACTGGAAATTGTAAAAATAGCCTCAATTTCATCATAAGGGATGTTTTTCGATAAATACATTGAGTTTGAAAGACATTTCTCAATTGCCTCAACACCTAAAATAACGGACGATTCAATGTAGGCATCGTTTTTCTCTTGAAGAGTATGGTCCTGTTTAAACCATTCTAGGTCTTTAGAAAAATGGCGTTTCTCAATTTGTCCATTTAAAAAGACAGGAAGAAGCCTTTTAATATCTTGAAAGGATTCCGAAAATAGTTCTTCAGCGAAATCCATCACTTTGTCTTGAGTGATAGTGAATGGCGGAATTGCTTCCGCTACGGATAGAATCGTTGGCATCTCGCAACTCTCCTCAGTTCTAATAAGGTTACTTTTTCCATTATGTGAAAGAGTATGCACACACAAAAAAGAGTATAAAAAAAGCTTTCCCATCTCATGGGAAAGCCTAACGTTTTGAAGGAGTTGCTGTGCTCTTTTATTATATCTGAGTATCTCCTAGAATACAGTAGATAATCTTTTCCAATTCTTATCCAAGCCTAAAATCCATGAATCGTCATTCCACCGTCTACAAACAAGGTCTGACCACTCACATAGCTTCCAGCTTCAGAACTTAAAAACACTACCGGTCCAACAAGCTCAGGAAGTTCTCCAACCCGCTTCAACGGTGTGACTGCGAGAATATCCCGTACATAATCCTCATCTGCTAATAACTTTTCTGTTAGAGGCGTTTTAAAATACCATGGACCAATCGAATTCACATTGATGCCGTATTGCCCCCATTCCATCGCAAGCACTTTCGTCATTTGAATCATTGCAGCCTTGGTTGCAGCGTAAACGACACCCGTTCTTAATGCAACATGCCCTGCTACTGAGGAAATATTAATGATTCTGCCACCTGTATTTTGCTCTTTCATCATTTTAGCTGTTTCCTGTGAAAACACAAAAGCTGATTTCAGATTTGTATCCATGATTGTTTGCCACTCTTCGTCGGTCACTTCTAGCGCTTTTGAGCGAATATTCATCCCCGCGTTATTAACGAGGATATCAACTTTTCCCCATTCGCGACGAATCTGTTCAAATGCTAGAGAAACTTGCTCCCTTTTCGTTACATCCACTTGTAGTAGCATAGTCCGTCTTCCCAATTCATGAATTGAGGCAGCTGTATGCTCCAAATCCTCAATTGTTCGCGAGATTAAAACTACATTTGCTCCAGCCTCCGCAAGGCCAATCGCTAAAGCTCTGCCAATTCCTCTTCCAGCACCTGTCACAACAGCTACTTTCCCCTCTATGCTAAATGAAGGTAAAAACATATGTATCACCAATCCTTTTAAAAGAAATATGCTATTTTTATTTTATCATGTTGAAGCAAATAGAAAAGAAATGAGCACCGAACATATCGGTACTCATTTTTATTTATTTTGTTCTGATTGATTTTGGACCTCAATCCATATTTTTTTCAAATCCCCTGTACCACAACCAGTGCAGGTACATACATGATCGTATAAAAGTCGGCAATGGTCACAATAAAATTTGAGCATTTATAAACACATCCCTGACAAAATCTTTTTACTATTAGTTTATTAAACTAGTCAGAAATGGTCCTTAAATGATTAAAAAATTTGGCTGTTTTCGTAAACTTTGTTGCTTTTAAACAAGGAGTGGTTGATTTGCGCTCCAGGATGCTCCCTTTCGCGGGGACGTGCGGTGAGCACCCAAGGCTCCAGCGGGGTCTCACCTGTCCCGCTGCTCCCGCAGGACACTGAATAACATCCTTGAATTTGCCCACGCACG
>Ga0180215_1005723_pt1 | contig 10505 bp, 16 predicted proteins | sample eDN3rd37CBELigBY_FD_128871 | JGI IMG/M metagenome (GOLD analysis project Ga0180215, IMG submission 128871) | Enriched backyard soil microbial communities from Emeryville, California, USA - eDNA 3rd pass 37_C BE-Lig BY (version 2) (version 2) | ecosystem: Environmental > Terrestrial > Soil >...
CGCCGCACCCGCCCACGGCTAGACTGTCGCCTGGGTAAAGCGGTTCGTCGTGTATCCGCCGGCCGTTGACGGCAGTGCCATTGACAGAGGCCATGTCAATGACGCGGTACTGCGTCGTGGCGCCGTTGATGCGGCGGAGGAGCTTGGCGTGGCACCGCGAGACCATGTTCTTGTGGATGCTGTCGACGCGCACGCCGTTGCTCGACGGCGGCCGCCGGCCAACGACTGTTGAGTCCTCGGTTAGCACAATGGCGGACGGCAGGCCGGGGGCGTACGCCTGACCCTGCGTCCTTTTAAGCACTAGCATGGCGCCAGCGCCGAAAAAGCGGGCGCTTGCGCGCTCGCCGGCAGGACAAAGTAGGTTCGCTCGGCGCTCGGTGGCCAGATGGCGGCGTGGGCGCCGCACTGGGTGGGGCGGGCTGCGTTATGTAAGCCGTAGATATCCAACTCGTCTTGCGCCGCGACCCTGCTGGTTCCAGCAGCAAACACGTTCAAAGGTTGAGCAGCACGCTGTGAAGCCAACAGTACTTTGCATTCGGGGGTCTTATATGTGGGTCCGCTGTTCTTCTTGGTATCTCCCACAGAGCGTAGCGTGCAACGGCGGGAGTGAACACGCTGATCCTGACAAGTGCATGCGTCGTGCTGCCAAGTACGCCGCGAGCCGCGCCAGTCACCAGTCCTACGAGCTCTTCCGGCTATTCCGCTGCGTATTTAGGAACCCGGGAGCATTCGGGAGCCGCTGCACGGAAGCGTCTTCGTTCTGTCCCGACGTGCCGAGCCTGCGTACGCGTTGGGTGGTCCGCGGTCAGCGGCGCAAAAGCAACGCTGTCAAACACCCCATGAAGCTCCAAATGCCACGCCAGCTTCTAGCCCTGCGTCTCCGCGTGCTCCGGGGCGACTGGCGGTCCTTTGCCTGCCGTGCTCGCCGCCTTCGCCGGCCGCCGGCGTCCGCGTTCAGCCGCGTCGTCGGCCGCCAACCACAAAAACTTTGGCGCGAAAAATGTGACGGCGGTCGCGGCACCACGAAAAAAAACACTAAGCGCACGCCCTACGGCGATACATAGCGCCCCCCGCTCAGCCAAACCAATGACGGCATGCGTTCATAGCCTAGCCCTATGCCTCTAACGGTTTGTCCGAGCCCAAAAATGGACGATGCTGGTCGCAGGACGAGCAGCTGCCGTAGTAGGACGTGAAACAGGCAAGCATCCTTAGGCCTACATGTAGGCCAGAATGGTTGGTGCATCTTCATCAATGTACCCTTGTCCAGTTTTACATTCGTCTTTCACTGTCTTCGTGCGCCTGCAGCTGATCCATGCGCCTGCAGCTGATCCATGCGACAACGCGGCGGCAGTTTGGAAGCTGGCTGCGAGATTCTTGGAATCTGCTCTTTTCGCGATTCATGTCATATCAACGGTAGTATACAAGAAGAATACAGTTAAAGCAAATTAGGTTTCCAACAGGCAGGCGGCATACAGTATTCTCTGGAAGCGTCCAAGTAGGTGTCTTTTCCAGATAGATCGTCACGCATCACTCGCCTTGGGCGTCGTTGGCGACTTTGATATGGGCGATACCGGCGACTTGGAGGACAATGACTTGGGAGAGGACGGCTTGGGCGATGGCGTGGGCGATGCCGTCGCCGAGCCGCTCGCGGGGCTGCCCGACGCCGATTTGGGTGAGCGTAGCGCGGCTTCACCCGCTGGCCCCGGGTCGGCGGCTTTCTTCTTGGCCGGCTTGGCCGCGTGTTCACTGCTGGTGGGCGCCACGCCAGGGTCGCTGCTCTGCACCTGCAGCGACGTGCGCGGCGGTTTGTCGACCTTAGCGCTGCGCTTGGCGGTGGAGCTGCTGCTGTCGGCGGCGTCCGGCGCGCTGTCGGCCTTTTGGATTTGCACCTTGGGAACCGCGAACACCCGTGGCGAGGCCGCTGCACCGTCGGCCGGCTTGGCCAACAGGGTGTCGTCGGACGGCGACGCGCTCAGAACGGCGGGCGTCGACATTGGCGGCGGCGGCGCGCCGGAGCCGGCGGCGCCGCGCAGGCCGCCCGGCGGCCGCTCGCCGGGGGCGCCCAGTGTGGCCAGCTTTGGGTCCAGCGTCACTGCTGGCGCCGTAGCGGGCGACGGCAGCGTGGCGAAGCCGCGCGGCGACCGCGGCGGCGACGTCTCAGCGGCGTCCTTGGCCTTGGCTGGGACCTTTTTCTTCTTCTGCGCAACCTTGGCCTTGTCGCGCGCCGCGGCGCTGCTGCCGCTGCCGTTCGATGACACACTTGATGTGTCGCTGCTGACTCCGGCCGGCGTGGGCGCTTGAAGCGTCTGTGTCTGCACTGCAGGCGGCGCGCTCGCGCTGGGCGCGGGGGCAGTCGGCTGCGGCGGCGTGTGGCCCGCCAGGATCGCCTCCAGGTCCAGCGCGTCCGGCAGGTCCGAGTGGAAGACGGCGCGCTCCTGCTGGTCCGTCGTCATCAGGCGGAGGCCGTTGCTAAGCATGCCGATCGAGTGTGCGTCGTGGTCGCCGTGAGCCTGCTGCTGCTTCGCCGCCGGCGCGCCAACTTTGACGTCCGCGGCGGTTGTGACGGTGAACCGCATTTGCACGGCGCCTGCGTGGACGCCCGGCTGGCTGATCGGGCTGAGCACGACCCACTTGGGGGAGGTCAGCTCGCCGTTGGCGAGGTATAGCAGCAGCTGCTTGACGCCCATGGAGCCGCGCAGTCGGTTCTCGCCGCCCGAGACTGTCACGACGATGCGGTCCTCGGCAACGGCACCGTTCCTGCCAATGTAATCGCGTATAGAAAGTGAGAACTGCGCGGTCAGACGACAAGGGTATCAGTGAAGATGTCCGGGTGGGCGGCGTCACTTACAGGTGCACTGACTCGGACCACATGGACGACGCTAGAGAGTCGACAGTCTGCACCTGCGTGAGCACAATGGAGCTCTGCGCCCGCACGCATACATCATACGAGCGATGTGGATCCCAGTTAGCGCCGGAAGGACATCACGCGTCGCGGTTTCAGCCGAGCACCGCACTTTGAACATGATCTCCAGCTCGAGCTCCCTGCGATTTTTGCCGAACTGGGCCGCCGGGCTGATGTCCACGGTGAGCACCGTGACGTGGATGTCGGCCGTGCCGTGGAACTCGAGGGTCGGCGACGCTTCCTCGTGGTCCGGATTTACCTCGGCCAGCGGCGGCAGGCCGCCGAGGGATGCTGTCGACGACTGCTTCTCCAGGCCGGCCTTGACCTGCGCGCTGCCGCGGCGGCCGATGGACCGCAACCCGTCCATCAGGGTGCTGCGGCGACTCCCCGACGTAGACGCCATGGCTGTGGGTGTTTACCCAGAGCCGCGAGGGCGACAAGCTGCGAAGAGATCTCACAATAGCAGTAGCGAACCTCTATGCAACATCGGCACCCTTTAATGCAATTGCTCTAGTACGTGCTAAGAGCGCTAGACCTTGGTACCACTTGGCCACACTGTCGCTATCCGAGCGCAGCCCTGTCTTGCCAGCAAAGATCGTTTGCTTCTTATTCCCAGAGCGACCCTGCCAAAACCCGCAATCTTTAGCCGGGTCATCAACACGCAATAAAAGATGCTTGGATGCATTTAATTGACCTACCCAGCGTCCGCCCAACGTCCACCGAAACCTCTTCAAACCTTCCACGTCCTCTTCTTCAAGGCGATGTCCCCACCCCTCAAGGTTCTCTTTCATGGCTTCATCAACCCTCCAGCGTCCTAGTCCAAGCGAGCGTCCTTGGTTGCGTGAAAAAATAACTGCCCTGAATCTCCGTCCAGCAGCGGCTCGGTGTCCGTCAACTTGCGGCGTCAGTCCACGTCCTCTTCCGCGCTTCAAGGCTTCAACGGCAGTGCCTTCCGAGGCGCCAAGGCTTCACCGAGGCGTCTGCTTTGCACGGACTCGGCATTGGAAGCGGCACCGTCGACGTTAACGCGTGCTCGAAAAATTTTGGCGCGAAAATCCGGCACGGCGCACCTTAGCAACGTCATCCACTGAGTATCATGACATAATCACAACAACGATTGATGATGTCATCGAAGGCCTTCGCGTCGTCGCTGGCTGAACGGCGGCGAAGGCGGCGGTACGGCACGTTGCGGGCACGCCAGCACCAGACCGAGCGCCTGGCAGGCCCAACGGATGCGTGGAGACGCTGCAGGATATGGTACGGGAGCAGAGGATGTAAATGATTGCGGGGAATGTGGGCAGATTTCGCACGGGACAGCGCAACTGACGCATGGACGGCGTGGTCCACACGGCGTGCTCCGGATGGCGTCATCGGGGCCGGCCACCGCACAGAGCGCGACTGTTGTTACGTCCACGCTGCCGTTACGAGTGTCGCAGTGATAAGAATACAGACGGCAAATCCTACTAGCACGACGAGACGAGTGCTTTAACGCTGGACGGGTGCACTTACCACGCGAATACGCTGAAACGTTTAGGCGGCGTGCTGCCGTCGCCGCTGCGCCTGGCGCTGCCATGGCGTACACCGACCCGTCCAAGGCGGAGCAGGAGCTCCACGATCATATTAAGAAGGCCCTCAATGACCAAGAGACGGCGCCCAAGGCCAAGCACGTGCGCGGTACGGTGAATGGCGATGGGCGACGGCAAGGTGGCATGCCCCGGTGTGCTAACGACGGCTACCCGCAACGCGGGCGGCAGCCGCCTCCAGGCATTATTCTGTACTCACACGCGTTCAAAAACACGGCGTCGTACTGGATGGCGCTCAAGACGGTCTACCCGCTGCTGGCCGACGAGGTCGTCTGCTTTAAGGCCCTCATCACCATCCACAAGCTGCTGCGCGAAGGCCACGACTGCGTACGACCAAGAAGCCTCCAGGACTTGGGAATCACTTCACCACTCCTAACCACCGTCGATAATTGTAAGCGGCCGGAGGCGAACGCAGGTCATTGGCGAGGCGCAGCAGCAGACGCGGTACCTGGACGAGGTCGCCACGTCCACGGCGAGGCCCAACCGAGGTGCGGCTCGCTCCAAACATGGAAGCCTTGGCCGATGGCGGATTCGGGGCTGACTCACCACCGGATAGTGCGGCGCCAAACGCGACACCCCCCAGGGTACGGCGAGCTCATCAAGCGGTATGTCGCGTTCTTGCAGACCAAGATCACATTCCACAAGGAGCACCCAGAGTTCAAGGGCAACATGAGCTACGAGGACTACCTCGCCCTTCGCAAGGCTAGCGACGTGCAGGAAGGGTACGTACAGCATTGCTAGACACTCGATGGAGTTAACTCGTACCACGGTGTAAACTCTCTTTCACCCATGATCGGCGTTTCCGGTTGTGCGGCAGCTATAACACGGTAGAGGCGCTTTTGACGCTGCAGGAACATGTGCTGGACATGGGCGCCCGCGGTAGGTGCCCTGCCCATCGACTGCGCTATGTTCCCTTGTCCACGGAGCATTTAATGCGACGATCTGTTTACTGCACGGGCCGTTTCGGCCGTCCGCTTCCGCCAGTCTTTGCCAGCATCCGCAATAAGAGCAATAACGAGTGCCGGATTGCAGCACTAGTGCCGCTCGTAGAGGAAGCTCACGGCATCTACGACTTTTTGGTCAACATGCTCCGCGCCATGCACGCCCGTACGTGCCCTGTGGACAATGTGCTGCGATTGCTCGTGCACATGCCAATGGCTGACCGCAACCATGGCGCTACAAATGGCCTTACGTGACGCAGAGGTGGACGACATTGGCGCGCTGTCGGACCTGCGCGAGCGGTTCAACGAGCAGTACTTGCGGCTGTACAACTTTTTCCAAGAGGCCGCCGCCCTTCGTTACCTGACCTCGCTCATCGCCGTGCCCAAGCTGGATCCGGTACGCTGCCGCCGTGGTGTAACGCCGTACACTACTTCCGGTGCTCTAACCCGACGATTGCCTTGGGCGACTCCGCGCTCCGCAGACGCCGCCGATGCTGTACGACGCCACCCGCGGCCCTACGATGCCGTTGCGCCAGCTGCCGCCGCGACCCCAGCCCGCCCCGGCGCCCCAGCCGGCGCCCCAGCCTGTCATCGACCCGGCGCTCATCCAGGAGCTAAACATGCTCCGCGAACAGATGCAGCAGGCGCGCGTCTACATTGCCGAGCTGATGCGGGTGTGTCCACGAGGCCTCGCACGGCAAAGAGGAAATTGCAGTGCCCATCTCTCACATGAACTGGCTGGGTGTTTCTGTGGTGTGCTGATAACCTAGAAAAACCAAGCGCTGGAGAACGAGCTGGCGACGGTGAAGACGCTCCTGTACGAAGAGCAGCACCGGAACGCTGCCTTGGCCACAACCCACACGCAGGCCAGCGGTACAGCGCGGACACAACGAAGAACTGCGCAATGATTGTCTCTAAACCCATCGCTGTATATTAGTCTCTGGAATCTTGGCCGGTCGCAGAGGAGGCAGCCGCGATGAAGCTCAAGTTTGAAAAACTGTCGGAGCTCTACAGCAGCATGCGCAATGAGCACGTCACGCTGCTGAAGCAAAAGCAGCAGTTTGCCAAGGCCCAAGAGATCCAGCTTAAGGCAACGCAGGCCGTGGAGCAGCTCAAGAAGGTGCACGGAACTCGGGCAAGCGCTGGGTGTGCGTCTCCTGCTTACGTCGTCCGTGCTATTCCTGCTGAGTCAATATCGTCCAGGCACGGCAAGCAGACGCCGAGGAGCGCGCTCGCCTCGTCGAGCAGCACCAGACACAGCTCAAGACGAGTGAGAGCGTACGCGCTACGTTCAACGCGCTGCTCGGAAATCAGGATTTATTTGGCTCATGTGAAAGGCCTTCACCTCTGAAGGGGCGCAATCCGGATCCAGTCGCTGAAGGAGGAGATCGAGCGGCTCAAGGTGCAGCTTCAGGAGAGCAATGCCCGCGTCGAAGAGCTCAGCTCGGTGCGCTGCCGCGAGTCACGACCGTTATATAGCGCAGCCGATCGCTGACTAGGTGCGCGCTTCTGTGAGTGGGCTGCTGGCTGGGGCACAGGCCAAGGGGGCCGAAGTAGAGACGCTTGTGCGGCGCTTCAATGCGGAGAAAGCCACCCTGGAACAGGCGCGCGAGGCCAAGGCGACCGAGGTGGAGAAGCTGCGTGCGCAACTCGAGGAGGAGCGGGCAAGCGTGGCACAAAAGCTGGCCATCCGCAACGAGGAAGTCGCCGTGCTGCAGGCCAGCCTAGACGAGAGCATCGACATGCACCACCAGGCCGAAGAGGTTGGCAGTAACTGGAGTCAACCGTCTTGCCGTGCAGAGCGCAAGGCGTCTCACGCAGGATGCCCGATGCATTGGGTGGCGGCGAACGCTTACACAGGAAGCGGTCGCGCAAAAGAAACGCTACGAGGAGCAGCTCGCGAGCATGCAAACCAAGCATAAGCAAGACCTTGAGCGCATGCTTGGTAGGCTGCACCCACGCAGGTGCTTGGAGAGATGATTGATAAGAGCTCACAGCGCTGCACGGCAGCCCTCAGCCCTGACCGACCGCAGACGACGTGCTGGAAGCGGCTAGCCGCAAGGTGGAGGATGCGATCTTCCAGGCGGACAGCACCATGGTAGGCGGTAACCAGACCGCAACGCCCGAGTACACCCTCGCGCAAGGGGAGCGCGTCCTCGCACAGACGAAGTGCGTCCCACCACTGAAGTGCCCACCGCGCAATCGGCGGTTAACGGACCCTGCAAGTTCTTCTTTTGCATATGGCTTTCCCACAGCGACTTTGTGGCCTCCGTTCTGGCACTGCTCCAGGGCGCGTCGCCGACCAAGGTGATGAGCAACGCCAACGAGCTGGCCAGCGTCGTTGAGCAAGTTCTGGCCAACTGCAAGGTGCAGCTCAGACCGACGCAATTTTTGAGCTGTGTGACGTATTTCTCATGCTGTCGGCTCTTGCACTTGATCGGCTGTGCCTGCAGGGCGTGACGCGGCTCGCGGCCGACGAGAGCGTCGCCGATCTGGTCATGGCGGATGCCAAGGGCGCGGCCCAGGCCGTACAGGCACTGCTGCTCGCGGCGCAATCCACTGGCGGTGAGTTGCGTGTCCAGCGGACCCCATGTGCGGCGAATGCGCGTCTTAACCACGGCTGCGACACGCTGGGCCTGATTGGCCGGCGGAATCCAGCGGTGGGTAAGGCGGACGAGAGCAGCAAGGCGGACGAGTTGGAGCGCTTCAAGGGCAAGGTCAGCGAGGCCATGGACGCCGTCGTGCGCAGTGTTGAAGTACGTAGCCAAGCCGCGACGGCGCACTCAAATGCAGGCATAGAGCCCTAAACGGTACTCGGCCACAGTCTAGTGGGCGCGGCCGCAGTCGCTGGTGGTCAAGGACGTGGCGCTAGCGAATGCCGACGATCTGGGCGACGTCGTTGAGCGCGAGATGCGTGCTGCCGCCGAGGCCATCGAGGAGGCCGCCCGGCGCCTCGCTGAGCTGCTCAACGCGCCCCGTCCCGAGGTCACACCGGCCGAACTCAACGTAAACAAGGGTACATCATGTGCGCAAACGCGAGAGCCCTATCTGGCGCGTAGGTACTGACGGACACCCACTAGCCGATGCGAATGGCTACCGTAACGCTCGCCAGCGGTGCTCGAGTCGGCGATGAACATCACCAATGCCATTGGCCAGCTGATTCGCGCATCGACTCTCAGCCAGCAAGAGATTGTTGCCAAGGGTCGCGGCACTGCGTCATCGGCGCAATTCTACAAGAAGAACAACCGCTGGACCGAAGGTACGACTTGGAGTCTTAACGTGTTATGGCGACGGCGCTCATTGGAATTGACCGTCGGGTCTGTTTTTTCTTCATCGGTTGCACATTTTCAGGCCTGATTACGGCAGCCAAGGCGGTGGCGTCGGCAACTACCGCCCTGGTGGAAGCGGCGGACGGCGTAGTGAACGGTACCCACACCATGGAGCAGCTCGTCGTGGCCGCGCACGAGGTGCGCCGTTTGGCATACTTTAGGTGTCCTTGATGACCGCGTGTTTACATGGTTTAGCTTTCGCGTCACTTCGTTCCGCGTCCCGCCTAGGTCGCCGCTGCCACCGCTCAGCTGGTGTCGGCCTCGCGCGTAAAGGGTAAGCGCAGAATGAACGGTCAACTGGATATACCGTGCACATACCAACATTGTACTTGCTCGTTTTGTTTATGCCCTTGCCGCTACGTAGCGGACCGCTTCAGCGCGACGCAGGCGAATCTGGAGAGCGCCGCAAAGACCGTGTCGGATGCCACCAAGGTACAACCTGCCGGCAGTATCGAGTCTTGTTGGCAGGACGAATCCTGACACCTGCATTTCCCGCCCCACCCTGCGCCGATTCGTTCGCAGTTGTTGGTGAATGCGGCCAAGAACGCCGCGGCCAAGAAGATTGAGCAAGAGTCTAAGGTCGACCTGAGCGCCAAGTCCGTGGGCCAGCTCAAGCGGATGGAGATGGAGCAGCAGGTGCGCATCCTCACTCTGGAGAAAGAGCTCAACAACGCCCGGATGGTCTTTGCCACCATGCGCAAGGTACTGTCGCGACAAGGTTCATCGTTGTCTCCAATGTGTTTTATTTAGTCAGAATCTGTTTTGGTTCTTTTTGGGTACGCCACCACAGCAAAACTACCATGCAACTGACGACGGCAACTCGAGCAGCGACGACGAAAAGGTCGTGCCAGTGACGACCAGCGCGACGCGCGGCTCCACAGTTAGCCAGCTCAGTGCTGCCACCGAACAGCTGCGCCTGGATGGCGGCCGGCAACTGGCCGCGGCACCCGCGGGCTCCGCCAAGGCCGCGCCGCCGCCCATCCCTGCCAAGCCCGCGATGATCCCGCCGGCCGACGGCCATGCAACCGCCAAGCCACCGATCAAGCCCAAGCCAGCCAGCATACCGCCCCCCGCACAACATGCTGCCTGAGGACCGATCGAACTTGTTGCTAGCCTATTTCCCCTGCCTTGCACAGAATGCACTTTTTTTTCCAATTATAGTAGTCACGTCGTCCAGCTCGCTCGGGTTTAGTCATCCGCGGCAATGGCCCAGATTGCCTAAACACGACCAATAGATACTGCACATCTCCACGTTGCAGCAGCCGAGTGCGTGCTCCGGCATGGCTAGGGTTAGGGCTATGACTCCCGGTCTTCTTAACGCCATAACCAAGCTAGGGCTAGGGCTATGAGAATAGTTGTCAAGTCTAGGGCTAGGGGTACGAAAAGCTAGATAGGGTTAGGGGTGGCAGCGAATTTAGGGCTAGGGGTAGGAATTTAATGGGCCCTAATTAGGGTTAGGGGTAGGAATGGGTATCCGCTAGGGCTAGGGGTACAGCTGCATACTAGGTTTTGGGGTAGGGCTAGTCTAGGCGACTGGCCGCCTGGGCAATCGCGCTAGGGTTTGGGGTAGGAAATGCCACTCGCGCACACCGCGCGGAACCGACGCCGCGGACGACGACGGCGGCGGACCCGACACGAAGGCCAACCGCACGGGCACGGCACCGCACGCTACGGAACCTGCGGAACGACGTGGATGTGACGGGCGAGACCGGGGCAGCAACGACCAGAAGCGGCGCCGGCTGGGCGGGCC